>ENA-ORCW01000622-ORCW01000622.1-marine-metagenome-genome-assembly--contig:-NODE-622-length-15757-cov-2.899426_pt1 | contig 15757 bp, 11 predicted proteins | sample MGYA00237784_ERZ508517 | MGnify/ENA primary metagenome ERZ508517 (study PRJEB26187, sample SAMN06268979) | marine metagenome | isolation source: Tt ae E1 feedstock associated aerobic enrichment on... | reverse complement strand
AATCAAATGGGGCCAAATTTCCTTGGCAATCCGCCAACTCATCGACGCGGGAAAATCTTAAAATATTTGTCCCCATCATTCTGTTTCGCGATCCCCAGGTAGTGCCGGTAAAGGCAATCCTGATCCCGATGGCTGACAATTAGGGCGGTTTTGCCGGGGTTGCGGTGCAGGGCTACATGGTAGGTCACAAAGCTGTGCCGGAAGCAATTTTTTGGCGGGCACTTTGGTTTGATGTCCAAGGGCGGTAATCCCTTCCGTTCCCGCTTGGCATTCTCCCGGGCGATGTCATCCGCCTCGACGAGTAGTCCGGCCCGCTTGAACGCTTGTGAGCGCCGGTGCAGCATCTGCCTGTGGGTCATCTCAAAAGCCTGCGGCGGCGTCTTCTTCAACCACGCCCACAGGTTGTCGGGCAGATCCTCGATCCATTGGCGTCGCTTCTTCTTGGTCTTCTCGGCCGGGGTCAGAATACCGCGCTGGATGAAGTCGATCTCCGCGTAGTCGATGCGGGCGATGGCCGAGGAACGCATTCCGGCGAAGGCCCCGAGGGCGAGGAGCCCACATATCTCTGGATCCACCTTCTCGTTGGTCCGGAAGAGGTGACGGATTTCCGCGATGGTCAGGATCTCAGGTTCCTTGTCATGAATCTGGGGCGATTCCACCCGCATCATCGGATTCATGGACAGCCAGCCTTGCTGGTCCCACCAAGAGAAGGCTCCCTGAAAGTAGGTCCGCTTGTTCTTGATGGTGATCGCCCCATAGGGCAGCCCGAAAAGATATTCGCGTAGTTCCTCAGCGGTGAACTCCCGGACGAGCCGGTTTCCGAATTCTGCTTCGAGGTTGGCGAGGGCCCGACGAACATGGCCGATGTAGCTGTGATTCCGCCCCACCCTTTCCATGCTCTGGATATAGGCGGTGGCCGCTTCCCGCAGGTGCCGCTCCCCTAATTGACGGAGCTTGCGTTGTTCAGTCGCCCAGAACTTGAAGACCTCGACCGGATCCGCCTCAGGGGCGATGGCCATGGCCTGCTGCCAGCGCATCAGCTGATGTGGCGGGATAGCTGGAAAGGCTGGATCAGCCCGCTGGGCGGTCTGCTTGAACTGGCCGATGAACTCGTCCCGGGCTGCCGCCGAGGCAAAGAAGCGGTTTCTCTGCTGACCTCCCTCATACCAGCGCGCAACGTAGGGTTTCTTTCGATACGATTGGTAATGGGTAAATATGTTCATCACCCATATAATCTACCAGATCAATTGGCCAATCCTAGGTCTAAGTGCCTCCCCTCGCTATCGGGTCTCGGACATGACCCAAGCTTTAGCCGTTAGCCGGCATTCTTTACACCCTAAGGACTCGTCCGAGACCCGATCCCGATAGCGATCGCGAGTCCCGATTTGAACGGTCCCCAATCAAGGTCCAGTTAAGGTGAATTAAGGAAAAACAGGCCAAAAAGGGCCAATTTTGAGGGTTTTTAGCGAAATCCTTGGATTTCCAAATTTCCGTAAGTCTTTGTTTTTAAGCTCCTTATGAATTCGCCAAAAGTATGGCGGAGAGGGGGGGATTCGAACCCCCGGTACCCTTGTGGGGCACACGCGATTTCCAGTCGCGCACAATCGGCCACTCTGTCACCTCTCCGGAGCCGAAAGACGGGAAGATTTGGGGAAGGAAGGGGAATTGGGCAAGCGGAAATTCTGAAAAAGCGTGGCGGGCGGCTCAGGTGGCCTGGTCCTTGTGGTAATAGGTCCAGAGGGCCCGGGAGAGATCGTTCTCCTTGATCGGCTTGGGAATGAAGTCCCGCATGCCGGCGGCGGCGCTGTTGGTCCGGTCCTCGGTGGTGGCCGCGGCGGTCATGGCGATAATATAGGTATGGGGTGCAGTCTTGAGGAGCTGCCGGGCCGTTTCAAAGCCGTCCATTTCGGGCATCTGGAGGTCGAGAAAGACGATATCGGAAGCCTTGTCTTTCATGGACTGGACGGCCTCCGGCCCGCTGGCCGCCGTCACCACCTCCAGGCCCAGGCGTTTCAGGAGGAGCCGGGCCACCTGCAGGTTGGTGCGATTGTCATCGACCACGAGGATCGGGTTGCGGCGTAGAAGGATGCCCAGTTCGCGGCCCGGAATGGCCCCGAAATCGCGGGAATCCGGCCGGTTGACATGCTGGGCCCGGACGGACGGGTAAAGGGTCCGGACCAGGGACAGCGAACGGAGCGGCTTCATCAGGTAGTCGACCCGCTGCACCCCGGAAACCTCCCAGTTGCGCGGCTCACCGGGATTGGTCAGGATGATCGCCTCCTCGGCGAGGTCGCCGTTGGGCGCGAGATCGATGACGTCCGGCTCGACCACCTCGAGCTGCGGGGTGTGGTTGATGATGACCAGGGAGACCGGCCGTCCTCTCCGCCGGGCGGCCTGGATGGAATCGGCTGTGTCCACTTCCGCCCCGAAGGCGCTGAAACGGCTGCGGTAGAAATCCCGGGTCCGTTGCTTGGGATCGACGATGAGAATCGACAGGGGAGCATCCTCCTGGGCGGGCAGGTGCGGGGCCAGCCAGCCCCCGGAGGCCGTCTGGGCCTTGATCGTGACCGAGAAGACCGAGCCGTTCTCGTCGCTTTCCTTGAGGAGCAGGTCGCCCCCCATGATCTGGGCCAGCTTGCGGCTGATGGTCAGCCCGAGGCCGGTCCCGCCGTACTTGCGGGCGGTGGAGCTGTCCAGCTGGTTGAAGGCCTCGAAAAGGTGGTCCTGCATGAGCGGATCGATTCCCGGGCCGGAATCCTCGACCTGGAACTCCAGCACCGCCCGGTCCTCGTTAAGCGACTGTACGCTGAGGCGGAAGATAATCTGTCCCTCCTCGGTGAACTTGACCGCGTTGCCGAGGAGGTTGACGAGGATCTGCCGCAGCCGGGTCGGGTCGATGTAGAGCTTTTCCGGGACGTCCGGATCGATGTGGTGGAGCAGGTCCAAACCCTTCTGGGTCACGGAAAGGGCGAAGAGGTCGAGGGCGTCCTCGACCAGGTCCACGATATTGGTCTCCACCTGTTCCAGCTGGAGCTTGCCGGCCTCGATCTTGGAAAAGTCGAGGATATCCTCGATAATGCCCAGCAGGCCGTCCGCGCTTTTGCGGATGATGGACAGGTAATCCTTCTGCTCCACGGAGAGGTCCGTCCCGGCCAGCACGGTGCACATGCCGAGGACGCCGTTCATCGGGGTGCGGATCTCGTGGCTCATGTTGGCCAGGAAGCGGCTCTTGGTCTCGTTGGCCTCGGCCGCCTGCAGGGCCAGCTGGTTGGCCCGGTCGATTTCCGCCGAGAGCTTCTGGTTGAGCATTTCGGCCCGCTCCTTGGCGGCCAGAAGGGAGGCCTCCGCCCGCTCGCGCTGGACCGCGATGCCGAAGCCCTTGCAGGCGGCCCGCAGGATGGAGATCTCGGTATCGCTCCAGGGGTGCGGCTTGGAACAGTCGTCGAACCCGACAAAGCCCCACATTCGGTTCTCGATGAAGATCGGGACCAGAAGGATGGAAATGATGTCCTGCCCGGTCAGGACCTTCTGCTCGTTCTCGGTCATCTCCGAGACATGGCCGTAGACGACCTGGTTCCGGTAAAGGATATCCCGCCAGCGGTAGAGGTCCGGCTCCCAGGGGAGGTTCTTCATGGCCGGATTGGTTATCTGGGTGGAAATGTTCGGCGCCACCCACTCGAAGCGCATGGTGATCACGTCCCGGTCGAACTCCTCGTCGTACTGCTCCTCGAAGATGTAGACGCGGTCGACGTTGGCGGCCCAGCCGATGGTCGAGAGCGCTTCCGGCATGACCGCCTCCAGCCCGTGACGGAACTCCAGGAGCTTGGCCAGGGAATCGGCCAGGCCGGTCAGGAGCCGGTCGCGCTGAAGGAGGGAATCCTCGACTTCCTTTCGGTCCGATATATCGAGAACCAGGGAGGTCACGCCCTTCAGGGATCCGTCGGTGTCGCGCAGGGCGCGCACGGAAATGTCCCCCCAGAAAATGGAGCCGTCCTTGCGGCGGAACCTCCGTTCCACCCGGTAGGCGGTGACGTCCCCCTTGAAGAGGGATTTCATCATCTTGCGGCTTTCCACCCGGTCCTCCTCGGCCGAGAGGTCCACAGCGTTGGGCGTATCCTCCATGGTGTAGCCGTAAAGCTCCGTCCAGCGGTCGTTGACCCGCTGGAAGCGGCCGTTTTCGTCCATCACCGCGATGGCCGCGGCGCTGTTGTCAAAAATGCTCCGGAAAAGCTTTTCCCGGTCCATGATCTCCATGGCCAGGCGCTTCTGGCGCTCGACCGCCGTCCGCAGGCGGTTGCCGATGACCAGCAGGCTGGTGGCGATGATGCTGATCAGGAGGGTCAGGCGGATGGTGTAGGCCTGGGCCGCGCGGATCTCCCCCACCAGGCTGGCATAGGGGACGCCGGCCGCCACCACGTAACCGGGGGAACGGTCCCCGATGGCGGAGGCCCGGGAATAGGCGACAAGCCCGAAGCCCATGTCCCCGCCCTCCTCGTAGGCCACCACCGGAACCAGATGCTGAAAGGCGGAGACCAGCTGCACCGAGGGCTCCACCGGCTTGGGGACCCGCAGGACGACGAGGTCCGAAAGGCTGTTATTGCCCTCCACCAGGCGCTCGATGCCCCCCTCGTTGTTCTTCCCGTAAACCCGGATGATGACGGAATAGCCGCGGATCGGCAGGCTGGCCTGGATGAAGCGCTGGAAGCGGCGCTTGGCCCGGTTGAGGGCGGCCTCGCCCTGGTAGCGGAAGGCGTACATGTCCTCCACGGTCATGGTCTCGGAAAGGATATCCGCCTGCCGGGTGATCTCCTCTTCGACCTGCTGCAGGCGGAGGTTTCCCTCCACCCAGGACAGGAACAGTCCCAGCCCGAGGATGAGCAGCGGCATGCGGAGCAGCTCCATTCCCCCGATGCCCCATTGCCGGCGCTGCCCCACCAGAAACAGGAGCAGGTGGAAGCACAGCACCACAAAACTGGAAAGTAGAAAGACTTCGTTGAGGAGGATGTCCGTCGTTAACTGCATGTCTCCGGCTAGAGGGACGCTAGGCGTTTGATCAGGTTTTGCACGTAAAAAGAATAAAGTTCCTGATCAGCCGCTGCCGGAGGTTGCCGGGCAATCCGCCTTCCGGGTCAAAAGGCGCTGTCGGGGACCCGCGGGGGGCGGGCTACCATTCAATCAGGTTTCCGTCTTTCCAAAGGCCTTCCAGATTGAAGTATTCCCGCATCTCCTCCGTGAAGAGATGGACCATGAAGTCATAGGCATCCACGACGACCCAGCCGGATTGGTCACCAACCCCGGAGGCAACCGCATCCTGTCCGGTCGCATTGAGGGTGTCGATGACGACTTCGCTCAAGGCCTTGAGGTGCGGGTTGCTGGTACCGGTTGCGATGATGAAGTAATCCGTTATCGAAGAGATGTCCCCTACATACAGGACGCGGAGATTGTCCGCTTTTTTCTGGTCCAGTGCGTATACGCACTGCTGGATGGATTCTGGCAAGGTGGACGATTCTTGTTTAGTCGCGATAACAGGCATATTTTGGTTTTTCAGTCGTACGGTACGTTGTACGCGTGCAGTTATAAGGCGAATCAGGAACGCTTGTCAATCGGTCATGCCGCCCTGCGGCATTTGTTGCAGGAATGCTGCCAATCACTGGTAGAGGCCCTTTTTTCGAATGTAGGCCTCAACCGGCTCCGGGAGGTCGCCGTTGAGCGGTTGGCCGGCCTTGAGCCGGCGCCGGATTTCAGTGGCGCTGATATCCATCAGGCGGTTGCGGACCGGATACACGGTCAGGCCGGGGATAGCGGGCCATTCCATCCGGTAGCCGGGCCGGGCGACCAGGATGAAGCCGATCTTGAAGATCAGCTGCTCGATGCCGTACCAGCCGGACAGGCCGTCCAGCTGGTCGTATCCAATAATCCAGAACAGGTGGGAATTCGGGTAGACCCTCTCGATGTAGCGGATCGACTCCAGGGTGTAGCTCGGGCCCTCCCGGTCCAGCTCCCCTTCCCAGATGCCGAACCAGGGAAAGCCGGCAATGGCCAGGTTGATCATTTCCACCCGGTCCTCGTCGGAGACCTGCGGCCCGTCCTCCTTGAAGGGATTCCGGCTGGCCGGGACAAAGTAGACCCGGTGCAGGCCCAGTTCCTCACGCGCGGCCCGGGCCATCTCCAGATGGCCTGTGTGGATGGGATCAAAGGTCCCGCCAAAAAAGGCAATGCGCCGTTTTTCCCGATACATTTACTTAAAGTTGGCGGGATTCCCGGCCGGTATCAAATCCTCTGAGCACTTTCCCGGCAAAAATCAGCGATATTTCCGCTGGAAGCCTGCAATGGAGGATTGCCAGCGGGGGACCGGCCCGGCAGCTTACCGCGCTATGGCCCACACCAGACTATCGGAGGAGCTCCGCAGCCTCCTGCGCACGGAAGGCGAGGCCCTGACCGTGGCCCAGCTGGTCGAGCGCGTCGGGGACCGCGGCTTCGGCCTGCTGCTGCTGGTCCTCTCGCTGCCCAGCGCCCTCCCCGTCCCGGCGGCCGGCTACAGCGTGCCGTTCGGGATCCTGCTGCTGGTCCTGGCGGTGCAGATGCTGGCCGGAAAGGAGCGCCCGGTCTTTCCGAAAAAGCTCGAGCGGATCACCCTCAGCCCGGCCATGGCGGAGCGCCTCCTCAAGGGGGCGGCCTGGATTTTCCAGAAGCTGGAATGGGTGGTCCGTCCGCGCATGCGCTGGGTCGGCTCGCAAGCCGGCATTTTCTTCATGGGCATCCTGGTCCTGGTCATGTCCATCCTGATGATGATCCCCATCCCCCTGACCAACACCGCCCCGGCCCTGGTCATTTTCCTGATCGGTGTCGGCCTGACCGAGGAGGACGGGCTCTTCGGGATCGGGGCCTGCATCGTGGGAGTCATGGCGGTCTGCCTGTATGCGGCCCTGGTCTGGGCCATCATTGCCTACGGACCGGAAGTGGTGCTGACCATCAAGGACACCATCAAGGGCTGGCTGGCCGGCTCCGGCGGCTGATCAACGGTGGGCCATGAAAAGGCCGCAGGAAAGCGGCGGGACGCTGATCCGGGTGCGGTGCGCCCAGTAGTGCGGCGTCGGCAGCCAGGGATCCCCCCAGCGCTCGGTGTCGGCCATCTGCCGGAAGGTCTTCAGGTCCAGCTCCGGGAAGCGCAGCTCCATGAACTCATAGCCGGGATTGACGACGAAGAGGAGCCGCTCATGGCCCTGGCTGAAGTCGGCGTTGTAGACCATGCCGAAGGCGGGGCCGTTGCGGCTGGTCATGAAATAGCCGCGACCGGGCCAGGCGTCCAGGCGCACATGGCGCCCGGCATGGCTGCGCCGGAAGGCGACCCAGCGGCGAAAATAGTCCACGGTCCCGGAATACTCGGCCATCCGGGTGTAGGGAATGGCGTTGAGGTCGCCGCGGAGGTAGGTGTTGTTGGTGCCGCCCTTGGACTTGAGCATGTCCATCCCGCTGCTGAGCATGGGAATGCCCACCGACATCATCAGGATGCCGGCCATCATGTGGGTCCGGCGGCGGTCGTTGGCGGTCGGCCGGTGGCCGTCGTGGTTCCCGTTCTCGGTGATCTTGTCGATCCAGCAGCGGTCGTCGTGGGACTCGACGTAGTTGACCGTCTGCGACGGGAAGCGGGTCAGGTCCGGGTGGGAGCCCTGCATGAAGTGCCGCAGACCCTTGGCCTCCGCGTGCAGGGTCAGGTAGGACCGGACAAACTCGCGGTATCCATCATTCCATGAGGTCCAGCCGGTCTCCTTCAGTTCCCGGGCGATGTGGCCGCGGAAGCTCCAGGGCTCGGCGATGAGGACCACCCCCGGCTTGACCTGCTTGAGCTCCTTCTCGAGCCAGGCCAGGGTATCCTTGCCGATCAGCTCCCCGAGGTCGAAGCGGAACCCGTCCACGTTGTAGGCCTTGATCCAGTGCACCAGGCTGTCCCGGATGAGGCGGCGGACCATCGGGGCGTCGGCGTCGAGGGTGTTGCCGCAGCCGCTGTAGTTTTGGTAATGGCCCTCCTCGGTGAGGAGAAAGTAGTATTCCTTGTCCAGGTACTGGAGGAAATTGGGCTCCCCGACGTGGTTGTAGACAACGTCCAGGATGACGGCCAGTCCCTTGTCGTGGAAGCTCCGGACGAGGTCCCGGAACTCGCCGATCTGGTCCAGCCGGGTCGGGTCGTCGCAGTACTGGCTGGCCGGGGCGAAGTAGTTGACCGGCATGTAGCCCCAGGCGTATTTCTCCCGCTGCTGGGTGTCGAACTCGTGCACCGGCTGCAGCTCGACGGCGTTGACCCCGAGCTTGTTGAGGTAGAATTCGGGATCCTCGACCCACTCTTTCAGGCCGCGGAAACCGAGGCGCTCCTCGTCGGTGATATCCACCGGGGCATTCGCCGTGAGGTCCCGCACATGGGCCTCGGCAATGACCAGGTCGTGCCAGTGCGGCGCCTTGAAGTGCTGACGGGGATGCTCGAAGAATGACTCTTCCACTACAATACCCGGCCCGAGGGGACCGCAGACCGCCTTGGCGTAGGGATCCGGGATGCGGAATTCCGGATCGAAGTAGCCGGACTCGTCCAGTTCCTCACCCTCCACCGCGTAGTGATAAAACCACCCGTGCCGGTTGCCCGGGACCGTCGCTTCCCAGACCAGGTCGTGGCCGAGGTCCATCTCGATCGGCTTGCCCTCCGGTCCCTCGGATTTGCGGAAGACATAAAGCCGCACCGAGCGGGCCCGGGGGGCGAAGATGCGGAAAGTCGTCTCCTCCCTGCCGACGATGGCGCCGAGGGGTCCTTCCGCCTCGATGCTCTTGAGAAAGACCCCCGGATGGAGACGGATCGATTCCACATCCCCGTGCATCCGCACATACAGCATGCGGCCCTCGCTCTGGTTCAGCGGGAGGGGCGTGCTGAAGCGGAAGAGGTGCCGTCCGCTGCGGTGGGCCGAAAAAAGGTAGTTCTTGATCCCGTAGCCGTCGACATGGGAATTGCGGGCGTAGGGCGGCACTTCGATCCAGTGCCCCTTGGCGGTGACAAACTTGAAAGTGGCGTTGTCCTGGTTCTCCAGCTCCTCAAGGGGGACCGCCAGGACGTGGCAGGCATGCTTGCGGACCTGCCCGTGCTTCATCTTCCACTTGGAATTCCCGATGGCGTCCGACCAGCCGTTGAAGCTGCCGGCCACGAAAATCCCGTCCTCCGTGTCAATGCCCTTGGTCAGCGTGATCGGCAGGACAAAGATGATCCGCTTGCCTTTCCCGTAGTAGCCTCCCTGCAGGCCGAACTGCTCCGGGGACAGCTTGCGAACCGACTTCAGGGGAAGCTTGTCCTCGCCCCACCAGAGGTCCGGCTTGCCGCTTCCCTCCCAGTCGCGCGTAAAGCTGACCACCCCGGCGTTCAGCGAGGTCCAGGCCGCCCAGTTCAAATGTGTCGTGTCACCCTCTCCTGCCATAAATGCTGCCATGCATAGCGCGCGGCCCCCGCCGGAGGCAACAATTGTTTCAATTGCCGCTTACCTTGACTTCGCTCCGCGGGAGACCTCATTTAACGAGCACAATGTCTGCCAATTCCACCAAACCGCGCCTGCTTCTCGCCCTCTCCGGCGGGGTCGACAGCGCCGTCGCCGCCTGGCGGGCCCGGGAGCAGGGCTACGCGGTGGAAGCCGCCTACATGAAGAACTGGATCAACGAGGAGAACGTCTTCGGCAACTGTCCGTGGATGCAGGACATCGAGGACGGGCGCGCCGTGGCCGACCACCTCGGGATCCCCTTCCGGGTCCTCAATTTCATGGAGGAGTACCGGGAACGGGTGGTGGCCTACCTGGTGGACGGATATTCGCGCGGCCTGACCCCGAATCCCGATGTCATGTGCAACCGGGAAATGAAGTTCGGGGTGCTGCTGGACTGGGCCCTCGAGAACGGTTTCGACGCGGTCGGGACGGGACACTACTGCCGGCAGGAACCGGGCCCGGACGGGGCCCGCCTCCTGGAGGGAACCGACAAGAACAAGGACCAGAGCTATTTCCTGTGCATGATCCGGCCGGGCCAGCTGGAACGGGCCCGCTTCCCGATCGGGGACCTGCTCAAGCCGGAGGTCCGCAAGCTGGCCCGAAAGGTCGGCCTGCCCAACGCCGACAAGAAGGACAGCCAGGGCATCTGCTTCATCGGGGAGGTCAAGATCAACGATTTCCTGGAGAAGTTCATCCCCGAGCAGCCGGGCCCGATCGTCAACCTCGACGGGGAAATCCTCGGGGAGCACAAGGGGCTCCACCGCTACACCCTCGGGCAGCGCCGCGGAATCGGCATTCCCTCCAACGCGGACCATGAATTCTACGTGGTGGTGGCCAAGCGGATGGAGCGCAACGAGCTGGTGGTGGCCTTCGAGAGCCGGCGTCCGGATCCGATCTGGCACGGGCAGATCGACCTGCATCAGATTTCCTGGCTGGTTTCCCCTCCCCCTCGGGAGCCCCTGGACCTGCAGGTCAAGGTCCGCTATCGCGATCCCCGGGTGCCGGCCCGGTTCGAGCCGACTTCGCAAGGGGGACGGCTGGTCTTCGCGGAACCGCAGCGGGCCCTCGCATCCGGGCAGATCTGCGCCCTCTACCTGGAGGACCGGGTCATCGGCGGCGGGGTCTATGTCTAGGCCCGCCTAGTCCTCCCAGACCTTGCCCCGGGGATCTTCCGTTTCCGCCAGGAGATCGTCCGCGGGGACGGCAATCTCCAGCTGCCGGCCCAGGAAGTCCAGCAGCAGGGCCACCCGCTGGTGCTGGTCCAGCTGCCCGCTGACCACGGCCTGCAGGTTGCGGAACGGACCTTCGGTGATGGTCACGGTCTGGCCGGGCCGGAGCACCGGCGGCGGCAGATCCCGCACCCCCTCGGCATCGAGGCGCCGGCGCAGCTCCTCGATAAAGGCGTCGGGAATCACCGGGATCCGCGGACCGAAGGCGACCACGTCACGAATGCCCTGGGTGGCCCGGATCTGCCGGTAGGTTTCCTTCAGGTCGGTGTGGATGAAGACATAGGCCGGAAAGAGGCATTCGGTGAACTTCACCTTTCCGCGGCGGGTCCTTTTCACGTAGGTGATCCGCGGGCAGAAAACCTCCATTCCGGAAAGCTGCCGCAGAAGTCCCGCCGCGATATGCTCCTTCTTGGGCAGGGCCTTGAAGCAGTACCAGGCGGTGGAGGTCTGATGCAGGTCAACCATGGTTCAAGATACAGGTTCGGCTCAAAGGCCCCGCATTCGCAAGGACCAATTGCCTCACTTTTTACGGATTCGGAGGACGGAGGTCTCGTTGCCGCGCTTGACCAGCAGGACCACCTCCTCGACCGCGTCATCATCGAGCAGGGCCTGGATGCGCTCCCGGGCCTCCTCGAAACCGGCCACGGGCTGGCCGCCGACCTCCTGTACCCAGTCACCCGGAAGGGCCCCTCCGGAGGCAGCCAGGCTGTTCGGCCGGATGAAGTTGATCATGACCCCGCGGATGTCCCGATGGTCCTCCCGCAGGCGCAGGGCGTCGGCCATTATATATTGCCGGATGGTCAGGCCAATCTGGTCAAAATAATGCAGGCGGGCCTCCTTCATCAAGGTCGGGGAAGCCTCGGGGACCACGGTCAGGTCCACTTCCTCGTCCCCGCGGAGAACCGTCAGCCCGATCGGTTCCCCGATTTTGGAGGTCAGCAACTCCCGCTCGAAATACATCTGCAGGACCGAATCCGGTTTCAGGCGGGGCAGGGGCTTGCCGTTGATCTTGACCAGGAGGTCCCGGTCCTCCAGCCCGGCCCGGGCCGCGGGGGTCTCCTCGAGGACCTCGCTGATAATAATGGCCCCCTGCCCGGACAGGCCCATGAAACGGGCCGTCTCCTTGTCCAGGGGCTGCGTGTTGGAAATGCCGATCCAGGGCCGTTCCTGGTACAGGGGATCCCTGGGGACCCGCTTCAGGACTTCCTGGAAAAAGGGTTCCGCCAGGAGAAACATCAGGGATTCGTCGGGATTGCGGATGTTGGCCCGGAAATACTCCTGCCCGACCCAGAGGTCCCGCTCCATCGGCAGGGAGCGGCCGGCCCAGCCGGCAAAGCGCCCGTCGGCCAGGAAAACAGGCCCGCCGGGAACCGCCACGTCGCTGGTGGCGAAGCCGGTGTCCAGCGGAAGGGGCTGGATGGTGGACAGTTTTCCTTCCCGGTAGTAGGAGATGTAGTCCAGGTCGCCGCCGGTCATGCAGACCCCCCACACCGTGTCCCCCAGCTCCGGCCGGCCGGTATCGAAGATGTTGATCGGATCCAGGTACTTGCCGGCCGCCTCCATGTCGCGGATCTTGATGTAGTGCCAGCCGTTGACCCAGTCCTGACCCAGGTAGTCCGCCGGGAAGCCCTCGGCCACGGGATTGCCGGAGGTATAGACCCGGATGTCCTTGAAGCGGTCCGGCGGAATCCAGTCCGAAAAGACATGCGGCAGGCAGACCACGATCCCGTCGGGGGAAACCAGCATGCCGATTCCTTCGCCACTCTGGCGGTCGATTTCCCGCTGGGTGTAGTACTCGATTGAAACAAGGGTTCGCTCCCGGGCGGCGAACATTTCGGGAATGCTTTCGGCACGGACCGACAGCGCGGCCAGGAAGCAAAGCGGGAACAGGCGGACAGCTTTGGCAAACATGGCGGCCATTAGAGGGGCTTTTCCTTCCAATGCAATACTTGACCCTTATGATCCGCTGGACTAGGCAGATCCCGGAATGACGCAGTCTGTCCTGTCAGTTTTCAACTATGCCTCCATCACCGCCCTGGCCACGGGGCTGGGCGCCCTGCCTTTCCTGTTCTTTCCCAAAGTCAGCCGCAAGTGGCTGGGCTACAGCAACGCTGTCGCCGCCGGCCTGATGCTCACCGCCAGCTTCACCCTCATCTTCGAGGGCATCAATTACGGGATCTGGAAGACCTCCGCGGGCGTCCTGCTGGGCCTCGTCTTTATCCTCGTCAGCGACCACTGGCTGAGTGGCCATGAAAACCTCGAAATCGCCAACCTGAAAGGCATGGATGCCCGCAAGGCCATCCTCTTTCTCGGCGTCATGACCGTCCATTCCTTCACCGAGGGGGTCGGGGTCGGGGTCTCTTTCGGCGGTGAGGATGGCCTCGGGCTGTTCATCACCATGGCCATTGCCATTCATAATATCCCCGAGGGACTGGCCATCAGCCTGGTCATGATTCCCCGGGGAATGCGGGTCTTCACCACTGCCCTCTACTGTATCTTTTCCAGCCTTCCCCAGCCGCTCATGGCCGTCCCCTCCTATGTCTTCGTCGAGACATTCCGCCCGGTCCTGCCGGTTGGACTTGGCTTTGCCGGCGGAGCCATGATATGGATGGTCTTTTCTGAAATCATCCCGGAAGCGAACATGGACGCCTCGACCAAGCGGATCGGCTCCATCATCGTCGTATCCGTGGTGGTCATGTTTATCTTTCAATATTACCTGCGTTAACTTTTTGCATCATGTCCATAGCCTCCCCCCGCACCCTGATTGAAAAGTATAACCGGCCCGGGCCGCGTTATACCTCCTATCCGACCGCCCTGCAGTTTGCCCCGGTCGAGGATCCGGAGCCCCTCTTCGAGGCCTCCCGCAGCGCCACCATGCCGCTCTCGCTGTACTACCACCTGCCCTTCTGCGAGTCCCTGTGCTGGTTTTGCGCCTGTACCACGGTCATCACCTGCAACCGCGACCGGGCCGATGTCTACCTCGACGCTTTGGAGAAGGAAATGGACATGACCCTGCCCCTTCTAAACCTGGAGCAGCGGACGGCCAACCAGCTCCACTTCGGCGGCGGATCCCCCAGTTTCCTCACCCCGAAGCAGATGGACCGCCTCTGCACGGGCATCCACAAGCGCTTCCAACTGGACAGCGACGCCGAGATCTCGGCCGAGCTGGATCCCCGGACCCTCTCCGAGGAGTTGATTCAGGTCCTCGCCAGCCACGGCTTCAACCGGGCCTCCTTCGGGGTCCAGGATGTCGATCCCAAGGTCCAGAAGGCCGTCCACCGGATTCAACCCGACGAGATGAACCGGCGCTGTATCGAATGGGTCCGCAAGGCCGGCATCGAGTCCCTCAACGTGGACCTCATCTACGGCCTGCCCTACCAGACGGTGGACTCCTTCCAGCAGACCCTGGAAACGGTTCTGACCTACGAGCCGGACCGGCTGGCCGTCTTCAGCTACGCCCATGTTCCCTGGGTGGCTCCGGCCCAGAAGATCCTCGAGCGCTCCACCCTGCCGGATCCGGAGACCAAGTTCTCCATGCTAATCCAGACCATCGAGACCCTGACCGCCAACGGTTACGTCTACATCGGGATGGACCACTTCGCCAAGGCCGGCAACGAGCTCTGCCAGGCCCTCGAGAACGGCGGGCTGCACCGGAATTTCCAGGGCTACACCACCAAGGCCGGCTCCGAACTGGCCGGCTTCGGCATGTCCTCCATTTCCCAGAACGCCGATTGCTACCGCCAGAACATGAAGGAGCTGAAGGACTGGCACGCGGCCATCGATGAAAACAGGCTGCCCGCCCACAAGGGCTATACCATGACCGCCGATGACAAGCTGCGCCGCGACATTATCATGAACATCATGTGCTCGGGCAATGTCGTCTACAGCCGCTATGAGAAGGAGTACGGCATCAATTTCCGGGAAATGTTCGCTGAGGCAATCGGTCAACTGGAAGAACCGGCCCGGGACGGCCTGGTCGAGTTCAACGACCAGGGCTTCCGCGTCACCACGGACGGACGCCTCCTCTTGCGCAACATCGCCATGCCGTTCGACGCTTACCTGGAGGCCGGTCCCCGGCGGCACGCCAAGACCATCTAGTTTCCGATGCAGCAATCCGACCCGCCCTTTCCTTCGATGCAAACCGTGGACGCCGTGGTCATCGGCGGCGGGGTCAGCGGACTGGCCATCGCCAATGTCCTTGCCCGTCAAGGGAAGCGGGTCCACCTCATTGAGCGCTCCAAGCGCCTGGGCGGGGCCGTGCGGACCATCCACAAGGAAGGTTTCCTCTGCGAGGCCGGTCCCAACTCGATGCTGGTCAAGTCGGAACCGGTCTGGGATTACCTCCATGAACTGGGTCTGGGCGAGCGGATCGTCGAGGCCAATCCCGTCTCCAACAAGCGCTTCCTGGTCAAGCGGGGCAAGGTCGTCCCCCTTCCCATGTCCCCCATGGGCGGCGTCACCACCCCGCTCTACAGCGTCGGGGAAAAGTTCCGCCTGTTGCAGGAACCCTTTATCAAGCCGACCTCCCTGGAGGACGAATCCGTCACCTCTTTCGTCAGCCGCCGCATGGGCCCGGCCTTCCTCGAGTACGGCATCTCCGCCCTCGTTTCCGGAATCTTCGCCGGCGACCCGGACCGCCTTTCCCTCCGGTACGCCTTCCCCAAGGTCTGGAACCTCGAGCAGAACTACGGATCCCTCATCGGCGGCGCCCTCAAGCTCAAGCGGGAGCGCAAAAGGCAGGGCGTCACTCCCTTCAAGAGCCGCATGATCTCCTTCCGCAAGGGGCTTCAGGAACTGGTTATGAGTATCCGGAATGATATTTCATCGGGTACTAGTTTCGCAGGTGCACTGCGTAAACACCCCAAGTATTTTGACGACTTGTACTGCAGTTTGGTCGACTCTGGCGAGAAAGCGGGTGCTCTTGAGGCTATGTTGGACAGAATCGCCACTTACCTTGAAAAAACAGAAAACCTCAAGAAAAAAGTAAAAAAAGCAATGACTTCCCCAATTGCGGTAATT
>ENA-ORCW01000621-ORCW01000621.1-marine-metagenome-genome-assembly--contig:-NODE-621-length-15817-cov-3.650572_pt1 | contig 15817 bp, 14 predicted proteins | sample MGYA00237784_ERZ508517 | MGnify/ENA primary metagenome ERZ508517 (study PRJEB26187, sample SAMN06268979) | marine metagenome | isolation source: Tt ae E1 feedstock associated aerobic enrichment on... | reverse complement strand
TGGCATGACCTGCGCATCGAAGGCTTTGGCTAATTCAGTCATATCTTGATCGTCCGTCACCACCGGAACGCCCAACTCTAATGCATAGGCGATATACCAGGCGTCTACACGGGACGGCCCAGGCAATTCAGTTTGCACATGGTCCCAGACGTATTCGAAGGTTTGCTGAATGGACTTCTTTTGCTTTTTGCCGATTTGGGGGAAATGCTTACGATTCTCGGCGAATTCCTCGTCATCTACCCAAGGGAACTTACTTTGCAGCTTCCTACCCGCCAGCTCGTCATTGAGCTCAGGCAGAATGTACAAGCAATACTCGCTGTCACCAAAGGGCACAAACAGTAAGGGGCGTATAGTTTTGGCCAACCTTAGGTAGGCGTTGGTATCAACAAGAATTTTCGATTGCGGCATCAGGTCAACTCTGCGTGGATACTCCGCGCATCGAGGAGAGGCATATCCAGCACAGTTTGAACATAACCCGGCCCCTTATCGTGCTCTTTCAGGTATTTCCGGAACAAGTCGAAAAATGGGGTTTCGAAAGCACCTTCAACTTTTTCAATGTAGTCTCGCGCGTTTGGGTGGCCATGTTCGTCGAGTTCATTATCACCGAAGAGGGCTTCGCTGAGGTTCTTATACTTCTTATTGAAATTGGTCACCGCGCCGGGAAATGCACGCTTGCTAAGTTGTATTTCTGGCTTACCTACTGCCTCGGCAAATTTATTAACTTGATTGATGACTGTCCAAGGAGAAATCGTTAACTCATCAGCCAAACCGATGACATGAGTGATTTTGGCTGCTTGCGAGGCTTGAGACACGATGGAAGTGTACGCTTGCTCCGCCAACTCATGAGGGTAAAGCAAGCTCGCGGCGAACGCATCGGCAAAATCTTCAGCGTCATCACCCTCAAGGCTTGGCGAAAGGCAGTGCCCCAACTCATGAGCCATCCAGAATTTGAAATCGTGGATATTGGTATCCAGATTCAGATAGACCCACGTGCTTCCTGAGTCAGGAAGATGTATGTGCACCGCATTTTCATGCCGCTGCTTTGCTCCCCACATAACGGGAACCACAACGGCCTGTAGCTCACGGAAGCGGCGAATCAAGTGCGTAAAGTCCACACACTCTATTGGGCCAAGATTTATGTCTTCTCTGACTTTCGCTGTAACCGTGCGAAGGTAGTCGTAATCACAACTCGGAGACTTAAGCACCGGCGGCATCTCAAAGGTATCAAACGGCAGATAGGGCACGAGATGGCGGAGAAAACGACCAATCTCTTGCGCTTTTTCAATATGGTGATCCTTGGTTTTGGTACCGCGCATTTTGCGGAATGCCACTTTTGGGGCGTGCGGATCTTCCTTGATGACTAAATCATCTAAAGAGAGATTCAGCAATTTACCTAACTGAAGTAGCTTGTTGGGACGTGGAAAAGACTTGTGCAAAAGCCACTGGGAAACGGCTTCTTTGGTTACGCCTAGAGCATCAGCCACGGCAGTTTGGGTTAACCCTGCCTTGTCGATCGCCTGCTGCGCTTTATCTGTATTTAGTCTTTTTTGCATGCGCGAAGTATATGTGTAAGTCAAGTTTTGTCAAGTTTAACCTTTCCAGACTATTCTCTACTAAACCCTTCCGGATGGCGGTATCTCTATGTCAAACGGCCGGAGAATCTGCGCGATATCAGTATTAGAGGGCATGTCAGCCCTTTCTGGTATGACTTTATCAACGTTGGCCATTTGTATGCCTTTCTGCCGCACATGAAAGGCGATTAGCTGTAGCGGGGCAGCCATTGATCTTCCTTTCGCTTGTAGGCTTTTAGCTCCGCTTTAAGGTAATCCATCTTAACCTGAAACTCCTTAGCAAAATTAATTGCTGTTGTTTGGTTTTTACCTAACAGTTCATCAGTGCTTTTTTGGTGTGTCATTAGAATGCTGGCTTCCTAGGTATTTACTCGAACCATTTTGATAGCCATCCCAGAACCAAATTTTTTCATGTCGTTAAGGAGCACCTGTGCGTCTTTACCACGTGATGATAGGCTAGTTCATTCAGCCCATTCGATTTGCAGTAATCATTCTTAATCATGTTATTGAGCGTATGACTAACCCTAGTTTGATTACACAGCTGTTGTTGACAAAAAGGGTAATTAATACATCCAACTTTACAATATTTTATGCATACTTTTTTTATGAAAGTACAAAGCCATGTTAAACAAAAAAGCCCCCTAGTACTTTACAGATAAAAGAGGGCTGAGTATCAAGACAACTTGTCGATTTATATGTTTATCAGGCCTAGAACGGGATATCATCATCATAGTAGTCGTCACCACCGCCACCATAATCAGGACCTGCAGAGGATGAGGCCGGTTGTGGTGCGTTATAGCCGCCAGATTGTTGTTGAGGACGTTGATCAAACGAGGTATCACCGCCACCGGCATTATAATTACTGCCACCACCCTGATTACCACCGCCGCCACGGCTATCCAGCATCGTCATTTCGTTACCCACGATTTCTGTGGTGTATTGATCTTGCCCCTGCTGGTTCTGCCATTTACGGGTCTGAATACGACCTTCAATATAGACTTGTGAGCCTTTGTGCAGGTACTGCTGAGCAATTTCACCCAGCTTATTGCGTAATACTACACGGTGCCATTCAGTGCGCTCCTGACGCTCACCGGTTTGTCTGTCTTTCCAACTTTCTGAAGTGGCAATACGTAAATTACAAATTGAACCACCATTAGGGAAGGCGCGACTCTCAGGCTCTGCGCCGAGTCGTCCGACCAGAATGACCTTGTTTACTGACATGGCTTGTTCCTTGGTTTAATGGGGACTGTCAAATCTATGCCGATGTTGCTGAACATCGGTCAAGTGACCGTCTCGGTGTAAAAAAAAACAGTTAAAAGCATTTCTACCGTCAACCACACTATGGTGGGTAGAAAAAGGATTGCTAATGAGCAGGGATAATATCATCTCAATCGCTCATGCCCAATACAAAATAGAATGTTGATGACTAGGGTCGTATTGCGAGCAACTGTACTAAGCACAGAAATTTAAGGCTTAATACTTTCTTCCACTTCCGCTTTACACGCAAGCAATGCTGAAGTGACCTTAGACATATTTCTATTAAAACGAATCGTCGGTAGGGAAACGGCAATAGAATAATGATCGGTCATCTCTGCATTAATTGCCACACCGACAGCACAAATGCCCTCGGCATGTTCTTCAATATCAACAGCCCAGCCATTTTTGCGAATGAGGTCTAGATCCTGAAAAAGAGTGTCATAAGATATATGACTCGCCTCTGTTTGTTGTATCCACTTATCGTCAATTATCGCTTTAACTTCGTCATTACTTAAAGAAGCAAGAACGGCTTTGCCATGAGCTGAAGTGTATACAGAAAAAGCTTTTCCAAGCGGTGAGGCTACCCGGAGCTCTTGCTGACTGATAATGTGATCAATTGACAGCGAATGCTGACCTCTGAAAATGCACAGTTCAACCGTTTCTCCGGTTTTATTAGCCAATGTATTTAAGTGTGTTCTTACGACACTGATAATCTCAGCATGCGCTGCTCGTGTCAGTTGTGATAATGCTGGACCCAGATAAATATGATTATTAGAGTGAATAATAAATGCCTCTCTCTCAAGAGACGATAGTAGCGGCTCAACTGTTGATCGTGGCAGCTCAGTCCGGCGTATTAACTCATCCATACTTAGCCCAGCAGGGTGATGTCTTAAAGCAGTAAGAATAGCTGCAGTGTTAGAAATAACCTGACCCTGATTGTCTCTTGACTTGTCGATCATTATTTCTCAATGTTCCTTAATGCTGGGAAGCAAATGACTCTAGTTCATCCATATTAATTTCATCTGGCGAGTATTTGACATAAGCCACCTGTTCTTCAGGCACCACTACTGCTTCTTTGATACCTGCAATAGCTCTTAACTCCTGAATGAATTGAGCAGAATTCTGCATGGATGTGTCATTCAGATGAATAATCTTACTGCTGTAATGTTTAGGTGCTTGCATTGGGAAAACAAGTAATAACCAGATAACCACCAAGACGGCACTGGCAACAAAGATACCCTCGAGTCCAAACGAGCCATATAGTGTTCCACCCATGGCACCGCCAATGAAGGCACCGATGAATTGAGCGCTGGAATACACACCCATCGCCGTGCCTTTATTTTCCAATGGGCTAAGTTTTGACATCATAGATGGCAGGCTGGCTTCAAGAATATTGAATGCGGTAAAGAATAACCACAGACAAATCAGTATAGTGGTTAACGAGTGAGCAAAAAACGCCCAACCTAATTCTGCCAAACCAATCACCGCGATAGCACTGATGAAAACAGATTTCATTTTACGTTTTTTCTCAGCGATGATGATGAATGGCACCATGGTGACAAAAGCTAAAAGTAACACCGGTAAATACGCCATGGCGTGTTGGCTTTTATCTAAGCCCGCTACATCCTGTAAGACGTGGGGTAATGCGAAAAAGCTGGTGGTGAGGAGCAGATGCAACAGCATAATGCTGAGCACTAATCGCATGATTTGTTTATTGCCAAACACTTTGCCAAACTGCTTTGGCACGGGGCCCAGATCGGTGTGCGTCACCAGTCGTTTGGGAGAGGGAACCCATAGATGTAGAATGCCAATACCAAGTAATGCCAGCAGTGCGGTGGCCCAGAAAATACCTGACAAACCAATCCAGTGTTCAAGAATAGCGCCTGTGGCCAATGCAACAGAAAATGACAGACCAATACTGATACCAATACTTGCCATGGCTTTTGTACGCTGTTCATCTCGGGTGAGATCGGCGGTGAGAGCCATAATGGCAGCAGCGATGGCACCACTCCCTTGTAACAAACGACCGACGATGACCATTTCAATCGATTGTGCGGTTGCCGCAATCACACTACCCGCAGCAAATAATAGTAAGCCAATAGTGATAACGCGCTTACGACCGATTTTGTCGGATAACATCCCAAATGGGATTTGTAAGAGCGCTTGCGTCAATCCGTATGCGCCAATAGCAATGCCGATAAGCATTGGCGTGCTGCCCGTGTATTGATGTGCCGATATCGAAAAAACCGGCAAAATCATGAATAAGCCCAGCATTCTCAAGGCAAATATCAACGAAAGCCCTGAAATACTCCGCTTTTCCAGCGAGGTCAATGAGTTTGTTGTAGTTTGTTTTTGCGTCATGGTAGTCGGACAGAGTATATTGATCCGTTTGATTTTACTACGGAATCCTGATGAAAAATATAAGCGTTCCCGGGATGAAAAATATAAGCATTCGTGGGGCTCGAACCCACAATCTTAAAAATATTGACCTGGACCTGCCGAGAGATGCTCTGATTGTAATTACTGGCCTGTCTGGTTCGGGAAAATCGTCGCTTGCCTTCGACACATTATACGCAGAAGGGCAGCGTCGATATGTGGAATCCTTGTCAGCCTACGCCAGACAGTTCTTATCGATGATGGAAAAGCCGGATGTGGATCATATTGAAGGCTTGTCTCCTGCGATATCGATTGAACAAAAATCAACATCACATAATCCGCGCTCAACAGTCGGTACCATCACCGAAATTTATGACTATTTAAGGTTGTTATTCGCTCGTGCGGGTGAACCACGTTGTCCAACACATCATCAACCATTGGCAGCACAGACGGTGAGTCAAATGGTAGACGCCGTTCTGGATATGCCGGAAGGTAAACGCTTGATGCTGATTGCACCAGTGATTCAGGATCGTAAAGGTGAGCATCGTGATGTCCTGGAAGAATTACGAATCAAAGGCTTTGTTCGTGCACGCGTGAATGGTCAAGTTATTGAGCTCGATGATCCGCCTGAATTGGAGCTGCGTAAAAAACATACCATTGAAGCGGTGGTGGATCGTTTTAAAGTGCGCCCAGACATTCAGCAACGGTTGGCTGAATCCTTTGAAACGGCATTAGCCATGGCGGATGGTGTGGCGAAAGTCGTGTCGATGGATGATGAATCTGATGAGACTTTATTTTCTGCACGTTTTGCCTGTCCAGAGTGTGGTTATTCGATTTCTGAATTAGAACCACGCATGTTCTCGTTCAATAATCCTGCTGGAGCTTGTCCGACTTGTGACGGGCTTGGGGTGAAGCAGTTTATTGATCCCGCTCGAGTAGTGACTCATCCTGAATTAAGTCTGGCAGCAGGTGCCATTCGGGGGTGGGATCGCCGAAATGCGTATTACTACCAACTAATGTTATCGCTAGCGGAGCATTATAAATTTGATCTGGATACGCCCTTTCAGGACTTGTCCGATGAGATTCGTGAGGTCATTTTATATGGTAGTGGTAAAACGCAGATTGCCTTCAGCTACATGGGCGACCGTGGTAAAAGCGTCAGTCGTAAACATCCGTTTGAAGGCGTGATTCCGAATATGCAGCGTCGTTATCACGAAACAGAATCAAACAGTGTTCGTGAAGATTTGGCTAAATTTCATTCCATCCGTGCTTGTCCGGAGTGTCATGGAGCCAGATTAACGCTGGCTTCGCGTAATGTATTTGTGAATGAAATTACCTTACCTGAAGTCACAGCAATGCCTATCGGTGAAGTGAGTACTTTCTTTGAAACACTCACCTTACCTGGCAAACGTGGCGAAATTGCAGAAAAGATTGTCACCGAAATTTCAGCGCGTCTGAGCTTTCTGGTGAATGTTGGTCTTGATTATCTGAACCTTGCACGCAGCGCGGAAACATTATCGGGTGGAGAAGCGCAGCGTATTCGTTTAGCCAGTCAGATCGGTGCGGGTTTAGTAGGGGTCATGTACATTCTGGATGAACCTTCGATAGGGCTGCATCAACGTGATAATGATCGCCTGCTGGAAACCTTAACCCGACTTCGTGATTTAGGTAACACGGTCATTGTGGTTGAGCATGATGAAGATGCGATTCGCATGGCAGACTTTGTGCTGGATATTGGGCCTGGTGCCGGTGTGCATGGTGGCCAAATTGTGGCTCAGGGTACACCTGAAGAAATCATGAAAAGTGAAGAGTCACTGACCGGGCAATATCTGTCAGGCCGTAGAAAAATTGAACTGCCAGCGAAACGTCAGCCACCTCATGCAGGCCGTGTGATTGGTTTGAGAGGTGCTTGCGGAAATAATCTGAAAAATGTGGATATTGATGTGCCGATTGGGCTGATGACCTGTGTCACCGGTGTGTCAGGTTCTGGGAAGTCCACGCTGATCAATGAAACATTATTAAAGCTGACCGCGAAAAACTTAAATGGTAACTCTGAAGAACCCGCCCCACATTCTGAAATTATTGGTTTAGAGCAGCTGGATAAAGTGGTGGCGATTAATCAAAGTCCAATTGGTCGTACGCCGCGTTCAAATCCGGCGACCTACACCGGTCTGTTTACACCGATTCGTGAGTTATTTGCGGGTACACCTGAGGCACGTTCACGTGGTTATGGCCCAGGACGTTTCAGCTTTAACGTGAAAGGTGGACGTTGTGAAGCCTGTCAGGGCGATGGTCTGATTAAAGTTGAAATGCATTTCCTGCCCGACATTTATGTGCCATGTGATGTCTGTAAGGGCCAGCGATATAACCGCGAAACACTGGATATCCACTACAAAGGTAAAACCATTACCGAAGTACTGGATATGACCATCGAAGAGGCGAATGTCTTTTTTGAAAATATTCCGGTCGTGGCGAAAAAGTTACAGACATTGATTGATGTCGGTCTGACCTATATCAAGCTTGGCCAGAATGCGACTACCTTATCGGGTGGTGAGGCGCAGCGGGTCAAATTAGCCAAAGAGTTATCCAAACGTGATACCGGTAAAACCCTGTATGTCTTAGATGAGCCAACCACGGGGCTGCACTTTTTCGATATCGAACAGTTACTCAAAGTCCTGCATAGCCTGCGAGACCGTGGCAATACCATTGTGGTCATTGAGCATAATCTGGATGTGATTAAAACCGCAGACTGGATCATTGATATGGGCCCTGAAGGTGGTGCACGTGGTGGTGAAGTGCTGGCCGTTGGTACACCAGAGGAGGTGGCCGAACATCCGGCTTCTTACACCGGTAAATATTTAAAGCCTTTATTGAACTCATGAGCCTAGAACAAGAAATAAAACTTCAGGTAACGCAGGCTGACTCGCTTAACTTGCAAGCGCTGGGCTGGCTGACTTCCATGTTGAAACAGGATGTATATCAACAACATTTGTTGAGTACCTATTTTGATACGCCGGACAAAGCCTTAATGACATTTGGCGTAGGGTTGAGGTTACGTCAAATAGGTGAACAATGGCTGCAAACAGTGAAATGCAGTGGGCAAGCTAATGCTGGTCTGCACCAACGTCAAGAATGGGAACACGAATTAGGGGCGCCAGTGTTTGATCTTGAGCGTCTGGCGGAAACCGCCATTGCGCCACTATTAGAACAAGCCCAGGTCTGGAATGCCATCCAGCCTGTGTTTACCACCGAGTTTGAACGAGATGTCTGGTTGTTGGTGTTAGAGGCTGACACCGTGGTTGAACTGGCTTATGACCGAGGAGAAGTCAGAGCAGGTGGCAAACAAACCGCGATTCATGAAATTGAGCTGGAATTAAAGCACGGCGATATAGAACATTGCCAAAAATTAGCCGACAAGCTTAAGGCCGCTCTGCCACTTGAATACAGCAATATCAGTAAGGCGGGCTTGGGATATAAATTGTCACAAGGCACTGATAAGTAAAGAATTGTTTAGAAGTGTTAAGTGACAGACAAAGGCCATATTGTCTGCTATAGTCGAACCATTGCTTCTATCAAGTTAATGATGATGCAGGGTGATTTCCCGCTTATTGCTCTGTGTTGCTTGTTTTCCCAAGCGAGAAGGAGAATCGACTATGAAGAAAAAGTGGATCGTTGTCGCCGAGAGCAGTCGGGCTCGGATTTTTTCTGTTGAGAGTCGGACTAGTCCACTTAAGGAAATCGATGACATGGTCAATACTGCCAGTCGCGCTCATAATCAGGACTTAGTATCTGACGAGCCGGGGCGAGGTTTCGATAGTTATGGTTCTGGAGGGCGTCATGCTATGGAGTCCAAAACGGAACCGAAAAAACAGGAAATGCAGATGTTCGCTCATGACTTAAGTGAGCGTTTGGAAACGGCTCGCCGCACAGGTGATGTCAACGACCTCGTGTTGATTTCCCCACCCAGCTTTCTGGGGGCACTCAAGCAGCAAATGGGGGAAGTGACACAAAAATATATCAGTCAGACCATTAACAAAAACTTTATCAATAAAAGCGAACAAGAAATTCGCCAGTATTTATTTCAGTAATATTCAGTTAAGCCGGTAACAATGCGTTGTTGCCGGCTTTTTTTATCTTGTTGACAGGCCTCGACCAGTTTCAAACTTCCAGGTACGAATCACGGTCAGCATATCGTTATTTTTCAATACATCTTCCGGTATGGCAGCATACGGCGCACCCAGTCGGACGATCTTGACCGCGGCATCATCCAGTACTTTATGGCCTGATGAACGTGATACGACGATGCCACCCGCTGGCACACTGCCGTCAGGATTAATATCTACAGACAACATCAGGCTACCACTCAGGCCTTTTTGCCTCGCTTCCTGCGGGTAGTTCATATTACCTATTCGCTCGACCTTCATTTCCCACGCTTTCATATAGGCAGCGGCAGCAAACTCTTTGGTAGAGGCTGAAATACGTCGTTTTTTTGGTCTTTCACTCAGTGCTTTAGTGCTTTTATCGAGTTTTTCCTGCAGCTCGCTGATTTCACTTCTGGCTTGCATCATCAAATCACGGGCAGAAATGTCGGGTTTAGTGACCTTTTCAGGTTCTGCTTCAGTTTTAGCTGCGGTTTCTGCTGTCTCGGTTTTTTCTACCTTGCGTTCCGCTTTTTCCTGAGTGAGCTTTTTAACGGGCTTTTCAGGTTGAGGAACGGGTTTTGCCTTGGGCTGCGATTTAGGTTTTTTGACTTCAGGCTTAGGTTCTACTTCTTTGGGTTTTGGTGGTGTTGGCTCTGGAGCCGGAGGTTGTACCGCAACTGTTTCCGTGTCGGCGACAGTGTCTGTTTTTGGTGCTGGCGGCGGTGCTGATGGAACATCTTTGGTGACCGGGACAGGTTTATCTTTTGTCGGTTCTGGGGTGGGTGTATCAAGCTCACCTCCACCTTCATTATTGGCCTGTGCCAGAAAGTCTGCCTCTTCCGGTTTGATTTTGTCTTGTTGTTTCACCAATGTGATATCAAGATTATTCGCAGGTGCATTGGTGGGTTTTGAAAACACATCAAAGCTCACGCCCAGCACAATCACCAGATGCAGGATGACTGAAAACAGCAGAGTAAAAATAAGTCGATCTGATGATGCGCTGGTAGCCATGATTATGGAGTCGTTGTTGAGCCTATTTCACGTAAAATCGGTTGAGTTGATTTGTCAGTAAAATGAATTTTTTTCTGTATGGATGGGGTCATTTCGACTTGACCATCAGCTCGAACAATCATTACTTCCTTGATCCCCATTGATGCGGCAATCTCTGGCCAGTCTTTGCCAGCCACGATTAATGCGGTCGCTGCGGCATCAGCACGAGCGGCTTGCTGATGAATAACCGTTGCAGAGATATTATCCTGAGCCGGATAACCTGTTCTTGGGTCCAATATATGAGGATAACGTTTACCTTCATAGGTGAAGAATCTTTCGTAGTCACCCGAGGTGAAAACACTTTCATCACCCGAAACGGCTACGGAAGCCAGCATAGCGGCTTCTTTGCGTGGGTGACGAATACCAATGACCCAAGGGCGATGACCATGCTTACCAATCGCACGTAAATCACCACCGATATTGATGATGGCATTATTCACACCTTGTTTTTTCAGTGCCTCAATGGCGGCATCTACCGCTGTGCCTTTGGCAAAACCACCAAAGCCCAGTTTCACCATAGGATTATCACTGGTGAGAATATTATCTTGAATATGAATATTTTCCATACTGGGGGCGGCTTTTAACCAGGCGTCGATTTTGTCTTGAGCGGGTGGCGGGCGCGATTCAAACCAATCATCACGATGGTAACCCCAGAGCTCAAATAATTTACCAGCGGCCGGGTTGAATAAATGATGACTTTCCTTGGCATAGGTGGCCGCTTCTTCGATAACGGCAGCGACTTGAGGTTTGATTTCAACTGATTCGCCATTCGCGATAGCTTTATTTATTCGAGTTAAGGTGCTGGGTTTCCAGGCATGCCAGGTGTCGTTGATGGCGTTGAATGAGTCTTCCAAAGCATCAACGGTTTTTTCAGCTGTTTCAGCATCTACGCCATAAAGGCTGACATCAATCTCAGTACCAAAGGCATAAAACTTCGCCTGGCGGGCGCTTTCTTGTTGTTCTCCACAAGCGGTGAGTAGGGCTACTAGAATTAATAAAAGAGGAAAGAGTTTCATCATAAAAGTTTATCTATCGCTGTCATTAAGTCGGCACCAATATTGATACCAAATTGTCTATCAAGTTCACGGATACAGGTCGGACTGGTGACATTTATCTCTGTCAGATAATCACCAATGACGTCCAGTCCGACAAAAATTAAGCCTTTTTCGCGTAGTTTGGGGCCAACCTGCTCGCAGATCCAACGATCCCTGTCAGTCAGTGGCCGACCTTCGGCTCGCCCACCTGCAGCAAGGTTGCCGCGCGTTTCACCTTCAGCTGGGATACGGGCCAGGGCGTAAGGCACCGGCTCACCATTTATCAACAGAATACGTTTGTCGCCGTCTTTGATTGCCGGCAAATACTTTTGCGCCATGACTGAACGTTGTCCATGTTCTGACAGCGTTTCGACGATGACTGAGAAATTAGGATCGCCCTGATTGATGCGAAATATCGACGCACCACCCATGCCATCAAGCGGTTTAAGAATAATATCGCCATGCGTTTGCTGGAAATCTTTTATCAGATGTTTCTGGCGTGTCACCAGAGTGGGAGGACAGCATTGTGGAAACCAGGCGGTAAAGAGTTTTTCATTGGCATCACGCAGGCTTTGTGGATCATTGATAATAAGCACGCCATTAGCTTGAGCTTGTTCCAGCAAATAAGTGCTGTAGATGTATTCCATATCAAATGGCGGATCTTTACGCATCAATATGGCTTCTACATCAGTGATGGGGCGGGTGACTTTTTCACCCAGTTCAAACCAGTGCTGCGGGTCATCAAACACGCGAAGACTGCGCATTTCAGCAAAAACTTTTCCCTCAGATAGAAAAAGGTCTTGCTGTTCCATATATAAAATCTGCCAGTCTCGCTGCTGCGCGGCCAGCATCATCGCAAGACTACTGTCTTTTTTGGTATTAATCCGATCGATCGGATCCATAACGATGCCAATGGTTCGTTGCATAGTCACTCTCATGATTGCCTGACTCAGGTGGTGAATTGTACCTGAATGGTGGCAATGGAGTGACGAGGAAAATGTGTGCTTAGGCTTTCTCGTATCAGATTTATCTGCTGTCGACCTCTACAGTCAGCTCTGTATTCGCTATAATCCCGTATGTTTTGACTTTGGATTGTGAAATCGAGCTAATGACTAAGACAGCGGTGATGAAGGCGGAAACGCCAAGAACCTTTCAGGAACTGATCCTCAGGCTGCAACAGTACTGGGCTGAGCAGGGCTGTGTGCTTCTCCAACCTTACGATATGGAAGTCGGTGCAGGGACATTCCATCCAGCGACATTTTTGCGCGCGATTGGCCCTGAACCATGGAGTGCTGCTTATGTTCAGCCTTCACGTCGTCCGACCGATGGTCGCTATGGCGAAAACCCAAATCGTCTCCAACACTACTACCAGTTTCAGGTCGTTTTAAAACCGTCACCTATCAACATTCAGGAACTCTATTTAGGCTCTCTGGAAATGCTGGGGCTGGATACTGCTATTCATGATGTGCGTTTTGTCGAAGATAACTGGGAATCACCGACCCTCGGTGCATGGGGGCTTGGTTGGGAAGTATGGTTGAACGGTATGGAAGTCACACAGTTCACCTATTTCCAACAGGTGGGTGGACTCGAATGTCGACCCGTCACCGGTGAAATTACCTACGGTCTGGAACGTATAGCCATGTACCTGCAAGGTGTGAGCAGTGTCTATGACTTAATCTGGGCTGATGGTCCTATGGGTAAAGTCACTTATGGTGACGTGTTCCACCAAAACGAAGTCGAAATGTCGACTTACAACTTCGAACATGCCGATGTGGACAGTTTATTCACCACATTTGATACCTGTGAACGTGAAAGTCAACGCATGATAGAAGCAGGTTTACCGCTACCTGCCTATGAGCTGGTGTTGAAAGCGTCACATACGTTTAACTTACTCGATGCAAGAAAAGCCATTTCCGTGACAGAAAGACAGCGATTTATCCTCCGTGTACGTACCTTAGCCAGAGCCGTTGCTCAGGCCTATTACGACAGACGTGAATCATTAGGTTTTCCAATGGTTCAGTCTGAAAATAAGGAGGCACAGGCATGAGTCAGACTCAGGATTTGCTTATTGAGATAGGCACAGAAGAATTACCGCCGAAGGCTTTGTTGAAATTGAGTCAGGCATTTCACCAAGGGGTTGAACAAGGCCTAAAAAATGCTGAGCTAAGCTTTGATGCACTTCGTGCTTACGCTACACCAAGACGTTTGGCTTTAGTGATTTCGAAGTTACAAACGCAACAAGATGATCTCACTGTAGAACGACGTGGCCCGGCCGTAACCGCCGCATTTGATGAAGATGGTAATCCGACTAAAGCGTTACAAGGCTTCGCTCGTTCTTGTGGCGTGGATGTTGATGATTTGGAGACGATGCAGACAGAAAAAGGCGCATGGTTGATCTTCAGACAACAGCAAAAAGGGGCTGAAACCGCCACTTTATTGCCAGACATCATTCAGCAATCGTTAAATGCTTTACCCATTCCCAAGCGTATGCGCTGGGGCGACTTGCCGGGTGAGTTTGTTCGTCCCGTTCACTGGTTGGTCGTGTTACTGGGGGATGACATTGTTCCTGTCGAATTACTCGGCGTGAGCGCAGACCGTTTTACGGTTGGTCATCGTTTCCACCATCCTCAGCCTATCCGTATCAGCACACCGATGACTTATGCACCACAACTGGAAACAGAAGGCCATGTGATGGTGGATTACGAAGCCAGAAAACAGGCGATTCATGGGCAGGTAAATGAACTGGCAGCCAGCCTCGGTGGTGATGCCGTGATTAATCCTGAGTTACTTGAGGAAGTGACTGGCTTAGTGGAGTGGCCCGTGGCCCTAGCAGGTAACTTTGATCAGCGTTTTCTAGAATTACCTCCTGAAGCGTTGATTTCATCAATGGAAGGTCATCAGAAATATTTCGCGGTACGAGCAAAGAATGGGGATTTACTGCCGCATTTCATCACTATCTGTAATATCGCTAGTCAGGATCCGGCACAAGTGATTGCCGGTAATGAACGTGTGATTCTGCCACGACTGAGTGATGCGGCCTTTTTCTGGGAAACAGATCGCAAGTCACCTTTGGCTGCTCGCCAAGAACAGTTAAAAACCATTGTGTTCCAGAATAAGTTAGGCACGGTTTATGACAAATCTCAGCGTGTTGCCGCATTAGCCGCCATTATTGCACAGCAGATGGGAAGTGAGGCTCAGTTAGCTGAGCGTGCAGCATTGTTAGCAAAATGTGATCTTGTTACGGAAATGGTCGGTGAGTTTCCTGAATTACAGGGTATTATGGGCCGTTATTATGCTCAGTTGGATGGTGAGCCTGCTGATGTCGCGGAAGCACTGGATGAGCAATATCGTCCACGTTTTGCCGGTGATGAGCTGCCGCAAACAGCGACTGGTATTGCCGTCAGTTTAGCCGAAAAACTGGATACGATTGTTGGTCTGTTTGGTATTGGCCAGCCGCCTTCTGGTGTTAAAGACCCGTTTGCCTTACGACGTGCGGCATTAGGTGTGCTGCGTATTATTATTGAGCGTCAACTGTCACTTGATCTGTTCGAGCTTATCTCTGAAGCGGTCAACAACTTTGTTGATATTCTGACTGAAGATGATGTGACAACTCAGGTGATGCAGTATTTTTACGATCGTCTGCGTGGTTATGTTATCGACCAAGGGGCTAAAGCGGATGAATACGAGTCAGTGCTGGCAGTATCACCAACGCAACCGCTTGATTTCATGCAAAGACTGAATGCTGTAGCCGAGTTTAGAAAATTGGAGCAAGCAGAATCGCTGGCAGCCGGTAATAAGCGTATTGGTAATATTTTGCGTAAAAATGAGGCTGAGCAAGAAGGCCTGATTGTTGAGCCTGGCCTGTTAGTTGAACCAGCTGAAAAAGCGCTGGCTGAACAGGTTGTGGAGGCACAACAAGCCTTGAAGCCTCTCTATGCTGCATCAGATTATGCGGGCATTCTGAATTATCTTGCCGGCATGCGTGAAACCATCGATGCTTTTTTTGAGCAAGTCATGGTAATGTCTGATGATGAGGCAGTGAGAAACAATCGATTAGCCTTACTCAATCAAACCCGAGCCTTATTTTTAGGGGTTGCCGATATTTCCTGCTTGCAGGAGTAACAGGAGCAATTATGTCGCTGATTATTCTGGACCGAGATGGCGTCATCAATCATGATTCGGATGATTTCATTAAAAATCCGGCAGAGTGGGAGCCGATTGACGGCAGCCTCGAAGCGATTGCTCGATTAAATTATGCGGGATACCGGGTGGTAGTGATTACCAATCAATCTGGTATCGCGCGTGGTTTGTTTGATGTAGAAACCTTAAACCGCATTCACAGCAAAATGCGTCGTATGCTGGCTCAGGTTGGTGGCAAAATTAAGGC
>ENA-ORCW01000620-ORCW01000620.1-marine-metagenome-genome-assembly--contig:-NODE-620-length-15852-cov-2.879239_pt1 | contig 15852 bp, 11 predicted proteins | sample MGYA00237784_ERZ508517 | MGnify/ENA primary metagenome ERZ508517 (study PRJEB26187, sample SAMN06268979) | marine metagenome | isolation source: Tt ae E1 feedstock associated aerobic enrichment on... | reverse complement strand
CCTCGCCCGGCGCGGCCGGCCAACCCAGTCCACCGCCTGGCAATCCAGCCTGATCCCGGGCGGCACCCCCGGCCAGGCGGAAGCGGCCCTGGGCGTCTGGGTCGACGATTACACCCTGGGATGGGTCTGGAGTCCCTATGGGGATCCCATTCTCGAAAAGTGGGTCTGGTGGTGGTACCGGTATGCCTTTGTCGCCTCCGGGGACTCAGGCGGCAGATGGCTCTGGGTCCCCCAATAATGGCCCGGGCAGGGTCAGTACCCCCGGTTATCCTGAGAGAGAACGGACGCCCTTGCTTCATCCTGACCGTCACTTCTTGAGCTTGCGGTAGAGCCAGGACTTGGCGAATGCCCACAGGTTATTGGCCTTTCGTGGAGAGATGTCCATGGCGTTGGCGATTTCCTGAATCGTCAGACCGGCAAAAAAGCGGAGTTTCACGAACTCGGCGGCTTCGGGATCCGATACCTCCAATTCCTCCAGGGCTTCATTCAATTCGAAGAGTCGATCCGGATGGGGGCGGTTGATCAAGTACTCCGCCACATCCAGTTCGATCCGGATGGGATACCCGCCCCGCTTGAGGGCCATTTTTCGTCGTGCGTTGTCGATGAGGATCCGGCGCATGGCCTCGGATGCCGCATTGAGGAAGTGGCGGCGGTTGCTCCACGTGTGGGAATCCGGGTGGACCAGTCGCAGGTATGCCTCGTGCACCAGTGCAGTGGCCTGCAGGGTCTGGCCGGGCCTTTCCAACCCAATCCGGTAGTGAGCGATGTGCCGCAATTCATCATACAGGAGGGGGATCAGGGCCTCCATTTGTTCGGAGTCCCCGGCGACCGCCTGCAGGATCCGGGTAACCTCGTGCAGGTTGCCGCTCTCCGGTAATTGCTGGACTGGATCTGAATCGCTCATCGGTTGGCAAAAGGTTCCGGAATTCACTTCGGAATAGAGGCCACTTCAGACGGCTGGGCCGCGGGTTCAGGGAAATCCGTGCACTCCATGCACGTGTCATACGCATCCCATAATCCCAAACGGGCGTAGGCCTGGGCGGCCGTGTCGCGCATTTCCTCAAACAGATCGGGCACCTTTGCAGTGAAAGGCGGATTTTCCCAATCCTTGATTACCGCGTCGTATTGCCCGGTGCGCAGCCAACAGGTGGATCGTCGTAACCGGGCCACTACAATCGGGACGTTTTCCGGATATATTACCTTGGATAATTCGAGGAACCGGTTGTAATCCTCCGCCGCGAGATTGTAGTTGCCGGTCGCTTCATACATCCAGCCACGGTTGTACAAATTCTCATGGCTTGGATCCAACCGCACGGCCTCGTTGAAATATGCCAGCGAGGTGTCCCAGCGGCCTTCATAATCAAACTCAATCGAATGCGACCGGGCCAGTTTATCCGGGGTGATCCAGTATGGATCGGGAAGCAGCTGCAGATACCCTTCTCCCCGGAAGTTCAGGAATTGGGGGTCATAGCCTTCCTCCACGGGAACGAACGTCCAGCTTGAGCCAATCTTGTTGTAGCATCCCGTGTATTCCTCCGCCTCCACGACAACCCGCCCATCCATGACCTCGTAGGCGTTATCCGGTCCGATGAGGTTGCTTTTCATTTCCTCTCCCCGAGGCGCGGGAAGGCTCGAAAGCTGGAATACGAGTGCATCCAGACCCACACCGGGTTCAACTTCAAGGAACTGAAGGGTGTACAATCCCGGGGTCTCGATTGTCCATTCCGCCGGCACTTCCGGCCGCCCCTCCACAAATGTCAGCCGTCCCAGATGATCCGTACGAATATGTGTTCCCGTATCCAGGGTCTCGAAGCCCGCCATTCCCTGCCATTCCGGAGCCGAGGCAAAATCCGCGTCCGGAGGATTCGCCATGCGGGTGAATCCATAATAGTCGGCAACCGATCCCCCCACCCCATCCAAGAGGATTCCCTTCAGGCGCACGATCAAGGAATCGCTCCAGATGTTGTGACCATCCCAGCGAACGTACAACCGGTAAGTTCCCGGCTGGCTGATAAGCACACTGTAGTCCACCCGGCTTCGACCGGGATCATTGGCCCGGCGATAATCGTAGATGGCCAGTTTCCTCTTTATCTCCGGATCGGGCCTTCCCGCATCCTCAAGGAGTCGATCCAGTTCACTTAAAAGAAACGGGTAGTCCTCCCGGAGTTCTCCCCCTACCAGGCTCTCGTCAAACTGGATATACTTTCTAAAGACCGCTTCAGTTTCACTGAAGGGCTTGCTGTAGAGATAGTTCCACTTCAGGAATCTGTTTACGGATCCCATCGGGCTTACTTCATAGGCATCCGCCTTGGATTCCACTTGCTCGAAGATGGCCATGGCCTCTTCTTGTCGGCCAGTATCGTTTAAGTAATATGCAAGGCTGCTTCCTTGCATGTCCAAAGTCTCGTACGCCCTCTGTTGCAAATTCTCCACGGTGGCTCTCAGTTCCCGATAGTTGGATTCCTTTTCATCACCGTATGGAAGCGTAGTTCCCAGAGAGGCCAGGCACTTCGCATAAAGAACTCCCTTGTCCCCTTGCGACCTGTAAATACTGATGGCCTCCCGGCACATACGCGCAGCCTTCAAACTTAAATCCAGGGGGAGTCGCTTTTGCTGCCAGTTGGGAATCCCGGAAGCTGCTTTTGGGACTATAAGAATCCGCCCATTCAATGCGAAGGCATAATAGGCCAGGATATTCGCGTACTCGATACTCCCGGGTCCATAAATTTCCCGGTGCAGGTCGAGGCAAATCTCCAGCTGGCGCCAGGAATCCTGGTACATCCCCAGGTTGAGGTAACTTTCCGCCAGCATCTTCCGGACCGTTGCTTCCAGGCAGGGTTGCCCGTGAAGTGCGGAGTCCACATCGTTCACCAATGCAGCCAGGGTGTGCCTCAAGTCACTTGGCAGGAAGCCGATGTGTGGAGTTTCTGCGCCGACCACGTCTTCAGGATGCCACCAGATGCTGTCCTCAAGATCATAGCGAAGGGATTCCTCGAAATACGGCAACAAGAGGGTTTTATAGGTCAGGGCCTGGGCCGTTTCGACCTCAGCCACGAATTCGGCGACCAGTGCCTTGTCCCGTTCCTTCCGGGCCCGGGAAAATCCAACGATTGCGAGGATTAATCCAATCAGCAGGAGCGGGAAGACGACAGCGGCGATGCCGGCACCGACAGCATGCCGGCGGACAAATTTCCCCAGCCGGTAGAGCTTTCCCGGAGCGCCCGCCTCCACCGGATGCTTGCTCAAGTGCCGCTCAAGATCCCTGTCCAGCTCGCCTGCTCCCTGGTAGCGACGGCCCGGCTCCTTTTCAATCGCCTTCATGACGATCCAGTCCAGGTCTCCTCTCAGACTGCGGGCCAGCGTGGGCAATTCCCCCGACCGCCCTGCTGTGCCCCTGCCTGCCCGGGCTTGAATTTTCCGGACCCTCGTCGACGGCTTGTCGGGGAATTCATCGCAGATTATCCTCCGGACCTCGGCGAAGTCTGTCCGGTCCAGGGCTTCCCAGTCGAAGGGCTTCACCCCGGTCAGGAGCTCGTACAAGATGATCCCGAGCGAGTACACGTCCGTTCGTGTATCGAAATTTTCCTTACTCTTGCAAATTTGCTCCGGACTCATGTAGGCGGGCGTCCCGATGTAGGTTCCTATCCGGGTGACCAGCGGGGAATCCCGGTTTTCACTGCCCAGCAACTTGGCAATACCAAAATCGATGACCATCGGCATCGCTTCACCATCCTTCTCGACAACAATGATGTTGGATGGCTTCAGGTCCCGGTGCAGGACACCTTTCTGGTGGGCGTGTTGCACGGCGGAACAGACAGTCCGGAAGAGCTGGATCCGCGCTTCCTGGGACAGGCCCTTCTCCTTGCAGTATCGCGTAATGGGCAAACCGCAGACCAGGTCCATGGCGAAATACGGACGCCCGTCCGCGGTGGTCCCGGCATCATAAATCCTTGCAACATTCGGGTGATCCATCCGGGCCAGGGCCTCCCGTTCCAGCGAGAACCGGTTGACGATCTCCCGGCTTCCCATCCCGGGCTTGATAAGCTTCAACGCCACCTGGCGATGGATCGGCTCCAGCTGTTCAGCCCGGTAGACATCCGCGAATCCTCCCTCACCCAGGTGCTCAATGATCAGATAGTCGTCCAGATTGGTTCCGATTATTGAGTCGGGCGATTCCATTGGTGGAACCTGAACGTAGTCCGCCAAGAACGATTCCGCCTCATTCTCGGCTTGCAGCAAGGCCTCAACCTTGCGCAGCAGGACTGAGTCCTCTCCACATGCCTGCGTCAGATAGTCCGCCCGCTCCCGGCCGGTTGGAATCTTCCGCGCTGCTGTAAATATCGCCCGCAATCGCTGCGTCTGAGAATTGGGCTCCGCTGGTGGCATGCTAAGCTCCCTATCTTCTATACTATACGTAAAAACGGGACCAAACGCGCCAAAATAATCGGCTATTTTTAGGCTCGGTGGAAAAAATATGCTATTTCCAGAGTTTGGCCGCACCCACCGCTGCCCATGCTTGCAGGGGGCGTTCACGGATGGAGCGAGTTCGATCGCCTGGCTGCCTGTGATAAAGCCTTGTGGAAGGAGTTTCCCGAATTCCACAAACAGGTGATGGGGATGCAAAAGCGGTTCCGCGCTTATTAGTCTTGGCGGGCTCTTGAGGCATTGGACCCGGGGCCAACCAGGACAGTTCAGGAACCGGCTTCCACTTCCTTTAGAAATCTGAGTCCCTCAGTAGCCAATTGCTCGGGGGAGTCGGCCAGTTTGCGCCAGATGCAGCAGAGCTTGGCAATATTCGGCAGATTCGGATCAAACGACTCGATGGTGACGCAACCATCATAGTTGATTTGTCTCAGTGCATTGAAAAATCCCTTCCAGGGAACCTGTCCGGTTCCCGGTATACCCCGCTGGTTTTCACAGGCATGGACATAACCAACCCGCTCACCCGTATCCAGGACAGGCTGCACCATGTCATTTTCTTCACGAATCATGTGAAAGGTATCCAGATGCACCTTCACATTATCCAGTCCGATTTCCTTGATGAATTTCACCGCATCGGAAGCGATATTGATGAAGTGCGACTCAAAGCGGTTGACGGGTTCTATACCCAGAATCAGCCCGGAATTGTCTTTGGCATATTGGGCGATCTCCCGGTAATTCTCCACCGCCCACTTCCACTCGGTTTCCGTTCGCATTTTTCCGGACAGGTATCCCCATCCACAATAAATGACTCCCCCGAACACCCTGGCTCCGGCCTCCTGGCAGAGATCGATCAGCTTCTTGCTGAATTCAACTCCGCGTTCGCGGACGGCGGCATCCGGTGAAATGATGTTCTTGTCCGCGGGCATCCCGTAGCCGATATTGATGTCCAACCCCAGGCTGTCCGCAACCTGACGGACCCTCGCCGCGGGAAAATTATCGGGATCAAAGGGGATGATTTCCACGGCGTCGAAGCCCATCATCTTGAGCTTTTCCAGACGGGGTAGATCCTTTTCCAGGAAGGTTTCACTGAAAAGCAAGGTATGTATTCCAAATTTCATGATATGGTTTCCAATACTGTGGTTAATCGTTCCCTACCTGATAAAGTACGTGCCGCTCCTGGCCAATCCAACCGTTACGACGCCGGCCGCCTGCCGGAAGGGCACGGGGTTCCCCTCCAGGGTGATGGAATGAATCGCCTTGCCAAGATACAGCATGGCAGTGGCCGGTTCCTCGACGGCGACCCCCAGCTCGCTGACCGTGCCCAGCTTCAGGGCGAAGGTGAGGCGCGTTGTTGACTCGAGAACCGGCGCATTGTGGAAGGCCACCCGGAGGACCGATTGCCCGGCAGCCTTTACCAGGGTGCCGTCCCGGAGGCTAACCCAGGCAAAATCACCATCCATCGACAAGTCGGCGCTTCGGCTGTCCTTTTCCGTGTATGATTTTATGAATACATCCATCCGGTCGCCGCGGGTTATCCTGGCCGCAAGTTCCTTATCACTGGACAGGTCCTCGATTTGCGGCGGATCTTCATCGACACCAAGGGGATAGAGGATCTGCCCGAACAGGGCCCGGTGCCCCACCCGCGTCGTGCGCAGGACCGGGTAGGATTGAAAGTCCTCCTTGATGTAGGAGTTCTCCAGCTCCAGCTTCTCGGTCTCGCCCCCCGGGGCCAGCCGGCGGGTCAGCAGATTTGCCGCGGCGCCGTAGGCATCCTTTTCATAGGACCAGATAAAGTTTCCATCCCGGGAATCCAGCGAGGCGCGTCCTCCGTGGAAATAGACGTCGAACTTTCCGTCGATTTTGCCATCGGAATCCTCAGGACCGCAGACTTCGTCCAGAACCAGGAAATATTCGCTCTGCACAAAGGCGATGGATCGCCTCGCCCATCCCAGGCTTTCGCCGAGGTAGCGGCGAAAGGGAGCCGTCTTCATTTCGAAATCGAAAAAGGAGGTGTTCAGGCGGTCCGCGGAGGGATTGGGTTGATTCTCCACAAAATCGCCGAGGGGAATATCATCGAAGGTAATCGTATTGTGGGCCATGGGACGGCGATAGTAACTATAGCGGATTTCGTCCCCGTAACTGTGGCGGGTGTATCCGCTGTCTGAGGCCATCATCTGGTCCTTGGCGTACAGCACGAAGCTCAGGGTGTCGCTGTGGTCATGGTTGTTGGCCTGCGGCACGCCGTGGAACAGCAGGTACATCTGTTCCTCCGGCTCGTTCGTCCAGGAGCTGCGGAAGATGGTCTGGCCGCCTTCAAGGAAGATCGTCGGGTCGACTGTCGGTGCCGTCGCCTTGATCGATGGATCGTAGGTGATCAGGTCGTACAGTTCCTTGGGATAGTCCCAGGAGGCGCCGGTGTAATTGAAGCCGCTCTCCTTCTCGGCCTCCCGGAATGGCCCATAATCGGTAGTCTCGAAGTTCCATTGCAGCACCTCCGCGAAGGGGACCTCCGGGGCGAGGAAGGAATGATAATCCTTGAAGGCCTTGCTGACCATCTGGGTCGGCACCGGACGAAGGAAGGAATCCTCGATGTTCATCATCCAACCGCGGGCGTTCCTGGCCGCGACGCCCCACTCGAAGGTTCCGGCAAAGTCCCGGAAGTAATCGACGCCGGCAACGTTCTTGTAGTGGTATAGAAAGGGCACGTAGTTCAGCCACGAGAAGATGTAATAAAGGGCGCCTTCCCGGTAGATCCCATCCCCGCTGAAGAAATAGCGGGTGTTTTTATTGGCCGCCTCCATGGCCGTCCGGAACCACTCCGCCGCGTCAGGTTCATCAGAAAACGTAAGGGCGAAAGTGCCCAGCCCCCAGGCCGGCTTGGATAAGTGATTGTGTGCGCCGTCGGCCCAGGAATCCAGGTTTTGGTTGGTATAGCGGGCTTCCTTGAGCAGGCGGCCCCGGATCTCGGCATCCTCCTCCAGGGTCAGGAAGGGTTGCACGAAGTCGTAGGCCGCGCAGAGGGATTGGGTCCAGACGCCCCGGTAAATTTCGTCCACCGACTTGTCGATTCCATCCTTTCGCGGATCCAACTGGAAATAGGGACCGTCATAGGCCCGCTTGAGCGCTGACTTTGCCCGTTCAAGGTAGCGCTCCTTTTCCGCTGGCTCTTCCGTCATCCAGGCCATGAAGCCGCAGTAGAGCGGTATTTGCGTCATTTCCCCGTAATACTTGTGGAGTCCCTTCCGGTCCCCCTTGGCCAGCGCTTCATAGGCCACCTCCTCCGCGGGAAGCGGCGACCTGAGCAGCTCGTGGTTCTGTACCCGGGACCAGAATTCCCGCACCGTTGTATCCGCATCCAGGCTTTGCCGGAAGGCCTTCAATTGCGATTCGCTGAACCAGAGCGAGGGATGCACTTCCTCCGCCGGAAGGACCGCCTCCGTACTGACCGCGAACCCGGAATAGGATTCCAGGTCCGCCCCCGGAAAGTCCTTCCCCGCCCACAGAGGGCCCGCCGCCAGGCCGATGAATACCAACAGCCGCACTTTTGCCTTTATCACGGGCCCCGCTTGGTTCATATTTAATAGTTATTAATATCAGCCGTGCCGGGTCAAGTTCGTTGGCGTACCGGGCCGGTGGAAACCCCGATCATAGTCCTTCCCATGCAGCTTCCCAGAACCTGTCTTATTGCGCTTTCCATACTGCTCACGCTACCCCTCCGCGGTGCGGGTCTTGTGATTCCAGAATGGGACCCGGGTTATCGCGGCGAGATTCCTGAGGTACCGGTAGCGGTTGAGGTCGATGCGGCGGCGATCGAGTCCCGCGGTCACGAGGCCATCCAGGAGGCCATCGACTCGGTGGACGCGCCCGGAGCGGTCCTGCTCCCGGAAGGGGTTTTTGAGCTCCATGGCGCGATTGCGCTGCGCAGCGGTGTGGTCCTTCGCGGGGCCGGAGCCAGCCGGACGCACCTCAAGTTTCATTCCCTGCCGGGAGATTCTTTTGACGGAGCCTTTCAACCCGCCTTCGGTTCGATCCGTCTCAGCGGAAAAAGACGGAGCAGGGAATATCCAATCAGGAATGGATTCAAGCGGGGATCAAGGGAGTTGACTCTCGAGGATCCCGACGGGCTCGAGCCGGGCCAGATGATCCTCGTCTTTTCTGAAAACGATCCGGAGCTGATGTACACGGACGAGCGGTGGAACGTGTCGTGGGCCGCCCAATCCCTGGCCCAGATTGTCGAGATCACAGCCGTCGAAGGCGACCGGATCCGCCTGGACGTCCCGCTCCGGCTTACCTACAAGGAGGCCCTGCGCCCTCGGATTCTGGTCATCGAGCCGATCCGGGATGCAGGTATCGAGGACCTCAAAATCGAGAACCTCGATCCGGATGGCGACAACATAATAGGTGTGGAAAACGCGAGGAACTGCTGGGTCCGCAGGTGTGAGACGGTCTTCACCTCGCGCGGTCACGTCTGGCTCAACTTCAGCCGCTTCATCACGATTTCCGGGAATGAAATGCATCACAGCTTCAACTATGGCGGCGGCGGACGGGGATATGGCATGGTCGCAGGAAACGTTTCCACCGACTGCCTCTTTACCGACAACATCCTGCATCACCTCCGCCACGCCATGATGGCCAAGCGGGGATCCAGCGGAAACGTCTTCTCCTATAACTATTCCTTCGAGCGCCGCCGGGATCCCGAGGGCGACAGCCTCCTCTGCGACATCTCCATCCACGGGCACTATTCCTATCAGAACCTCTTTGAGGGCAACGTGGTTGAGTTTATCGAACTGGCCGACTACTGGGGACCGACAGGGCCCCGTACCACCTTTCTGCGCAACCAGGTACAGACCCGGATCAGCATCCAGGACCATTCCGACGGTTCGGTTTTTCTCGGCAATTATATCGTCGAGGGAGGCTTCGAGACCGACGGGACCTCCACCGGCCTGGTCTTTGCCGGCAACCGGACGGGCAATGGGGATTCCCTGCCATCCAGCCTGGAGGTCAGGGATGTCCCGGACTCCGCCTACCGAACCACCCCGCCCGCTAACTGGGGCAGTCTCCCGTGGCCGGTCCTCGGTCCGGACGAGCCCGAGGCCCCGCTGATTCCCGCCCAGCGCCGGTGGATACGGCGGCAGGAACACTAAATCCCCTCCTGCCCGGCCTGAACGGAAGCAAATAACGGAGCTCAGCCCGTCGCCGCCACGTTTTGCCTCCGCCGCTAAACAAACAATAAGACGAGAAGACCCGGCATGGCGATGCCTCCCGAAAACGCGCTACTCCCAGGCGACAACTCGGAGTCGCTCCTCCGGGGCGCTGGAATTTTTTCGTTCTTGGGCATTGTTTTCTTTGTTTCGGGCGGTTAACTGGCCAGCGATGTCTTATACCAAACTACCCCCGGTCTGTCTGGCGGCTGCGCTGCTGTGCCATCCACTCCCCGCCCAGAGCCTTAAAGAGGCGGTCGATATTTTCATGCGCAGCCCCTACTGCAGCCAGATAGAGCTGTCGCCGGACGGGTCCCATCTGAGCATGATCCTGCACAAGAAGAACATGAACACGATCGGAACCATCAAGCTGGCCAACAAGGCCCTGCATTATTCCAAGGGTATTCCGGGACAACATGTGCACGCCTATGACTGGGTCGATGGGGACCACATGCTCATCGAGACGAATCTCTGGGGGATCGCTTACACCGGCATGCATGCCACCGACGAGAGCCTGAAGCGTTACGAGGGGCTGGGGCCGGCCACGTTCAACTATGAGTTCCAGACTTACTTCGCGGATAACGTTTATCGGGTAGTGGATCCGCTGCTACTCGCCGGGGGAAAAGCGCTCCTGGCCGACAGCACCCACAGCGGCGACTTTCCCGACCTGGTCTATTATGACGTCGAGGGGGATTCCCTCACCGGCCGGATGAGGAATGACGGGAACACCGTGGGCTGGTACTGTGATGCCGGGGGCGTCATCAGGATCATCCAGAAGCTGACCAACCCGGGGGATTCCAAGCTTTATTACCGGGAGAGCGAAGCGGATGATTACAAGGAGTTCTCGCTTGGAGTGGACAGTGTCATCCACATGTATGACAGCCGGATGAACCGGCTCTTCGTGTCCTACGAGAATGACCAGGACCGTCGGGTCTTCCAGATTTTCGACCTGGGAAAAATGGAATACGTGGGCAAGGAAGTCAGCCATCCCGAGTTTGCCTGCTCGCCGGAAATACTGAGGGACCGGGGGACGCGTTCCATGGTCGGGGCCGTCTACAACATGGACAAACCCATGGTGGCCTACTTCGACCGCGATTACCGCTCCCTTCACGAGGGGTTGAGCAAGCTGGAACCGGGCGCGACGGTCCGGATCCTCGGAACCAGCGACCAGGGCACGATCCTCTTCGAGACCAGCTCCGACAAGATCCCGATGACGGTGTTCGAGTACGACCCGAAGGGCGCCTCCATCAGGGAAAGCATTCACCAGGTGGTCGGCCGGGCTCCGTGGATCAAGAAGGAGGTCTGCTCCTCCATGACGCCCGTCACTTTCGAGTCCCGGGACGGCAAGACCATCCACGCTTACCTGACCCGTTCCCTGAGAAACCCCGACCAGCCGGGGCCAACCGTGATGCTGGTGCATGGCGGACCCATGGCCAGGGACTCCTGGGGATTCGACAGCGAGGTCCAGTTCCTGGCCTACCTGGGATACCATGTCATCCAGGTCAACTACCGCGGTTCCTCGGGTTTCAATCCCGACTACTCGATCGAGAACTACCTCGAGATCTGTCACAAGGCGGTCGAGGATGTGTCGGACGGGGCACGCTGGGCCATCAGGGAAGGGATCGCCGATCCGGAGCGCCTGGCCATTGTCGGAGGCAGCTTCGGGGGCTACACGGCCCTGGCCAGTGCGGCCTTTGAGCCCGATCTTTACAAGGTCGCGATCGGATTTGCCGGGGTCTACAACTTCGACCGCCAGTTGAGGGAAGACTACAAGGACGAGGACGATGTCCGGAAATGGCTGGGCCCCTTTATCGGGGACATCGAGAACAATCCCGACCTCTATCATGATATTTCCCCGGTCAATTTTGCCGACAAAATCAAGGCCAGGGTACTCCTGATGCACGGCGGCGCGGATACCCGGGTTTCCGCCAAGCAAACCAAACTGATGAGCAAGGCCCTGGACGATGCCGGCGTGGAGCACGACGTGGACATCAGCAGCTGGGGCCTGCACGGCTTCTACAACGACAAGGAAAGCCGCAAGTATGGAACCCGGCTGGGTGAATTCCTGCGGGACAATCTCTAGCAACTTCTATCTCCCACCGTGGACACCTGAGGAGACGACACTTATTCCACTCACAGCCTTCGTTATAAAATTGCCGGCTGAGGGTGGTAAAGCTTTACCCGGAAAATACTTCAAGTTCCAGGGCATCTGCCGCCGCAACCATCTCCTTGTCGAAGGTAACCAGTTGGAGTTCGGGAAGTGCCGCAACAGCCTTCTCAAAGACAAACAGGTGTCCGGCATCCGCCGCCCGGAGTCCGCATTGACGATTAAAGGAACAGACCTCAGACAATGCTGATTCGGGAAGTCCCAGCCAGGTGAATGCCCGCTGGATGCTGCGCCAGTTGCGCCAGGTTACCGCATCGGCCTTTCGCCGCACAAGGGCAGCTTCCACCTCCACCCGCATCCAGCTCCATGCATAACAGGATTCGCCAGCCTGATAGGCTTCCCGTGCCGCGACTGATCCGGGCTCCAGAAGCAGGAGCGGGACAACCGCGCTGGTATCGAAAAACAAATCCTTCACCAGTCCCTCCCGGTACGCATCTGGTGAACACTGTCCAGATCGCTCAATCGGTCACCCGCCAAACGGGGCGCTGGCAATTTCCCTTTGGAAGGTACTGAAGGGGCTCCGGAGATCAGGAGGCCTTGTGCCTTGAGACGGGCAGCCGTAACAGATGCAGCACCTCTTGCCTTGCCCGGACCTCCTGATTCCGCCGGAGCCGGCACCAGATAGGCGACCGGTCGTTCTCGCACACACACCTCCAGCGCTTCCCCGTGTTCCTCAACTTTTCGGAGATAGGATGATAGATGCGTTTTCAATTCCCCAACCTTGACTCGCATTTGACCAAGTTGGTCTTTTTAGTTGGTCATGTCAACGACACAGCCACTATTGGATATACCCCGGATTCCCGTTTGGCGAATAACCGCCCACTCCTTTCATGCGCCTCAAGCAACTTCAATTCCGCACAGCCCTCCCGCGCTCTGCCTCCTACTCCTGGGCACCATCACGGTTGATGATCAGGCCGATCCGGTTCACATCGGCACCCGCCTTGCCGAATGCCCATGCCGGAGCGATCCCTCACCCCTCCAGGTACTGCCCGGGCGTCTTCCCGGTGAATTTTTTAAAGACCCGGTAGAAGTAGGCCAGGTCGTTGAAACCGGAGTTATGGCAGGCGTAGAGGATGTGTCCGGTCTCGTCCAGTCGCTGGCAGGCGAACTCGATCCGGCGCCGGTTCAGGTAGTGGCTGAAGGTCTCCCCGGTCCGTTGCTTGAACAAGGTGGTGAAACGCCTGGGGGACAAGTGGCTGCGGGCCGCCATCTGCTCGATGGTCATTCTTTCATGGACGTGGGTATCGATGTATTCAATGGCTCCCTCCACCGCGCGCAGGCTGGAATCGACATGCGCATCGCCGGGCTCGCAATGCCCCCGGGCAAAGCTCAGGATGACCTGCTCCGCCACCGCCTCAAGGGCCGTTTCCCAGCCCAGGCGGCCCCTCTCCTGCTCCTGCAGGGCGGCTCGGAAGGCTTCCACCAGGTTGCTGCGGTGAAAGGCGGTCCGGGCCCGGAAGGGCCGGCCGAGCTTGTTGGCCCCGACGGCCGATTCCCACAGCTCAAGCAGCCGGCGGTTGTCCCGTCCGTTGAGGAATTTTCCGGAAATGCATAGAATGACCAGGGTTAGCGGTTCCCGGGGATTGTCGATGAAGCGATGCGGCCAGCCGGCCGGGAGCAGGAGGAAGTCGCTGGTCCCGATGGGGACCAGCCCGGACGGGGATTCCAGTCGCCCGGTGCCGACCGCGATCCAGCAGATCTTGTGGAAAGGCCAGGTGCTCAGCTCCATCTCGAAGTCGACCGCGTGGTGGCTCTCCAGGACCCGCACCTGGCCCTCCGGGACGTCGATCCGGGCGGGGCCCGTACGCCGTAACAAACCTTCCTTCCGATCCTGCATTGCCGGATAATACAATCATATAAAGCCCAATAAACCAAGATAAAGAGCAGGATTGTGCTAAAATGTGTTCCGCGAGTAGAATCCCCTCCAAACCCCGACACCCCGACATGAGTTTAATCTTCAAGGCAGAAAAATGGATCAAGGAGAAGATGTTCGACTGCCAGACCTGCGGTCAATGCATCCTCTCGCACACGGAAATGATCTGTCCCATGAACTGCCCCAAGGGCCTCCGTAACGGCCCCTGCGGCGGCACGCTGGACGGCAAGTGCGAGGTCCTGCCGGAGCTCGATTGTGTCTGGACGAACATCGAACGGAAGAAGGGGGACGACAAGAAGATGAAGATCCACCTCCCCCCCAGGGAGGAGCTGCTCAACACGGCCAGCTATGTGAATTTGATCAACGGCAAGGACCGCGAAACGCGCCTGCCCCATGAATTCATCGACACCCGTCACATCCCGGCCAGTTCCAGGCTGGCCCACAAGATGGGGCGCGGGGAGTTTGTCGTCACCCTGGAGATTGCCTCCCCGCTCACGGAGAAGGGTTTGCCGCGGGTGGAAAAGATCATGTCCCGGGTAAGGGACCATGTCGACGCGGTCAACACCACGACCAACGCCGGGGGCGTCCCCTCGCTCCACTCCACGGAAACCGGGAAGGTGGTCATGGCGCACGGGGTGGAATCCGTGATCCAGTTCTGCGGCCGGGACCATCACCGGGAGGAGTTTATCCGGGAACTCGAGAAGGCCATGGATATGGGCTACAGGAACTTCCTTCTCCTGACCGGGGACTGGCTCCCGGACAAGGAGCGCAAGGTCGACCAGAAGACCTGGTTCCCGATGGACAGTTCCCAGATGATCCACTTTGCCAACCATGAGCTGGAAGGCTGGCAGCAGCGCCTCGGCACGGTGCCCTTCATTGGTTGTGCCGCGAATCCCTTTTCCGTCCCGATGGACGTCAGCGTCGAGCGCCTGGCTTTCAAGCGCCATGCCGGGGCCCGCTTTTGCCAGACCCAGGCCATCACCCATGTGCCGACCTTCGTCGAGTGGTACAAGCAGGTCCGGACCGGACGGGAGGACGCCCCCAAGCTGACCATCCCTTCACTGCCCCTGGTCGGCAGCCGGAAGCTCTTCAAGGTCCTCTGCCGCCTGCCGGGGGTCTACGTCGATCCCTCGCTGCATGCCATCATGGAGCGGGAGGATTTCCAGCGGGCCAGCCTGGATTGGGCCTTCGGGATTGCCGAGGGTGTGATCGAGGCCGGGGCCGCCGGGGTGCATGTCATGAATTTCGGCATGCCTCCCGCCCTCATCGATGAATTCCTCCTCCAGATCCGGGACCGCGCCAAAGAGGCGCGCGCCCGCAGCGGCGTCCGCTTCAACCCCACCGAAGTATAATGAATTTGAAGATATTCTCGCACGGAGCCACGGAGGCACGGAGGACCATTACCCAAAATTCTCGCACGGAGCCACGGAGGCACGGAGGACCATTGCTTCATTGTCTTACTTCTCTGTGCCTCCGTGGCTCCGTGAGAAAATATTCAACGCCTCCGCGTGAGCATTTATTAACATCCAACCTCTATCCATTATGAGCACCACAAAACCCACCAGCCTTGAAGCCAAGCTTCAGCAATACCCCAGCCCCGTTGAAATGCTGCGCCACGCGCAGACCGGCGGCTACGATTTCCCCTTCCCCGGCCAGTACACCAACTGGCGGGACGAACAGGAAGCCTGGCAGAACAGCGTCGTCATTTTCGACCAGTCCTTCCACATGACCGACGTCTACTTCGAGGGGCCGGACGTGCGCCGCCTCCTTTCCGATGTCGGGGTCAATACCCTCAAGAATTTCAAGGCCAACAAGGCCAAGCAGATTGTCGCCTGCAATTACGACGGCCACGTCATCGGCGATGCCATTTTGTTTGGCCACACGGAGGACAAAGTCAGCGTGGTCGGCCGTCCCTCCGTCCCCAACTGGGTCCACTTCAATGCCGAAAAGGGCGGCTACGACGTCAAGGTCACGCGTGACGAACGCACCGTCAGCAACGACGGCTCCCGCCTCATCTACCGCTACCAGATCCAGGGCCCCAACGCCCTGGAGCTGATCAAGAGCGTCCACGAGGGGGAATTCCCGGACATCAAGTTTTTCAATCTCGGCGACCTCAAGATCGCCGGCCGGAAGGTTCGCGCCCTGAACCACAACATGTCCCGCATGGGCGGCCTGGAGCTGCACGGTCC
>ENA-ORCW01000619-ORCW01000619.1-marine-metagenome-genome-assembly--contig:-NODE-619-length-15866-cov-4.004117_pt1 | contig 15866 bp, 13 predicted proteins | sample MGYA00237784_ERZ508517 | MGnify/ENA primary metagenome ERZ508517 (study PRJEB26187, sample SAMN06268979) | marine metagenome | isolation source: Tt ae E1 feedstock associated aerobic enrichment on... | reverse complement strand
GAAGAGGCTCCCGCAGAAATCCTTCCGCCGGGGGAACTGTCGACGACCGGTCGCCGCACGACCCTGGCCAGGTGGCTCACCCGGCCGGATCATCCGCTGACGACGCGGGTCATCACCAACCGGATCTGGCAGCAGCTGTTCGGGACCGGTCTGGTTGCGACTCCGAGCGACTTCGGGCACCTTGGCGAGCCCCCGTCGCATCCGGAGCTGCTTGACTGGCTGGCCCGGCGGTTCGTGGAGGAAGGCTGGAGCCTGAAGTGGCTGCATCGCGAGATTCTGCTTTCGGAGACGTTCCGGCAGTCGGCCCGTCCGTCCGAAGTCACGCTGGCGATGGAGAAGGACCCGGCAAACCGGCTGCTGTGGCGGTTCCCGATCCGCCGACTGACGGCCGAGCAGATTCGTGACGCCATGCTGGTGGTCTCCGGAGAACTTCAGGAGACGGTCGGCGGACCCTCGGTGGATGCGACCGCGCCACGCCGCTCGATCTACGTGAAGGTGCGACGCAACCGGCCTGATCCGATGCTCAAATCGTTCGATTTCCCGGACCGTGTCTCCAGTGTCGGCCAGCGGAATGTCACCACGACGCCGTCCCAGTCACTGCTGATGATCAACGGCAGCTGGCCGCTGGAGCGATCGCAAAAGTTTGCGGCACGGGTGATTCGCGAAGTTCCGGGAGGGGACGAGTCGCGAGTTCGGCGTGCATACCAGCTGGCGCTTGCCCGCGAGCCTTCGGAGCAGGAACTGTTCCGGGCCGTCGAATACCTCGAGACACAGCGGGCCATCGACGAGCAGCGGCGGCAGGATCTGCTTCCGGAGACGGACGCGATGCCGGCAACCGAATCGACTGCCGTGGTCGTTGCCGGCAAGGGATCCAATGCACCGCTTCAGAGCGGTCCCGGGGCGACGCTTCCCGAAGGGGATTTTACCGTCGAGGCGGTGGTGATGCTGCGATCGCTCTACCCGGACGCGACGGTTCGGACGATCGTCTCGCAGTGGGACAGCAGCACGGGGCACCCCGGCTGGGCTCTGGGAGTCACGAGCACCAGGTCGGCGTACAAGCCGCGGAACCTGATTCTGCAGCTGGTCGGCAAGGACACCGCCGGCAAACTCAAGTATGAGGTGGTGGCGTCCAATCTGCGTCCCGAGCTGAACAAGCCGTATTACGTTGCCGTCTCGGTCGATCTGGATGAGACCGGCGAGGCGGGTGTGACCTTCTGCATGAAAGACCTTTCGCACGATGACGCGATTCCCGAGTGGTCCAGCGTCTCGCACAAGGTTGTTTCGGGGTATGCGAACGACGAGCCGCTGCTGATTGGCGGTCGCAGCCGATCGAAGACGCACCGCTGGGACGGTCTGATCGATGAGGTCCGGTTGTCCGGAACGGCATTGCCGAAGGACGTACTCGGTGTCGTCGGTCGTCCGCTGGATGACGCGACGGTGGGCTGGTGGACGTTTGAGCCGGATGGGCTGCTCTCGGATCGGTCATCCCGCGGTCACGATCTGGCCGTCGGCAGCAGCACGTCGACCGTGGCTGAGGCCGCGATGGTCGATCTGTGCCAGATCCTGATGAATTCCAACGAGTTCCTGTACGTGGACTGACGGTCAGCCGGCTGGGACGCAACGGGTCTGCGTTCCAAAGGGGCGGATGAGTCTGCGGACGGTTTCACGAATAATCGACAGGGCAACACAATGACGGACATGGGCGAACAGTTCGAAACGGGAATGAGTCGGCGAAGCATGCTGTGCCGGACCGGTGCCGGATTCGGTGCCCTGCCCCTGGCCTGGCTCATGAATCAGGATCGGCTGTTTGCGGCGGCCGGTTCGGCACGTGTGGCTCACCGCCCGGCGACGGCGAAGAGTGTCATCTTCCTGTTCATGGAAGGTGGCCCGAGTCATATGGATACGTTCGATCCAAAACCGAAACTGAACGAACTGGCCGGCAAGCCGCTCCCTCCGGGGTTCAAGCGGGTTGTGCTCGCGATGGGCGAGGCGAATGCCCCGCTGCTCCCGTCAAAGCGGAAGTGGAAGCAGCATGGCGAGAGCGGCATCTGGGTCTCCGACTGGTTGCCGGAGATCGCCAACTGCGTCGACGACATCGCCGTCATCCGCTCCTGCTGGACCAACGGGATCAACCATTCCGGCGGGGTCTGCCAGATGAACACGGGGACGCCGCTCGCCGGCCGTCCCTCGCTGGGGGCGTGGGTGAACTACGGGCTGGGAACGGAGAATCAGAACCTGCCGGCCTTTGTCGTCATGACCGACCGCGATGCCGACCCGACGAATGGTCCCCGCAACTGGGGCGCGGGATTCATGCCGGCCGTCTACCAGGGAACCAAGTTCCACTTTGGCGATGAACCGATTCGGAACCTGAACAATCCGGACGGAATCGATGATGCCCGTCAGCGGTCGAAGCTGGATCTGCTGGCGTCGATGAACCGGGATCACGCGGCAACGCGGCAGCTTCAGACCGAGCTGGACGCACGGATCCGGAGTTACGAACTCGCCTTCCGGATGCAGGCCCACGCGCCGGAAGCCATCAACCTCGCCGAGGAGACGGAAGAAACCCAGAAGCTCTACGGCCTGGACGACAAGAAGACTCAGAGCTACGGCCGTTGCTGTCTGATGGCCCGGCGGCTGGTCGAGCGAGGCGTGCGGTTCGTGCAGCTGTACCACGGCACCGGCAGCAAGTGGGATGCGCACAAGGGGATCGAGAAGAACCACGGCGACCGCTGTGCCGAGTCGGACAAGCCGGTCGCCGGTCTGCTGAAGGACCTGAAGCGGCGGGGACTCCTCGACGAAACGCTGGTGGTCTGGGGGGGCGAGTTCGGCCGGACTCCGATGAGCGAGCAGGGAGACGGACGGGACCACAATCCGACCGGATTCACGATGTGGATGGCGGGGGGCGGCGTCAAGGGGGGCCAGACGATCGGTGCAACCGACGAACTTGGCTTCCACGCAGTCGAGGATCGCCTGCACGTCCACGATCTGCATGCGACGATTCTGGACCTGCTCGGTCTCGACAACATGCTCCTGACGTACATGCACAAGGGACGTCCCGAACGCCCGACGCAGAACGAGGGGGCCGCCTACCGGAAGATCACCGGCAGCGACGCCTGAGACGGGGCTGCGCGAGGTCGGTCAGGTTTCACCGAGCCCGTCGTCTCGGACGGTCATGATGCATTGCAGTCGGGGGCCAGCCACGAAATAGCGGGTTGAGGTGGCATTGTGTCCGCTTGCCGACAAGAATGGTCGGGCGGCGATTGAACGCTGTCACCTTAACCTTCTACTGATCTGCGGGTGGTACAGTTCCGCAGGAAACCGGCGCGATGTGCCGACAAGCGGCGTCTTCGTCCGGAGGAGTCTGGTGTGGCCAAGAAGAAGAAAACGGTCGTCCGAAACCTCTCACTGAAGCTCATTCAGGGAGATGTGGCGTCGCTCTCGCACCCTCGCCGGCTGGGGGAACACATCGGTATCGATACGCAGGCACGGGTTGTCACGATCGACCGGGTGCTCCTGTCGATGGGGATCTTCGTCGGACGTGCTGAAGCGTGCCACTTCCGCCTGGGAAAGATCGAGTCCCCCGCTCCGGTCATGGGGCTCCGCTTCGACCCGCGATTTCGCTGGACGCTGTGCGGACTTGGAGAACCGGTCACCCACAATGGTGAAGCCGTAAATACCGGGACCGTGGTTCTCAGCGAAGGGGACGCGATCGGTGTCGGGCCGTACGTCTTTACCGTCGTGCAGAGCCGGTCGAGCGTCAAAGCGGCCGGGGCCGGTGGAGCGTCCAGTTCCTCCGGCCGGGGCTCGCTGGATGATCTGCAGAAGGACGTGACCGACTCCATGGAGGATACCGGCTTCATCCTCAATATTCCGGGGATCGTCGACTGAGGCGGACCCGGCTCGACGCGAACCGGCCTTACGCCTGCGACGATTCGGACAGCACCTGCAGCATCCCCTGACAGAACTCGGGGAGATCGGCAGGTCGTCGGCTGCTGACGAAGTGCCGGTCCACCACCAGCGGACCGTCCTCCCAGACGGCTCCGGCGTTGACCAGGTCATCCTTGATTCCCGGTGAACCGGTGACGCGCACGCCGCGGTACACGTCCGCGGATATCGGAATCCAGCCGCCGTGGCAGATGGCGGCGACGAGTTTCGACTCGGCGTGGAAACCTCTGACCAGGTCGAGCACTTTGGGGTCGCGGCGAAGTTTGTCGGGCATCCACCCGCCCGGGCAGATGATTCCCTGGAAGTCGGTGACTTCCATGTCGGTGATCGCCGCATCGGAAACGCACGGGTAGCCGTGCTTTCCCTTGTACAGCGTGGATGCCTCGGGACCGGCGAGCGTGACGTGAGCCCCCGCTTCCTCGAGCCGGAGCTTCGGGTACCAGAGCTCGAGGTCCTCGTAGTCGTCCCCCACCAGGCAGAGGATCCGGCAGTCGTCGAGTGGCTGATTGGTCATCACGTCGGGGCCTTGCTTGCTGGGCGTGCTGCCGGCCAACTCCGCCAATTGATCGAGTCCGGTCCGGCTTCTATAGTGTGTTGAGAATAAGTGAGGTAACGGATGAATCAAGTACCGGATCGGCATCAGATTACGGTCAACGGCGAAGTCCGCGAGATTCGCGGGGGGAGCACGGTGGCGGACCTGATCGCCGAGCTGAAGCTTTCGCCCAGATTCCTGGCCGTCGAACGGAATCTGGAACTGGTTCCCCGGACTCAGCATGCCGAGTGTGTGCTTCAGGAGGGGGACCGGCTGGAAATCGTCACGCTGGTCGGCGGTGGCTGAGCATCGGCTCGCCCCGGACCGGGCGATTGAGAATGGCATCAGCGGGACTCGCTCGTCGGCCGTCGGGAATCGATCCTTCCCGGGCCCAGCGTCCCGGATCGAACGGAGTGATGGAGCGGCAATGGCCAGTGAGACGAGTGCGGCAGTCGGTGAGTCCCTGAAGATCGGTTCCCATACGTTCCGCTCGCGGCTCATCGTGGGGACCGGAAAATACACCAGCTTCGAGCTGATGCAGCAGTGCCTCGAAGTGAGCGGTGCCGAGGTGATCACCGTCGCTGTCCGACGGGAGCGGCTGGTCGATGCCGAAGGTCGCAATATCCTCGACTTCATCGACCTGAACCGGTACACGATCCTGCCGAACACTGCCGGCTGCTTTACCGCAGAAGACGCGGTGCGTGTCGCCCGGCTCGGTCGCGAAATCCTTTCGGGCCTCGAGAATCCCGGGGCGGACTGGGTGAAGCTCGAGGTGCTCGGCGACAAGAAGACGCTGCTTCCCGATCCGGTCGCGACGCTCGAGGCGACGCGGCAACTGGTCGAGGACGGCTTCCACGTGCTCTGCTACACGACAGACGACCCGATCACCGCCCGACGGCTCAAGGATGCCGGTGCCGCCTCCGTCATGCCGGCCGGAAGTCCGATCGGCAGTGGGCAGGGAATCCTGAACCCGAACAACATCCGGATCTGTCTGGAGTACCTCAAGGAAGGGGATTCGGACTATCCCGTGATCGTCGACGCCGGCGTTGGAACCGCCAGTGACGTGGCCCAGGCGATGGAGCTGGGGTGTGACGGCGTACTGCTCAATACGGGTATCGCCGGGGCCGATGATCCGCTGTTGATGGCGGATGCGATGCGTCACGCCTGTCTGGCGGGGCATCTTGCGTACAGGGCGGGGCGGATTCCGAAGAAGCTGTATGCAACAGCGTCGAGCCCGGATACCGGTGTTGTCGCGCCGCAACGAGGCTGACGGAACCAGCGTCGGTTCATTGCTCCGTCGGTCTGGTCGCTGCCAGCCGAACGCATTCCCAGCTGTGCAAAGAAAGAGGGCCCGACCAGTCCGATGGCCGGACCCTTTTGCTGCGCGTCGATGGCGATTATGGCGATTCTGTGGTCGGTTCGCCGATCTGGCTGACGACGGACGGAGCGATGATCTGCTCAGTCGAAGGTCAGCGGACACTGGAAGTCGTTCGGCTTGACGGCCAGGACCGAGCAGTCAACCTGGTGCAGCAGACGCTCGGCCGTGTTGCCGATCAGGAAGCCCGGAATGCCGCCGCGACCGACCGTCCCCATGACGAGCAGGTCGGCGGAATGTCGGTCGATGGCATCTTCGATTGCGGTTTCCGCGGGGCCGACGCCGATCTCGGTCTGCGTTCCTTCTTCGATCGTGCGGTAATCGGTGCCGGAGAGGCGTTCGATCAACTGCTGTTCGGCTTCGTCGTGGCACTTCTGCCGGTACTTCTTCACCTCCTCTTCGACCATGCCGGAGCGGAGGAGTGGCCGTTCGAGCGGAAACTCGACGGCGTGCAGTGCGAGCAGCCGGGCGTGCATCAACTGGGCCAGTTCAACCCCCAGGTGCAGGCAGCGTTCACCGACTTCGGTGAAGTCGTCGGCGACGACGATCGTGGCCGGTTCGTCTTCAGCGTGCCGGGTTTCCGGGCGAAGGACCAGCACGGGACAGGGGCACTTGCGCAGGAGCTTCATGCTGGTCGTGCCAAAGACCAGCCGTCGGGCCGGGCTGTGGCTGCGGCTGCCGGTGATCACCAGGTCGGCGTCCATGGTCACGACCGCGCGGATCAGCTCCTGCCAGGCACGACCGTTCGTGATGGCTGTGGTGGCGGTGGCCCCCTGCTCTTCGGCTTCCTGTTTCAGCCCGGCCAGAACACGTTCGGCATGTTCCATCAGCTCCCGGGTGTGCGTGTCCTCGACGAGATCCTCGGTTTCCAGACGGGGAGAATCGAGAACGCACAGAAAGTGAATGGATGCACCGTTCTGCGCTGCCAGCCAGATGCCGCGGTCGACGGCTTCCCGCGTTGCAGCACTCAGGACCGATTCGTCATTGTCCGAAACTTCCGGGATGTCGACACCGACGATGATCTTGCTGAGACCTTGCATGTCTGTCCTGTGATTCGGGCGACTGAACTCCGGCCGGCCCGGTCTGGGGTCGTGGCCGACCGGGAACGGCACGCGGACGCATGTCCGACGTGGCATTCTACCTCATGGCCGATGATTGTGGACACTCGACCCGCGGCAATCCCTGGAGTTGATACGTGCTCAAGTGGCCGGATGTCTCGTCGACGTCCGGCGGAATGTCACGAATCGCCTGCCAGAAGCCCCAGGTTGACCAGTTTCTGGCGGCACTCGTCCCGTTCCCGGCAGCGTGTCAGATCCTTCCACGCCGGATCCTGAGCCTGCAGGAAGAGATCGTCGCTGTAGGGAGGGGCCGCGCTCTGTTCGTGAGCCAGCTGGCTGAGCCGCTGGATCACGTCGATGTCCAGACGGGTCAGGAACATCGCATTGCGGCGATAGTCGAGAAACGCCTCCCAGACGATCGGAAACAGGGGCTGAACGATTTTTTCGGCAATTGTGGTCGCGTATTCGCGGATTTCCCACTGGGCGTGGCTGTCCATCCGCAGCGACAGAAAGTGAAGCAGGTTGTGCAGGTCGACCTTCCAGTACGCCTCCGTGTACGTGCAGAGCGGAAGATCCTTGCGGGCCTGCTCGCGGGCCACGCCGGCTTCGAGCCGCTGGTTGTACAGAGTCCGGGCCGCTTCCTGGAATTCGTGTTCGGCCTTGGAGAGCTGTTCGCCGACGTTTCGGGGCAGCTCGGCGTCCGACCCCTGACGATTCGTGCTCGACTGTGACCTCCAGTGATCCGGGGGCGTGGTCTGCATCGAATCGATCGCGACCGAGTACCGGGTACTGTACTCGTTGACGCTGGCGGTCCGATGCCGGATCCACTGCCGCCAGCAGTCCATCGGGACACGCACGAGCAGTTTCAGCTCGGCCATTTCGAACGGTGTGGTGTGCCGGTGGCGGAGCAGGTAGCGGATCAGCGTGCGGTCGTCGGAGACCCGCTTGGTGCCGGCCCCGTAGCTGACCCGGGCCGCCTGGACGACCGAGCCGTCGTCTCCCATGCAGTCGACCAGACAGACAAAGCCGTCGTCGAGCACGGGAAACTTCTTCCAGCGGAGCTGATTGAAAACCTCGGGATTCCGGGACATGGCGGCACTCGTTGGGGGCAGCGACCAGATACGGGGACAGCGACCGGAAGCGATCGCCAGCAGGCCGGTGCTTCAGGCCGCAGACGTCCGATCCGGTCCCTGCGAACTACTGGGAATGACTGGAAGGTCAGAGTCGGGCGGCACGGGCACAGCCGGCGGCTCCGATGAAGCCGGCGTCGCCGCCCAACGTTGCGTAATTGATGACGGTCCGTTCGGAGAGGATCGGAAAAGCCCGAGCACGGACTTCATCCTGGAGTTTCTGCAGAAAACGTCGCCCCAGCTCGCTGTCGTGCTGATCGAACGTCATTGCGCCGCCAATCAGTACCATGGCCGGATTCAGAATGTGCATCACGTTGACAGTACCGATCGCCAGGTAGCGAGCCGTCTCCATGATCAGCTCGTCCGCAACCTGATCTCCCGCTTTGGCCGCTTCGGCAATCACCAGGGGGGTGATCTCCTGACCTTCCTTCAGGCGACTGCCGAGGAGCGAGTCCGGTGCGGCCTCGAGCTGTTCCTGGCAGCGACGGACCAGTCCGCGGGCTCCGGCGTACAGTTCCAGCGATCCATGGATGCCGAACTCGGACGGAAGACCACCTTCCTGCTGAATGATCATATGGCCGCACTCGCCGGCGTGCGAGTGTGCCCCCTCCCAAACCCGGCCGTTCAGGACGATTCCTCCCCCGATGCCGGTCCCCAGCGTCCAGAACATCAGGCTGTCGGCGTCCTGAGCGGCGCCGAGCCAGTATTCACCGAAGGCGGCTGCGTTTGCATCGTTCTGCAGTACAGCAGGCAGGTCGAACCGCTCGGCGACCAGATCCCGCAGTGGCAGATTCTCCCAGCCAGGAAGGTTGAAGGGGTGAAAGATCACGCCGCCCGGAATATCCATCGTTCCCGGAGCGGCCAGCCCGATTCCCGCGACGTTTGAACCGGAATCGCTTTCGTCGATGATCTCTTCGATCAGCGCGTACAGACGTTCGAGCATGGCGTCGCGGCCATCCCCGAGTTCCATGGCAGTCGTGCGTCGGGCCAGCACCTCCCCCGACTCGGTGACGACACCTGTCTTGACGCTGCTGCCGCCAATATCGACACCGACATATCGCTGCTCGCCGCTCACCTGTGCTCGACTCCGCCGTGGATCACGAAACGTAGAATGCAGTATTGCCAGCATCCCTGACCGGAAACGGCAGCGTCAAGCCGAACTCCGTTACTCATTGCCATCAGTAGCGGACTGCGTCGTTGATCGCCTCACTGATCGTCACACACAGCCGCCGGACGAGATCGCCCGGCATCGCCGGGGCCGGCATCAGGACAGCCACGTCGCCCAGTGGTCGCACGATTGTCTCGCGGCGACGGGCTGCCAGCGTCACCCGGTGACCCGTTCTCCGTTCTGCGGGGAATGGTTCGAGGGTCTCGCGGTCGGCGACCAGTTCGATCCCAACCATGAGTCCCTTCTGGCGGACTTCGGCCACGTGTGGATGATCCTGCAGTGGCGCGAGGCATTCAGCGAGGATCTGCTCGTTCCGCCGGACATTGGCCAGGACGTCGTTCTGCTCGAACAGGTCCAGCGACGCCAGCGCCGCCGCACACGCCAGCGGATTCCCCGTATACGTGTGGCCGTGAAAAAAGGTCTTTCCTTCGGCTGGTTCGGCCAGAAACGCCTCGTAGATCGCATCGGTTACGAGTGTTGCGGCCAGGGGCAGATACCCGCCGGTAATCCCCTTCGCCAGGCACATGATGTCGGGGCGGACATCCTCCTGCTCGCAGGCGAACATCGTCCCGGTACGGCCGAAACCGACTGCGACTTCGTCGGCAATCAGGGGGACGTCGTAGCGGGCCGTCACCTCGCGCACGTGCTTCAGGTAGCCGGGCGGATGCACCAGGATGCCGGATGCTCCCTGCACCAGTGGTTCGATGACAAACGCGGCCAGTCGCTGGTGGTTCTCCGCGACGACCCGCTCGACCTCATCGAAACAGTGCCGGACAAACGTTTCCGACGTGAAGCCCTCGGGATATCGCAACGCGGTCGGCGAGGGGACGCTGACGGTCGAAAACAGCAGCTTGCCGTACGTCCGGTGAAACAGGTCGATACTGCCGACGCTCACCGAACCGATCGTGTCGCCGTGATACGCGCCTCCCACCGTCGCAAACAGGTCCCGGTGTTGCGGGTTGGACCGTTTCTGCTGGTGGTACTGATAGACGATCTTCAGCGCGGCCTCGACGGCGGTGGAGCCGCTGTCGGAGTAGAAAACCCGGTTGAGGCCCTCGGGGGCTGCCTGGACAAGCCGGGCCGCCAGATCGATGGACGGAGGCGAGGAGAGCCCGAGCAGCGTCGTGTGGGCGACACGGTCGAGCTGATCGCGGACAGCAGCGTCGATCTCGGGAACGCGATGTCCGTGGACGTTGCACCACAGCGAGGAGATTCCATCGAGATACCGCCGTCCTTCGACGTCGATCAGATGGAATCCCTCGCCCCGTTCGATGATCGGCGCACCTTCGTCTCGGTACGCCGACATCGGTGTGAACGGGTGCCAGACGTGATCATTGTCGCGCGAGCGCAGCGCGGCAGGAGAACTGGTCATCAGCCCGGGAGCAGATCCTTGACGGTGTCGCGTTCGGACCGCAGTTCATCAAGCGTGGCCTGAATCTTCTGCTGTGCGAAGGCGTTGTGCTCGATTCCCTGGACGATCGAGCAGCTGCTGCCATCGCTCGTCAGCGGGTAACCGAAGATCAGTCCCTCGTCGACGCCGTAGCTGCCATCGCTGCAGATCGCGGCGCTGAAGCAGTCTCCGTCCGCAGTCGGCGAGATGATGCTCATGACCGTGTCGAGGGCAGCGTTCGCGGCCGACGCGGCACTGGACGCACCGCGGGCTTCGATCACAGCCGCGCCACGCTTCTGCACGGTCGTGATGAACTCCGACTGCAGCCAGGCGTCGTCACCGATCACCTGCGGAGCCGGCTGGCCACCGATCGTCGCGTGGAAGAAGTCGGGATACTGCGTTGCCGAGTGGTTGCCCCAGATCGCGATGCTCTTGACGTCGGCGACGGGACGACCGGCCTTCTGGGCCAGCTGCGTGGCGGCGCGGTTCTGGTCGAGCATCGTCATCGCGTACCAGCGGTCCCGGGGGATGTCCGGGGCGTTGTGCATTGCGATCAGGCAGTTCGTATTGCACGGATTGCCGACAACCAGCACGCGCACGTCATCGGCGGCGGCGGCCTGAATCGCCTTGCCGGTGCTGGTGAAGATCGGTCCGTTAACGCGAATCAGATCCCCGCGCTCCATGCCGGCCTTGCGGGGAACACTGCCGACGCAGAGCACCCAGTTGCAGCCGGCGAAGGCGTCTTCGAGGTGATCGCTGTCGAACTTCTCGACGCCGGCGAGCGTCGGAAAGGCACAGTCGTCGAGCTCCATCTGGACGCCGTCAAGACGGCTGACCACAGGCGGGACCTCGATCAGATGCAGGATCACGGGCTGATCAGGACCGAACACCTCGCCACTGGCCAGGCGAAAAACGAGCGCATAGCCAATGTTTCCTGCTGCTCCGGTCACCGCAACACGAATCGGTTCCGCCATGATGGATGAAGCTCCTCGCACAATCGGCAAAAAAGTGGTGATAGCGGATGGGAACCATCAACAGGCCTTGTATCGTCTGACCCTGATGAGGGCAACTCAATGGCCGGCGAAGGAACGACTCTGCACGGGGAACCGATTGTCCGATATAATGCACAGGTGATCTCGGGCCGAATGGAGTCGGTGCGCCCCGGCCCCGATCCAGTCTGGTGGTCTGCGAGTCGGGGGCAAAACACGGGGTTTGGAAGAGGTTTGCGGTCATGCCCTTCAAGACGGATACGATTGAGGAGCCAACCCTCAACCTCACCCCGATGATCGACATCGTGCTGCTGCTGGTCATTTTCTTCATGGTCGGCACCCAGTTCAGTGAGGAAGAGCGGCAGTACAGTATCGAGCTGCCGACGGTCTCCGATGCGCAGCCGCTGACCGCCCTCCCCGACGAACTGGTCGTCAACGTGGATGGTGAGGGACGCATCTACATCGAGGATCGCGAACTGACGACCGACGAACTCGAGCAGGAACTGACCGCCGCCCGGGAACGCTACGCCGACCAGGCCGTCGTCATCCGTGGGGACGCGGACGGCCCGTACCAGAACGTGATGACGATCCTGAGCATCTGCAAGGACGTGAAGATCCGCAACGTGCAGCTCGCCAACCGACTCGAGAGCGAGGGGGGCAGCTGATGCTTGCGGCGATCGATCTGACGGCGCGGCTCTGGCACCTCCTCGAGCTGGTTGTTGCCATCGTCCAGCCGGTGCTCCTGCTGGCACTCTGCCTGGGCGTGGTGCTCGCTTCGGCTCATCTGCTCACGATGCTGGGGACGCGTTGGGGAGATCGCCGTGTCTCGTCCAAGGCCCTGTTCTTTTCGATCGCCGTTCATCTGTCGATGACGTGCGGCATCGTGGCGCTCGTTCCTGAATACCGTGCCCAGCTGTTCCGGCCCCGGGATTCGTCCAGCGAAGAACGGATCCAGCTGGAAACCCTCATGCAGGATCCGGTCGAACGGGTCGAAGAAGGGGGCGATCGTCCGGTTGCCGTCTGGGAACAGCTTCCCGAGACCGTTCGCGAGGATCTGGAACGGCTCGAACGCGAGTTTAACGTCCCGGACGACGAAGCCGCCGAACGAACCCGGATGGAACCGCCTGCACCCGATCCGGCAGACATCGCCTACCGGCCGGATATGCGGCTCGAACAACCGCTGGAACCGCTGGCCACCGACGCGGCACTTCCGGACGTGGCGGCGGTTCCGATGGAGATCGACAATCCGCTTGCCGAAGCGCGACGCGAAGTGGATGTCCCCTCCGTGGCCCGTGAACGCAGCACCTTTGTGGCGGAGGGGCAACCGGATCAGGACGATGCGCCCCGCCCCGTTCCCGGCGGGGTCGATCGTCTCTCGGACCGGGTCGATCTGCAACCAGACCTGCGGTCGATGAATGCCGCGCTGGAGGAGCAGGCACTGGTGCAGCGGTCGGACGATTCCGACCGGATCGATCGGCGTGAAGCGCCGGCCGAGTCGGAACTGACGGCTCCGCAGGCCGGAGCGAATGCGCCGGAAACCGACCGGCCGGGGGCCGCATCGGCTCCCACGAAACCACGCATTGCCCGTCAGCGGACGCGCACGCCGGTCAGTCCGTCGGAGGCGGGGCTGCAGCGATTCCGGCCGACCACGGCGCCGTCCGTGGAGACACCCGTCGTCCCTGCCCCGGACAACGCAATGCTGGCCCTGACTCCTTCCGTCCGACCCGAGATTGAACGTCCGCGGGATCCATCGGCCAGCCCGGACGGGGAGGCTGGTGGTCCGTATCGCGTGCCGGCGGAGTATCGCCTGCGAAGCAGCGAGAATCGGGAGGAGGCCGCAAAGCGATTTGGTGGCACGGATGACTCCGAGCGGGCTGTCCAGGCGAGTCTGCTCTGGTTGAAGTCGATTCAGCATCGGGACGGCTACTGGGATGCGGGAGCCTACGGAGGCGGACAGGCACCGGAAGCGACCTCGGCGAGTGACCGTCCCAATGTCGGGGCCGACTCGGACGCCGGGGTGACGGCACTCGCGGTTCTGGCGTTCCTCGGAGCCGGTCATACGCCGGATCGGGGGGAACATTCCGAAACGGTCGAGCGGGCCCTGCGGTGGCTGGTGGCCCGGCAGCGGGACGACGGGTTTCTGGGGGGAGAGGCCTCGGCGACGGCGGCAATGTACTGTCACGGGATCGCCACGTTCGCTTTGGCCGAATCGTACGGGCTGCGCAGTGATCCTCTGTCCAGTCGCTGGCTCAGGCAACCGGTCGAGAAAGCGATCGCCTACATCGCCGATCAGCAACTCGAAGATGGTGGCTGGCGGTACGAGAAAGGACAGCCGGATGGCGACATGAGCATGTTCGGCTGGCAGCTGATGGCGCTGAAGAGCGCCGAGATTGCCGGCGTGACCGTGCCGACCGGCGTCAAGGACCGCATGATCCGCTTCCTCCGCGACCGGAGTCTGGGGACCCGCAACGGACTGGCCAGCTATCGTCTGGGACGCGAGTTTCCGATCACTCCTGCGATGACCGCCGAGGCGCTGTTCTGCAAACAGATGCTGGGGATCTCACGGGAGAATCCTGCCAGTACCGAGGCGGTTGCGTACCTGGTCCGTCACCTTCCGAAGCTGTCGGAGACGAACTACTACTTCTGGTACTACGGCACGCTGTCGATGTTCCACTACGGCGGAGAAGAGTGGGAGCGGTGGAACAACGGCCTGCGGGATCTTCTGGTGAGCACGCAGGTCAACAGCGGTCAGTTCGCCGGAAGCTGGGAACCGCGCGGTCCCTGGGGGCCGTATGGTGGACGGATCTACACGACCGCGATCGCGACCCTCTGTCTGGAAGTCTACTACCGCTACCTGCCGCTCTATCAGGCGAGCGACGACTTCGGCCGTAACTGACTGCTTTGGCGTTGCTTAGGTGCAACTTCTTTCTGTGCCGGCGTCGCTGTGCGGCCTCGCGTGCCTTCCGGATATCGCTTCTGTCGAGCGTCTCTGGTCATTCAGCGGCGGATCACGTGCACTTCCGGTACCAGCGGGGGTGTTGCGCGGTGCGGATGAGGGGGATTCCGGGGGTCCTGCGGTTTGTCCGAGGCGACTGAAGTGGTGGCGCTATGGGGGAATGCACGCTTGGGGCAAAAAGGGCAAAAAAGAAAGGATGGCTGCTTGACCGCAGTTTAGGGGAGGGGTATCACAGAACTATCCGGGCTCCGTCACAGGTTCTCAATGTTGCCCATTTTACGTCGGGCGAGATGACGGCTCGGTGACAAGGGTACCCTTCCCGAACTGAACCAGGAGACGTGCAGTGATGAAGAGTGAAAGCCGAAAGTTTCAGGCAGAGCAGCTTGAAGAACGTGTGCTGCTGGCTGGTGATGTGACCGTCATCTACTTCGCTGTTGGAGCCGGTCCGTTCGCTGCTGGCGATCTGGTCATCCAGAACGACCTCGATGTCAACGACGGCCCCTCCGTCGGCGACCAGGACGTGACCGTCGAGATCCTGCCGACCGGCCAGATCTCGCTGACCAGCGCCGCTGGCGACAACTTTGACGTTCTCGTTTTCGCGGGTGGCCCGCCGATCCAGGTTGCCGATGACGTTGCGTCCTTCGTCTCGCCGGTTCCGCTTCCCGGCATCAACAACCTCTACGCCAACTCGGTTCCGCTGATTCCGGACTTCGAGACCGGTGCCGACAACCTCACGCTGGTCAACGTTGCGACCGCCGGCGACCTCAGCATCGAAGGTACCGCCGAAGCCAACGTCGTCGCTCTCGACAGTGTCGACGTCGGTGGCAACCTGACGATCGACACCTTCGCCGGCAACGATGGCGTGATCCTGAGCGACAGCTCCGTTGCTGATGACGCCATGGTCGACCTCGGCGACGGCAACGACCTGCTCCGCGCCACCTACAACGTGTTCGGCGACAACGCCGGTCCGTTCGAAAACCTCACCTTCGACATGGGTGCGGGCAACGACCTGCTCGAGTACGGCGGAAACGTCTTCTTCAACACCGGCGTCGTGCTCGTCGACGGTGGCGATGGATACGATCGTCAGGACTGGATCCACGGCACGCCGGACGATCAGTACGTCAACACCTCGCCGTCGCTGCCCAACTGGGAAGTCTTCGATCACGCCGACGACAGCCCGACCGGTGTCTGATGCTTTGAGACTCTGTCTCGCATGCTGACATGGCGGCCTCCAGCAATGGAGGCCGCTTTTTGTTTGCCAGGCATGTTTTGTTTGTAGGAGGTGCAAGTCCTCTGGGGGCCGTGATGAGCGGAACCTCGCGG
>ENA-ORCW01000617-ORCW01000617.1-marine-metagenome-genome-assembly--contig:-NODE-617-length-16010-cov-3.730999_pt1 | contig 16010 bp, 14 predicted proteins | sample MGYA00237784_ERZ508517 | MGnify/ENA primary metagenome ERZ508517 (study PRJEB26187, sample SAMN06268979) | marine metagenome | isolation source: Tt ae E1 feedstock associated aerobic enrichment on... | reverse complement strand
GTGTCCAGTTCCCCCGACGACGCACGCGTGACGAAGGCGCGATAGACCTCTTCGCGCAGGCTGCGGTTCTGGCAGTGCTGCAGAAACGGCACGACGACCGGGCTGTCGAGAGTGATCCGCCACGGGCCCTCTTCGGGCGTCGCTTCCGGCTGGCCGTCTTCCTTGTGACGGTTGTACGACTGGGAGGCGAGTCGGCGCAGACTCAGTGGCAGTCCTTCCGCGTCGGCCGGATCAGTGATCGTCAGCGAGTACGCCTTGGTCGCGTCCAGGACGTTGTTCGAGAACTTCGTTCCGAGTTGCGAGAGTTCCTTGGCAATCTCATTGAACCGTTCCCGCTTTTCGCCGGTCAGGCCGATGCCGGTCAGCTCGGCAGCGAGGAGCCGCTGTTCGACGATCCGCTGCTGGCCTTCGTCGAGCGAGTTCCAGGTGTCGCTCTCCCGCAGCTCCTTGAGTGCCTTGTAGATCGGCTCGCTCTGACCGGACCGCAGGCCGAATGCCACGACGTCATCCAGAACCGCTTCGTACGCCTCGCGGAGTTCGGTCGAGTTCTTCACGCCGAACAGATGTCCCACCGGACTCCAGGTCTGCTCGAAGCGTCGGTCGATCTCGTCGAGCGGCTCGATCAGGCCGGACCAGGTTGGCTGCACACGTTCCTCGACGGCTGCGAGATCCTCTTCGGAGCGCTCGAGCAGCTGGCGGACCGCCGGCACGACGTGCTCCGGGGCAATGCGGTCAAAGGCGGGCAGACCCGCTTCGGAACAGAGGGGATTATCCAGGTGTCCGTCTGAGTCCTTCGGCATGAATCTCTCGGCTGGTCAGGAGAAGGGAACGGGAGGCGAGGGGTGGCGGCCGGACACTCATCATCCGTGAGGCTCGCGAAACCTCGCCGCAACATCTGTCAAAGTCGCATGATGCATCTTATTCGAATACACTTCAGTTTCGAGGGCTGCGTCCTCTGGTCGTCCAGATCGTCCGTCGGCGGCCGCTCGGGTTGTGAAATGCCACACAGTCGACGGATCGATTCCCGCCAATACTTCGTGGAGCTTCGGCTTCACCCAACCACAAGACCTCAAGCCTCTTCCGGAGATCCCCCATGCCTGTTCCGGGCGTCCCCAACGCGTTCCGGCCGGCGGCCCTGCTGCGGCTGCTGCTCGTCGGACTGGTCCTTTCGGCTCCCGTCGCCTCGGCCGTCGCCGACGATACGCCGGACAAGGATCCCTACGCCATTCCTGAAGGAAACAACCCGACCGCCCTGTCGCTGTACCTCCGCGGCCTGATGCGGATGTTCCCGGAAGACCGGACCGAAGAGGGGCTCAAACAGCACTTCGGCAAGCTCAGTCAGATCGGGACCGAACTGCTTTCCCGTGATCTCGATGACGACACCGCCCTGCTGGCCGTCCGCATCAAGTTCGGGTCGCTGACAATCCTCTCGCAGCAGCTCGGCGATCCCGCCGCCGCACAGCAGCTCACGAAGTTCGCCGCGGCCCTCAAGGAGGACACTCGGCCTGCCGTTGCGAAGGAAGGGGAGCGGCTGGACCTGATCCTGCGGCTGAACCGCATCGCCACCCTGACCGACGCCGAGCGCAAGCAGCTGGTTGACGATGTGGCCTCCCGGCTGCAGGAAGGGGAACTCGACGACGAGAAGCTCGCCCTGGTGACGCAGACCGCGCGCGGGCTCGAAGACATCGATCGCCCGCTGGCCGCCTCCGCCTACCAGCTGTTCGCGAAGTACATGGCGGCCCGCGGAGACGAACGCCTGTCGGACGAGATCGTTCGGTTCGAAGGGGCGGCCCGGCGACTGAGCCTGCCCGGCAACCCGATCGAGATTCAGGGGACGACGCTCGCGGGCGAGCCCTTCCAGCTGGACCGCTTCAAGGGCAAGGTGGTCCTGGTCGACTTCTGGGCGACCTGGTGTCCCCCCTGCATCGCCGAACTGCCCCACATCCGCAAGCTCTACGAGCAGTATCACGACCGCGGGTTCGAGATCGTCGGCATCACGCTGGACGAAAACCGCGAGCGGCTGGACCAGTTCCTCGCAGAGCAGGAACTCCCCTGGACCACCCTGTTCGAGCCGAATCCGGAAAAGCAGGGCTGGGCCAACCCGAACGTGGTCCGCTACGGCGTCTCGGCCATCCCGACCGCGATCCTGACGGATCAGGAGGGGAAGGTCGTTTCTCTCCGGGCCTACGGTGAGGAACTGGACCGCAAGCTCGAAGAACTGCTCGGCCCGCCGACCGCGTCGAAGTGACGCCGATTCGTCTTTGAGTTCGAGACAAAAAGAAAACCACCCGATCGCTTGAGTGCGGCCGGGTGGTTTTTCAATGACACGCGTCTCGTTCGTCGGGGCAGGGAATTCGCCCCGGTGCTGCGGTCAGTTGAGGGTCTCTTCGCCCTTCTTCCAGTTGCAGGGGCAGAGCTTGTCGGTCTGCAGGGCGTCGAGGACGCGGATGACCTCGTCGACGTTACGGCCGACGCTCAGGTCGTGGATCGCCGACCAGCGGACCACGCCGTTCGGATCGATCAGGAAGATGCCGCGGTAGGCAATTCCCTGGTCCGACTTGAGCACGCCGTAGTCGCGCGACAGATCGTGCGTGGTGTCGGCAAGCATCAGGTACTTGAGCTTGGCGAGGTCGGGGTGGCTGTCGCACCAGCCCTTATGGGAGAAGACGCTGTCGGTGCTGGCGGTCAGCACGGTGCAGTCGCGGTCTTCGAATTCGTCGAGGGCGTTGTTGAACGCGACCAGCTCGGTCGGGCAGACGAACGTGAAGTCCAGGGGGTAGAAGAACAGGCAGACCCACTTGCCACGCAGGTCCGACAGGGACACGTTGACGAACTGATCGTCCGAGCCGTCCTTGGTCCGGTCATAGGCCTGCACGGAAAACGTCGGTGCCAGCTGGCCAACTTGAGCACTCATGGATTCACTCCCCCAGGGTTGAGTTGCCGCTTCGATAGACCGGTCGGGGACCCGCAGCGAGCGTCCGGCCCGACCGCCGGTGCATTGGATTCTGTCGTCTCAATCGGCCGAAGTATAGGCGTCAGGGGGGGCGAATCAAGGCTCAGGCAACGTCCGCGGTCGCCTGACCAAGCTCCGCACAGACCTGCTGAAAGGTCGCGACGAGCCCGTCAAAAACCGGACTGCGAAAGCGGCCTTCCCGCCAGATCAGAACCAGTGTCCGCTGCGGTCCGCCACCGCTCAGTCGCCGGTAGCAGCGGCGTTTCGAACGGTCGCTCCGCATCGCCATCTCCGGGATCAGCGAGATCCCCTGGCCCAGGGCCACGAATTCCTGGACCGTCAGTAGCTGGGCACTGTGACAGGTCGTCGCCGGCCGGAAATCGTTCCGCCGGCACCAGCTCCCCATCTGTTCCCCCAGACAGTGCATCTCGTCCAGCTGGATGAACGGCTCCGACTGCAGGTCATGGGGACTGATCTTTCGCTGTTCGGCGAGCGGATGTTTCGACGGCAACGCCACAAGCAGCTCTTCGGTCATCAGCTCCGTCCACTGCAGGCCATCCGATTCGACCGGCAGGGCGATGACGGCCACGTCCAGCTCGTCCGCCAGGCAGTCCCGCACGACATGGGCCGTCAGATCCTCCTGAACCAGCAGATGCGAGTCGCGGTATGAGCGGCGAAACTGGCGTACGACTTCTGGCAGCAGATAGGGGGCCACGGTCGGAATCGCGCCGACCCGCAGCGGACCGGCCGTGTCCGGTTCCTTCAGGGCCCGCTGGGCGTCGGCCACCGCAGCGAGAATCTTTCGCGCGCCCGCCTGAAGCGTGCGGCCGGCGTCGGTCAGCCGCACCTGTCGCCCCGTCCGCTCGAACAGCATCTGCCCGAGCTCGCCCTCGAGTTTCTGAATCTGTTGGCTCAGCGAGGGTTGCGAAATCCCGCAGGCGCGGGCGGCGCGGGTGAAGTTGAGGTGTTCGGCGACGGCGACAAAGTACCGGAGTTGCTGAAGTTCCATGGACATTCCGATCAATAGGCGGAGCCAATCGGCGCGATAGCTGGCATGTATTTGAAGTATTGCAGACGTGGTCCTACGATCCCATCAACGAGGACCGTTGTTTCAGTGGCCGCACCACTCTCCATGCCTGCCACCGCCAGCGAGGAGTTGCCCCAATGTTGTTTCGCCCGTATCTGCTGCTCTCAGCATGTCTTCTGGCCGCCGGATGGGTGGCCGGTTGCGCGCCGGAGCCGGCACCACCTGCCGCGTCGACCGACGCCCCTGCCTCCGAGGAACCGGACGAGGCAGCCCCGGCCGAAGACGCGCATCCGTCGGAAGACATGGCGTCTGCCGAAGCGGCAACAGACGAAGCGGTCCCGGCCGCCGAGCCGCTTCCCACCAAAGTGACCCTCGGCGATCCGAGTCTGACCAAAGGCATTCCGGGCGAGGGACCGCTGACCGACGAGCAGATCGCTGCCTGGCTGAAGACGCCCGGCATTCACGAGACCCTCGAAGTCTCCCTGCCACTGGGCCTCAAGGCCGCCCAGGCGCAGATCGTCGGCATCAAGGAGAACCCGATGACGCGGGCAAAGATCGAGCTGGGACGTCAGCTCTACTTTGACCCCCGCCTCTCCTCCGACAGCACTGTCAGCTGTGCCAGCTGCCATGATCCCGAACAGGGGTACGCGGCCTACACGCAGTTCGGCATTGGTGTGGATGGACAGACCGGCAACCGCAACTCGCCGACCGCCTACAACCGCATCCTCAGTGGCGCCCAGTTCTGGGACGGCCGTGCCGCTTCGCTGGAAGAACAGGCCCATGGCCCGATCGCCAATCCGATCGAGATGGCCAATACCCACGAGACCTGTGTCGCGACCGTCGGAGCGATTCCGGGTTACAAGATGCAGTTCGATGCGATCTTCGGTGAGGATTCCTGCAACATCAAGAACATCACCGACGCGATCGCAACGTTCGAACGGGCAATCGTGACCGGCCCGGCACCGTACGACTACTACGTTCGCCTGAAGCGGTTCACGGATCGCTTCCCGGATGAAGAGTCGCTCGAAGAGTTCAAGGAAGAAGATCCGGATCTCTACGAAGAATACCTCCAGGCCAAAGCCGACGCCGAGCTGCACCCGATGTCGGAGAGTGCTGTTCGCGGTATGGAGCTGTTCTTCAGCGAGAAGACGAACTGCGCCGCCTGCCACGCCGGTGCCAACTTCACCGACGAGAAGTACCACAACCTCGGCGTTGGCATGGATGCGGACGAGCCGGATCTCGGACGCTACGCCGTCACGGGCGAGGAGAAGGACAAGGGAGCCTTCAAGACCCCGACGCTCCGGAATGTCGAACTGACGCCGCCATACATGCATGACGGCAGTCAGGCGACTCTGGAAGAGGTCGTCGAGTGGTACGCGAAGGGGGGGCATCCCAACGAGTACCTGAGCAAGGAAATCAAGAAGCTCGATCTGACCGCACAGGACAAGGAAGACCTGGTTGCCTTCATGAAGGCCCTGACCGGTCCCTTCCCCGAAGTTGAGATCGACCGCCTCCCCGCCGTGGCCCAGGACTGACCCGGCGAACTGGCCCGGCGAACTGACCGGCATTTCAACGCGAAACCGCGGGCAGTGACAGAGACTGCTCGCGGTTTTCTTGTACTTGCACCATGACTCCAACCATCGCGGGCGGGCCCCCTGCCGCGAATCACGCCCACCAGGCCGGTTGGACGAACAGGTCACAGACCGGCATGCGGAACCCTTCCAGAATCGGCTCGCCGGGCAGCTGTTCGTCGCTGCTGAACCGCCGGGGGGCGTCCAGCGATTCGAAGACCTCGACAGTCTCCTCGCCACTGTCGATGACCCAGACTGTGGAGACACCCCATTCGAGGAAGTGGCGGATCCGTCCGGCGACGTGGCGTCGGCGGTCGGGAGTCGACGCCATGTCGACGACGAGCGTCGGGACCGTCTCTGTGATGTCCTTGTCGCTTTCCTCAAATCGCTCGCCCGTCGCAAACCAGCACATTGCGGGAAAGCGTATGGTATCGGGCGCGCGGCCCATCAGCAGGCCCAGGTCGAAGCAGGCATAGCCCGGAACGCCCTGTTGCACATACGCGGCAACCGCCTTGCTCAGGTTGAGAATGGCGTTTCCATGGTCGAGGTCGGGCGGTTCGAGAAAGACCGGAACACCTTCGACCAGTTCGGCCCATTGTCCCGAGTCCGGCATGTCGAACCGCTGCTCGATGAACTGTTCGGCTGTCAAAGTGCGGATCATGGGCGTGGCTTCAAAACGGGGCTCCGGATTCGTCTGACCATATGGTTCGGGAAAACGCGCGTCGCGTCAACGGCGGGCTCTTAGCGCGAATTTCGCCGTCCGTTCATCATTCTTCGCCGTCGCGTTCATAGTGTGGCTTCCAACCAGGAGGACATGCGATGTTGCGATCGACCCGAATGTTGGCTCTGGGACTGCTGCTTCTCGTCGCGACCGGCTGCGATCAGGTTGCGGAATTCGGGCAGATGTCCGAGACGACCGAGCGGGATCTGTCACACCAGGCAGAACAGGCGGTCAATCCCCAGGAGGCCGCACCGGCGATGGCCGAGTCGATCCCGGTTCCCCTCCCGTCCCCTGCCGAGCCGGAAGAACCACTCCCGCCCGCTGAGCCTCCCGAACTGCCCCTCCCAGCTGCCGGCGGGGTCGTCGAGGTCGAAGTCGACGGCGTCGTCTTTCGGCTGACCGAGTGCTATCGCCTGCCAGTCGGCATCGCCTGCACCGGCGTCGCCTGGAACACGAACTCCGAGAAGACTGTCTTCGGAATCGGTGACGAGACCGAGATCTCTCTGAATACGGGAGACGCTGCCCTGGTACGCGACTGGGTCTACGGACGGACCCGGCACGCGAACATCGACGCAGAGGCGGGACACTACGAACTTCAGCCCAACGAAATGGTTCAGTGGCAGGCCATCTGGCGCGGGGTGGATCCCTTTTCCGAATCCGCCGTCGTGATCTCGATTGAGACGCATCTCTCCGAACCGGTTGAGTTCCGTGACATCCCCGTGACCGATCCTGTCCCGGGGACGTACAACGGGCGCTCCCGGGAGGATGCGCTGGCCGCCCTTCGCGAATACCTCGTCAATCGCCGGCACCGTCAGTTGTACTGGCGATTCAATCAGTACTCCGACTGGGTCGGCTTTCGAATTCTCAAATTCGACGAGGAGACGGGGCGCATCGAGGGAAAGATCCTTCCGCAGAAGCTTCTTCCCAGGACCAAAGGGAAACCGTTCGTTGGACAGCTTGTCGGCCTCGACGGGGAAGGTGATGTCGTCCTGAGAATCGCGACCGTCCGCGAAGAGGGTGAGCCCACACATCCGACACGTGAAATCACCAACCGCAATCTGCTCTCGGTCGGGCAGACCACCATGTTTGAACTGCAGCCCTATCACGCCGAACTCATCGGCCGGAATGTCGACGGCGTGACGTGCGTGCTGTTCCTCTGGTAGGGCATCTGGACCGGCAATCCAGCCCGATTCGCCCCAAGCCGCTTTCCCGTTGCGGGCGCAGCGGATATGAATGAGGGATTCCGACTGGTTGGCTCCCTCCCTTCATGCCGTGTGCGACGTTGACGACTTCCCTCCCCGCATCTGCTTCCGCACGTGCCGCCTATGTGCACGTCCCCTTCTGTGCCCATCGCTGCGGCTACTGCGACTTCACACTTGTCGCCGGTCGGGACGACCTGATCGATGACTATCTGGCCGCCCTCGAAACGGAGCTGCGCAGCCTGGGGCAGTGCGTTCCGGTCGACACGCTCTTTTTCGGCGGCGGGACGCCGACACACCTGCCGGCCGACCGGCTCGACCGGTTGCTCGAACTCGTCCGCAAATGGTTCGAACCGGCTGCGGACGGCGAGTTCTCCGTCGAGGCGAATCCCTTCGGGCTCACGGTGGAGAAAGCGGAGACACTGGCCCGCCGCGGCGTGAACCGCGTCAGCCTGGGCGTGCAGTCGTTCGATGCCACGCATCTCGCAACGCTCGAACGGGATCACCGCCGGGACGACATCCTGGCTGCGATGGAGCGGCTGCGGGCCGTGTCGATTGGCAGCATCGGCATCGATCTGATCTTCGCCGTCCCCGGCCAGACCGTCGACAACTGGCGGGCCACGCTGGACGAAGCGATCGCGCTCGGGCCGGATCACATCTCGACCTACGGACTGACATTCGAACGAGGGACCGCCTTCTGGTCCCGCCAGCTCAAGGGGACGCTTCGCCCCGTTCCCGACGAGACCGAACGGGCCATGTACGAACTGGCGATGGAGCGACTCCCGCAAGCCGGCTACGAACAGTACGAGATCTCGAACTTCGCCCGGCCCGGTCACCGGTCCCGGCACAACGAGGTCTACTGGCGGGCGGAACCACACTACGGCGTCGGTCCCGGTGCCGCGGCATACCTCGAGGGCACCCGGCGACTCAATCATCGCAGTGTGACGACCTGGATCCGTCGGACGCTCGCCGGCGAGCCGGCTCATGGCGACGTCGAAACCCTTTCACCCGAAGAACGTGCCCGTGAAGGCATCATGCTCGGGCTTCGGCGTGTCGTGGGACTCGAACGGGAGCGCTTTGCCAGACAGTTCGGCTTCGATCTTGATGAGCTGTGCGGCGGCACCATCGAGGAGATGTGTTCGCGAGGCTGGCTCAAGGACACGGGGGAGGCGATCCGGCTGACACGGGAAGGACGCTTCGTCGCGGACTCGGTCATCGCCGAGTTCCTGTAGGCGTCGTCACTCGGAACCACCAGCGTCCATTGCGTTCATCCCCGGTTTCATCGACGTGCCGTCTTCGTCCGGATCAGCGTCGGCCGGCATCGTCGGCTCATCCGGCTGCTCCGCCTCGGCCGCATCGGTCGCATCGGTCGCCGCGTCCACCTCTGTCTCGTCTGCAGCGGCGTCCGGCTCATTGGTGTCATTGGTTGCCGGCTCCGGTGTCTCGGCGGGGATGCGAACTTCAAAGCCGAACGGTTCCGGTAGAACCGGTCGACGGTCCTCAAACGGACGGGCGATGATCTCGAATTCCTCCGCGTCCTGTGGAAGCATGAAGTGCAGCCGGCTGTCTGTGTCTTCGTGGACGCAGGGATAGCGGCGGCGGTCGACGACCCCGTTGACGTGGTACCCCAGTCCGCGGACCATTGCCGTCATTGCCAGGCGGTTTCGGAAGTCGGACAGCTCCCGCGGATTCATCCCGGCCTCGGCCGCACTTGCCCAGACTTCGCAGAACTGCTGGACCGCCGTCTTCAGTTCACTCTGACGCGGCTTGTTCAGTCGTTCCACGTTGTCGGCGTAGAATTCGGCGACGGCCTGATTCTTGAGGATCGGCACCTGCACCAGGCGACCGTTGACGCCGGGGGACAGCGTGATCTGCAGTCCCCGCGCATTGCCGGAGAACTCGGTGATCATCAGGTCGGTCACCAGGCGGGCCGGCTGCTCCCTCAGATGGTCGACGACGAGACGGCCGGTTTCGGGCGGGACGCCGTACTCTGTGACGTCCAGCGTGATCTGCAGCGTCTGTTCGTCTGGAAGGACCGTGCAGGGCAGGGGGCCGGTTGCCGTGACCTGCGTCATCTTCCAGTAGACGAACGCGGCCATGACCAGCACCGACCCCAGCAGGATCGGAATCATCCAGCCGGACGACCGTCGCTTCTGTTTCAGGCGGCGGGCATACGACGTCGTTTCGCTGCCCGCGATGATTGGAGTGCCGTCGGGCAGGCTCGCTGCCGGTACGTCGTTCGCGTCAGGTGTGGGAGTCACCGGACCGGCGGTGAGGTCGGGAAACGCGCCAATCGCGCCGTCGTCGTCAGATGGCCCCACGGGCAACGGACGGACCGGGGGGACAGCCGGTGGCTCGGCGGGGGCGGGCTCGGCTGGAGCGGGCGGAGCGACCTGGGGGATCCGCAACCGCTGGTTGCACTTCGGGCAGCGGCCAATCTTTCCGGCGGCCTCGTCGCCGACCCGGACGCTCGATGTACAATTGGGGCAGTTGAACTGGATGGCCATCGTTGATTCGGTCCGGACTACCGGGGATCGTTGGGGCGGGCGTTCGTGGAGCGGACTGTTCGAGCCGGCGGTCGCTCCGGTGTGGTGGTCGGAAGTATAACCGTTCACACCTTCAGAGAAATGCCATTCCCGCGACTCGGTCACCTCCCGTGGCAGCCGTAGCAGCGGGACGGTCCAGCCGCTACAACTGCAACGTCCTGTGGATCAACGGAAGTCTCCAGCTGCATGTTCACCTTTGCGATCGGCAATCTGCTCAGCCGTCCGGTGCGATCGGCCCTGTCCATCCTCGGCCTGACGGTGGCCATCGGCGGCATGGTGGGACTGTTCTCGATCGCCGGCGGCATCGACAACCTCGTGCGATCGACCTTCGAACTGATTCCCGGGCTGCTCATTCAGCAGCGCGGCGCCCCGGTGCCGATCTTCTCCGTTCTGCCCGCATCCTGGCAGGACGAACTGCAGCAGATCGACGGTGTCTCCGTCGTCAATCCGGAAGTCATCACCCGCGTCAACGTGATCGACGACAAGACGATCATCAGCCCGCCCCGGTTTCTTCTCGGTTTCGATATCGAGAGTCGACTGAAGCTCCGTCGCGGCGTCTACAGCGAGAAGCTCGAACAGGGGCGATTCCTCGAACAGGCCGACCAGGGCACGTTCAACATCGTCGTCAGCCGACAGATCGCCGAGGAATTCGAGAAGGGCGTGAACGACACGCTCCGGGTCAACGGCTATGACATGCGGATTGTCGGCATCTATCACAGCGGCTCGCTGCTGCTGGACGTCAACATCCTCGCCGACATCGATACTGTCCGGCAGATGGCCCGCTTCGATCCCGGTTCCGTCTCCTGTTACTACATCGAGACCGACGACGACGCAGATCAGGACATCCTGCAGCAGCACATTGAGCAACGGTTTGCCGACCGGACCCTCCAGTCGTGGGAGCCGTCGCTGCTCAGTCTCATGTCGCCGGGTGCCAGCGACGGAAACCCGATCGGAGCGTTCATTCGCCAGCTCGATGCCGCTCTCCGGGATGTCCCGGCAGAGCCTGAGCCGCCGGCACCCGTCGCTCCTTCCCAACCGTCGGATGTCGAGTCGGAGCCGGACGAGGCAGCCGATCCGGCGGCGGAATCCCCTGTCGAGGTCCGGACCGCTGACGACTGGTCCGACCGGTTCCGCGAGATGACAGGCGATCTCGATCTGTTCCTGGGAATCATGACCGCCATCGGTGTCTCCATTGCCGTGTTGAGCATCATCAACACCATGCTGATGAGTGTCACCGAGCGGACGATCGAATTCGGCATCCTGCGGGCCAACGGCTGGACGCGGCGGGATATCGTACGGCTCGTGACATTTGAGAGTGGGTTGCTGGGGGTCTGCGGGGGGCTCTTTGGGGCCATGGTCGGCTGGGGCGCAACGCTGGTGCTGAACGCCAACTGGCCGGACCGGCTTCATCTGTACGCCGGGCCGGAGCTGCTGCTGTTCGGGATCGCCTTCAGCACGCTGCTGGGAGTGATGGGGGGCGTCTACCCCGCATGGCTGGCGGCAAGACTGTCACCCATGGAAGCGATTCGCCGGGGATGAGGGACCGATGATCAGCGTTCAGAACGTCGTGCGCACCCTCCATCGCGGTGAGACGGCCATCCCGGTTCTCCGTGGAATCTCCTGTGAGATTGCTGAGGGGGACTTCACGTTCATCGTGGGACCATCCGGCAGCGGCAAGAGCACGCTGCTGTATCTCCTGGGAGCACTCGATGAGCCGACCGATGGCGAAATCACTGTGGGAGGACAGCGGTTCTCCGCGATGAGCGAACCGGAACGGGATGCATTCCGCCGCTCCGAAGTCGGATTCATCTTCCAGAGTTTCAATCTGCTGGCGAACCTCGATGCGGTCAGTAACGTCCTTGTGCCATACCTGCCGAGTGGCCAGGCCGCCGCCCGCCGCGACGAGGCCGTCGAATTGCTCAAACGGGTCGGACTCGGTCATCGGCTCGATCACAAGCCGGGGCAGCTGTCTGGCGGAGAACAGCAGCGGGTTGCGATCGCCCGGGCTCTGCTCAAACGTCCCTCGATCGTGCTCGCGGATGAGCCGACCGGTGAGCTTGATTCGGCCACCGGCGAAGAGATCTTTCGCTACCTCCGCGACCTGCAGGCCGAGCAGGGTTCGACCGTTGTCGTCGTGACCCATGACCAGCGGTACATTCGTCCAACGGATATCGTCCTCGAGATCCGCGACGGCCGGTTCGTGGGGCAGGCGTCCGAACCGGCGGAGACCGAGTCGCCGTGACGCACATCGCGATCGTCTGTGAATTCGCCACATGCAATGGCGGTGAACAGTCGCTGCTGGCGGTGCTGAGACAACTGCGGAACCGGTTCGAGTTCACCGTTTTGGCTCCCGAGGCCGGGCCGTTCCCCGACGCCCTCCGCAGGGAGGGAATCCGTCTGATCCCCTGGTCAGTTCGTGGTTCGGACGGCACACGCCTCCAACGCGACGAACTGGTCGACCGCCTGGCGGCGACCGTTCGCGCGATCGCGCCTGACCTGGTTCACGCCAACAGTCTCGCCATGGGCCGCCTGCTGGGGGCGGCAGCCGATCGGCTCAGCATTCCCTGCATGGCACACATTCGCGACATCATCGGTCTGAGCAAGGCGGCGATCGCTGACCTGAACCGAAACCAGGCGATCGTCTGCGTCTCGGAGGCGACGCGGCAGTTTCACATTGCCCGCGGGCTCGATTCGTCCCGTGCCGCCACGATCCACAACGGGATCGACACCGACCGGTTCCACCCCCGCCAGCCGACCGGGGCGTTTCGAAATGATCTGGGTGTACCGGCCGGAAGTCTGATCGCCGCAACCATCGGTCAGATCGGCCTGCGCAAGGGGCAGCAGGTGCTGGCTCAGGCGGCTGCGGCTGTGGAGGGCAGTATTCCCGGCATCCATTACCTGCTGGTGGGCGAGCGTCATTCGCAGAAGCAGGAGAGCATCGACTACGAGCGGAATCTGTCCTTGATGTTTGAGCAGGCCGGCCTGCGCGAACAGCTGCATGGTCCCGGCTGGCGCGACGACATCCCGGAATTGCTGGGCGAGATCGATCTGCTCATTCACCCGGCGTTCCAGGAACCGCTCGGCCGTGTGCTGCTCGAAGCGGCGGCCTCCGGTAAGGCGATCGTCGCCACCGACGTGGGAGGAACCGCGGAGATCCTCACTGACGGAGAGTCTGCTCTGCTCGTCCCTCCCGGAGATCCCGACAGGCTCGCAGCCGCCATCATGGAGGTGTCGGGCGACGCAACGCTCCGCAGGGACCTGGGGCGGGCTGCCCGGCAGGTGATCCTCGACCGTTTTCGGATTGAACCTCGGGCCGAGCAGCTGGGGCAGTTCTGGGCAGACAACATCGGATGAGACACGTATGCTGGAAGCGGATGTTGCGGAGCCGAGAGAACCGCACAGTGCAGGAGCGTGCGATGCGAAAACGCCTGATTGCCGGCCTGATGCTTTTCCTGGTGGCGACCGTCTGTCTCGCGCAGCGGGGGAACCGGGGAAATCGCTTTCGCTACCGCGATTCGCAGGTCGTCGATTTCAACGTCGAACGATTTGGCGTTCCCGACTGGGAGACCGACGAGGAGTTCCCCGAGGACGTCTTCACGTTCGTGCGAGTCATGTATAACGCCCAGGGGAATGGCTGGGGCAAGTGGCGGACCGACTGGCCGCACAGCGATCTCAATTTCTCGTATCGGCTGCAGCAGCTCACTTCGCTGAAGGTGAACCCGAACCCGATCTATCTCGAACTGACCGATCCGCGACTGTTCGACTACCCCTGGATCTACATTGTCGAACCGGGGGGCGAACCGGGATGGGCCGGGCTGAACCTCTCGCCGGCTGAGGTCAAGGCGCTCCGCAGGTATCTCGACAACGGCGGCTTTCTGATGGTGGACGACTTCTGGGGCGAGCGGGAGTGGGACAACTTCTACATCGAGCTCAAGAAGGTCTTCCCGGATCGGGAGCCGATCGACCTGCCGCTGGATCACCCGGTGTTCCACTGCGTCTACGAGCTGACGGAGAAGCCGCAGGTCCCGTCGATCGATCGGGCGATTCAGGGTCGACCGTACGGCATCACCTGGGAGCGTGAGGACGCGAAGGAGCCACACTACCGCGGGATCTTCGACGATGACGGTCGACTGGTGGTGATGATCTGTCACAACACCGACCTGGGTGACGGCTGGGAGCGGGAAGGGGAGAACAAGTGGTACTTCCACGAGTTCTCGGAGAAGAAGGCGTACCCGCTGGGGATCAACATCGTGTTCTACGCGATGACGCACTGAGGGGGGAGTTGCGGCGGTTCTGATCCCGCTTGACGCTGTCGTTATCCTGTTGGGCATTCTTCTGCCGTGGTCCGGCGCACCAACGCGGGCTTGTGACGAGAGTGTTACTCGTCACGATGCCGTGTGCCACGAAGAGAGCCTTCCGTAATGCAGTTCCGCAAGCCTCCGGTCGTTGAAGTCTGGATTTCGGTCGAGTTTGAACCGAATGAGAACAAGCGGGACTTTGATCGCAATCGGCTGGATGCACTGGTCGAGCAGCTTCATGTCGAATTTCCCAAACGTCAGGTGATTGGCGAGCGGACGATTGAGGTTCAGGAGACGACAGCGAGCGAGCTTCCTCGCGTGGTCAACCAGGAGGTCCGTCTGCAGGGCGTCCGTCTGTGGGATGAGACGCGTTCACGCGCCGTGCTGATCGGTGACGATCGTCTGGAGGTTCATCTCCTAAAGACGGCGGACGTAATTCCCGGGTTTCGGCGGGTGCGCGAGGCGACCGAACCGAGACTTGCCGAGTACGTCCACACGTTTCAGCCTGTCGGGATTCGGAGTGCAGCGCTCCACTATCTGGACATTGTCGATATTCCCGTGCCGGATTCCGGGGAACTGAACCTGCAGGACTACTTCACGTATGTGGTCGATCTGCCAAAGAGTCCATTCGGTACGACAACGCATGTCGCTCAGGAGTTCCAGTTGAACTGCCCGGTGGACGCCGGTCCGCTCTTTCTGCGTCTGCAGTCCATGCCGGAGTCGCAGGACTCCGAGGTGGCACGGTTCCGGGTCGAGTGGCACAAGCAGTCGCTCGAGGTCGATTCACTCGATGCGTCGGTTGTCTGGGAGCGGCTCGAAAAAGCCCACGACTACATGCGAGATTGCTTCAAGGCTCTGCTGTCCGAGCGTACACTGGAACTGTTCGAGCCCATTCCAGAGACGGACGAGAACTGATATGTCTTTCGTACTGGCATCCCCTGGTGCCTGCGCGACGCCTCCGATTCCGGTCGAGATCGTCGCGAGTGAGGCCGGCGAACACTCCCGCAGCATGTTCGCTTCGGACCTGGTGCGCGAAACGCTCTGGCAGATCGACATTGCGGGTGTCCGGTATCCCCTCCGTCACCGCTGTCTGGCCAGCTACATCCCCGCGGAAGGCTGTTTTCTTCTGCAGGGGTTCAGTCCCCGATTCGTCGGACGCGGAAGCCACCGCGACGAGGCACGGGAGAACTGCTTTCTCGCCATTCATGCAGCAGTTCAGACACTGCTCCACAAACGACCGTTCGAAATGCCCCCCGAAGAGCAAAGGGACTGGTCACTCCTGTCCGAGCGGATCGATGTCACCGTCTTGCGCAACAATACTCCCGTGCAGGTCCGGCAGTTCGGTCGCGTCAACAAGGTGCGGCCATATCCGGTCGAAATCCTCTGGGAGGATGGTCGGCGGGAACCGATCGACGTTAGACGGGTCAATGCCCCCGACTTCATCACGTACCGGGCCGGGCAGCCGTTCGAGGCGATCGTGGAACGCGACCCGGTCGACTTTCGGCTCCGGCGGATCATCCACATCGAGCGACGTTCGCAGCCTTCACGCCTGGCGGCAGACCAGGAGGCCGACCTGCTCAGGTCCATCGGTTCCGCGAAGACGTTGCCTGAGACCGGTTGGGATTGATTGCAGCACGTGGCGGGCCAGCCATGGAAGTGTTCTGTCTTGATGTCGCGCAGGGGACCTGTCAGATC
>ENA-ORCW01000616-ORCW01000616.1-marine-metagenome-genome-assembly--contig:-NODE-616-length-16060-cov-3.516987_pt1 | contig 16060 bp, 17 predicted proteins | sample MGYA00237784_ERZ508517 | MGnify/ENA primary metagenome ERZ508517 (study PRJEB26187, sample SAMN06268979) | marine metagenome | isolation source: Tt ae E1 feedstock associated aerobic enrichment on... | reverse complement strand
CAGCCGAAGATTACGCTCGTCGCGATCGGGGTCTTCTTCCCGGTGTTCACGGCGCTGGTCGGCGGCATTCAGCAGATCGACCGCAAGCTGGTCGAGGTCGGGCAGGCCTACGGGTTGCGCGGTCCGTCGCTGGCGTGGAACATCCTCCTGCCAGCCGCGGCACCGTCCCTGCTGACGGGATTGCGTATCGGCCTGGCGCAGGGTTGGCTCTTCCTCGTCGCCGCCGAGCTGATCGGCGCCTCGAAGGGGCTGGGCTTCCTGCTCACCGATGGGCAAAACACCGGTCGGGCCGACATTATCGTCCTGAGCATCGTCCTGCTGGCGCTGCTCGGCAAGGGCACTGATATTTTTCTGGGGCTGGTGCAGCGCCGGGTGCTGCGCTGGTCCGACGCCTGGCAGGCGTAGGAGTCACCGATGACCAGGAACCACAACGGGCAGACGTCAATCCGGAGCGCTGGCGAGAACGTGGCCGAGTCGGTCCTGCGTGCGCTCGACGCGCAGCGGGAGGTCGATGCGAAGCGAGTCCCGTTCAAGGACCGGCAGCGGGCACTGAAAAACGCCTACCGGGATGATCCGACCCGCGGACGGCAGGTGACTGCCGTCCACAGTGTCACCCCAGCCGACGCCGAGACCGGCAAGGTCCGCATCGCGATCGAAGGCGAATCCGAGGTCGAGCTGGATATCGGCGCGCATACTTCAGTGGGCGGCACCGAAGACACGCCGTGCTCCGGCGACATCCTGCTGGCGTCGCTCGCTGCCTGCTACGAAATCACGCTCCGCCTCGTCGCGGCGGCGTCGAAGATTACGATCAACCGGCTCGATCTGCGCGTCGTCGCGGCGCATCGTGCCCTCGGCCATGTTCCAGGTCCCGGCGAAGGTCTTGGCGCGACCGATCGGCCACGTCACGGGCGCGGTGTCGAGCGCCAGCTTCTGTTCGATCTCGTCGAGGATCTCGAAGGGATCGCGGCTTTCGCGGTCGAGCTTGTTGACGAAGGTGACGATCGGAATGTCGCGCAGGCGGCACACCTCGAACAGCTTCAGCGTGCGCGGTTCGATGCCCTTGGCCGCGTCGATCACCATGATGGCGCTGTCGACAGCCGTCAGCGTGCGGTACGTATCGTCGGCAAAGTCTTCGTGGCCCGGCGTGTCGAGCAGGTTGAAAACATGATCGCCATACTCGAACGTCATCACCGATGTCACGACGGAGATGCCGCGCTCGCGCTCGATGTTCATCCAGTCCGAACGGGTCTGGACGCGGTTTTTCTTTGCCTTCACCTCACCGGCAAGCTGGATCGCGCCGCCGAACAGCAGCAGTTTTTCGGTCAGCGTGGTCTTGCCCGCGTCCGGGTGCGAAATGATGGCGAAGGTGCGGCGGCGCGACACCGCATCGGCGATTTTGTCGGTCATCTGTATCTGGGTTTTCTTGAAGCCGGGCGCTTGTAACAAGCGGCACGGCGCGTGTCGAACGGAAAGTGGCCACACGCCGGCCCATATAATGGTGAAGAGATGTCTTCGCCAGCCTCGCGGCGGTTGAATTCACCGGCAAAACGGGCCAGACGGAAACGATCGTGACCGTCGCCCCGGATTGCAGAGCGCAGGATAGATTCATGTCCAACACCGTTTCCTCCATGCCCGTCATCGGCCCCACCGTCGGCATCATCCGCCTGCCGCACAGCGAGGGCCTGCCTCTGCCGGCCTATGAAACCGAAGCCGCCGCCGGGATGGATTTGCGCGCCGCGGTGCCGGAAGACCGCCGCATCGTGCTTCTGCCGGGCAAGCGGGTGCTGGTGCCCACCGGCTTTATCCTGGAGCTGCCCGAAGGCTTCGAGGGACAGGTGCGCCCGCGCTCCGGTCTCGCCCTGAAGCACGGCATCACCTGCCTCAACGCGCCCGGCACCATCGACGCCGACTATCGCGGCGAAGTGCAGGTGCTTCTCGTCAATCACGGCGAAGAGGATTTCGCCATTACGCGCGGTCTGCGGATCGCGCAGCTTCTGATCGCACCGGTGAGCCGTGCGACGCTCGAAGAACGCAGCCACGCCGCCGGCACTGCGCGCGGCGCCGGCGGCTTCGGGTCGACCGGGGTTGCCTGAAGCCAGGTTCAACCGCCGCCGCGCTATACTTTGGTATAAGATGCACAGCCCCTTTGCGGAGCCATGAGGGGTTGCGTCGCGTTTTCTGGCCGATTATCGGCTTTGACAGGCCGTTTGCCCCCTTGTCCGTCGCTTTCCGGTTGGCAAGAGCGCGCGGTTGTCTACAGTCAGGGACAGCGCAGGTCCTGAAGCCTGCCGAACAAACGATACAGTGGAGGAGACGTAATGTTGCACGCAAGCAGAAAGTATCTCGCAGCCGGCGCGGTGGCGCTGTCGTTGGGTCTTGCGCCTGCCGGCGCCGTGGCGCAGGAATTCATCAATGTGCTGACCGGTGGCACGTCGGGTGTCTACTATCCGCTCGGTTCGCAGCTTTCCAAGATCTACGGTGAAAACATCGAAGGCGTGCGCACCCAGGTGCAGTCGACCAAGGCGTCGGTCGAAAACCTCAACCTTCTGCAGCAGGGTCGTGGCGAGATCGCCTTCGCACTCGGCGATTCCGTCAAATCGGCCTGGGAAGGCGATGCGGAAGCTGGTTTCGACCAGAAGCTCGACAAGCTGCGCGCCATCGCCGCGATCTATCCGAATTACATCCAGATCGTCGCCTCGCAGGAGTCCGGCATCAAGGAATTCGGCGATCTGAAGGGCAAGGGCCTCTCCGTCGGCGCGCCGAAATCGGGCACCGAGCTCAACGCTCAGCGCATCTTCGGCGCCATGGACATGAGCTATGACGACCTCGGCAAGACCGAATATCTGCCGTTCGGCGAATCCGTCGAGCTCATCAAGAACCGTCAGCTCGATGCGACGCTGCAATCGGCCGGTCTCGGCGTGGCTTCCATCAAGGATCTGGCGCTTTCGCTGCCGGTGACCCTCGTGTCGGTGCCCGAAAGCGTCGCCGAAACGCTCGGCGCGCCGTTCATCGCCGCCACCATCCCCGCCGGCACTTATGAGGGCCAGAGCGAGGATGTGCCGACGCTGGCCATCACCAACATTCTCGTGTCGCATTCGGACGTCTCCGACGACGTCGCCTACGAGATGACCAAGCAGCTCTTCGAGAACCTCGACGACATGGTGGCCGCCCATGCGGCAGCCAAGGCAATCTCCGCCGAGAACGGCGCCAAGGGCCTGCCGCTGCCGCTGCACCCCGGGGCAGAGCGCTACTACAAAGAAAAAGGCCTGCTCTAGGCTTTTCTTCCCTGCGAGGCCCCGTCGAACGACGGGGCCTTCTTGTCACCTTCCGATGCCGGATCGTGACAAGAAGGCCCGAAATGCCGAGCCCTCCCGCCCGCGTGGCGCCGGAGCGGACAATCGGTGCAGCCCGGACAAGAGCATGGGGAAGCGGAGCACCCAATGAGCAACAGTGAAACCGGCCAGGCGGCGAGCACGGCCCAGGCAGAATTGCACGATCACACCCATGGCGAGTTCGGCGCGGACCGCGTCGGGCGGCTGCTCTTCTGGATCGCGGTCGCGTTTTCACTCTACCAGATCGCCACCGCCGCGCATGTGATCAGCTTGCCGAGCCAGGTCGTGCGCGCCTTCCATGTCGGCTTCCTCACACTGCTCGTCTTTCCGCTGGTGGCGCACGCCCGCGACAGCGCGCCCGCGATCAAGGGGCTGGCCTGGGCGCTGGCGCTCGCCGGTGTGGCCGTGGCGCTCTATCAGTATATCGAATACAAGCCGTTGCTCTTGCGCGCCGGGGACCCATTGCCCCTCGACATCGTGTTCGGCGTTATCGCGTTGATCACCATCTTCGCCGCCGCCTATGTGCTGATGGGTCCGGCCCTGCCGATCATATCCGGCGCCTTCCTCGCCTATTGCCTGTTCGGGCAATATCTGCCCTCCCCGCTCAACCATCGCGGTTACGATTTCAGCCAGGTCGTCGACCACATGGCCTATGGAACGGAAGGCATCTACGGAATCCCGATCTACGTCTCGGCGACCTACATCTTCTTGTTCATCCTGTTCGGCTCTTTCCTGGAACGCGCCGGCATGATCAAGCTTTTCACCGACGTTTCGCTCGGCCTTGTCGGCCATGCCCGGGGAGGCGCGGCGAAGGTGTCGGTCATTTCGTCCGGCCTGATGGGCACCATCTCCGGTTCCGGTGTCGCCAATGTCGTCACCACCGGACAGTTTACCATTCCGCTCATGAAGCGCTTCGGCTATCGCGCGGCCTTTGCCGGCGGTGTGGAATCCACGGCCTCAATGGGCGGGCAGATCATGCCGCCCGTGATGGGCGCTGTGGCCTTCATCATGGCCGAAACGCTGGGCATCGAATATTACGAGGTGGTCAAGGCCGCGATCATCCCAGCCGTGCTTTACTTCGCCTCAGCCTTTTGGATGGTGCATCTGGAAGCCGGCAAATACGGCTTGCACGGCCTGCCGCGTTCCGAGCTTCCTTCAGCGCGCAACGCGCTGAGAAAAGGCTGGTATCTCATCCTGCCGCTGGCCGTGCTCGTCTATCTTCTGTTCACCGGCTACACGCCGCTCTTTGCCGGCACGATCGGCCTGTCGCTGACGGTGCTTCTGATCCTCGGCGGCTCGGTGGCGCTCGGCCTCCCAGGCCAGGTTCTGCGGGTGATCTTCTGGGTCGGCCTCGGCCTCGTTGCGGCGAGTTTCTTCAGCTACGGCATCACGGCGATCCTGATTGCCGCGCTCGTTCTGATCGTCGCCAACCTCTTTGTCGACGGCGGGCGCAAAACGCTGATCGTCAGCCGGGATGCACTCGCCGAAGGCGCGAAAACGGCCCTGCCCGTGGGCGTGGCCTGCGCCGTTGTCGGTGTCATCATCGGCACCATGACGCTGACCGGCGTCGCCAACACGTTCGGCCAGTTCATCGTTTCGGTGGGCGAGAAGAGCCTGTTCCTGTCGCTCGTGCTCACCATGATCACCTGCATCATCCTGGGCATGGGCATACCGACCATCCCCAATTACATCATCACCTCCTCGATTGCCGGCCCCGCTCTTCTGGCGCTCGGCGTGCCGCTGATCGTCAGCCACATGTTCGTGTTCTATTTCGGCATTCTGGCGGATTTGACGCCGCCGGTGGCACTCGCTTGTTTCGCCGCCGGTCCGATCGCCAAGGAGAACGGCCTCAAGATCTCCATGGAAGCGATCAAGGTGGCTGCTGCGGGCTTCGTCATCCCCTTCATGGCAGTCTACACGCCGGCGCTGATGCTGCAGGACGGCGGGCCGCTGGCAGAATCCTGGGGCTATTATCCGGCGGTCGCCTACATCGTTTTCAAGGCGCTGCTGGCCATTGCGCTGTGGGGTGCGGCTGTTATCGGCTTCATGCGCACGAAACTCGCCGCCTGGGAGCGTATCCTCGCCGCGGCGGCCGCCTTCACCCTGATCGCCGCTCTTCCCATCACCGACGAACTCGGTTTTGCGCTCGCCGTCCTGTTCCTCGGCCTGCACTGGTACCGCACCCGTACGGCCAACACTTCTGAGAAGACGCAGGCCGGCGAATGAGCATATGCGTTTTGGCAGGCGGGAAGGCGCTTACCCTCGGGGCGGCGCTTTTCACCCTGTCATGGACGCATTCGGTCGAGAAAATTCGCTGGGAGGAAGACTGGCGGGCAACGCCTGCCGGGCTCGAGATCGTCGAAGCCCGCGTGCGTGGATCGGGCGCCGGCATGGAGCCGCCATCCGAAGCGCAGCTCGAAAACGGCTGGTGGTCCTACCGCCCATCCCTGCCGCCGCAAGCCGAACTCGCCCTGGCGGCGTCCGGCGCGACGGACTCCGGCTGGCGTCTGTGCGCGGCGGGCGCATGCCACGAACTGGGCGCCGAACCCGGCGAACCGGTAATCGTCAGATATTGCGACTAGAGCGACTCCAGAAAAAGTGGAGACCGGCTCACCGTTCTGAGCTGATTGAAAGCGAGGGCTTTGACCGATTCGTCGATTCTGTGAAACGACGAGGCGGTCTATGCGCCTTCAGGCCGCCGTGGCCGAACCGCCGCCGCGCTTCTGGCAGGCGGGGCCGGGACCGCGCATATAGTGGCGCTCGGGATGATAGCGCGGCGCGATAAAGTTCCGAAGGGCGGCGATAAAACGTACGAAAAGTGCCATGGGTCTTGTCCAACCGGTGGCGGCTCCTCCAAAACCGCCTGTTTGCGTTTGCGGGTTCATTCTTGCATCCACTCGGTGAACGCTCTGTGAATGCCGGTCGGATATCGCCACGGTTTGTGCCGCTTTGATGGCATGAAACGCGTCTTGCTACAGTAAATCTGTGAGCTGTGGCCGCCGCGCCACAGTTTGCGCCGCGCGGCGGTGGTTCAGCCTCAGTTTTCGCCCAGATAGGCGACAATGATGTCGAGAGCGGCCTGCAGATCGTTGCGGTCGACCATCTCGGTTACGGTGTGGATGTAGCGCGTGCCCACCACAATGCCCACGGCGCGCGCGCCGGCGGCGGCCTGCTGGGCCGCTGCGCCGTCCTGGCCGCCACGGGCGAGAATCGTGCGCTGATAGGGGATCGCCTTTTTCTTGGCGAGCTGCTCGACCTCGCGCACCAGCGCCTGATCGGCGATGAAGGAAGAATCCTTCACATGCAGGCCGAAGCCCTCGCCCTGCCTGGTCACGGCCTCATGCTCGCCGATTCCCGGTGTATCGCAGGAAAGCGTGGTGTCGATGCCGAGACCGATATCCGGCTTGACCGCATAAGCGGCCGTGCGCGCGCCGCGCAGACCCACTTCTTCCTGCGCCGTAAAGGCCACATGTATCTCGCAATCGTGCTTCGTGCCGGCTTTCTCCAGTGCGCGTATCGCCTCGACACCGAGCCAGCACGCAACGCGGTTGTCGAGCGCCTTGGACACGAATTTCTCGCCCATTTCCAGGAATGGTTCGTCCATCACCACGAAGTCGCCCACCTGCACCAGCTCGCGCGCCTTTTCGCCAAGCCCCATGTCGACGATGAACTCGCCCGGCTCCGGCACCTTCTTGCGCTCGTCGGCGCTCTGAATGTGGATCGGCTTGCCGGATGGGTTCATCACACCCTTGTAGTCGCCGCTTTCGGTGCAGACGAGCACGCGGCGGGAGAACAGGTTGCGCGGGTCGAAACCGCCCACCGGGTCGAGATGCAGAAATCCCTTTTCGGTCACATGGGTCACGAGAAAGGCGATCTCGTCCATATGGCAAAGAAGCATGATTTTGAGCGGGTCGCCCTTGCTCTTCTTGCGTGGCTTACGCATGCACAAAAGCGAGCCCATCGCATCGGTCCGCACTTCGTCGAAAAGGCCCTCGATTTCTTTTTCGATCAGGGCGCGGACGCGCGTTTCATGGCCAGGCGCACCCGGCGTTTCGCAGAGCCTGCGCAGCAGTTCGGTGTTCATCAGTGTCCCCGGCAGAGCTTTGTTGGAATCAACGGTGAGGGGTGACCATGGCGCAAAGCGGCGCGTAAGGAAACGGCCACAGCTCCGTTTCGCGCTGGTTCAGACGGTGCGCAACATCTTTTCAAAGGCTGCGCGTCCCGGCGGCGTGAACCGGATCACGCGACTGTCCTTTTCCCGGCGCGCCCAGTTCAGCGCAATGAAACGGTCGAGCATGCCGGCACCGAGACTGCCCGCCAGATGCGCGCGCCGCACGCTCCAGTCGAGGCAAGATCGGCATACGGGTCTGCGCTTCTTTCGCATCGCCTCGATATCGAGCCCGAAATCGCGGAAAAAACCGGCGCCCTTGTCCGTCAGGCTCACATCCTCATTGTCGATGGCAATGAAGCCGCGTTCGGCAAACGCGTCGAACATGGCGACGCCCGCTGCGCCCGCCAGATGATCGTAGCAGATACGCGCTTCGCGCATGGCGTTGTCGCGCGGGCCGGGCAGCACCTTTCGCGGCCCCACCGTCGCCGCGACGCCCATGATCGATTCGAGCATGCCCGCCACTTGATGATCGGCCAGCGCGTAGTAACGGTGACGCCCCTGACGCGTCATTCGCAGAAGCCCGCCATCCGTGAGCTTGGCGAGATGGGAGCTCGCCGTCGGCAGAGTGACGCCGGCTTCCAGCGCCAGTTCGCTTGCTGTCAAAGCCGCGCCCCCCATCAGCGCCGCCAGCATGTTGGCGCGCGCCGGGTCGCCGACGAGGCTTGCGATCTGAGCGAGGTCCGTTCCTGCTTTCATAGTTCGATGCTAACCGAAGTATTAATGTCCGGCAAGCGCTATCCTGTGACCGTCGAACAGGGAGAAGAGCGATGCGGAGATATGGCAGACCGATGGCCGGTCCTTCGACATGGCCCGCACGGCGTCTCCCGCCGATGTTCGCCTGGCTGCAAGGTTTCGCCGCCCGCCCGCGCTCACTTTGGAGCGCCATCGGCAAAGACGTGACCTCGCCACGCTCACCGACGGCCAACTTCGCGATATCGGTCAGCCACCGCGGTGTTGAGCACGAATGCGCAAAGCCGTTCTGGCAAGTTTGACACAACAGCAATGAGAAACGCTTTCATGCTTATCGAAGCATGTCGGCAGGAAAGGACACCACCCGTGACCATCACATGTTTCATCCGCTACGAGATCGACCCGTTCAAGCGGGAGGCCTTCGAGGAATATTCCCGCAATTGGGGGCAGGCCATTCCGCGCGCCGGTGCCGGCCTGATCGGCTACTTCGCACCGCATGAGGGTTCCGCAACCACCGGTTATGGTGTCTACAATGTCGACAGTCTTGCGGCCTATGAAGCCTACCGTGCGAGACTGGCCGCAAGCCCCGAAGGCCGCGCGAATTACGAGTTCGCAAAGCGCGAGCGTTTCATCCTGAAGGAGGACCGCATGTTCTTGAAACTCGCTTCCGCGCCCCATACCGAGTGGGTGCGGCCATGATCGCGGTGATCTTTGAAGTTGAACCTGCAAACGGTCGGCGCGATGCCTATCTTGGCATCGCCGCGGACCTGCGACCGCTTCTCGACGGAATAGATGGCTTTATTTCCATTGAGCGTTTCCAGAGCCTCAACGACGAAAACCGCATTCTCTCGCTGTCCTTCTGGCGCGACGAGAAAGCGGTAAGGGCCTGGCGTAACACCGAAGAACACCGGCAGGCGCAACGGGCCGGACGCGGCGGCATATTTGCCGGCTATCGACTGCGCATCGCCCATGTCGTGCGCGACTACGGCCTGACGGAACGGGCAGAGGCCCCGGCCGACAGCCGCGCCATGCACGACGCGGGTGGCCGGCCGGCATAAATGCCGGTCAGGCGTTGCCGATCAGCATGCCTGCAGCGAAGACCAGCGCACCGCCGAGCACTACCTGGAAGGTGGCTCGGCTCCACGGCGTTTCCATATAGCGGTTCTGAATCCAGGCGATCGCCCACAATTCGATGAACACGATGATGAAGGCGATGATCGTCGCGACCCAGAAATGCGGGATCAGATAGGGCAGTGCGTGACCGAGACCGCCCACCGTCGTCATGATACCGGTGGCAAGGCCGCGCCTGATCGGTGAACCGCGTCCGGAGATCACGCCGTCGTCCGAGGCCACTTCGGTGAAGCCCATGGAGATGCCCGCGCCGATGGAGGCGGCGAGGCCGACGAGGAAGGTTTGCCATGTATCGCCCGTGGCGAAGGCGGCGGCGAAAATCGGCGCCAGCGTCGACACCGAACCGTCCATCAGGCCGGCCAGGCCCGGCTGTACGTAGGTGAGAATGAACTGCTTGCGCTCGGTCTTCTCCTCTTCTGCGCGCTCATCTTCGCCCAGATGCTTTTCGGAGAGCCGATGTGCCAGCGATTCATGCCTCTTCTCGGCAATGGCGAGATCGCCCAGAAGCTTGCGGATGCCTGCATCTTCGGTCCGTTTGGCCGCTTCCACATAGAAGCGGTGCGCCTGCTCCTCCATCTGCTCGGCCTGCGAACGCACCTTGTCGAGCCCGAGCGGGCGCACGAGCCAGTCGGGCTTGCGGTCGTAATAGCCGCGCACATGCTCGCGCCGGATCAGCGGGATACGTTCGCCGAAGCGTTCCCGGTGCGCCTCGATCAGTGCCGCGCGGTGTCCGTCTTCTTCCTCGGCCATCTCCTCGAACACGGCAGCCGAATGCGGAAACGCGTCACGCAACCCATCGGCGTAAGCGCGATAGATGCGGGCATCGTCCTCTTCCGAGGAAACGGCAAGTGCCAGAATTTCCTGTTCGCTGAGAGAGGAAAAGGGGCGGCGATGAGCACCCAGGAGACGTGAGAACATGACAGAAGCAATCCATTTTTTAGAACCATTCTAAAATAAGAGACGGCAGAACCGTCGTCAATAGTTTAGAATTATTCTAAAAACAGCTTTGCGCACTTTTCGGCCACGGGCGATTGTCAGATTCTCGAACCCGGCCATCTTCAGCCGGCTTCTCAATCCAGCGTTCGGCGGAATCGCATCAGAGCAAACCCTGCATAGATGAAGATGAACAGCACGAGGATCCCGGTTTCGAACGCCACGGCCGGCAGGTCCGCCCCCTTCAGCATCACCGCACGGATAATGCGCAGGAAATGGGTCAGCGGAAAGGTTTCACCGATCCATTGCGCCCAGTCGGGCATGCCGCGAAAGGGAAACATGAAACCCGAAAGAAGGATCGACGGCAGAAAGAAGAAAAAGGTGAGCTGCAAGGCCTGCATCTGCGTACGTGCAATTGTAGAGATGGTATAGCCGAGCAGAACGAGCGCGAGGACGAAGACCAAGACAGCGCTGAGCAACAGCCAAAGGCTGCCGATAAACGGAACGCCGAACAACACCTTGGCGGCGCTCAGGATGACGGCGACCTGCACCGCACCCACCACCAGATAAGGCAGCACCTTTCCGAGCATGATCTCCAGCGGACTTGCGGGCATCGCGAGCAGGTTTTCCATCGTGCCCCGCTCGCGTTCCCGGGTGAGCGCGATAGAGGTCATCATCACCATGGTCATCTGCAGGATGACACCCAGAAGCCCCGGCACGATATTGTATTGCGAGATCCCCTCGGGATTGTAGCGGCGATGGACGATCACTTCGAGCCGGTCGGCGGGCATCGCCTCCGATGCGGGCACACCGCGCTCGCGCAGGAGCGCCTCGGACGCGACGGTGCTCAAGGTTGAAATCGCCCCGGACGCGACCGACGGGTCGGTGCCGTCCGCCTCGATCAGGATCTGCGGACGCTGGCCACGATCGACCCGGCGCGCAAAATCCGACGGAATGGTGACCACGAAAACCACGGTCCCGCTCGACATCAGCCGCTCGGCTTCCGCGGCACTTCTCACCACGTGGTCGAAACGGTAGTAATCCGTATTCTCCAACGCCGAGACCATCGCCCGGCTGTAATGATCCTGACTGAGCGAGACGAGGGCCGCCGGCAAAGCCTTGGGATCGTTGTTGATCGCATAACCGAACAGCACGAGCTGCATAAGCGGCACACCCAGCATCATGCCGAAGGTGATGCGGTCGCGCCGCATCTGGATGAATTCCTTGATGAGCAGCGCCGCAAGCCGACCAAGGGAGAAAATGCCATTCATTGCATGTTGTCCGTCGAATTGGCCATGAACTGAATGAAGACGTCCTCGAGTCCGGTTTCCCCACGCGTCACGGTCACGCCGTCGCGCTCCTCGAGGTCTGCCAGCGCCGCCTTCAGCGCCGCTTCGTCGGAACCGACCACATGCAGGCTCGCGCCGAATGGAGCGACCTGCTCCACGCCCGGCCGCCGCCTCAGTTCGGCGGCGAGCTTTTCGAGCCTCGGCCCGTCCACCAGATAAGTGATCAGTCCGGCATCCCGCACCACATCCGCCACCCTGCCGGTCGCCAGCATGGTGCCGTAGGAAATATAGGAGATGCGGTGGCAGCGCTCGGCCTCGTCCATGTAGTGGGTGGAAACGAGAACCGTCAGACCGTCGGCGGCGAGCCGGTGAATCTCGTCCCAGAAATCGCGGCGCGCCTTGGGATCGACACCCGCCGTCGGCTCGTCGAGCAGAAGCAGTTTGGGCTGGTGCATGATGCAGGCTGCAAGCGCCAGCCTTTGCTTCCAGCCGCCCGAAAGCGTTCCGGCGAGTTGGTTTCGCCGCGAAGAAAGTCCCAGATCGTCCAGCGTTCGGTCGACATGCTCTGTCACCGGTTTCAGGTCGTAGAGCCGGGCAACGAAGGCCAGGTTCTCCGCAATGGTCAGGTCTTCGTAAAAGGAGAAGCGCTGCGTCATGTAGCCGACTTCCCTTTTGATCTTCAGCCCCTCGCTCCTCAGGTCGAAGCCGAGAACCGTGCCGCCGCCCTCATCCGGAGTCAGGAGTCCGCACATGATCCGGATCGTGGTCGTCTTTCCCGATCCGTTCGGCCCGAGAAAACCGACGATCTCGCCTTTGGCGACCTGCATTGTCACATTGTTGACGACGGTCTTGTCGCCAAAGCGCTTGACCAGGCCATGAACGTCGATGGCGTTCATCGTTCGTCCGCCTTGAGGCGTACATCGACGATCTGCCCCGGCTGCAGGCTGCTCGCGTCGCCGTCCGGCCGCGCCTCCACCAGATAGACGAGCTTCTGGCGCGTCTCGAGTGAGTAGATGACGGGCGGCGTGAATTCCGGTTCCGGAGAGATATAGGAGATGCGCGCGGTCAGTCCCGGCGCGCAACCGTCGCAATTGACGGCCAGAACCGAATCCGGCTGCAAGCTGGAGAACGCCGCTTCCGGAACATAGATCTTGAGTTTGACACCCCCTTCCGGCAGCAGCGAAACGACCGGCGCGGACGGCCCTGCCACATCGCCGGCATTGCGGATCACATCGTCGATTCGGCCAGCGGCCGGTGCTTTGATGACACGTTCGGACAAGCGCCAGCGCGCCTGTTCCAGAGCGGCCTCCATCTGGTCGCGGCGCTTGGCGGCGGCATTGATCGTCTCGGCGCGGGCAGGCAGGCGAGCGACCGCCAGATTCGCTTCGGCCTGGCCGATATTAGTGTCCGCCAGCTCCTTGGCCGTTCTTGCCTTGTCCAGTTCGGCTTGCGTGGCGATGCCCCGGCGAGACAGATCCTGCGTGCGCGACAGAACGCGTCCGGCCTCCGCCGCCTCTGCCTGCGCCGAGGCGAGCGCGGCTTCCAGTACCGCGAGTTCTTCGGGACGCTTGGCCTCTTTCAGGTCGGCGAGCTGGGCTTCGACTTCGGCAAGGCCCGCCTCTGCCTGACGCACGGCGATCCGCGCATCCGTTTCATCCATCACGGCCACGGTCGCGCCGGCATCCACGACCGCACCGCGCCGCACGGGCACAGAGCTGAGCTGCCCCACTTCCGTCGGCGCAAGCAGCACGTAATCGCCCTCCACATAGCCCACGGCGAGTGGAGTTTCGGTCCCACATCCCGAAAGCAACCCGGCAAGAACGGGGATCGCGCAAAGCATAGTCATGAGTCTTCCTTCCCACGCGTGCGCGCAGCGAGAATTGCTTCAAGATTGCCGCCGGCGATCGCGGAGATGGCTGACGCCTCGCGCCCGCCGATCTCGTTCCAGCCCATGCGCCGCTGCACAGCCTCGCTGGCGATGCGGAAATAGACGAGCTGCCCGATCAGTGTGAATACGGTGAGCTTGGTTTCCTCGCTTTCCGCCGGCTCCCCGGTGGCCGCCGCCCAGACCGCACACAAGCGCTTGTGGACCGGCGCGAAAATGCCATCGTAGATCCGGTCGAGGGCAACGGTGGGATGGGAAAGCTCCCGCAGTACGAACTTGACGATCAGCCCGGCCTCGGGCCGCGTGGCGATGAAGCCCGTCATCGTGTCGAGCACCTGCAAGAGCATGGCGCGCGCCTCGTCCGGTGTTAGCGGCGCGTCGTGATCCGCTTTCAGGTTCAGGGCGCTGCCGGCGATCTCGCCCAGCAACTCGACGATGTGATCGGCACAGGCTGTCCGCAATCCGTCCTTGCCGCCGAAATGATAGGAGATGGAGCCGATATTGGCATTTGCCGCCGTGGCTATTTCCCGTGTCGTCGTACCGTCATAACCCTTTTCTCCAAACAGCTTCAGCCCAGCCTGGACGAGGGAATGTCGCGTGTGATCGGCTGAGGAAAGCCGCCCTGCGGCACCTGGTATCTGGTCGTTTCTCTGTATCATGCGATTGATTTAATCAATCGATTGAATAAAGTCAAGCTTGGAAATCGGAGGCGATCGTTTGCCTCGGGCGTTTGCCCCAAGCGATAAAACCACTAAGTTCCACCTGCCACTGGTTCAAGAATCGCGGACAGGAGCGAATGAGCGAACAATCCAGCACCCTGCTCGACCGGTTCGGCCGTTTTCTGGCGCGGCGGCTGCAAAGCGAATCCTCCGGCTATCAGCCTTACACCCCGTCCGATCCGGAAACGCTGCATCGCACCCTGCAACCCGGCGATATTCTCCTCATCGAGGGCAATCAGCGCATCTCGGCGGCGATCAAATATCTGACCCAATCCACCTGGAGCCACGCAGCGCTCTATGTGGGGGACGCACTGCCGGAACCCGAGGACGGTTCGGAGCGCCCGCGACTCGTCGAGGTCATTCTCGGAGACGGCTGCATCGCCGTGCCGCTATCCAAATACAAGACCTACAACACGCGCATCTGCCGGGCGAGCGGACTGACCCCCGACGACCGAAACGCCATTGTCGGCTTCATGATCGAAAAGCTCGGCCTGCGCTACGACATGCGCAACATCTTCGATCTGCTGCGCTACTTTCTGCCGACGCCGCCGGTGCCCGTGCGCTGGCGCCGGCGCATGATCGCCATCGGCTCGGGCGATCCGACGCGGGCCATCTGCTCCTCGCTCATCGCCCAGGCGTTTCAGAAGGTAGGTTATCCGATCCTGCCCGAAATCACGAAAGCGAAGGGTCACGCCTCCGCCGAATCGACCTACTCGCGGCAGGAGATCCTGCAGATCCGTCATCACAGCCTGTTCACACCGCGCGACTTCGACCTCTCCCCCTATTTCGCGATCGTCAAACCGACGCTTGCCTTCGGCTTCGACTACAAGACCCTGAACTGGCGCGAGCCGGACCATGGCGAGCGGTCGGCGGAAGACACAGGAACGAGCCGATGAGCACTTATGCGGCGCTTGCGCTTCTATTCCTCTGCTTCACCGCTTATTCCCTCGTTTCGCGCCGGCTCGAAGCCTCCGTCCTCTCCGGTCCCATGCTGTTCACCGCGCTGGGCTACGGTTTCTTTCTCACGGATGCCACGCTCACTTCGCCGCTGGACAATGCCGTCGTCGAGTTCCTGGCAACGGCAACCCTGGCCATCATTCTGTTTCGCGACGCCGCAAACATTCGCATCTCGAGCGTCATGGCCGAGCGCGCCACCGCGCTCTTGTCCGCGCGGCTTCTCTTCATCGGCATTCCTTTGACGATCCTTGCCGGAACCGCCGTCGGCATGGCGTTGTTTCCGGCCCTCGGCCTGTTCGGTGCGCTGGTGCTCGCCATCGTGCTGACTCCGACCGACGCGGCGCTGGCGCAACCGGTTTTCGGCAATGAAAGCCTGCCCGAAATCGAGCGCGAGGCTCTGGATGTCGAAAGCGGCCTGAATGACGGGCTGTGCCTGCCCTTGCTTTTGATCGCCCTGGCCCTCGCCGCAGACACCGGCGGCGGTGAAGGGATGGCGGGGCATGCGACCTTCTTTCTCAAACAGGTGGTCCTCGGTCCGCTAGTCGGCCTCGCCGTCGGCTATCTCGGCGCGCTGGCAGCCGATTTCGCCTTCGCCCGGGCCTTGTCCAATCCTGCCGGGCGCACACCCATCATGGTCGGGCTCGCGGGGTTGGCCTATCTCGGCGCCGAGCTTGTCGGCGGCAACGGATTTCTCGCCGCATTCTCCGCCGGTCTTGCCTTCGGATGGCGCCTGCCGGCCGAAACGGTCGAGAAGGCAAGCAATTTCGCGATGACGGAGGGTTCGATCCTCACCAATCTCACCTTCCTCCTGTTCGGCGCTGCCATGTTGCCGCAAGCCTTCGAAACGCCGGCCCTCCCAGCGCTTTTCTATGCGGCGCTCAGCCTCACCCTCATCCGCATGGTGCCCGTTTTCATTGCCATGCTCGGCACCCGAACCGGCTTGCGGGCACGCC
>ENA-ORCW01000615-ORCW01000615.1-marine-metagenome-genome-assembly--contig:-NODE-615-length-16071-cov-3.142053_pt1 | contig 16071 bp, 17 predicted proteins | sample MGYA00237784_ERZ508517 | MGnify/ENA primary metagenome ERZ508517 (study PRJEB26187, sample SAMN06268979) | marine metagenome | isolation source: Tt ae E1 feedstock associated aerobic enrichment on... | reverse complement strand
AGGGCCGGATCGAGCTGGGGCTCTTGCGGCAGATACCCGCAGGTCGCGCCTTCGGCCAGCCATGCCTCGCCCGTGAACTCCTTGTCGAGGCCCGCCATGACCCTGAGAACCGTCGATTTACCCGCACCGTTGGGACCGAGAATGCCGATCTTCGCGTCCGGGTAGAAGGACAGGTGAACGTTCTCAAGGACCTTCTTGGAGCCGTAGGCCTTGCTGAGGCCGGACATGTGGTAGATGAATTGGCGTGCCATGTGGCTCGTCGCGCTCCGTCTCACTCGAATTGGGGGAACCTGTTGCGCAGCGTATGTAGGCCAAACGAAGCGGCGGGGCAATCCGCCGTGGGGAGGGAAGATGAGCTTCGATGCTGAAACGCGGCTCATGACGCCGACCGGCGCGGATCTGCGCCTGTTCGAACGTCGGGCGACCGGAAAAGCTCGCGCCGCCGTGCAGATCAACCATGGTGTTGCCGAACATGCCGCCCGCTATGCCCGTTTCGCAGATTTCCTGTCGCAACGCGGGTTTTCGATCTACGCCCACGATCATCGAGGACACGGGAAAACGAAAGCGCCTGGCGCACCCCTCGGACATATCGGCCCTGACGCTGACGCAGACACACTGCTCGACGACGTGCTGGCGGTGCACCGACATATTGCCGAAAAACACCCAGGCCTGCCGGTCATCATTTTCGGGCACTCGATGGGTGGCATGATCGCGGTCAACTTTGCGCTTCGGCACGGCCACCGTCTCGCCGGCGCGGCGGTATGGAACGCACCGCTTGCCACCAGACCGGAGGCGCTTGCAGGCAAAGCGGTTCTCGCCTGGGAGCGGTTCCGCCTCGGCTCGGATGTTCCCTCCAGACTTTTGCCGAAGATCACCTTCGCCACTTGGGCGCGCGCCTTTCCCGAACGACGCACGGATTCCGACTGGTTGTCCCGCGACGAGACGGAAGTCGACAAATACATCGCCGACCCCCTCTCCGGCTGGGAAGCCTCCATCGGAATATGGACTGCGCTTTTCGATCTCAGCCTGAACGCCGCCGACCAGGCCGCGTTGGAAGCCGCCCGCAAGACGCTTCCCTTCATGCTGGTCGGTGGCGATACAGATCCTTCGACGAAAGGAGGAAAGACGGTGCGCAAACTTGAAAAACGGCTCGCACAAAACGGCTTTTCGAATCTCGAAACAAGAATTTACGAGGGTTTTCGGCACGAATCTCTCAACGAACTCGGCCGAGAAAAGGCGATGGAGGACTTTGTCCGCTGGGCCGGAAAACTCATCAATTAATGCCAAAATAATGCGGTCTGCGCATCTGGAAGCAGACCCAGCGGTTTGCTACCTCAAAACGGCATGAGTTTTGGAGGGCTGCGGGCGATCATGAACAACCCACCCCTGAAGGGCGTTCGCGTTATCGAACTGGCGCGCATCCTGGCCGGCCCATGGGCAGGTCAAGTTCTGGCCGATCTCGGCGCCGATGTCATCAAGGTCGAAAACCCAAACGGCGGCGACGACACGCGCAAATGGGGCCCACCCTTCGTCGAAGGTGCGGATGGAGAGAATCTTTCTGCCGCTTATTACCACGCATGCAATCGGGGCAAACGCTCCATCGCGCTCGATTTTTCCCAGCCGGAAGGGGCCGAGAAGCTGAAAAAGCTGATCGCCACCGCCGACGTTCTGATCGAGAATTTCAAGTTGGGCGGACTGAAGAAATACGGGCTCGATTATGAGAGCCTGAAAGCCATCAATCCGCGCCTCGTCTATTGCTCGATCACGGGCTTTGGCCAGACCGGCCCCTATGCGCCGCGCGCGGGCTACGACTTCATCATTCAAGGCATGTCGGGCCTGATGTCCATCACCGGCGCGCCGGGCGGCGAGCCGCAGAAGGTGGGCGTGGCGGTGAGCGACATCTTCACCGGGCTCTACTCCGTGATCGCCATTCAGGCCGCACTGCGCCATGCGGAAGCGACCGGCGAGGGCCAACACGTCGACATGGCGCTGCTCGACAGCCAGATCGCTGTCCTCGCCAATCAGAACATGAACTATCTGGTTTCCGGCAACAGCCCGGTGCAAATGGGCAACGCCCATATGAACATCGCGCCCTATGAAGTGCTGCCGGTGAAGGACGGGCATATCATCCTCGCCGTGGGCAATGACGGCCAGTTCCAGCGTTTCTGCAAGATTGTCGGGTTGGACGATTTGCCGGAAGACGAGCGTTTCTCCACCAACCCGGCGCGCGTGGCCAACCGTGACTCTCTGCGCGAACGCGTCGTCGCCGCCCTGGCGGGGTGGGAGAAGAGCGAGTTGCTCGGCCGGTTCGATGCCAATGCGGTGCCGGCAAGCCCGATCAACACGATCGAGGAAATGTTCGACGATCCGCAGGTGAAGGCGCGCGGCATGCGGCTTTCTCTCAATGACGGACACGGCACGGCGTTGCCCTCGGTGCGCGCGCCCATCGCCCTTTCCAAAACCCCGCTTTCCTATGAACGGCCAAGCCCCCGGCTTGGCGAACACACGGCAGAAATCCTGCGCGAAATCGGAGACGACAGCGAATGAAGACCGGCGGCCAGCTCATCGTCGACAGCCTTGAAGCCAATGGCGTCGACCGCATTTTCAGCGTACCCGGCGAAAGCTACCTGGCGGTACTCGACGCGCTACACGATTCAAAAATCCGCAACATCGTGTGCCGTCAGGAAGGCGGCGCGGCGATGATGGCCGACTGCCACGGGCGGCTGACCGGCCAGCCCGGCATCTGCTTCGTCACGCGCGGCCCCGGCGCGACCAACGCTTCGCCAGGAATCCACATCGCCATGCAGGATTCCACGCCGATGATCCTGTTCATCGGACAGGTGGCGAGCCATGCCCGCGAACGCGAGGCGTTTCAGGAAGTGGATTATCGCGCCTTCTTCGGCCCCATCGCCAAATGGGCCACCGAAATCGACGATGCGGGCCGAATTCCCGAAATCCTGACGCGCGCTTTTTCGGTCGCGACCTCCGGCCGCCCTGGCCCGGTGGTGATTTCGCTTCCCGAAGACATGCTGACGAACATGGTGGATGCGCCCGCACCACGACCCTTCACGCCGGTCGAAACACGACCGGGCAACGCCGAGATGGAGGAGCTTTCCGCGCTTCTGAAGGGCGCCAAGCGTCCCTTCGTCATTCTCGGCGGCTCACGCTGGAACGAGAAGGCCGTGGCCGACTTGCAGAAAGCGGCGGAAGCGTGGTCCCTACCCGTTGGCTGCTCGTTCCGCCGGCAGATGCTGTTCGACCATCTGCACCCCTCCTATGCGGGCGATGTGGGCATCGGCGCGAACCCGAGGCTTGCGGCGGCAATCAAGGAGGCCGATCTGGTGCTGCTCGTCGGCGGCCGGTTCAGCGAAATGCCCTCCTCCGACTACACGCTCATCAAAAGCCCCTATCCCGACCAGAAGCTGGTGCATGTCCATGCCGACGCCGGCGAACTGGGCCGCGTTTACCGCCCGACGCTCGCGATCAACGCTTCGCCAGCCGCTTTTGCAGAGGCATTTGCCGCTCTTGCGCCGGGCGACGCCTCTTGGGCGGCGGAGACCGAACGCCTGCATCAGGCCTATCTCGACTGGTCGACCCCGCCGAAGACCGGCCCCGGCGCGGTGCAGATGGGGCCGATCATGGAACATCTCGAAAGCGTTCTGCCGGACGATGCGATCTTCACCAATGGCGCGGGCAATTACGCCACCTGGGTGCATCGCTTTCACCGCTTCCGCCATTTCGCCACGCAAGGCGCGCCGACCTCCGGTTCCATGGGCTATGGCACGCCGGCGGCGGTGGCCGCCAAGGCACTCTTTCCGGAACGACCGGTGCTCGCCTTTGCCGGCGATGGCTGCTTCATGATGAACGGTCAGGAATTCGCCACCGCCGTGCAGGAGAACCTGCCGATCATCGTGGTGGTGGTGAACAACGGCATCTATGGCACGATCCGCATGCATCAGGAGCGCGAATATCCCGGCCGCGTTTCCGGCACCTCGATCAACAACCCCGATTTCGCAGCCCTCGCCCGCGCCTATGGCGGGCATGGCGAGACGGTGGAGAAAACCGGCGATTTCGCGAGTGCATTCGAACGCGCGCAAGCGAGCGGAAAGCCGGCGTTGATCGAAATCCGGCTCGACCCGGAAGCGATCACGCCCGCAAAGACACTGACGGATATCCGCGAGAAGCGCTGAGGGTCAGTCCTTGCGTTTGGACGAAACGGCGGCGCCTATTCCGGCGCCAATGGCGATGCCTATCCCGATGCCCATTGCAATATTGTCGAGCGCCGTGCCGATGGCGGCACCCATGCCTATGCCGACAGCGATCCAAAGTCCCATAAGCGATCTCCTTTTGATCGGAGATAAGCAACTCGCTTATCACTGTAAACCGCCGCTTCACTTTAGCAGAACGGGTTTCCCGATCTCCGCGGCTTTACTCACCGCACACCGCCCATTCCGCGGCCCTCATCCCTAAGTGAACCGCAAGGCGAAACTGTCTGCGGATTCCAGGAACACGGCAAAATACACCGCCCCTGCGGCCATAGGTCACTTGTGTCGCCTTATAGGTCCATTTATTGCTTATGCAAATCATTCTCAATTGCGAAATTACAGTGCTCGGCCGCCCCACGAATTCAATGACAACACAAGCTGGCGAGGACACAGGCTGGCGCAACGCACGCGGCGACGCCCCGTTGTCCGACGTTCACCGCACGGTTTCCGTCCGCCCCTCGGCAAGCCGGATCCGTCGGTTCGCCGCCTTCATCGGGCCGGGCTACATGGTGGCCGTGGGCTATATGGACCCCGGAAACTGGGCGACGTCCATCGCCGGCGGTTCCAAATTCGGCTACATGCTGCTCATCGTCGCGCTGGTATCAAACATCATGGCGGTCATCCTGCAGGCGTTGTGCGCCAGGCTTGCCATCGCAAGCGGGCGCGACCTAGCCCAGGCATGCCGGGATGCCTATCCGCGGTGGACCACCTATCCACTCTGGCTGCTTGCTGAAACAGCCATCATCGCCACCGACATCGCCGAGGTGGTGGGAACGGCCATCGGATTGAACCTGATCTTCGGGCTGCCGCTGGAGATCGGCGTCGTCGTCACCGCGCTTGATGTCTTCCTGATCCTGTATCTGCAGCGGGTCGGCTTTCGCTATCTCGAAGCGCTGGTCATGACGCTGCTCGCGGTGATCACAGTCTGCTTCGCCGTCCAGATCGGCCTGGCCGATCCCGACTGGGGTGCCGTTATCCGTGGCTTTGCGCCAACCACGAACATCGTGACCGATCCGGACATGCTGTATCTGGCGCTTGGCATTCTTGGGGCGACGGTAATGCCGCACAATCTCTACCTTCACTCGGCCATCGTGCAAACGCGAGCCTGGGGCGCAAGCGCGGAGGAAAAGCATGAGGCACTGCGTTTTGCCACCATCGATTCGACGGCTGCACTGATGTTCGCTCTGCTGATCAACGCTTCGATCCTGATTCTTGCCGCCGCGGTCTTCCACGCCTCGGGGCGCACCGAAGTGACCGAGATCAGCGAGGCGCATACGCTGCTTGCCCCACTGCTTGGCTCAGCCATTGCACCGGTGTTGTTCGGCATCGCGCTTCTATGCAGCGGTCTGAACTCCACCGTAACCGCCACACTGGCCGGACAGGCCGTGATGGAGGGTTTCATAAACCTGCGGATCAGAGCATGGATGCGGAGGCTTATCACGCGCTCCATAGCCATTGTTCCGGCAGCGCTCGTCACCATCTATTACGGCGAAAGCGGCACCGGACGGCTGTTGATCCTTACGCAGGTCGTGCTCAGCCTGCAGCTTTCCTTTGCCGTGGTGCCGCTGGTGCAGTTTACCGCCGATCGGCGCAAAATGGGTGCCCTGCGCGCACCTCCATGGCTTATTGCCACCGCGGCACTGATCGCGCTCATCATCGTCGCACTGAACGCGAAGCTGGTGTTCGACTTCGTCGCCTCGGGCTTCGACACCAGTGTTCTTTAAGCGGCGTCGAAATCCAGAATCAGCTTCTTCTCCGTGGGGCGCGTCTGGCAGGCGAGCGTGAAGCCGGCTTCCACTTCCCAGGGTTCGAGCGAGAAGTTCACCGCCATTTCCGACTGTCCTTCCACCACGCGGCAACGGCAGGTGCAGCACATGCCGCCGGCGCAGGAATAAGGCAGCTCGATGCCGGCCTTGTGGGCAGCGTCGAGCACCGTGCCATCGGCATCCTGCATGGAAAAGCTGCGGCGCACGCCATCGACCACGACTTCAATGGCAACGCCTTCCTGAACCGCCTCGCGCGCGGCCTTGGACGCCTTGCGCGGCGCCGGCGCTTCGCCAGACGGGGTAAAGCGTTCGAAGCGAATGCGGTCGCGCTCGACATTCATGGATTGAAGCGCGCCGGAGACCGCGTCGATCATCTCGCCAGGACCGCACAGGAACACGCCATCCATGGCAGCGGGCTCGATAAGCCCGCCAGCGGCCAGCTCGCCAACACGCTCTGCATCGATACGACCGTTCAAAAGCTCCACATCCTGCGTTTCGCGCGACAGGAGATGAATCAGCGTGAAGCGGCCCATGTAGCGGTCCTTGAGGTCGTTGAGTTCCTCCAGGAACATGATCGTCTCGGTGGAGCGGTTGCCATAGACCAGCGTGATCGTGCTGTCGGGCTCGTGAGCCAGAACCGTGCGGGCGATGGAGAGCATCGGCGTGATGCCGGAGCCGGCGGCGAACAGAAGGTAATCGTGGCGCTCGCCCTTGAGCGCGGTGAAGCGACCCTGCGGCGGCATCACGCGGATCGTGTCGCCGACCGAAAGCACATCGTTGACGAAGGTGGAGAAGCGGCCATCGGCCACTTTCTTCACGCCGACGCGCAGATAGGGATCGCCGGGCGCGGAACAGATGGAATAGGAGCGGCGGGCTTCCTTACCGTCGATATCGGTGGCAAGCGTCAGATACTGGCCGGGCGTGAAAGCGAAGGCTTCCACCCGATCGGCCGGAATTTCGAAGGCGATCGCCACGGCATCGGGAGTCTGGCGCTCGATGGAGGCCACTTTCAAATCGTGAAAACGCGGGGCCATGGTCACCTCGGTCTGGGGTCAGTCAGATACACTTGAAATAATCGAAGGGCTCGTGGCAGCGCTCGCAGCGATAAAGCGCCTTGCAGGCCGTGGAACCGAATTCGGAAACCCGCGCGGTCTCCAGCGAACCGCAACGCGGACACGCCACCTCCGTTTCGCCAAACAGGGCCCGGATGGAGTTGGACGCATTCGCCGGTGGCGCAATGCCATAGGCGCGCAGCTTCTCGCGCCCCTCTTCTGTTATCCAGTCGGTCGTCCAGGCAGGCGAAATGACCCGCTCGACGCGTGGCTCGAACCCCGCCTTGCGCAAAGCCGCTTCCACCGCAAGCTCGATGGCAAGCACCGCGGGGCACCCCGTATAGGTTGGTGTGACGCAGGCGACGGCGACATCGCCTTCCATCTCGACGCCACGCAGAATGCCCAGGTCGGCGATGGTGACGGCAGGAATTTCCGGATCCACCACAGCAGCGGCGGCACGATAAGCGCGTTCGCGGCTTCGCACTTCACCTGCCCGCCGCGCACTGTGCACCGCAGACTGAGAAGACTGGGTGCTCATCATCGCTTCGCCCATCACCATCTCATCCCCGGATAGGTGCGCTGCATGTATTGCAGTTCTGCAAGCAGGAAGCCCAGCGCCTCGCCATGGCGGCCCTGACGGCCACCGGTCTGGCCATAAGGCGTTTCCACCCAGTCGAGCCCCGCTTCGGCGAACACCGGACCGACAATGGCGTCGAAGGCAGGCCGCAACGTGGACGGATCGGGCGCGATGCCGGCTTCGGCAATCGCCCGCGAAACACCGTCGCTCTCGAAAAGCTCGTCCACATAGGGCGCCAGCGCCTCGACCGCGGCCTTCATGCGGCGCGAGCTTTCTTCCGTGCCGTCGCCGAGACGCACAACCCATTCACCGGCGTGGCGGATGTGATAGGCAACTTCCTTTTCGGCCTTGGCGGCGATGCCGGCCAAATGTTCGTCGGTGGATGACGTCACGGCCTGCCAGAGCGGCTGCATGAAAGCGGCAAAATAGAACTGACGCAGCATGGTGTGAGCGAAATCGCCATTCTGGCGCTCGGCCATCAAGCAATTCACATAGTCCCGCTCACGACGCACATAAGCCAGTTGATCTTCGTCACGACCCCTGCCCTCGACTTCGGCAGCATACTGATAGAGCGACCGCGCCTGACCGATGAGATCGAGCGCCATGTTGGGCATGGCGAGATCCTCCTCAAGCATGGGCGCGTGGCCGCACCACTCCGAAAGCCGGTGGCCGAGGATGAGATGATCGTCGGCGAGGCGCAGCAAAAACGCCGTCAGCGCCTCGCGGGAAACAGCCGCAGTGCCAGCCATCACATGTGCCCCACATCTTCGGGAATGTCGTAAAAAGTCGGATGGCGGTAGACTTTCGACAGGGCCGGCTCGAAGTTCTCGTCCTTGTTTTCCGGGTCCGACGCGGTGATCGCCGCCGACGGAACGACCCAGATAGACGTGCCCTCGCCGCGGCGCGTATAGACATCGCGCGCGGCCTGCAACGCCATAACTTCGTCGGCGGCGTGCACCGAACCGCAATGCTTGTGGGCAAGCCCGTTGCGCGGGCGAATGAAAACTTCCCAAAGGGGAATCAGGTTCTTCGTCATGTGGTTCACTCCGCAGCCATTTTCGCCGCTTCGCGGCGGGCGGTTCGCTTTTGCGCATGCGCAAGGGCGGCCTCGCGCACCCAGGCGCCATCGTCCCAAGCTTTCTGCCGGGCTGCGACACGCTCGCGGTTCATGGGACCGTGCCCCTTCACCACGCGCCAGAACTCGTCCCAGTCGATAGCGCCGAAATCGTAACCACCCTTCTCCTCGTTCCATTTGAGATCGGGATCGGGGAAGGTCAGGCCGATGAGTTCGCCCTGCGGCACCGTCGCGTCCACGAATTTCTGACGCAGTTCGTCATTGGTGAAGCGCTTGATCTTCCACTTCATCGACTGGTCGCTGTGCTGGCTGTCGCCGTCCGAAGGACCGAACATCATGAGCGAGGGCCACCACCAGCGGTTCAGCGCATCTTGCGCCATGTCCTTCTGCTCGGGCGTACCACGTGCCAGCGTCATCATGATCTCGTAGCCTTGGCGCTGGTGAAAACTCTCTTCCTTGCACACGCGGATCATGGCACGCGCATAAGGACCGTAGGAACACCGACAGAGCGGGATCTGGTTCATAATGGCCGCGCCATCGACCAGCCAGCCAATGGCGCCTATGTCGGCCCAGGTCTGCGTCGGGTAATTGAAAATGGAAGAGTATTTCGCTTTGCCGGACAGAAGCTCCTCGGTCATCTGCTCGCGCGACACGCCGAGCGTTTCGGCGGCGGAGTAAAGATAGAGCCCGTGACCGCCCTCATCCTGCACCTTGGCAAGCAGTGCCGCCTTGCGACGCAGCGACGGCGCGCGCGTGATCCAGTTGCCTTCCGGCAGCATACCGACGATCTCGGAATGCGCATGCTGCGCAATCTGACGCACGAGCGTTTTGCGATAACCTTCCGGCATCGGATCGTTGGGTTCGATCTTCTCTTCGGCGTCAACCCGCGCCTGAAAAGCGGCAAGAAAAGCCTCGTCTTCCATGGTATCGGTTTTCGCACCGATAAGCCCTTGGCTATACATCGCTCGTCCTCCATGCTCACGCGCGGCTCAGGGCGGGGCTTCGGCCCACAATCAATACGTAACAAAAAATCATAAAACTTGCAATATTTCGTAACGCTTTTTCGCAGATGGAGAACAGATGAGCGAAACGACGACCGGAGAGGCGGGCCTCAAGGCCGCGCGCGACACGCTTGCAACGGTGTTCGCGCCATGGATCGCGACCCTTGAAATAGAAGCGCTTTCAGCCGACGAAACGGGCGTGGATTTCCGCCTGCCGGAAAACGCGGACCTTGCGCATGCGGGCGGCGTTATCTGTGGACAGGCGACCGCGTCGGCAGCCGATACATGTGCGGTGGCGGCACTTTCCGCCGCCAATGGCCGTTTCCGCACATGCACGACAGTGGATATGACCACCCATTTCATCCGTCCGCTGAAGCCTGGTCCGGTGGCGATCCGGGTCGAGGTTCTGTCGAACGGGAGGCGCATGGCCTATGTGCGGGTGGAGATGCGGGCCGAGGGCGACACCCGCCTCGCCTTCACGGCGACGGGCGCTTACGCCTATCTGGATGGATAAGCGCTGGCGGAGAAACGTTTTATTTGGGGTGACAGATCAACCAAGAAGAGATTAACCTGATCGTGCATTTCTCGCTGCAACGACGCTGGGAGGACAGTCATGATCAGCTCTCTGGAAGATTTCGACGAGTTCTGCGGAGACGATGAAAAGCTCGATTCATCGCATCTTTCTGTCTTGAGCAATGAGGAGATTTCCTTTTTTCGTCATTGCCTGGATTTCGACGAAAGCGGTTTTGTCTCAAAAATCTATTTCGGGGATCTGGCCAAGGCAGGATTGAACGACTTCCAGATTGCGGAGGTCGCAGCCCTTTTCGGCATCGACGAAAAGCGTTTCAAACGTACCTACCACGCCTTCGGCGACGCCCAGGGCAACTGCGTGCAAAGGCTCTACTGGTGGTGCCCATATTGACCGCAGCACACCGTCGGGCCGGACGGCACTCAGCCTATTCCTTGTTTTTCCATACCGCGGCCTGCCCGTAGAGCGGCACGGTGGAAATCGCCATCTTAGCCGAACCGTCCTGAACCTGCCGGGCGTGAGAAAGATAGATCAGCGTGTCGTTCTTCTCATCATAAATGCGCTTGACGACAACCGACTTCCAGATCAGCGACTGGCGCTGCTTGAACACTTCCTCACCATCCTCGCCGAGCTCTATATCGCCGATGACAATGGAGCCGGTCTGGCGGCAGGAGATGGAGGAATTGGACGGATCCTCGAACCAGTTGCCTTTCTGCAGACGGTCGATGACGCCACGATCGAAATAGGTGACATGACAGGTCACGCCTTCCACCTTGGGATCGTGAACGGCCTCGATAATGATGTCGTTGCCGAGCCAATCGACACCGATCTCCCCCACCTGTTCGGCGGACACGGGAGAGGCGATGAATGCGGCGAGAAGGAAGGAAGAGACAAAAGAGGCAATACGCATGGGCGGACCCCGTTGATCTGACAAGACGTCAGCCGAATATGGGAAGGATTGTGTCACATTGAAGGGCGTATTCATCAGGGCACATTTCACAGCCTTGCATCCGACGGCATGTCGGAATTTGCGGAACGGTTTCGTCCTGGGGGGTACGAACAGTCTGTGAGCATGGAGAAAGAATATGGCTCCCATTATAAGCGTCTTCGAGAATTCTCCCGATCGTGGACAGGGGCATGCACGCGATATGAGGGTGCGATGGGCACTCGAGGAAGTCGGGCAGCCCTATGATATCCGCACCGTCTCCTTCAAGCAGATGAAAAAGCCCGCATACCGGGCGCTTCATCCCTTCGGCCAGATCCCCACCTATGAGGAAGACGGCCTCACCTTGTTCGAATCGGGCGCAATCGTCCTCCATATCGCGCAGAAACAGTCGGGCCTTCTGCCCGAAGACGAACACGCCCGGGCGCGGGCAATTACCTGGATGTTCGCCGCTCTCAACACGGTGGAGCCGCCCATCGTGGAGCGCGAAACGGCAACATACACCGAGCGCAACCGCTCTTGGTTCGAAGAACATCTCGAGATGCTGAACGAGCGTGTGCATGTCCGCCTACGGGACCTATCGGCCAGTCTCGGCGATGCCGAATGGCTGGATGGCACTTTCAGCGTCGGCGACCTGATGATGGTATGTGTCCTGCGCCGCCTCGAGGGAAGCGGCATACTGGATCGATATCCGAACCTGTCGGCATTCGTCGAACGGGGAAAAGCCCGTCCCGCCTATCAGCGTGCCTTTGATGGGCAGTTCGCGGTTTTTCGCGCCGCGGATACGCAATGACGGAGGCGCATTCCCCATCCGGTTCGAACGCCCCGGCTCCATGCCAACGGGAACCATTCAAACTCAACCGATGAAAAGTCCCTCCAGAAACCGCGCGGCATCCTCGAAACGCCCCTCACCGCTGCGTTTTCCACCCAACACAGCACGCACCTGCACGTCGAAATCGGCATAGTGCTGGGTGGTCGCCCAGATGGCGAAGATGAAGTGATGAGGGTCGCTCTTCTTCAACCGTCCCTCGCGCATCCACGCCGAAATCACCGCCGCCTTCTCATCAACCAGTTCTTTCAACTCGCCCTCGAGCAGCGGCAGAATGCGTGGCGCACCCTGCAATATCTCGTTGGCGAACAACCGGCTTTCGCGCGGAAAATCCCGCGACATCTCCATCTTGCGACGGATATAGGAGCGAATTTCCGTCTGCGGATCGCCGGCGGCGTCCATCTCCCGCAGCGGCGCCAGCCAGGTTTCCATGAGACGATGAATCAATGTCGCAAAAATCTCCTCCTTGTTTTTGAAATAATAGAGAAGATTGGGCTTCGACATGCCTGCGGCATCGGCGATCTGGTCGATCGTGGAGCCGCGAAAACCGTGCTGGGAAAAAACCTCGAGCGCGGCTTCGCCGATGAGTTCGCGCTTTTCGCGCTGTATGCGTGTTCGTTTGGGGCGCACGGCAGGTTTGTCCATCAGAAGGCTGTTCCATCGGCTTCAAATTCGGGATTCAGCGCGCAAGAACGGCGCCCCTTAACCCCGCAGCCACCTCTCGGATCGCGCGATTGGTCCAGCCGATTAGTCCACTGTGGAATGCGCAAGCGCATGGACATTTCCCTACTATCCCCTTGACCGCCAACACGGCGGTGTTAACGTTTGTCCAAACGGTCAAAAATTGCGTAGCATATCTTCGCGCAAAGCACCAAGCATTGGCCGGGACAAGCCGAGCGAAACAACAATCAGGGGAAGCTTGGTCATGCTCGACAGGCTCAACAAGAGGCCGAACGATTTATCCGCGTTCTGGATGCCGTTCACGGCGAACCGGCAGTTCAAGGAAACGCCACGGATGCTGGTGGCCGCCAAGGACATGCACTTCACGGCCGAGGATGGCCGCAAGATCATGGACGGCACGGCCGGGCTTTGGTGTGTGAACGCTGGACACTGCCGGCCGAAGATCACCGAGGCCATCCAACAACAGGCGGCCGAACTGGACTATGCGCCCGCCTTCCAGATGGGCCACCCCATCGCGTTCGAATTCGCCAATCGGCTTGCCGCCATGGCGCCAGAGGGCATGGATCATGTGTTTTTCACCAATTCCGGCTCGGAGAGCGTCGACACGGCGCTGAAGATCGCGCTTGCCTATCACCGGGTTAAGGGCGACGGCTCGCGCTTCCGGCTGATCGGCCGCGAGCGCGGCTATCACGGCGTCAATTTCGGCGGCATCTCGGTGGGCGGCATCGTTGCCAACCGCAAGATGTTCGGCACGCTGCTGACCGGTGTCGATCACATGCCGCACACCCACGACATCAAGCGTAACGCCTTCTCGCGCGGCCAGCCGGAGCATGGCGCCGAATATGCCGACGAACTGGAGCGCATCGTCACCCTGCACGATCCCTCCACCATCGCGGCGGTGATCGTCGAGCCGGTGGCGGGCTCGACCGGCGTGCTGGTGCCGCCGAAGGGCTATCTCGAGAAGCTCCGCGCGATCTGCGACAAGCACGGCATTCTGCTGATCTTCGACGAGGTCATCACCGGCTTCGGCCGTCTCGGCAAGCCGTTCGCCGTCGACTATTTCGGCGTGACCCCGGACATCGTCCTGACCGCCAAGGGCGTGACCAACGGCGTCGTCCCGATGGGCGCGGTGTTCGTGAAGAAGGAGATCTACGAGGCCTTCATGAACGGCCCCGAGCACATGATCGAGTTCTTCCATGGCTACACCTATTCCGGAAATCCGGTGGCCGCCGCGGCCGGCCTCGGCACCCTCGACACCTACGAGGAGGAGGGCCTGCTCACCCGTGGTGGCGAGCTGGCGCAATACTGGGAGGACTCGCTTCACGCTCTGAAGGACCTGCCGCACGTCATCGACGTGCGCAATTGCGGTCTCGTCGGCGCCATCGAGCTGGAGCCGATCGCAGGGTCCCCGACCAAGCGGGCCTTCTCCGCCTTCCTCAAGGCCTTCGACGAGAACCTGCTGATCCGCACGACCGGCGACATCATCGCCCTGTCGCCGCCGCTGATCATCTCGAAAGCGGAAATCGACCGTATCTTCGAGACGCTGGGTGGCATTCTCAAGAAGCTGGACTAGACCCCGGCGACAAGAAGCGGCAGCCAAGCCGCGCGTTTTCAGGAGACCCTGATGGAGACCATCTCCAACATCATCGGCGGCGTCCTCACGCCCTCGTCGAGCGAGCGCTCTGCGCCCGTGTTCAATCCGGCGACGGGCGAGCAGTCGGCGGTGCTGCCGCTGTCGACGGCGGCCGAGCTCGACGCGGCAGTGGCCGCGGCCAAGCTCGCCTTGCCCGAATGGGCGAACATGCCGCCGCTGAAGCGCGCCCGCTTCATGTTCCGTTTCAAGGAACTGCTCGACGCCAACACCGACCGCATCGCCGCGGCGATCTCGGCCGAACACGGCAAGACCCACGCCGATGCCGTCGGCGAGGTTCAGCGCGGCATCGAGGTGGTCGAATTCTGCTGCGGCATTCCGCACCTTCTCAAGGGCGAATTCTCGCGCCATGTCGGCCCGGCGATCGACACCCACACCGACCGCCAGCCGCTCGGCGTCGTTGCCGGCATCACGCCGTTCAACTTCCCGGCCATGATCCCGCTCTGGAAGGCCGCACCGGCGATCGCCTGCGGCAACGCCTTCATCCTGAAGCCGTCCGAGCGCGATCCGGGCGTGCCGATGCGCCTTGCCGAACTCTTCATCGAGGCCGGCCTGCCCGAAGGCATCTTCAACGTCGTCAACGGCGACAAGGAAGCGGTCGACGCGATCCTCGATCACCCGGACATCCAGGCCATCGGCTTTGTCGGCTCCACCCCGATCGCCGAATACATCTACGGCCGCGGCTGTTCCAACGGCAAGCGCGTGCAGTGCTTCGGCGGCGCCAAGAACCACATGATCATCATGCCCGACGCCGACATGGACCAGGCCGTCGATGCCCTGATGGGCGCCGGCTACGGCGCGGCGGGCGAGCGCTGCATGGCCATCTCCGTCGCCGTGCCGGTGGGCGAGAAGACCGCCGACGCCCTGATGGAGCGCCGGGTGCCGCGGGTCGAGAGCCTGAAGATCGGCCCCTACACCGCCGGCGACGACGTCGACATGGGCCCGCTGGTGACCGCCGCCGCGCGCGACCGCGTGAAGGGCCTGGTGGACGGCGGCGTGGCGCAGGGCGCCGAGCTGGCGGTCGACGGCCGCGGCTTCACCATGCAGGGCTACGAGAACGGCTTCTTCGTCGGCGGCTGCCTCTTCGACAAGGTGACCACCGACATGGACATCTATAAGGAAGAGATCTTCGGCCCCGTGCTCTCCGTGGTGCGCGCCAAGGCCTACAACGATGCCGTCGACATGACGATGACCAATCCCTACGGCAACGGCACGGCGATCTTCACCCGTGACGGCGACGCGGCGCGCGACTTCTGCGACCGCATCAACGTCGGCATGGTCGGCGTGAACGTGCCGATCCCCGTGCCGCTGGCCTACTACACCTTCGGCGGCTGGAAGGCCTCCGGCTTCGGCGACCTGAACCAGCACGGTCCCGACGGCTTCCGCTTCTACACGCGGACCAAGACGGTGACTTCGCGCTGGCCCTCGGGCGTCAAGGAAGGGGCGGAGTTCTCCATCCCGACCATGAAGTGAGTTGAGGGAAATCATCAGGAGAGTTTGCAAGGGCTTGAAAAAGGCGCGCGATCTGGGAGGTCGCGCGCGCAACTTGGCCCTAGAGTGTTGATTTTTCGGTCAAAGACCGCATAGTTTTTGCGACCGCTTTCCGGGCGGCAGAAGCCGCAAGAAGACAAACGAAGAACCGGGAAGCTTTGAGGGAGGCCAGCTGCATGGTGGTGAGTCCATCTGGGCTGTGCGCAGGCTC
>ENA-ORCW01000614-ORCW01000614.1-marine-metagenome-genome-assembly--contig:-NODE-614-length-16151-cov-2.711584_pt1 | contig 16151 bp, 15 predicted proteins | sample MGYA00237784_ERZ508517 | MGnify/ENA primary metagenome ERZ508517 (study PRJEB26187, sample SAMN06268979) | marine metagenome | isolation source: Tt ae E1 feedstock associated aerobic enrichment on... | reverse complement strand
GGCTTCCGCAACCTCGACAACCTCAAATCCCAGCTTCTGGGCCACCGGGATGGACTTGCTGCCCTTGTACAGGCCGATCAGCACCGTCATCCCGCTGTCCTTGAGGTTCTGGGCGTGGGCGTGGCCCTGCGAGCCGAAGCCGATCACGGCCAGGGTCTTGTTCTTGATAACGCGGAGATCCCCGTCCTTGTCAGTGTACACCTTTGCAGGCATCGTTCGTTCTTACCTTTCCTGTTAGAGTTCGAGTTTGCGATTGCGGCGCAAGGCGGCGGTCCCCGTCCTGGCCATTTGCTTGATTCCAAAAGATTCGATCATGTCCAGGAAGCCCTGTATCTTGCTCTGGCGCCCGGTCATTTCAATGATCATGCTGCGGTGGGAGACATCCACGATGTTGGCCCGGAAAATCTCGCAGATCTGCAACAGCTCGGTCCGCTTCTCGCCGTCCGCGGCGACCTTGACCAGGACCAGCTCCCGGGCGGCGAATTGTCCCTGGGCCAAATCGTCGACCTCAATGACATCAACCAGCTTGTGCAGCTGCTTGATCGCCTGATCCAGCTGCTGCGTGTCACCGTTGACGGTGGCCGTGATTCGCGAATAGCGGGAATCGTGGGTCGGGGCCACATTGAGGGTGTCGATATTGAAGCCCCGGCCGCTGAACATTCCGGCCACGCGCGCCAGCACACCAAACTTGTTTTCCACAAGGACGGATAGGGTGTGTCGCATTGTCTGTTGTCCATGTTTCCGGCCTTTCCGCGCGGGCCGGACGAATCGGCCGGATGTGCTGTTAATCAAGGATTTCAGCCCGCTAAAAACGGACAGGTTTCAACTCTACGGTTCGGCTTGGCAAGCAAATAAAAGAAAACCCCGGTGCCGCTCTAGGCAGCTCCGGGGCTTATCTCACTCCTTGATATCCAAACAACCAATTAAGACTTACCACGACTCAATAAAAGTCTGTCTTCAATTAACATAGACGCATCCTGCTGGCAGACTGTTCAGATTTTTTTCGTGCCAAGTGAAAGTTCCCGCTGTTACGGTCCCGCAATGGATACTTCATCGCGCTGTGACGGCCGCTCCGCGGAGCAGCTCCGCCCCATTGAATTCGTGCTCGACTTCGCCCCCAACGCCAGCGGGTCGGTCCTGGCCTGCTATGGCAACACCCGGGTCATCTGCGCCGCCTCCCTGGAGCAGGGAGTGCCCCGCTGGATGTCAGCCCAGGGCGTCGAGGGGGGCTGGATGTCGTCCGAGTACAGCATGCTCCCCTATTCCACCCTGGACCGCAAGAAGCGGGACATCAACAGGGGCAAGCAGGACGGCCGCTCGGTCGAGATCCAGCGCCTGATCGGGCGCAGCATGCGGGCCGTGGCCGACCTCAAGAAGCTCCCCGGTTTTACCCTGTGGCTGGACTGCGACGTCCTGCAGGCCGACGGCGGGACCCGGACGGCATCCATAACAGGGGCCTGGGTGGCCGCCGAACTGGCGGTCCGCCGGGCCATCCACCAGGGCAAGCTGGAGGAATCCCCCTTTCTCGACAGTGTGGCCGCAGTCAGCGTGGGCATCCTCGAGGATCGCCCCCTCCTCGACCTGTGCTACGTGGAGGACAGGGACGCCTCGGTGGACGCCAACATCGTCATGACCGGACAGGGACGCTTTGTCGAAATCCAGGCCTCGGGCGAGGAAGCCACGTTTTCCCACCAGCAGCTGGGCGACCTGGTCGGTCTGGCCAGCAAGGGCATTTCCGAGCTGACCCGGCTCCAGATGGAGACCCTCAATTCGGCTCAGATGGACCGGCCCATCGCGTGATAGGCGTTGATGGTCTGCCGCAGGGCCTGGATGGTCAGCGGCTTGACCAGGTAATCATTAAGGCCGGCCCGCAGGGCGCGTTCCCGGTCCTCCTCCTCGGAGCAGACCGTCACCGCGACAATGTAGGCTTCACGGTTGCCCTCCCCGCATTCCCCGTTGCGGATCCGGCGCGTCGCCTCCAGGCCGTCGATGCCCGGCATCATGATGTCCATCAGGATCATCTGGTAGGTCCGTTCCTTGAGTTTCTCCAGAAGCTCGGCGCCGTCGTTGACCACGTCGCAGGCGTACCCGAGGAACTTCATCAGGCTGATATTGACCTGCCGGCTGCTTTCCTCGTCGTCGACGATGATGATGCTGGCCCGGGCGCCCCTGGACTGGGCTGAGGCCTTTTCCAGCTCGGTCCGTTTCAGGGCGGGCCGCAAATCCGAGGGGATCGGGGTGAAGGGAATGACCAGTTCCACAGTGGTTCCCTTTCCAACCTTGCTCTTGACCTCGATCGTGCCCCGCATGGCCGAGACCAGCTTCTGGGCGATGGCCAGCCCGAGCCCGGCCCCGGCGTACTTGTCCGTGAATTCGTTCTCCGGGCGCGAGAAGGGCTTGAAGAGCTTCTCCACTTCCTCGGATTCCATGCCCACCCCGGTGTCCTTCACGCGGAACTTGAGCATGTGCACATCCCCGCCCTCGAAATCAACCTTCTCCGTCGCGGCCTCCAGCTGGACGTAGCCGGTGTGGGTGAACTTGATGGCGTTGGCCACCAGGGTTCCCAGCACCTGCTGCAGGCGCAGGCGGTCCTGGTAAAGCTCGTCCGGAAGTTTCACCTTGTCGTTGATCCGCAGCTCGATGCCCCGGGACTTGGCGTCGAAGGCGTATACGTCCTCCACCTCGCGGAGGAGGTCGTGCACGTCCATCGGCTCCGGCGAAAGTTGCAGCACCCCGGCCTCGATCTTGGCATAGTCGAGCACTTCGTCGATCAGGGTCAGGAGGTTCTTCCCGGCCTTGAGGATCATCTGCGCCATCTCCTTGGAATCCCCGTCCAGGTCCGGATTGGAGGCCAGCAGGTCGGCAAAGCCGATGACCGGGTTCATCGGGGTCCGGATTTCGTGGCTGGCCAGCGAAAGGTAGGCCGACTTCTCCCGGTTGGCCCGGTCCGCCGCCGCCTTCTGCTGCATGGCCTGCTCGCGCAAGTGTCGCTCCTCCTCCAGCGAGCTGCGCATGTTCTCCTCCCGGACCTTGAGGTCGTGGATGTCGACCGCCGAGGCCATGAATTCCAGCTTCCCGTTGCGCGGACCGGTAAAGGGCTTGCCCTCCATGCGGATCCAGCGCCAGGCCCCCATGAGGTGCCGCAGGCGGAATTCCTGGTGCAGCTGCTCCCGGTTCTTGATCGCGTACTGGACCCGGTCCAGGACCTGTTTCCGGTCCTCCGGATGGATCATCTCCTGCCAGCCCTCCCGGATCTGCTCCACCAATGTGCAGCCCGTGAAGTTCAGCCAGGCCTGGTTGTAGAAGTACGGAACGCCGTCCGCCCCGCTCAGGAAAACCATTGCCGGGACCTCACCCATCAGGCTCTCCTGGAACTCCAGCGACTTCCGCCGCCGCTCGTCCAGCTCCTCCCGATCGGTGATGTCCCGGCTCTGTATTATCAGACACTGCCTGTCTCTCAGTCCTGGATAAGTGTAATGCCGGATGTCCGCCTGGATGCACCGCCGCCCATCCTCGGGATACTCCACCCAGCCCTGGAATTCACTCGAGCCCTCCGCCCGCGCACGGGCCAGCAAGGCCTGCAGCCGCTGCGTGTAAATCGCTTCCCCCACCATCTCCCGGAGGTACATCCCCTGCATGCTCTCCGGTCCGTATCCGTACAGGCGCGCATAGGCCTTATTGACGAAGAGATAGCTGTCATCGGCGTCAATAAGGCATATGGGCTGGTCCAGCGAGTGCAGGACGTGCAACGCCAGATCCTCCTTCCTTCCGGGTGAACCCAAGGAGTTTCCTTCCTTTCTCTTAGGTGAAGACATGATGACAGCAGCGAAATGTTTCAACTTGGATGAAGACGGATTCCAAGATGAATATTTTTTAGTTAGGGCTTTGATTCAATTTCGTCAAGTAAATAGTTCCCCCTACGCCTGTTAGGGTATTTACCTCTGTATATATTATAGTATTTTTACCATTTATCGCTTAATTAGACTTCAGTGGTCCGCACCCCGCCCTGGACTCCGGATTCCATCGGGGAGGCGGACAGTCCGCATCGGATGGGGAAGAAAAAGTTTGTCAGTAGAGATATCGGGGTATTGAAAACAGACAGAAGAACAGGCTATGAACATACACGAGTTCCAAGCAAAAGAGCTGTTCGCCGCTTTCGGGATTCCGATCCCCAAGGGCCACGCGGTCAAGTCGGCGAATGAAATTTCCAACGCGCTGGAGCAACTCCCGGACGGCCGGGTGGTTGTGAAAGCCCAGATCCATGCGGGGGGACGCGGCAAAGGCACCTTCACCAACGGATTCAAGGGAGGGGTACACGTCTGCCCGGACAAGGCCAAGGCCGAGGAAGTGGCCGGCCAGATGCTGGGCAACACCCTGGTCACCCACCAGACCGGCCCGGCCGGGAAAGTGGTCAAGACCCTGTATTTCACGGAGCCCTGTGAGATCCAGAAGGAGTACTACCTGGCCATCACCCTGGACCGGGGGACCAGCCGTCCGGTGATCATCGCCTCCACCGAGGGGGGAGTGGACATCGAGACCGTGGCTGCCGAGACGCCGGAGAAGATCACCAAGGTCTTTATTGATCCGGCCCAGGGGCTGCAGGCCTACCACAAGCGGGAAGTCGCCTTCGGCCTCGGGTTCACGGAAAAGGCCCAGCTGAAGCAGATGGACAAGCTGCTGACCGGGGTTTACCGGCTGTACTGGGAAAAGGACGCCAGCCTGGTCGAGATCAACCCGCTCATCACCACCCCGGACGGGCAGATCATCGCCCTCGACGCCAAGGTCGGCTTTGATGAAAACGCCCTGCACCGGCACCCCGACATCCTGGGCCTGCGGGACCTCGACGAGGAGGACCCGAAGGAAGTCGAAGCCAGCAAGCACGGGCTGAGCTACATTGCCCTGGACGGCAACATTGCCTGCCTGGTCAACGGGGCCGGCCTGGCCATGGCCACCATGGACATCATCAAGCATTTCGGCGGCAATCCGGCCAACTTCCTCGACGTCGGCGGCGGCGCCAGCGAGGAAGCGGTCACGGAGGCCTTCAAGATCATCCTCAGCGATCCCAACGTGGAAGGCATCCTGGTCAACATCTTCGGCGGGATCATGAGCTGCAAGGTGATCGCCAAGGGGGTCATCGGAGCGGCCAAGAACGTGGACATCACGGTTCCCCTGGTGGTCCGACTGGAGGGCAACGAAGTGGAAGAAGGCAAGGCCCTGCTGAAGGAAAGCGGCATGGCCCTGACCTCAGCCGACAGCCTCAGCGACGCCGCCCAGAAGGTGGTCGAGCTGGTCAAGCAAAGCAAAGCCTAACCCCGAAAATTTGAAGTCATCATGTCAGTACTTGTAAACAAAGACACCCGAGTGGTGGGACAAGGGATAACGGGGACCTTCGGTAGCCTGCACGCCCGCAAGAACATTGAATACGGCACCCAATACGTGGCCGCCGTGACTCCCGGCAAGGGAGGCAGCAAGTTCGAGGACAAGCTGCCGATCTTCAACACCGTCCGTGAGGCGGTGGAGAAGGAAGGCGCCAACACCAGTGTCATATTCGTGCCCCCGCCCTTCGCGGCGGACGGCATCCTGGAAGCCATTGACGCCGGAATCGAGCTGATTGTCTGCATCACCGAGGGAATTCCGGTCCGCGACATGGCCGTGGTCAAGGACGCCCTCAAGAAGGCGCCCAAGACACGCCTGATCGGTCCCAACTGCCCCGGCATCATGACCCCGGGGGTCTGCAACATCGGCATCATGCCGGGGTACATCGCCCGCCCGGGCAAGATCGGGGTGGTCAGCCGCTCCGGGACCCTGACCTATGAGGCCATGTTCCAGGTCACCGAGCGCGGTTACGGCCAGAGCACCTGCATCGGCATTGGCGGCGACCCCATCAACGGGACCAGCCACACCGACGCCCTGCGGCTCTTCAACGACGATCCGGAAACGGAAGCGATCATCATGATCGGGGAAATCGGCGGCACCGCCGAGGAAGAGGCGGCGGCCTTCGTCAAGGCCAACGTCAAGAAGCCGGTGGCGGCCTTCATCGCCGGGACCACTGCGCCTCCGGGACGCCGGATGGGCCACGCCGGGGCCATTGTCTCCGGCGGCAGCGGCACCGCCGAGGCCAAGATCGCCGCCCTCAAGGCAGCCGGCATCGCCGTCTCCCCCACTCCCAGCGAGATCGCCGAGACGCTCTTCAGCATCTACAATCCCGGTTGAGATCGAAGGTCTAAGTACTAAGGACTAAGGTCTAAGGACTAAGGACTAAGGACTAAGGTCTAAGGACTAAGTAAGGACTAAGGACTAAGGACTAAGGACTAAGGACTAAGGTCTAAGGACTGAGGGCTGAGGGGCTGAGGGTTCTTGGCCTTTGCCTGGAGCCTCGAAGAGGCGGTATGATTCAGCGAAGGGCCAAGGAGTCCCTCCGGCAAGCCGGGGGACGACGCGGCCCTGGAACAAGATTACCTTTCAATCCATGAGCCCCACAGGGGCGACATGTCCAGATGGACAGCATGTCGCCCCTGTGGGGCTCTTTTTTTTATGTTTCTTCCGGTATACCAGGGCCGCGGCTCCGCTTCGCAAATCCTTGGCCCTTGGCTGAAACATACCGCCTCTTTGGGGCTCCAGACATACCGATCAACCTGCGCCCGTCATTCATGCACCTCAAACTTGAGTCCTTTGTCCAATGACGTCCGTCCCAGGTCTTAAGTCCTTAGACCTTCAACCTTCGACCTTTGTCCTTCGTCCTTAGTCCTTAGTCCTTAGTCCTTCGTCACCTGTCCCTCGACCAACTCCTCGATCTTGGCGGCCAGCTTGAGGTCCTTGTCGGTCAGCTTGTCGCCGGCATCGTGTGAACAGAGCCGGAACTCGAGGACATTGAACTCGTTGAGGACGGCCGGATAATGGTTGGAGTCCTCGGCCTCAAAGCCGATCCGCACGAGAAGGGCAATGGCCTCCCGGAAGGAAAGCAGGGTGAACCGCTTGACCAGCTGGTCGTCGACGACTTCCCATCCCGGCAATCCGCTGAGGGCCACCTCGAGTTCTGTATCCGAAATCAAATGACTCATGGAGAGATCAATGACGATATCCCGGGCCGGTGTCAATTTCCGCCGGTACCATGGATTGACCCTTGTCAACAGGGGCGCCATTCCTTTTCGTCCCCAAGGTAATTCCGCCTCCCGCCCACGGAGGCCACCTGTTCCCATGAATCAGCATCAAAACGGCTCCCACCATGACTTTCGCGGCAAGCGGCTCTTCCTTTCCATCGACCTGCCGGAATATGTGAAGGACAGCCTGGAGTCCCTGATGCAGGACAACGTCAAGGGTTTCCATTTTGTTCCCCGGGAGCGGTATCACCTGACCCTCAAATTCATCGGGGACATTCCCGGGCAGTTCCAGGCGGAGATCGAGGCCGCCATCGACCCGATCGAGGTGCATTCCTTCTTGCTCCCGATCGAGGGCCTGGGCAGCTTCCCGCAAATCGGCCACCCGCACGCGGTCTGGGCGGGCGTGTCAAGCGGGCACCCCCGCCTCTACCAGTTGCACAAACGGATCGAGGATGCCCTCTTCGGGATCGGGATTGAGCCGGAAAAGCGCATTTACCACCCGCACATCACGATTGCCCGGGTCAATCATGCCTCGGAAGAGACCACCCGGCAATTCCTCAAGCGGCACCCGGACTTCGGGGCCGCGCCGTTCAGGGTGGACCAGTTTCACCTCATGCAAAGCGAGGTCCTGGACGGCAAGCGGACCTACCGGATCGAGAAAACCTGGCAGCTCCTGCCCTAGGGGAGACTCGGCGCGGCCCGCCTCAGCAGAGCAGCGCGCTTCCCTGGAGGTCCCGCAGAATATCCGTATAGCCGGCCCGGAAGTCGGGATACTCCGGCTCCCAGCCGAGCCGTTCCCGGAACCGGCGGTTGCTGACCCGGCGATTCGGCAGGCCGGCCCCCGAGCGGCGCCGCCCGGTGCGGGCAAACTGCTGGCTGGGGTCAAAGGGGATACCCGCCATGCCCAACTGCAGGGCCAGCCAATCGACGATCTCCTGCTTCAGCGAAGGCTTGTTGTCGACCACGTTGTAGACCTCGGCCCCGAATTGGAGCCTGGACTCGCCAACCATGAGGAGGGCCCGGACGATATCCTTGAGATAAATGAGATTCAGCCAGGCCTGGCCGTCGCCGGGAATCGAGTTGGCCCCATCCCGAAGCCGGTCGAGATAGAGGTGCCGGCCAGGACCGTATATGCCGGCCAGGCGCAGGATCATCCTTTCCGGAATGGCGGAGTGGGCGAGAATTTCCAGTTCCGCCTCGCGCAGGATGCGCCCGCTGGGGGACAACTGGTCGAGGTCCGGGACGGAATATTCATCCACCCACTGGCCGTCCACCTGCGGGTAAACCGAGGTCGCCGAGGTGTAGACAAAGCGGTCAACGGAGGTTTGGTCCGCCCACTTCATCAGCGAGCGGTTCCCTTCCAGATAGGACAGGCGGTAGCCGTCGATGCCCCCGCCCGCGGAGCTGACCAGGTTGTAGACGACGTCCCAGTGCCCGGTGAAACAGCCATGCCAGGATTCCTCCTGGAGGTTGGCGATGATCTTGCGCTCATTGGGCACCGCCTCGACCTGGGCCAGGGATTGGGCATTGCGGGAGGAGATCCAGACTTCATGCCCGGCCTCCGTCGCTTCGCGGGCCAACTGCCGGCCCACGTAGCCACAGCCAAAGATAATCATCCTCCTTTCTTTCATGAAATAAAACTTAACCGATTCCAATCACCCGACAAGTCGCAGAGGCGATTTCTGATGCTGTAAACCCCTGACCCCCGGCAATATGCATACGGAAGGTGTAAAAACCGGAGGCGCCATGGATCAGCGGTGCCGGATGGATCCCTTCAACCTTGACCCCTGCGGGCCGGGAATGAATGAATTCAGGCCATACCGCCCTCATGAAAGCTCGAGAACGCCTGCTAAACGCCTTCACCGATCACGCCCCCGACCGCCCTCCCGTCTGGATCATGCGCCAGGCCGGCCGCTACCTGCCGGAGTACCGGGCCCTGAAGGAAAAGTATGATTTCGTGACCATGGTCAAGACCCCGGACCTGGCCACGGAGGTCACCCTTCAGCCCCTCAGGCGCTTTCCCCAGCTGGACGCGGCGATCATCTTCAGCGACATCCTGATTGTTCCCGAGGCCATGGGCCTGCCCTATTCCTTCCGCGACAAGGGCGGCATCGAGATGGCCGGATCCATTCGGAGTGCCGGGGACGTGGAAGCCCTGCAGCCGGAAGCGGTTTCCGAGCGGACCGCCTACATCGCGGAGGCCATCCGGATGGTGCGCCATGACCTGGCCGGATCCCGGGCCCTGCTGGGCTTCGGAGGCTCCCCGTGGACTCTCGGCACCTACATGATCGAGGGCGGTTCTTCCAGGGACTACAAGCACACCCGGAACATGTTCCGCAAGGACCGGGCCCTCTTCAACAACCTGATGGAAAAGCTCACCGAGGGCCTGATTGACCTCTTCAAAAGCCAGATCGAGGCCGGCGTGGACGCGATCCAGATTTTTGATTCATGGGCCGCCGCCGCGCCCCGGGGAGCCTACTGGGACTGTTCCCTGAAATGGATCGAGAAAATCATCTCCGCCCTCCCCCGGACCACCCCGGTGATCCTTTTTGCCAAGGGCATGTCCGGGCACGGGAAGGACCTCCTCAGAACCGGCGCCCAGGCCCTGGCCGCCGACCAGTCCGTGGACCTCGCCGAATGGCGCCAGGAACTGCCGGCCAACATGACCATCCAGGGCAACCTCGATCCGGAGCTGATGCCCGGCCGCCCGGAGATCGCCGCCAAGGCCACCCGCCAGCTGCTCGATTCCCTGTATCCGTGGAAGCATTACATTTTCAACCTCGGCCACGGCATCACCCCCGACGCCCGGATCGAGACCATGGAGGCGGTTCTGGATTGCATCGCCAACGCCGGCAAGCCAGTCTGATTCCAACCCGCCATGGCCCCGGAAAAGACAGACCCGCAACCCGGAACCCGGAACCCGCAACCCGTAACCCGCAACCCGCAACCCGGAACCAGCAACCCGGAACCCGTAACCGAAAAGAAGCCCTGGCCGCTGTCCTGGATCCTGATCATCATCCTGGTCTACATCGCCCTGCAAACGGCCTATTTCCTCTTTTTCGCCGAGTAAAATGCCACGCAACCGCCAGCTGACCGAGAACCGGATCCGCGATGCCGCCAAAGGGCTCCTGCAGGCGGAGGGCTTCGAGTCGTGGGGGGTCAACCGGATCGCGCGTGAGGCCGGCCTGGACAAGGTCCTGATCTACCGGTACTTCGAGTCCCCACAGGGCCTGCTGGACCGGATTGTCCGGGAAACCCGCTTCTGGCCGGATCCGGAAACGCTGCCCGCCGGCAGCCCGGAAGCCTTTATCCATGCCACCCTGGCCGCCATGGCGGAAGAGCGGCACGCCATGGCCCTGCTGTCCCATCCCTCCAGCCGCAGTCCGGTCTCGCCGATCCGGCGCCGCTTCAACGAGGACCTCGAAGCCTGGCTCCGCGGGTTCCGGAACAACACCCGGGGCAGCATCACCGACAGCCAGCTGGAGCGGCTGCCGGCCCTGATCCACTTCCAGATCCAGACCGGACGCGAAGACCTCTCCCCGCACGAGCTCTGGCTGCAGGTTTCCCCACCACTGGAATGGGATTCGGGAAGTCCGGAGCCGGAATACGACGAGCTTCCGACCGAACTTCTATAGACCGCCTCACCGGGCGGAACCCTAGCCCTCCCGGTTTTGGATTGCTCATTTGAATCCGGATGATTAACCGGAACATCGATGCCTGACTTTGCCCTCCCGAGCCGCCGTTTCCTGCTGTCCCTGCTGCCCATTTTGGTTTTTGCCCTCTGCCCGATGCTGACGGCGGAAACTCCGGATTCGCCCGGTGGCACGGTGCCGGAGAAGATCCTTGCGGCCTCCGAGGCCCTGGCCGGGAAAGACTTTGACCGGGCCGCCAGCCTCATTGCGGAATGCGTCGACGAAGGACTGCCTTATGCCCGGCTGCTGGACGCGTTCCGCAGGGAGTTCGGGATCGGCATTGAAATGGACACCTCGGAATCCATAGCTGCCGCCGAGGCCTCAGGACAAGACAGGGACTGGGAAGCGGCCCGCTTCCTGGCCTGGAAGTACATGAACGTTCCCGAGGAGGACCTGGACCTGAAAAAAGTGGAGGACTGGAGGAGCAAGGCGAAGCAGTGGAAGGAATCCCATCCGCATCCGCAGCTGATCCCGGAGTCCCTGCTGAAGCCCGTGAGGGGTGGACTTGAACCGGATTACCGGGCCGTCGGCAAGTGGAACCAGGCCCGAGCGCTGAAAGTCGACCCGGTCGCCCGCTACAACATGTTCGTGATGCTCCTCGAGGGCCGGGGCATGCCGCCGAATCCCACCCACGCCTTTGCCTGGCTGGAACAGGCGGCCAACTCCCGCAACATCAAGGCCGCCAAATGGCTTTCCACTTGTTATGCGATCGGCCTCGGGGTCGGTGAAAACGAGGAGCTGGCCGCCGACTATCAGCTGATCGCCGCCGAGGAGGGAGACGCCGAGGCCCAGCACACCATGGCCCTAAACTACCAGCGGGGCCGGGGCGTACCACGGGATCCGCAGAAAGCCGTTGAATGGTACCGCAAATCGGCCGACCAGGATTACCTGGAAGCCCTCAAGGACCTTGGGGAATTGTACTACGACGGGGAACTGGTTGAGGAAAACAACGAGGAGGCCTACCGGCTGTACAGCCGGGCCAGGGAGCTGGGCGACCTCTATGCCCGGTACAAGATCGCCTGGATGACCTTCTACGGCCAGGGAATCGCGTCCGACCCGGAGCGCGGGGTGCAGTTGTTCCAGGACGCCTCGGACTCGGGATCGAAATACGCGCCCTACGCCTTGAGCCAGATCTACCTGGACGGCAAGCGCGGCGTGAAGGAGGATCCCCAGGCGGCTGCCAGATGGGCCGAACTGGCCCTGGAGCGGGACAACAGCTGGGGCCACAAGACACTGGCCAGGCTGGCGCTCCGGCAGGAGGGCGGGCCCGATTACGAGGAGGCCTTCTATCACTACGAGGAGCTGGCCCGCGATGGAGACGAGGATGCCCAGTATGAACTGGGTGAAATGCTTCTGCAGGCACACGGTATCGGGAGGGATCTCGAGGAATCCTACAACTGGTTTCGCCTGGCTGCCGACAAGGGCCAGGAAGATGCCCTGATGCGCAAGCTGCTCATGGAAGCCCTCGGCTGGGGAACGGAAAAGAACGTCGACAGCTTTATTCGCTACTTGGAATTGAGAAACGGCGACCAGAAGCTGAATTCGGACTTTGTCCAATACATGAGAACGTATGCGGAAAATGATTACCGGCAGTCCACTCCCTCAGTGGACGACAATCTCGCCAGCCTGATAACGGGGAAATCGACCAGCATTGAGCCGGTTCCGGACGAGGCTGCCTGGCGGGATCAGATGGAGGGCCTGAAAAAGGAAGCTCCGGAAAGCCGCCAACCGAGCCTCTTTTACGGGCCGCCTCCCGAATATCCGACCATCATGAGGATGCTCGGGCTCGAGGACCGGGTCACCGCCCTCCTGATCATCGACGAGGAGGGACGCGTGCGCGAAACCGATTTCGAGGGGTCCCCTCTTCCGCCGTTTGCCGAATCCGTCAGGATGGCCATGCCGACCTGGCGGTTCATCCCGGCCTTCAAGGACGGAGAACCGGCGGAGTCGAGGATCCGCATCCCCATTCCTTTCAGCTACAATAATTAACCTGTCCCAATAACCGCATCCTCCCATGAAAAACAAACTGATCCCCACAATCGTCCTCGCCTTCAGCATGATCTTCATCACCCTGCCCGCCTCGGCCGAAGTGCCGGAAGGCTGGACCAGCGACTTCGAGGCGGCCCGCGAGACCGCCTCGGCGGAGGCAAAGCCGCTCCTCCTGATGTTTACCGGTTCCGACTGGTGCGTCTGGTGCAAGCGGATGCACCGGGAAATCCTCGACACCAAAACCTTCCGCCAATGGGCGGCCGACAACCTGCTTCTGGTCTACGTCGATTTCCCGCGCCAGGATTACCGCTCCAGGGAGGTAATTCGTCAGAACAAGAAACTGGACGAGCGGTATGGGGTCTCCGGTTACCCGACCCTGGTCCTGGTTGACGACACCGGCAGGGAGCTCGGGCGATTCAGCTACATGGAGGGAGGCCCCAAAACCTTCATCCGGGCCCTCGAGCGAGCCATCAAGAAAAGCTGAGCGTCCCGGTTCCTGCCGGCGAACCCGGCCCTCCCCAATATAGTTCTTGCTCTGTCGGGTAGCAGTCCTAAAGACTTTCCTTTCGGTAAATTTACTCTTCAACCAGAAAACAACATGCCTATAGCAACACCGAAACAATTCGCATCCATGCTGGATGCGGCGCAAAAGGGAAGTTACGCCTATCCGGCCATCAACTGTACCTCGATCATCACCCTGAATGCCGCCTTCAAGGCTTTCGCCGACATGAAGTCGGACGGCATTATCCAGTTCTCCACGGGTGCGGGACAGTTTGCCTCCGGTCTGAACAACAAGGACGCCGCCTACGGGACAATCGTCCTTGCTGAAGCAGCCCACCTCCTGGCCGAGCAGTACAACGTGCTGGTGGCCCTGAACACGGACCACTGTCAGCCCGAGAAGGCTTCCAGCTTCCTCAAGCCGCTCATCGAGGCCACCGCGGCCCGCCGGGCCAAGGGCCTGAACAACCTTTTCCAGAACCACATGCTGGACGCCTCCAACCTCCCGCTGGAGGAGAACATGGCGATCAGCAAGGAGTACCTGCAGCTTTGCGCCGAGAACGAGATCGTTCTCGAGGTCGAGGCCGGCGTGGTTGGTGGTGAGGAAGACGGCGCTGCCGGTACCGAGGACACTCCGGAAGAAAAGCTCTACACGACCCCGGAAGACATGCTGGCGGTCTACGAGTCCCTGCATCCGCTGGGACGCTTCACCTTTGCCGCCACTTTCGGCAACGTGCACGGCCACTACAAGCCCGGCGCCGTCAAGCTGCGCCCCGACATCCTCAAGAAGGGCCAGAAGGTCGTCATGGACAAATTTGGCGCCGGGGCCGAGATGGATCTCGTTTTCCACGGCGGTAGCGGCAGCGACCTCGACCAGATTCGCGAAACGCTGGATTACGGGGTGGTCAAGATGAACGTCGACACCGACACCCAGTACGCCTTCACCCGCCCGATCGCCGACCACATGCTGAAGAACTACGACGGCGTGATGATGATCGACGGCGAGATCGGCAACAAGAAGATCTACGACCCGCGGAGCTACCTGAAGAAGGCCGAGGAAAACATGGCCGCCCGCATCGCCCGGGCCTGTGAAGACTTGCTTTCCACAGGCAAGACCATCTATGGTCAGGCATAATTTGTTACCCTACTCCTAACCAATGGAAAGGCCGGTTCCACGCGGAACCGGCCTTTTCTTTGCTCAAATTCAGTGGAAGCTGGCGATTTCCTCGAGGCTGAGCCGTTCCAGGTCCGGCACTGTGCAGCCTTCAACCGGATAGCCGACGACCATCAGGAAGAGGGCCTTCTCGCCGTCCGGGCGCTGGAGGATGGATTTCAGGAAGCCCATCGGGCTCGGGGTATGGATCAGCGTGGCCAGGCCGGCCTCGTGCAGGGCGGCCATGAAGTAGCCCAGGGCGATGGAGACGCTTTCCTTCGGGTAATAGGTCTTTTGGGGTTTTCCATCCGGACCGGTAACCTGGTTTTTCATGAAAACGGCGACCAAGGCCGGTGCGGTTTCCAGGAACGGCTTGCAGGCGTCGGTTTCCATGGGAGCGATGGCCCGCAGCCACTCCTCGGGGGCTCTTTCCTCGTAAAAGGAACGCTCTTCCTCCTCGGCAGCGAGGCGGATGCAGCGCTTGATCTTGGGATCCCGGACCACGGCAAAATGCCAGGGCTGGAGGTTGGCCCCGCTGGGGCTGGCCCCTGCGGCCCGGATGGCATCCTCCACCACCCCGTCCGGGACCGGCCGGTCTGAAAAATGCCGCACGCTGCGCCGGGTTTTATGACGTTCATAAAAAGCCTTGGCCCGCGCCTGCATCTCGTCAGGGGGCAGTTCCGGCATTTGGTAAGGGATTCGCTCTTTCACAGGATTTCCAGATTGGAGAAGCAACTACGGGAGATACTGAAACCGGGGACAAAACACGCAAACGTTTATTCCGGGCGCCAGGGGAACCGGGCAGAACAGTGACCGGAATCACGCGGGCAGGCCGACCGCATGGGCGGGTCGGTTCCATCTCCTGGATTCCTGAAAAATGGCCCCGCCGCTGGACAAGCAGCATCCATGCCTATCGGATGGCAAAGCTTGGAATCCGCATTTTCAGCCCGAAGCCCGAGGGACCTGCTCCCAGACCAGCAAGGCCTGCTTGCGGGTACCTCCCCAGCGGTAATTGCCGGGCCCGCCCCCGGCCCGGATGACCCGGTGGCAGGGAATGAGAAAGGCCAGCGGATTACGTCCCACGGCCTGCCCGACGGCCCGCGCCGCACCCGGATTCCCGATCCGGCGGGCCAGCTGGCCATAGGCCATAACCTGCCCATGGGGGATCTCCAGGAGGGCCCTCCATACCCGGACCTGGAATTCGCTGCCCCGGACAAGGGCCCGCAAGGCCGGGACCGGACCGGCGGAGAAGATGTTCCGGGCCACGCCGGCCGCCATGCGGTCGTCACGGACCAGGCGGGCCTGGGGCCAGTCTGCCTGGACGGGTGCCAGCAACGGTTCCCGGCCCGGCCGGTCCGGCAGGAAGGAAAGGTGGCAAATCCCCCGGGGTCCTTCCCCGATGCGCATTTTCCCGAAGGGGCTGTCGGCGAGGCCGGCGCGAATGGTCCAGCCGGCTCCTCCCGATTTGATTTCACCAGGGGTGGCCGCTTCCAGTTTGAGGCACAGGTCATGCAGGCGCCCGGGACCGCTGAGGCCGCTCTCGAGGGCCGAGTCGAGCACGCTGGATCCGCTGGTGAGCGATTGCCGGGCGCGCTGCAGGGTCAGTACCTGGATAAAGGTCTTGGGGGAAATGGAGGCCCAGCGCTGGAAGAGGCGGTGGAAATGGTAGCGGCTGAGCCCGAGACGGCTCGCCCGTTCATCGAGGCTGGGCTGCCGGGG
>ENA-ORCW01000613-ORCW01000613.1-marine-metagenome-genome-assembly--contig:-NODE-613-length-16172-cov-3.432681_pt1 | contig 16172 bp, 16 predicted proteins | sample MGYA00237784_ERZ508517 | MGnify/ENA primary metagenome ERZ508517 (study PRJEB26187, sample SAMN06268979) | marine metagenome | isolation source: Tt ae E1 feedstock associated aerobic enrichment on... | reverse complement strand
GCCGGCGATGAAGCCCATCGGCGTGCGCGAACGGGCACCCTATTTGCGTGGCGAATGCGCGTTGGAAGATGCCATAGCCCGAGCCAAGACAGCGACGCGGCGTTATTCCAAGCGACAGGCGACGTGGTTCCGTCATCAGCTTGGCGAGGATTGGCACAGGCTGCCGCTTACGTGGGGGACGGTGTTGCCGAAAACGCTTGCCGAGCTCTCGGAGCGAAAGGTCAAAACCACGCGATAGAAGCATTTCCACTTGTGGAGATTAACCTTGCGTAAGTGAGACTGTGCGAGAAAGCGACAAAGGTTTTTCTCGGGGCAGGCATGCGCTTCCATAAGGCGGAATCCGCGTTTTTCGTTTTCATTTCCCTTGTGCTGAGCGCCGGTGGCTTGCTCGCCTATGCCTATTGGTTCTTGCGGTCCGATGTGAGCATGTTCCCCGCGCCGCCGGATCTGGGAAGCTTCATCCAGATTTTGTTCGTCATCGGGGTCCTTCTGGCGACGGCCATTATTTTCGGTGTTTTCTTCATTTACCCGCTGCTGCGCACCCAGGTGCGCGAGGAAGGAAAGCTGCGCGCCATGACGGAAACCCTCAGCGCGCGCTCTGAATCCCTTCAACACGCGGCGCTGACCGACAGCCTGACCGGCATGCAGAACCGTCGGTTTTTCGACGACGCCCTGCGCGAGTATCTTCAGGAGTTTCGCCGGATCGAGAAACCGGTTGGCCTGATGGTTCTCGACCTCGATCATTTCAAGCAGGTCAACGACACGCATGGGCACGATGTCGGTGACGATGTGCTGCGTGCCGTGGCGCGATGTCTGAAAGATCTAACCCGTTATCACGATGTGGTGGCGCGGATGGGCGGTGAGGAATTCGCCATCGTTGCGCCGAACATGAACGACGAATCGCTGGTAAAACTGGCCGAACGCATTCGCCGCGCGGTCGGCGCGCTGATGATCGAAACATCGAATGTGCACATCCGGGTTACGATCAGCGTCGGTCTGTCGATCTGGAACGGTCGGGAATCGGCCGAAGAGTTCTATCGCCGCGCCGACAAGATGCTGTACGAGGCCAAACGGTTGGGTCGCAACCGCGTCTGCGCCTGACAGGTCCGCCGGGATTCTTTTGCTCACGGAAACGGCGGTCGCAACGACACGACCGCGGTTTTCTTGCCATGATCGATCGGCCGGGGACGTGTCGGTCAGCGGGTTCCGAACCTGCTGCGCGGTTGGGGCGTTGCGCCAGCATGCCGGCTTGTGCCGGGCGATTCTCGCGACCAGGGGGCGGATGAAATCTCCTGCCGTTCGGCTGCCGTGACGTTCGATTGCGGGGCGTAGCCACGGTCTCCGGCCTGCAGACCGGCCGGTACGGGCGAACCGATGTCCGGGGCCGTATCGGTCTGTGTGCTGCGCACGGTTCGTCCGGTGTCGCGCAGGCGATTGACGATAGACGCCAGGTCCACTTCGCGGTCGATCTCCTCGGGGCTCGAGGCTTTGCGCTGTTCGCCGTCGCGAAGGCCGGGGAGGGCGTGCGGCGGCAGAGACTCGAACTTCATGCGCATGGTTGTCGCGACCCCTTCGCCGAAGGCGATTGCCTCGCGCCGGCCCATGGCCGAGAGGAAGGACAGCATGGATGCAGACGAATCCGCTATGGCCGACCGGATGATCGCCTGGTCCTGGTCATTGGCAAGCCGCATTGCGAACACGGTCGAGCACTGGGAGAGGACCGTCGGGTCGAGTTCGCCGGGCCGCTGTGTCACCACACCGAGATAGCAGCCATATTTGCGGCCTTCCTTGGCGATGCGGGCGAGCGCATGGCGGGTGGGCGCAAAGCCCAGCCGCGGGTCGGCCGGCATGTAGCGGTGGGCTTCCTCGCACACCACCAGAAGATTGAGCCTGCCCTCGCTCCACAATGCCAGGTCAAAGGCAAGGCGGGCCATGATGGAGCAGACGGAGTTGACCACCTCCGGGGGCATGCCCGCCATCTCGAAGCAAGTCACTGTCTTGCCGTGGCTGGGAATGCGGAAAAGCTTGCCGATCGTTTCGTGGATCGTGTCTTCGATAACGCGCGCGGCGAACATGAAACGGTAGCGCGGGTCGTTGACCGCCGCTTCTATGCGCGCTTTCAGGCTGCGGTAGAGCGGCCGCTCGGTCTTGGTGTCGAGCAAGCCGACCCGTTCGTCGATCTCCTTGAGAACATCGGCCATGCGGTAGGGCACCGGCGTATCGGCAGTCAGTCCGCCGCCATCGTTGTTCCGCCGCAACGCAGCCGAATTGCCCGGGTTGCGATAATGATGCTTGGCATTTGGAATGAGGTCGCGAAGCAATTCCACCTCTTCGGCGACCGGTTCGCGCCCGCGGAACAAGACTTCCACCAGTTCCTCCAGCCGAAACAGCCAGAAGGGGAGGTTCAGTGTGGTTGTGTCGACCCGGACCGCGTGTTCGGGCAGCGCCGAGGCAAATTCGTTGTGCGGATCGAGAATGAGCACGCGCAGATCCGGCCGGGATGCGATGGTCTTGCGCAGGAGAAGCGACACAGCCGAGGATTTGCCGACACCTGTGGTGCCGACCACGGCGAAGTGGCGGTTGAGCGTATCGTCTACGGCGATGCAGGCGTCGATGGCCTCATCCTGCGACAACTTGCCGACGACGGCCTGCTGGCGTCCTGCAAGGTCGTAGACCGCCTGCAGGTCGCGCGAGCGAATGCGGTGGGCCGGTGCGCCGATATGCGGATACTCGGTGATGCCCCGGTCGAAAACGGGCTCGGCGCCGCGGTCGCGCACCTCGCCGACCAGTTCGACGGATATGGCGATGGGGTTTGTTTCGTCGTTGCGCCAGCGGTGGTCGGGCCGTTCCACGGCGTAGACGAGACCGACCGTGCGCGTGGTTCCCAGATTGATGGAGATCATTTTGCCCACGGTCCAGTAATTGGGCTGGCCGTCATCGTCGATCTCGGTGTCGGCGGCGATGGTGGCGCGGGCGCCGTCGCAATGGACCACATGGCCGAGCAGACGCCTGCGCGGCTGATCGGCTGCGCGTCTTTCCTGCGACGTGGTTTCGCCTTGCGTCGTTCCGCCTTCCACAAACATTGTGCCACCCCATTATCCCTGATCGTGGACCCTAGGGGTATGAGGTTAAGACGCCGTGTTTGGGGATGGTTGAGGGCAGGTAAACAGGACCGTTCAACTGGTCTGCGCAAGCCGGTTGACGCGGCGTTCAAGCAACCTTATTGTGCGCATCCATGATGACAGGAAACATTCTTATCGTAGGAAGGCGCATGGGCAAGGCGGCGTAGCCGTCTGGCGAAAGCATCCCATGCGCGAAACAGAGGCTCCTTCGGGGGCCTTTTTTATTGGCCCGGTGTTTCTTCGGAGGCACGGGGCGGTTAAACAAACTTCGCCGGTAGACAGAACGGAAAGACCAAGATGAACAAGGCAGTGTCGGAGCCAGCAGCGGATATGTCCGCCCATCAGGAGATGACGGGGGCCGAAATCGTCGTTCAGGCGCTCAAGGACAACGGGGTCGAGAATATTTTCGGGTATCCCGGTGGCGCCGTACTCCCCATCTACGACGAACTTTTCCAACAGGAAGAGGTCCGGCACATCCTTGTACGCCACGAGCAGGGGGCGGGACATGCGGCGGAAGGCTATGCGCGTGCCACCGGCAAGGCCGGCGTGATGCTGGTGACCTCTGGTCCTGGCGCCACCAATGCGGTGACGCCTCTGCAGGACGCGCTGATGGATTCCATTCCGCTGGTGTGCATCAGCGGTCAGGTTCCCACCGCCCTGATTGGCTCCGATGCCTTTCAGGAATGCGACACCGTCGGCATCACCCGGCCTTGCACCAAGCACAACTGGCTGGTGAAGGACGTCAACCAGCTTGCGTCGATCATTCACGAGGCGTTCCACGTGGCGACCACGGGACGCCCCGGTCCGGTCGTGGTCGACATTCCCAAGGATATTCAGTTCGCCAAGGGCACCTACACGCCGCCGCAGACAGCCCCGCGCACCAGCTATCACCCGCAGGAGCAGGGCGACATCAATCAGATCAAGGCGGCGATCGAATTGATGGCGCATGCCAAAAAGCCTGTGATCTATTCGGGTGGCGGCGTCGTCAACGCCGGTCCCGAGGCGAGCCATCTCCTGCGCGAACTGGTCGAACTGACCGGCTTCCCCATCACCTCGACACTGATGGGGCTGGGTGCCTATCCCGCTTCGGGCGACAACTGGCTCGGCATGCTGGGGATGCACGGCACCTATGAAGCAAACATGGCCATGCACGATTGCGACGTGATGCTGTGCATCGGCGCGCGTTTCGATGACCGCATCACCGGCCGCCTCGATGCCTTCTCGCCCAACTCGCGTAAGATTCACATCGACATCGATCCATCATCGATCAACAAGAATGTCCGGGTCGACGTGCCCATCATCGGCGATGCCGGCCGCATTCTGGAAGACTTGGTGCGGTTGTGGCGCGCCACCACGAAGGCTGACAGGAGCGCGCTCAAGCCATGGTGGACGCAGATCGATATCTGGCGCGCACGCGATTCGCTGGCTTACAGGCCGAATGACGACGTCATCATGCCGCAATACGCGATCCAGCGACTGTACGAACTGACCAGGGATCGCGACGTTTATGTCACGACCGAAGTCGGTCAGCATCAGATGTGGGCCGCGCAGCATTTCGGCTTCGAAGCGCCCAATCGCTGGATGACATCGGGCGGTCTGGGCACAATGGGTTATGGCCTGCCGGCGGCGCTCGGCGTTCAGATCGCGCATCCGGATGCACTGGTCGTCGACATCGCCGGCGATGCCTCCGTGCAGATGACGATCCAGGAGATGAGCGCTGCGGTGCAGCATAATGCGCCGATCAAGATCTTCATTCTGAACAACCAGTATATGGGCATGGTTCGCCAGTGGCAGCAGCTTCTGCATGGCAACCGCCTGTCGCACTCCTACACGGAGGCGATGCCCGATTTCGTCAAACTGGCGGAAGCTTATGGCTGCCATGGCATCATGTGCGACAAGCCTGCTGCGCTCGACGACGCCATCCGCGAGATGATCGAGGTGAACAAGCCGGTGATTTTCGATTGCCGTGTGGCGGCGCTCGCCAACTGCTTCCCCATGATCCCGTCCGGCAAGGCGCATAACGAGATGCTGCTGCCCGACGAGGCGAGCGACGACGTGGTCGCCAACGCGATCGACGAGAAGGGCAGGCAATTGGTCTGACGGTTTCGGAGCGCCTCGCCCAGCGGGTGATGCGCTTTGTTTTCAGTCCGTTACACGATGGTTTTGCAAAAGAGATTCATGCAATGAACGCGCAGCTACAACCCACCGGCTCTGCCTATTTCATCACCAAGGAAACCGAAGCCGCCGAGACGCATACACTGGCGATCCTCGTCGACAACGAACCGGGCGTTCTGGCCCGGGTGATCGGCCTGTTCTCCGGTCGCGGCTACAACATCGACAGCCTCACCGTTTCCGAGACCGAGCATGAGCGCCATCTTTCGCGCATCACAATCGTGACGCGCGGGACGGGCCATGTGCTCGAGCAGATCAAGCATCAGCTCGAGCGTATCGTTCCGGTTCACCGCGTGGTGGATCTTTCCGTTGTCGCCGACGAACGTGGCCACGACCGCCCGATGGAGCGCGAGCTGGCGCTGGTCAAGGTTCGTGGAGAAGGGGACAACCGTGTCGAGGCTCTGCGCCTGGCGGATGCTTTCCGCGCGCAGGTGATCGATGCCAACACCGAGCACTTCATCTTCGAGATCACGGGCCGTGTCTCCAAGATCGAACAGTTTATAGCGATCATGAAGCCGCTGGGACTGGTCGAGGTCTGCCGCACCGGCGTGGCGGCCATGAACCGGGGCCCCGACGGCATGTAGGCGTCGCCTCCAACCGGAGCGGGGGACAATTTTTCGGGCCTGGGGGACAAGTTTCACATGGCTTGTGCCTGAAGGCGGGTCGATAATGCTGTCCTTATTGCCCGTGCGCCGGGTGTCTTTCGGGAGCGAATGGTTGTCATTCGACGTCTTTCTTGCCTTGCTGGTCTTTTCTTTCGTTTCTTCGGTGACCCCGGGTCCCAACAATTTCATGCTGTTGGCCTCCGGCGTGAATTTCGGGTTCCGGCGTACCATTCCGCACATGCTCGGTATCGCCGGCGGCTTCGCGTCACTGCTTCTTGCCGTTGGATTCGGCCTCGGTGCATTGCTTACCGCGGCGCCCGCATTGCATCTGGTTTTGAAGATCGTCGGAGGCGGCTATCTGCTCTATCTCGCCTGGCGTATCGCCATGTCGCGCGCGCTCGGGCAGGGCGGTGACGGCAAGGCGGTGCCGATGACGTTTTTTGAGGCCGCCGCCTTCCAGTGGGTGAACCCGAAGGCTTGGGTGATGGCGTTGACCGCGATGGCGGTTTACACCGACCCTGCCGCCCCCTTTCTCACCGTCCTTCTGGTGGCGCTCGCCTTCGTTGTCGTGAATTTTCCCAGCGTGTCCGTATGGGCCGGTTTCGGTGTCGCGCTTCGCGGTTTCCTTGCCGATCCGGTGCGTCTCAAATGGTTCAACATTGTCATGGGCCTGGCGCTCGCCGCGACCCTTTGGCCGATGCTCCGCTAGGTCCTGCCTTTAGAGGCGGCGCTTCATGTGGGCAGGCCGCACAAACCAGACGTTCGCGAGGCGATTTCAACTGGATAATTAGCCGGCTATATGTTTAAGTGCCGCGGCTTGGGTCACGGAGTGATCGTATGGCACGGTTCGATGAGACCGCTGTCACATGCCGATTGTTCATCGCGATGATTGTCGCGTGCGTTCTGCTGTTCGCCATCGGCTGGATGACCTATGAGGTCTCGGACGACCGACCGCTTCTGGATGTTCTCGGTGGCGAGCTCACGATTGACCACACCAGTTCGGAAATTCACTACGATCTTCTGGTGAAGCAAATCAGGCATCTTCGCCATGGAGCGATCATCGAGGTAAGTTTCGAGGATCCCGCCGGCAATGGCTATTATGTGGTGCGAAAGAGAGTGCAGCGCTGGCGCAAGCGATACAATCTGCGCTCGCCACCGGTCTGCGGGGTGAGGGCCCGCAAACGCTATCTCGTCATGCTCCGTGTGCTCAATGACAATGGCAAGGATGAATTGTGGAGCGACATTCTCCACGTAACGACCCATTTGGGGGAGGACATCATGCCGGAACCGCCTGTCACCACGTGGCCCGGCCGGGACCTGTCGCCGCATTAATAGAGCGATTGCGGCCTGTTCAGGCGGGGGCGAATCTGCTTTTTGGAGCGCATGGAGTTTTCCCCGCAACAGGATGCAGCGCTGAATGCCGTAGCGCGCTGGCTGAAGGCCGGTCAAAGCCAGATTTTCCGCCTGTTCGGTTATGCCGGTACGGGCAAGACCACACTGGCGCGTTACTTTGCCGAGCACGTCGACGGCGAGGTTCAGTTCGCCGCTTTTACCGGCAAGGCCGCGCAGGTTCTGCGGTCGCGCGGAGCCACCAACGCCCGCACCATCCATTCACTGATCTATCGTCCACGTGGTGAGGAAGAGGTGGAAGACGAGGTGACCGGACGCACCTCCATGTCGCCGACCTTTTCGCTCAACCGTCAAAGTCCTATCGCCAAGGCGGCGATGGTCATCATCGACGAGTGCTCCATGGTGGACGAGGCCTTGGGACGCGACCTCCTGTCGTTCGGAACGCCGATCCTCGTTCTGGGCGATCCCGGTCAGCTTCCGCCGATTTCCGGCGGCGGTTTTTTCACCGAGCACGAACCGGACCATCTCCTGACGGAAATCCATCGTCAGGCGCGCGACAATCCCATTATCCAGCTTGCGCTCGACGTGCGAGAGGGGCGGGAGATTTCATATGGCGATTACGGCGCGGCGCAGGTCATCTCCAAGGCCGAGGTCGATCAGGATTTGGTGCTTTCGGCCGATCAGGTGCTTGTGGGCACCAATCGGACTCGTCGTCGCTACAATCAGCGCTTGCGCGAGCTCAAAGGGTTCGATGCCGGTTATCCGCAGGCTGGCGACAAGCTCGTGTGTCTGCGCAACGACCCCGCCAAGGGGCTTTTGAACGGTTCGCTGTGGAAGGTGATGACTTCGTCGCGCGAGACGGTCAAACCCGGCATCAATCTGCTGGTTTCGCCCGAGGAGGACGATCCCGATCGCGGCGTGGCCAAGATCAAGCTCTTGAAAGCCGCGTTCGAAGATCCGGAAGCCGACATACCCTGGCAAACGAAGAAGCGCTTTGACGATTTCGACTACGGGTATGCGCTGACCGTGCACAAGGCACAGGGCTCTCAATGGGACGAAGTGGTGCTTTTCGACGAGAGCTATGCGTTCCGGGACACGCGCCAGCGCTGGCTTTACACCGCCGTCACCCGAGCTTCGGAGCGGTTGACCATCGTCCGCTAGAGGGGTTCCTCACGTCGGCGTCGGACCGGGTTCGGCCTCCAGCCATTGCCAGGCTTCCTCGACCTTTTCATAGGGAAAATACTCCATTTCCATCGAGAAGAACGGGCGGAAGAAGGCGATGGTGGTGCCCATCCAGGCCGGCCCTCCGGCCACCGCGTATCTGCGGATGTGCTTGAGCGCGTTGGTCTTGCCCGTCATTGTCTGTTCCTTGAAGGCCGCCTGCCAGTCGAAGCCCTCGTAATCGTGGATAATGACCAGAACGTCGATCTTGTCGTGCACCTCGTAGGCACCTTCCAGAAGCCCGTAAAGATTTTCCATATCCGACGCGGTGACATGGCCGACGATCTCGAACGCGTAGGCATCGTCGCGGTTGGTCTCGATGCGCCGCACATTGGGGGGATTGTCGTTGATGGTCATACCCTTGCTCCTGACCGCTCTCCCACTTGCATAAACCGACAACGCGATCTGGGCCCTGTCCGTTCCTTGCCGAACGCGCTATGCAGCGATGACATCGCACGTTGAGCCACAAGGAAGCGGACACACAATGCCGGCAAAACTCTCCGTCAATCTCAATGCCGTCGCCATGTTGCGCAATCGGCGCGATCTGCCCTGGCCGAGTGTGACGGGACTCGGCCGCATCGCGCTTGAGGCTGGCGCCTGTGGTTTGACCGTGCATCCCCGCCCGGATCAGCGTCATATCCGCTTTTCCGATCTGCCGGAAATCCGGGCGTTGATCGACGACGAGTTTCCCGACCGTGAATTCAACATCGAGGGTTATCCTTCCGAGGATTTTCTGATGCTGGTGGAAGAGCATCAGCCGGAACAGGTGACGCTGGTGCCCGACGATCCGGCGCAGGCCACCTCGGACCATGGCTGGGACTTCGCAGGGCAGGGAGGTTTTCTCGGGCCCATCGTCGCGCGGCTGAAGAAGCAAGGCTTTCGCGTGTCGCTCTTCGCCGATCCCGATCCCGATCAGGTGCCGGCGGCGGCGGATCTGGGGGCGGATCGGATCGAGCTTTACACCGGACCTTACAGCGCTTGCCACGAAGATTCCGAAAAAGCCTCTATCGAACTGGAAAAGATTGGAAAAACGGCCGCCGCCGCCGCCGCGCAGGGGCTCGGTGTCAATGCCGGACACGATCTCACGGTTGCCAATCTTCCTGCTTTGGCGCGCCGCGTGCCCGCACTTTGCGAAGTATCGATCGGTCATGGGTTGACCGCCGACGCGCTCGAACACGGCATGGCCGAGACCGTGCGCCGGTTCATGCGCGCCTGCGATGGCTAGCGGCATCTCTAAATCGCCCGCAAATGGTCACGGCATTGCCGCGAGCGTTAACGCGCCCCGATAGGGTTTCTTAGGATTCCCTAACGTATGGATGGGCCCGGTTTAGAGGTGTTCCATGCGTATCGTTGCAGTGTCCGTGCTGCTCGCGCTGGCGTTGGCAGGCTGTGCCTCGACGCCGCGCAGCATTAACAATGTGTGTTCCGTTTTCGACCAGAAGCAGAGCTTTTTCGGCGGCTGGTATACGCAGGCCAAGCGTGCCGAGCGCAAATACGGCGTGCCGGCAGAGGTCCTGATGGCGACCATCCGCATCGAATCCGGCTTCGACGCCGATGCACGGCCGCCGCGTCGTAAGCTGCTCGGTTTCATCCCCTGGAAGCGCGCCTCCAGCGCTTATGGTTATTCCCAGGCTCTGGATGGCACCTGGCAGAGCTACAAGCGCGAGACGGGCAATCCGATGGCGCGGCGGAGCAGTTTCGCCGATGCGGTGGATTTCGTCGGCTGGTATCACCAGACCAGTTACCGCACCAATGGCGTGGCCCTTAACGACGCTTACGGTCTGTATCTCAACTATTACGCCGGCCATGCAGGCTATCGACGTGGCGTGTGGCGCAACAATCCGCAGATGCAGAAATCCGCCCGCAAGGCTGCGAGCATGGCTAGCAGTTACGCGCAGCAGATGCGTCAGTGCGGGCGTTAATGGCGATGCCATGCGCAGGGTTCTCCAGGCGTAAAGAAGGCAGTTTTTCTGCCAGTGGTTACCCCTAAGGAACCATTTGGCCCGTTGACGCAGATCCTACGCGATCTCCGCCGCTCCATGTTCGGGCCCTTCACGACCTGGTGTGCTGGGCGCAGGACAATCACGCGGCCGCGCTCGTCGCGCGCGAGCGCTTCGATCAGGCGAGTTGACCGCGAAGCCGCTCGGCTCTCACCTTTCCACATTGTCGTAGAAGGCTTCTATCGGCGCAAACCCGCTTGCATTCTGTTGGCCCGTATGACAGAACCGTACCGTACGGTACGATCCATAATCGGGGACAGCGACCTTCGTGCGCCACAAGCCGGAAACGCAGGATACATTCACACCGCGCCAGCGCGCGGTTCTGGACAAGGCACTCGGGCTTCTGATGGAAGGCGGCGAGCGCGCGTTGACGACAGCTGGGCTGGCGCGCGCGGCCAACTGTTCCAAGGAAAGCCTCTACAAATGGTTCGGTGACCGCGACGGGCTTCTGGCTGCCATGATCGCTCATCAGGCGAGCAAGGTGCGCGCCCGGATCGACAGCGGCGAGAGGCTCGATCTCGACCGGTTCCGCGCACATTTGGTGGATTTCGCAAATGATCTCTTGCAGGTTTTGGGCGGCGATGTATCGCTGGCGCTTAACCGGTTGGCCATAGGACAGGCCAGCCGGGAAGGCAGCCGGCTTGGAGCGCTCCTGATCGAGCGAGGCCGGCATGGTATTGATAAACGTGCCGGCGCGCTTTTGGAGGCCGGCAGGCAACGTGGTCTGATCTCCTACAACGACCGCGATTCTGCCTATCACACATTGTATGGCCTGATTGTGCGCGACCTTCATGTGCGCATGCTTCTGGGCGAGGCCGGCGTGCGCCGGCCCGAGCATTACGCCGCTCTCGCAGAGGAGGCGGTGGACCGGTTTTTCGTTCTCTTCGGAGCGCGGGAAAACGAGACGACGCGCGCGGATAGGCTCTGAGGCGGTCGAGAATACACAACAGTGAGTTGGATCAAGAAAGGAATTGAGTATGCGGGTTTATTATGATCGCGATGCCGATCTCAATCTCATCAAGGGCAAGAAGGTCGCCATCATCGGTTATGGCAGCCAGGGGCGCGCGCACGCATTGAACCTGAAGGATTCCGGTGTCAAGGACATCGCCGTTGCGTTGCGTGCCGGTTCGGCAACCGCCAAGAAGGTCGAGGCCGACGGTCTCAAGGTGATGACGGTAGCCGAGGCGGCCGGGTGGGCCGATCTGATGATGATGGCCACGCCCGACGAGCTGCAGGCCGGTATCTACAATGCCGAAATCGCGCCGAATATCCGCGACGGTGCGGCCATCGCTTTCGCACACGGTCTCAATGTGCATTTCGGCCTGATCGAGCCGAAAAAGTCTGTCGATGTGCTCATGGTTGCGCCGAAGGGCCCGGGTCACACCGTGCGCGGCGAATACGAAAAGGGCGGCGGCGTGCCTTGCCTTGTCGCCGTTCATCAGGACGCTTCGGGCAATGCGCTGGACCTTGGCCTGTCCTACGCCTGCGGTGTCGGCGGCGGTCGCTCCGGCGTGATCGAAACCACGTTCCGCGAAGAGTGCGAGACGGATCTGTTCGGTGAGCAGGTCGTTCTGTGCGGCGGTCTGGTCGAGCTCATCCGCGCCGGCTTCGAGACGCTGGTCGAGGGCGGCTACGCGCCTGAAATGGCCTATTTCGAGTGCCTGCACGAAGTGAAGCTCATCGTCGACCTCATTTATGAGGGCGGCATCGCCAACATGAATTACTCGATCTCAAACACTGCCGAGTGGGGCGAGTACGTTACCGGTCCGCGCATCATCACGGCCGAAACCAAGGCGGAAATGAAGCGCGTTCTCCACGACATCCAGTCCGGCCGCTTCACCACCGAGTGGATGCAGGAATGGCACGCCGGCGCCGCCCGTTTCAAGGCCACCCGTCGCCTGAACGACGAGCATCCGATCGAGGAAGTGGGCGAGAAGCTGCGCGGCATGATGCCGTGGATCTCCAAGAACAAGCTGGTGGACAAGGAAAAGAACTAGTTCTTTCTGCATTGTCATTACAGAAGGCCGCGGCATCGCCCGCGGCCTTTCTCTTTGCTGATCTGGACTCTTGGCTGGTCCGGATCGCTTTTTGCCTTGTCCCGGGATGAAACAGGTTTCTGGCACGTTTTTCGCTCAGTAAGGCGTGATGGAACCACTCATCGCGAGGAGGTGAAGGTGATGTCGGACACGAAAACAGGCCCGGACCCGGAGCGTCCGGTTCCCGCCGAACGGCGCGAGGCTGCCCGTGAAGACGCGGAACGACGCGCCAAGTTGTACTGGAAGAATGGCGAATGCATGCTTCTTGGCGTTGTGCTGGATTTCAGCGATGAGGGTGCCCGTATCCGCTTCGGCGATATCTGCGCGGTTCCCGATGCGGTTTATGTCGAGATCGAAGGCAGCGATCGCGTGCGGCCGGCGGTGATCCGCTGGCGCAGCTTAACCGAGATCGGCGTCGCATTTGAATGAGGCGCGGAGGTTGGCTCGGCCACGGGGCAAGCGAGGGTAAGCGGACGCTCCTTTGCCGAGATTGGATTTCTCGTCCCTTACCCGCCGAAATCGACCTGGACTGTTCAAAGATGGCGAGACCTTGTTCGAAGTTGAACCCCGGTCTCGCCCGAGGCCGCGGACCTATTTCGATGTGTCTTCGCGCTCGCTGGCCGCTTCGATGATTGTTCTGCCGTCCTTGACGGATATCGTGGCCCTGTCCATGTGGATTTCGGTGTTTTCGTCTGTCAGTACGACATTGCCGCTGGCATGCATGATGTTGTCGTCATCCACTTCGATGGAGTCAGCGTTCACCTCGAAACGGTCGAAACGTGGGGCCTCGTTTGCTGCAAGCACGGGGCTGGCGAGAAAAAGAACTGATACAACGGAAAAAACTGTTCTATACATTTGGTAAAAATCCATTCGTTAATCGTCTCCCGCGCCGTCACACGTGACGGAACTTTGCGACTTAAATGAGGGCAGATCATTCCGACCTCCACATAAAGGTCAACACGTGTGTCTGAGGTGGAAGCACGCCCCGAAACCGATATCCGGTATCGTCTCGAAGCAAGTCGAAGCTCTCGAATTCGCGCGCCTCCTCATGGCACCGTCGCCGTTTTGCATGTTCAGGCGAGAAGTAAATCGTTGCTCGCGCGGGTCGATAACGGGGCGAATGCGTATCCACAGCGCGTCTTGTGTAGGCCTAATCTCGTTCGGCCAGGCGTAAGGGGTGGGCGCGCCTTTCGTGCAGTTTGTCGAATACCGTCTGTTCTTTGCGGTGTTCGTCTATTGATTCTTTTCAGAATTTAATTCGTGTGTTTTTATAAATTGCCGAATGAAATTCGGTTTTACCTGCTTATCGGAGTGACGCGGCGAGTGGCGCGAATCCGACCCGTGATGACTGAACACAGACTCTTCTGTCTGGCTTTTTCGGCGGCGCGCTCTCACGGATCCGCTGCACGGCGCATAGGCTCGCACTCGTTTGTCCGCATGAATGGAGCTGGTCATGAAATTCTTTTTTGCCCCTGAGTTCAGCAGCCTTGCCGGTCATATTGCGCTTCTGGAAACCGGTTTCGCATTCGACATCGTGGAGGTCGATATCGAAACGAGACAGCTTGGCGATGGAAGCAGCTACCTTGCCATCAACTCCAAGGGACTGGTGCCCGCCTTGATGCTGGACGATGGCGCAGTCCTCACGGAGAATGTGGCTATTCTTACCTGGATTGCCGACCAGGCGCCGGAATTAGCGCCGTCCGGGGCGCTGGGGCGCTATCGGTTGCTGGAGACGCTCAGCCTCATCGCCATCGAGATCCACAAGCGGTTTCCGATTTACTTTTCGCTTCCGGAGGACGCCCGCGAAACGCTTGAAGTCGATATCGTACGGTGGTTCGGCTTCCTTGCCCCGTATATCAACCGCGATTGCCTCTTCGGTGAGGCATTCGGCGTGGCGGACGCCTATCTCTTCGTCATGGCGCGGGGTGCGCTCGAGATGGGGTTTTCGTTGGGTGAACCGTATCGAAACTATGTGTCACGCATCGAAGCGCGGCCGACCGTGCAACTGGCATTGAGCCGGGAACGGAAACAGAGTCGGCCAGAACGGGAGGCGCGGTGATGGCGGTCGACCGCGCAGATTTCTACGACGCCGAACTCAGACGGCATCATCAACATTTCCGCGCCGCAATGGACGTCGGCCTGCACGACCGCGTGCTTGATATAGGCTGCGGTGCCGGACAATCGACGCGGGACGCGGCCCGCGCTGCAAAGATGGGAAGCGCCCTCGGCGTGGATGTTTCGCAGGAGATGCTCGAAGTCGCCCGTCAACGGTGTGCGGAGGCGGGGCTGGGCAACGTCGCCTTCGAACTGGGCGATGCCCAGGTGCACGGTTTCCCGGCCGCGTGTTTCGACCTTTGTATCAGCCGCTTCGGTACGATGTTCTTTGCCCACCCGACGATCGCGTTTGCAAATGTCGGTCGGGCGATGCGGCCCGACGGGCGTCTTGTGTTGATGGTTTGGCAGCCCTTTGCGTGCAATGAATGGGCGCTTGCCATTCAGCATGCTTTGACGCCTGCCGGTTTCTCTTCCGGAGACGACAGCCCGGCCTTCTCATTGGGCGACCCCCGCGTGACGGAATGCGTTCTGACTGCGGCCGGCTTTGCATCGGTCGATTTCACCGAGGTCCACGAACCCGTCTTTTACGGCTCGGACGTCGATGCCGCGCATGAGGCCGTCATCGATGTTTTTCTTACGGAGGACCAGCGTGCGGCTATGGCTCCGTTTGCCGACAAGCCGCTTCCGCAGTTGCACCACCTGCTGGAGGCGCATTCGACCGATGAAGGGGTGTTGTTCGATTCGCGCGCCTGGATCGTGACAGCGCATTGGGCTGGGTATCGGTGAAGACGCCGGGTTTGCGACCGGCTCCAGATCCGGACACGGTTCGAACCTTTCGCGGTCATAGCTGGGATTGCTTGAAGGTGAAATTACCTCACAGGCTCGATCATCTTTGCCGTGCTGTGCATGTCACCGGATGGGTGTATCGCTTGGCGGTAAGGGGGCGCAGGGGCGCTGGCTAAGTTGCGGGACACAAAAGCGCGTTTGTTTGCACGCAACAACCGATACGGATTTCGGCGGTCAGTCTCGCCGGTGTGTTGAAATGTGATTTGGTGCCAAGGCGGGGCGGCTTTCGCACCGCCCCCTTCCTCTACCTCATTCCCAAGCCTTCAACCCCAAGAGCTTTTCCCCCAGTTCCGTGAGCTTGGCGGTCTCGGCATTTTTCTTCTCCCAATCGCGCGGATCGCCGGGGAATGCGTCGCGTTTGGGGTGATCCAGTTCGCGCCAAAGGCGGATGCGCTCTTTCCGTTCTTCTTCGTTCTCGTATTCGGCCGGGTGCATCGACACATATTGCGCCATCCGCACGCGGTCTTTCGAATGGTTGGGGCGCACACCATGCGCCAGCAGCGAGTTGAAGATCAGAAGGTCGCCGGCATCCATGTCGATATTGGTGATCGAGAAGCCGGTCGTGTCCGGGTGCATCGGATCGCGATCATCAGGTTGGGTTTTCACCCATTCGTCGAAATGCTCGAACAGTTCGGGTATGCACTGGAAACCGCCCACATCGCCGTCTTGTTTTTTCAGGCTCAAGACACCTTGGACGCCGATGGGCAACGGCCTGATCGACGTGTCGGCGTCCCAGTGTATGAAGCCGTTGGGATTGCCCGGGTT
>ENA-ORCW01000611-ORCW01000611.1-marine-metagenome-genome-assembly--contig:-NODE-611-length-16263-cov-4.207093_pt1 | contig 16263 bp, 9 predicted proteins | sample MGYA00237784_ERZ508517 | MGnify/ENA primary metagenome ERZ508517 (study PRJEB26187, sample SAMN06268979) | marine metagenome | isolation source: Tt ae E1 feedstock associated aerobic enrichment on... | reverse complement strand
CCGCCCGTAGAGGGACGTGAGCCGTTCCAGCAGTGTGTCGTACACCTGCTCATGGACGATCAGCCGGCGCAGTGTGGTGCATCGCTGGCCGCAGGTTCCTGCCGCAGCGAACACGATCGATCGGACCGTCAGTTCCAGGTCGGCGGACGGCGCGACGATCATCCCGTTGTTGCCGCCCAGTTCGAGCAGGCACCGTCCCAGCCGGGCCGCGACCCGCTGACCGACTGCACGCCCCATCGGAACAGACCCGGTCGCCGAGATGAGCGGCAGCTGCGGGGCATCGACGACCGCTTCGCCCACCGAACGGTCCGCGCCGACGACCAGACAGCTCAATGCGGCGGGAGCTTCATCAAAATCTGCGATGACCTCGGCGATCAGCCCTTGGCAGGCCATGGCACACAGTGCCGCCTTCTCGGACGGTTTCCAGACCACCGGATCGCCGCAGACGAATGCCAGCATCGCGTTCCAGGCCCAGACAGCGACCGGGAAGTTGAACGCCGAGATGACGCCCACCGGTCCCAGCGGATGCCACTGTTCCATCAGCCGATGGGAGGGCCGCTCGCTGGCAATGGTCAGGCCGTACAGTTGCCGGCTCACCCCGACCGCGAAGTCGCAGATGTCGATCATCTCCTGCACTTCGCCCAGTGCCTCCTGGGTGATCTTGCCGACTTCGAGCGACACCAGCTCCGCCAGTGCGTCCTTCCTTTCCCGCAGGCGATTGCCGATCTGCCGGACCAGTTCACCCCGCCGGGGAGCGGGCACGGTTCGCCATGCGAGGAAGGCTTCGTGCGCGGCATCGACGACGGCTGGAACGTCATCGGTCGAGGCGGCGGTCAATGTCGCGAGCGTGCTGCCATCAATCGGCGAATCGACCTGCAGGTCCGGTCCGCTTCCTGCGTGCCAGTCGGTGCCGATTGCGATCGGCCGGAGATCGACCGGCACGCCCAGTGATTCGAGGAGGGGGCGAACGTCGCGGCTCATGGGGACTCCTTCCTGTTATTGGGGCGGAGGGCCGTCGGCACTGACTGGATGGGCGGCACCGCCCACATCGAAGTAACGTCCAAACCGGTTCTGCAGGAATGCCTCAAACGGCACCTGCTCCTGCTTCACGAATCCGGTCTGCGGCAGCTTGCCGTCAAAGAACAGATCGAGCACCGCACACAGGCTGCCGGCGGTCGTCACCTGGATGGCACTCCACATCTCGCCGCCGATTTCCTGGTGATACACCTTACGTGCATCCGAAATCTGTGCGAACTGCCCCCGTCGCTGGCCGGTCACCGTACAGAAGGTGATCGCGACATCCTGAAACGTGACCGGCAGCGCCGATTCCAGAATCTCCTTGAACTCGTCCCGCCGTTCCCGCAGACGCAGATCCTGTAGCAGAAACGCCATCAGGTCGCGATGTCCGGGATACCGGATCGTCTTGTAGTTCAGTTCCCGGACGTGGCCCGACAGTGTCTCGCACAGCGTCCCCAGGCCCCCCGACGTGTTGAATGCTTCGTACGTCACTCCGTCGAGCGAAAACGTCTCCAGTCCTTCCAGCGGCAGCAGATCCCGTCGTTCGCCGTTGTGGACCGCTTCGCACGGATTGCAGTACTCGTTGATCAGACCGTCAGTCGACCAGGTGAGGTTGTACTTGAGGACGTTGTTCGGGTACTTCGGCAGCGCACCGACCCGCATTCGCACACTGTCGACCGAGTCGAACTGCGCGGCCAGGTGAGCGGCAATCATCGAGATGAACCCCGGAGCCAGCCCGCACTGCGGCATCATGATCTGACCGTCCCGGGTGTTCTTCGACAGGCTGTGTACCAGATGCGACGTCTTGACGTCTTCAGAGAGATCGAAGTAGCTCACGCCCGCTTCAAGTGCCGCATTCGCAACAGCCGGATTGTCCCGGTAGCTCAGGGCCGACACGGCTGCATCGCGCGACGACATTGCCTGCACAAGTGCCTGGGGATCTCCCGCATCGAGGGCCAGAGTGTCAACGCCGACCCGCTGCTGCAGCCGCTCGAGTGCCGCCGGACTGACATCGGCAACGCAGAGGTCGTAGTCGCCGCTGTCGACGAGGAATCGCGCGATCATCCGACCGATCTTTCCTGCTCCCAGCAGTAGGACTCGTCTCATGCTGATGTTCCGCGTGTATAGAATGGAGAGTGAGAGGACGGGATAAACGCGATCACGTCCACACCCATTATACCGCCCGCCGGGCAGCGACTGCCGGGCAGATCATTGCCGCGGGCATCCAGGTCGGAGTCTCGCCCGTCATGTCCACACACCAGACCCGGGACGTCACCACCATCCGCTGGGAGCCGCAGCCCCTTGCAGCGGAACTGGTTGCGGAACTGCTGAAGACATTCACCACCATCTCGCCGTGGCTCAGACAGTTTGCGGGGCGGCTGCGCGAAGAAACCGGCACGCGGCTGGCTGACTGGGTGGATCACATCGTCGTGGGCGATGGTGGGATCGCGTCGCGGCTGCAGGCGGCGGGATTCGTGCGCGACCAGTCCGACGGTGCCACCCTGTGGAAGAACGACCTGGGGATCTTTCCGTCAATCGTCGTCTGCGATGACGAGCCGTCGCAGCTGTCTCTGAAAGTCGAATCGATCGCCGACTTCGTGCTCGCCGGGAACCTCGCCGGCCGTGCCGTCATCGAAGGTGATCCACTCGCAGCCGTGCGGCGTGCCCGTGTGGATGAGCACGAGGGATTCGAATGCTGGGTGATCGAACGTCACGGGAGTCGCGGCCTGGAGCCGGAGACCATTGAACCGGAGCGGGCCAATGCAATTCTTCGGCATGCTGAGTCGCTGCGTCTCCGTCAGCGACACTTCGAGACCACGCGGGACGGCTTTGAGCATGCCAGCCGGTTGATTGCCCGTGCCGTGGATGACCTCGGCGTCGCCCGCACCTGCGACCTGTTCTTTCAGAGCGAACGCGAGTACTGGCAGTCACGAAACCGTGCCGCCCGCATCCAGAAAGCCCGGCAGGATCGCCTCGGCCTTGGCTGGGCCAATCATGACCATCACACGTACCGATCCAGCCGCGAAGCATTCACATCGCTCGTGGCGGTCCTGGAGCAGTTGGGCTTCGTCTGCCGCGAACGTTTCTATGCGGGAGAGACCGCCGGCTGGGGAGCCCAGGTGCTCGAACAACCGGACTGCGGCATCGTCATCTTTGCCGATGTCGATCTGGCCCCCGACGAAGTGCTGGGTGACTTCGCACACGAGCCACTGGCGGCACGTGACGAACTCGGCACGGTCGGGCTCTGGTGCCGGCTGCACGGAGAGGCATTCCTCGAAGCCGGCATGCATCATCTGGAGTGCCAGTTCGATTTCGACGCGGCACGCAGTCAGCTGCAGGACATCGGGGTTTCCACGATGGAGCCTTTCACCAATCTGCCGTATCTTCGACAGGCGTTCACAAAGGGCGAGATGTGGCCGGTCGCGGAAGAGCGGATTGAGCCACTCCTCATCGACGGGCTGATCTCCAACGATGCGGCAGAGCGGTTCCGACACGAGGGAGCGCTCGGTTCGCACCTGGAGATTCTCGAACGCAACGACGGCTATAAAGGATTCAATCAGAGCGGCATCGACGAGATTATTCTGAAAACCGATCCACGCCGCGAAGCCGCGACGTGAACTGTGGGAACCGGCCGCTTCAGGCAAGAAACGGAGAGGTGTGAAACGATGGACTCGGCCCCACGTCTCGTGCCTGCGGTTGCATTCGGCTCTGGTTGCGAAGTCCGTAGTGCAGGCAGAGACTCAGGTTGCGACGGGATCGTGATTGCCGGCACAAACCCGGTTTGACCCGCCGACCAGGGCCGCGAAGAATTCCCTCAGATTGGAACCGACCGTTCCTGGATAAGGACGGGTCAGGTCAGTGACCTTGTATCACGCTTCACATCAACAACAGGGTTCCTTTCTCTCACATCACTGACAGACCGTTTCCCGGACCCGTCCGATCGGGAGGTGACGCCATGGTGTCGCTGAATGATCTTCGGATGCAGAGCAACGGGGACTCCTCCGCCGAGACAACCTGGCTCGACAGGCTGGGCGGATTGAGAGACCTGGGCGGCTGGCGACCAGACGTCCGGACAGAGCGGCCCTGGCTCGAGCACTACCCGAGCGGAGTTCCCGCCGAACTCGCCTATCCGCAGCAGCGACTCGGTTGGCTGTTGCAGCAGGCTGCGGAGCGGTATCCGTCGCGGCTCGCCTGCTCCTACTACCACGAGCAACTGACGTACGCCGAGCTGCTCTCCCGTGCCGAGCGACTGGCGATGGTCTTCGTTCGCGAAGGACTGCGTCCCGGGGATCGCGTCGGAATTCTGCTGCCGAACCTCCCGGAAACAATCGTGGCACTGTTCGCGACCTGGATCGCCGGCGGTGTCGTCGTCTCGCTCAGTCCGTTGATGGTCGCCGAGGAAGTCGCCTCGCTGGTGCAGGCCACCGGCTGCCGCGTCGTCGTCACACTCGACGTCCTGTCGCCACTGGTCTGCCATGGCGATGCGACACCCGAACTCGTCGTCCACACGACGCTGGCCGGACGTCTGTCGCGGCTGGAACAGCTCGGATACGCCTGGGTGCGGTTCCAGAAGGTTGGGTTCGGTTCCGTCTGCCCGAACGCCCGCGTTCTCCGTATGGACGAGGCTATCCAGAGTGTCAGTCAGGGATTGGAGCCAAACGGCGGCGGTATCCACGAACCCGCCTTCGTTCTTCCGACAGGAGGCACCACCGGACATCCCAAGGCGGTCACCCTCTCGCATCACAACCTCGTCGCGCAGGCGTGGCAGCTTTCGCACTGGTCGCGCGGACACCACGGCGAAGAGACGATCCTGGCGGTCCTTCCGTTCTTCCACAGCTACGGTCTGTCGACATCGGTGATGATGGGGGCGGCTCTGGGAGCCACACTCGTGATGCATCACCGTTTCCACCCGGTCTCGACGGTCCGGCTGATCGAGAAGAAACGTCCAACGATGTTTCTTGCCGTGCCCGCGATGCTCAATGCGCTGAATACCAAAGTGCTCCGCGACCGTAAGCACGACCTCTCCTCGCTGCATTCGGTGATCTCGGGAGGTGCCCCCCTTCCAGCTGCCGTCGCAGAAGAATTTCAGGAGCACAGCGGCGCGACCATCGTCGAAGGATACGGTCTCTCCGAGGCCAGCCCCGTGACGCATGTCGGACCGCTCGACGGCAACGCCATCCCGGGGACGATCGGCCTGCCGATCTCCGATACCGATGCCCGCATCGTCGCCTCCGGCGAGGGCGTGACCGGGAAAGCACTGCCACCAGGAGAAGTCGGCGAACTGATCGTCCGCGGGCCGCAGGTGATGCTCGGCTACTGGAATGATCCCGAGGCAACGTCGCAGGTGATTCGGGACGGATGGCTCTTCACCGGCGACCTGGCATCCCGCGACGAACAGGGGTTCTTCCGCATCGTCGACCGCAAGAAGGATCTCATCATCACCTCCGGATTCAATGTCTATCCCGCCGACGTCGAGGAGACCATGCGCGGATGCCCGGGCGTTGTGGATATCGCCGTTGTCGGTGTGCCGGACGAGACGCGCGGTGAAGTCGTCAAGGCGGTCGTCGTTGTCGAGTCCGGGAAGTCGTTCGACCGCCGTGCGTTCGACGCGTTCGCCCGCGATCACCTGTCCGCCCACAAGAAGCCACGGATCGTCGAGGTCCGGGAAGAGGATCTGCCCCGCAACTTCCTTGGCAAGGTGTTGCGTCGCGAACTCCGCGAAGGGCAGGACGCGACGACTGCGCCTGACGAGTCGTTGCCAGTGGATGACCCTCAGGATTGACGCCAGCCCGGAAAGGAATGTCGCCATGAGCACATCGCGCCGCGATTCCCCCCGACCGCCGCTGGCCGTCGTGGCGGGAGTCCGTACCCCCTTTGCAAAGGCCTACACTGGTCTGTCCGAAGTGCCGGCTGCGGAACTGGGTCGGGTCGCCCTCGAATCATCCATCGAGCGGGCCGGGCTGACTCCCGATGACATTGGCGAGACGGTCTTCGGCAACGTCGCCAGTCCGGCCGACTCGGCCAACGTGGGGCGTGTCATCGCCCTGAAGGCGGGGATTCCCCACGAACGACCCGCACACACCGTCAACCGGAACTGTGCCTCCGGGATGGAGTCCGTCTTCTCCGCCTGGCAGATCATTCGGGAAGGTCGCGCCGACATCGTCGCCGCCGGCGGAACCGAGTCGATGTCGCAGGTCCCCATGATGTTCAGCCGCGAGGCACAGCTCTGGCTGCTCAAGCTCGGCAGGGCGTCGTCATTGGGGGAGCGGATCCGTCTTCTCACGCAGTTGCGACCGCGGTTCCTCTCACCGGTTGTCGGGCTGGAACAGGGACTGACCGATCCGGTCTGCGGACTCAACATGGGAGAAACGGCCGAAATCCTGGCGAAGGAGTTCAACATCTCCCGGGACGATCAGGATGCGTTCGCATTGCGGAGCCACCAGCGGGCAACTGCTGCGTGGGAGCGATGCTTCTACAAGGATGAGGTGACGCCAGTCGACGTCGGTGCAGAAGAACCGATCGCCAGGGACATCGGTCCCCGACCGCAGCAGACGCTGGAGGCACTGGGCCGGCTCCGGCCGATCTTCGACCGCAGGGAAGGCACGATTACGGCGGGCAACAGTTGCCCGATTACCGACGGAGCGGCGGCGCTCATTCTGATGCCGGCCGATCTGGCGCACGCCCGAGGACTCTCGCCGCTCGGTTACATCCGCGACTACGCCGTCGCCGGTTGCGATCCGAAGCGGATGGGGCTCGGTCCGGTCTTCGCGACACACAAGCTGCTGCAGTCGACCGGACTGTCGATTGCCGACTTCGACCTGTTTGAGATTAACGAGGCCTTCGCGGCCCAGGTGCTCGCGTGCCTGAAAGCGTTCGCCTCCGATTCATTTGCCGGACAGGAGCTGGGGGCGTCCTCCGCAGTCGGATTCATCGACCCGGACCGGCTCAACGTCAACGGCGGGGCGATTGCTCTGGGCCATCCGGTGGGCGTCAGCGGAACGCGACTGATTCTGACGCTGTTGCGGGCTCTCAAGGAACGCGGTCTGCAGCGCGGCCTGGCCACACTCTGTGTCGGAGGCGGACAGGGCGCAGCCGTCTGGGTGGAACACACTCTGGAGGACCAGTGATGAGCCAGTACGAACATCTGCGAATGGAGCGGGACGAGTGGGGCATCGTGACGGTGACGATCGATGTCCACGACCGCTCGATGAATGTCTTCAACGGCTCGGTCCTCAACGAACTGGATCGGGTCGCGGCACTGCTCGAACAGGATGAGTCGGCCCGTCTGGTGCTGTTTCGAAGCGGGAAAGAGTCCGGATTCATGGCGGGAGCCGACCTCTTCCCGTTGCGGGAAATGACCCGGCCCGAGCAGATCGACGGTGTGCTCCGACAGGGACAGAATCTGTTCAACCGGATTGCGGCCCTGCCGATGCTGACCGTGGCCGTCATCCACGGTCCCTGTCTCGGAGGCGGACTCGAGTTCGCGCTGGCCTGTGATCACCGCGTGGCACGGCGCGACTCCGCGACGCGTATCGGTCTGCCCGAAACACAACTGGGGCTGATCCCCGGCTGGGGAGGGACGCAGCGGCTGCCGCGCCGCATCGGCATTTCGCGGGCGATTCCGATGATCCTGACCGGCGAGCGTGTCACAGCCGCCCGAGCCAGACATCTTGGGCTGGTCGATGCCGTGATCGATCCCGCCCGATTCGATGAGGGGCTTTCGCAGTTCGTTGACGATCTGCTCGCCGGCAAACGACCACGGTCTGCCGCGTCCGGGTGGAAGACGCGCCTGCTCGACGAAACCCTGCCGGGACGTTCGCTCGTGCTGTGGTCTGCCCGACGACAGATCGCCCGCAAGACGCAGCACTATCCGGCCCTTCAGGCGGCGCTGAATGCCATTGCCACGGGACTCTCTCTTGGAATGACCGAAGGACTCAAGGCAGAGCGGGAGGAATTCAGCCGGATCGCGTTCCAGCCCGCCTGCCGCAACCTGCTCGATCTCTTCTTCCAGCAGGAGCGTGCCAGGAAACGGACAACATGGGTTGGGGCGGACGTTCACTCCGAATGTCACGTTCGCACGATCGGCGTGGTCGGTGCCGGCACGATGGGAGCCGGCATCGCACAACTGGCCGCAACGCGCGGGCTCAGGGTCATTCTCAGGGATATCGACGAGGCGGCACTCGATCGTGGCATGTCCCACATCGAGTCACTGACCCGCAAGGCGGTCCGCAAGGGCGTCTTCAGTGAGTCGGACGGCGAAGCGGCCCTGCAGCGCATCCACCGCACGACGCAGCTCGAACCACTCGCCGAGGCCGACCTGGTCGTCGAGGCGATTGTGGAACGGCTGGACGTCAAGCGGCGGCTCTTTGCCGACGTCGACAACGTGGCAGCACCACACTCGATCATCGCGTCCAACACGTCGGCGCTGCCGATCAACGAGATGGCAGCCGCGACGATTCGGGCCGACCGGGTGGCCGGACTGCACTTCTTCAACCCGGTCCACAAGATGCCGCTGGTGGAAGTCGTTCGTTCCGCCCGGACATCCGACGAGACGCTTGCCGCCCTGGTCGACCTCGTGCGGGCTCTCGGCAAGACACCACTGGTCGTCGGAGAAGGACCGGGCTTTCTCGTCAACCGGATCCTGTTCCCGTACTTCGACGAAGCGGTGCGGATGGTCAGTGAAGGAATTCCGGTCGAGCAGATCGATCGCCAGGCACGGCAGTTCGGAATGCCCATGGGGCCGCTGACTCTGCTCGATACCGTCGGTATCGACGTCGGTGCCGATGCGTCCCGAACGATGATGTCGCTCAGCACCGAGGCAAGTCCCACGCCGCAGCGACTGGCGGACATGGTGGCGGCCGGTCACCTGGGGCAGAAGAGCGGCGAAGGCTTCTATCTCTACCGGAAAGGACGTCGTATCGCGCCGGCGGTGAAGACGGAGTCTCCCGCACAGGTCGCACCACTTCCTGCAGAGAGGGAACTTGGCGGCGAGCTGCTTACCGGCATCCAGCAGCGCCTGATCTTCGCCATGATCAACTCGGCGGCGGACTGCCTGGAAGACGGAATCGTCAGCGAACCCTGGATGGTCGACCTGGGGATGGTCCTGGGGACCGGCTTTCCACCGTTCCGGGGCGGGCCGATGAAACTCGCGGAGACCTGGGGGACCGATCCGGTGATCGGAACCCTGAACGTACTGAGCGAAACGTGCGGACCACGGTTCCGTCCGGGCAAGTGGTTCATCGGCAACGGAACAACACAACCCGCGCCTCCTCCTGTCCACCATCTGCCGCACTGATCGCAAGGAGATCTGCTCATGGCTACCGTGCAGAAGCCGAATCGTCCTGCAACGTCGCAGAAGAAACCGGTCACCTCGTTTGCCTCGGAAGCACTCCGGCTGGGCGGCAAGTCCGACGACGAAGTCGCCCGCATGGGGGCCGTCGATGCCGCCGATGACCGCGTCGAAACCCTGTTCGCCCTGCGGTATCAGACCGTCAACAGTCCGGTGCACCGGGCGGTCTGGGAGAAAGCCTTCCCCGTCGACCTGTTCGACTTCGAACAGCCGGTCGCCGATCCCTCTCCGGCCGCCGAACCCGTCATGCGGGCCTCACTCGACGTGGTCCGTCGTCACGTCCAGGCGGGGACATTGCTGGACGACAACCGCAAGGTAAGCGGCCAGGTCATGCACGAACTGGGCGAGGCCGGTTACTGGGGACTGTTGATCGGTCCCGAGTACGGTGGAAGTGGTGCGTCGTTCACGCAGTTCGCGACATTCCTGACGCGGATGGCGGCAATCGATCCGACCGTCGCCGGACTGGCGTCCGTTCACGGATGCATTGGTGCCGTCGATCCGCTGCTGACGTTCGGCAACGACGATCAGAAGAACCGGCTGCTGCCCGATCTCGCGAGTGGCATGCGCCTCTCCGCGTTCGCACTGACCGAACCGGGAGCCGGCTCGGACCTGACGGCCCTCAAGACGACCGCCGTCCGTGACGGGGACGACTACGTCCTCAACGGCGAGAAGCTGTTCATCACGAACGTGCTGCCGGGACGCACCCTCAGCATTGTCTGCCTGATCGACGGCGAACCGGCCGTACTGGTCGCGAAGCTGCCATCGGAAGAGAACGAGCACTTCCAGCTCAAGCGGTATGGGCTGTACGCTCTTCAGCACGCCCACAACTACGGCATCATGTTCCGCGATTTTCGTGTGCCGGTCGAGAATCGACTCGACGCGAAGGATGGCGACGGACTGACGATTGCCTACCACGGCCTCAATCGCGGTCGCGTTTCACTCTGCGCCAACGCCGCCGGTGCCATGCGGCTGATGCTGGCCGACATCCGCTCGTGGGCGCGGTTCCGGCGAACCTACGGCGAGCCGATCATCCATCGCGAACTGGTGCAGCGACGGATGGGCGAACTGGCCGGGCTGATTGTCGCCTGCGATGCCCTGACCGTCTGGTGTGCCGGCCTGCTCGACCTGGGCTATCGCGGCGAGATGGAATGCATCGTCGCCAAGATCTACGGCAGCGAGGCCCAGAAGCGGGCCGCCATCGAGCTGCACATGAAGACGCATGGCGGTCGGTCGTTCCTGCAGGGGCACCTGTTCGGCGACAACGTCCACGACTTCCTCGCCCCCTGCATCTACGAGGGAGAAGGCGAAATGCTCGGCATGGCGTTCTTCAAGTCGCTGGTCAAGCAGCACGGCCGGCAGTACTTCGAGCCGATCGGCCGGACGCTGCATTCCGCCGGCATCCGCAAACCGAACCTGGCGCACCCGGCTCACCTGTGGGCCCTGCGCAAGCCGCTGCGGGATTATTCCGCATGGTGGTTGCGTCATCACACGTCGCGATCAAGCGGTCGGACGTTCCCTCAGCTGGACGCGTCGGTGCGTCGCCATGCAGAGTTCGCTGCGAAGTTCCTGCAGCAGTCCGCCTGGGAGGTCTCGGCGACGATGCGAAAGCATCAGCTCAAGCTGGCCGACCGACAGTGCCGCATGGCGGAACTCTCCTCACGCATCCAGACGGCGGTGGTGATGCTGTGCACCAGCTTTCACGTCTCGCGTCAGTCGGATGACCTGGTCCGGCGAGCGGGCGCGGTTGAGGTGGAACGGCTGGCAAACGAACTGCGAGGTCAACGGCCGTCGGACGCATTTCTCCGTCGGGTGACGTCGCTGGGCGCCGATCTGGACGAACAGGATCTGCCAGGCGTGGCAGATGTCGACGTCCCGCCGATCCTGATGCCGTACGAAGTGTGAGACCGCTCGTTCGGGCACAGCGCAAAAAGAACGGCGAGCGTAAGTGCGGGCCAACGCCTACGCTCGCCTGAAGCGGCGCCCGTAGGCACCACTCTGCCCGGATGCTACAGCCGGACGTAGCCGGCTGGCAAGCTGGCAGCGGACTTTTCTTATGTTTCCCGCGTTTTATCCTGCCCTGCGTACATGCGGAGCGAATCGTCGGTCGAACGGACCCGAGTAATCACTGCAATCGCACGACCCGTGTGGTGCTCACGATGCAGTGCTCAGGTCCCTCCCGACGCTGCATCTGATGGTGCTGGAGGGGTCGCGGAACGGCAGTGCTGTATTGGATTGCTACAAGTGTAGCCGTATTGCACACTCGCTTCCGCTCGTCGAGGTGATGCGTGAACGCGGCGTCTCCCGCGGCCGTTCGAATCCGGGCGGTGCATCGTTTTGACGAATCTCTCCGGAATCATCCAGAATCTGCGGTAATTCTCTCCCGCTGTGGAATCACTCCCCAGAGTCTCTCACGCTTTCCGGATTCCGCCATGTCAGAACACCTCGCTCCTGATGCCGAGCCGCGCAACGATCGCGAAGCCCGGTACAACGAGTTTGTGGGTCTGCTGGCGCGACACGACCAGTCGATCCGGCGGTTTGTCCGGTCGCTGCTGCCGTCGCGCGACGGCGTGGATGACGTCCTGCAGGAGACCGCGCTGGAGTGCTGGAAGAAGTTCGACGCGTTTCAGCCGGACGATCCCGATGAGGCCGCCGGCGAGTTCATCCGCTGGGCCTGCGTGATCGCCCGGTACAAGGCACTCGGCTGGCAGCGGGATCGGCAGCGGGATCGTCTGGTCTTTCGGGAATGTGTCGTCGAGCGTCTCGCTGATGCAGCCATCGACCATGTCCGCCGTCGCGAGCAGCAGCGCCGCGCGATCGAGTCCTGTCTCGACGCACTGCCTGGCGACGACCGACGGCTGGTGCTCAGCGTGCATGCCCCCGGGGAGTCGGTCGCCCGGCTCGCCGCCGAGACCGGACAGCAGGCCCGTCGCCTGTACAGCCGCGTCAACGTATTGAGAAAACGACTACTCGAGTGTGTCGAGAAACGCCTCGCCGGGGAGGTGGCCCATGGATGATTCCGTTCGCAGACTGATCTTCGAAGCGATCGACGGGACAATCTCGCCGGACGACTTTGAGCGGCTGCAGTCCGCCATCGAGCAGTCCGACGAGGTCCGCGACGAGTACCTCCGCGCGGTCGGACTCTGCGAGGAACTGGCCGAGATTGCGGTCGTGCATTCGTCTCCGGAGCTGCCGGACGCGTTACCCGATCCCGTACGACGTCCCGAGGCCGGCGAACGCCGGGGCCGGCTGCAGTGGTGGAATCCGGGACGACTGGCGGTGGCTTTGGCACTGATGCTGTCGGTGGGGGCCGCTTACTGGTTTGGCCGCCACAATTCCCGGGCTCCTTCGTCGCAGATGGCCGGGTCTTCCAGCCGCGACGTCGGAACCGACGAAGCGGTCATTGCCGGTCACGCGACGTTGCGGCGATCGGTCGATCTGACTTGGTCTCGGGGAACGCCGGCGTGGCGGGAAGGGGATGTCCTCCCCGACGGCCAGCTGCAGTTTGATGAAGGTGTCGCCGAGATCGATTTCTTCTGTGGGGCCACTCTCATTGTCGAGGGACCGGCATCGTTGAATATCGAGTCCGACTGGTCCGTCCAGGTGATCGAGGGACGGCTGCGGGCCAATGTTCCTCCGGCGGCCCGTGGCTTCGTCGTCCGGGCACCGGGAGCCGACATCGTGGACCTGGGGACCGAGTTCGCTCTGGAGGTCGGCTCAGGCAGCGCGCGGGTGGAAGTTCTCGATGGCGAGGTGGAGCTGCGTGGCGGCGATCTTGATGGCCAGCATCTGCGCACCGGTCAGACGCTGGCGCTGACCGGTTCGTCCGACCCGCCTCAGGCCATCCAGGGGCTCAGCACGATCGGTGAACTGCTCCGCCGACGCGACGATGCCGAGGCCCAGCGGTTTGCCCAGTGGAAACAGTCAGCCGAACGCCTCGCACAGGATCCGCGGCTGATTGCGTACTACCCGATGGCACTGGCTTCGGACGGTCGGATTGTCCGCAATGCGGCAGCCACCGGGGCCGAGCGGAACGGCACGATCGTCGGCCCCGTGCAGCATGTGCCGGGCCGGTTCGGGACGGCATCGGCCGGCCTCGACTTCGAACGTCCCGGTGCTCGCGTGCGGACGCGGATCGACGGCGAGTTCCACGCCTTCACGTTCGTCTGCTGGGGCCGCATCGACAGTCTCGAGCACCGTTATAACGCCCTCTTCATGGGGGATGGCTACGAGAACGGCGAGCCGCATTGGCAGATCCGCGACGACGGCCGGCTGATGTTTTCCGTCATGGTGGACGACTCGCAGGAGATCCGGCACTACAGCGAACTCGAAAAACGCGTCGTCACCGGGGCCGGACTGCATCATGTCTACATCACCGAACCGTTCTGGGACATCACCCGCAGCGGACAGTGGTTTCATCTGGCGGCGGTTTACGATCCGCAGGCCCGCCGCGTCACCCAGTACGTCAACGGCAGAGAGATCAGCAGCGAACCGATCGTCGACCGGTTCCATACCGAGACGCTGCGGATCGGCCCCTCCGAGATCGGCAACTGGGGACAGCCGTTCCGCAAGACGCCGGAGTTCGCGGTCCGCAACCTGAACGGCACGATTGACGAACTGGCGATCTTCAATGCCGCCCTGGCATCCCACGAGATCGAAACGCTCTACGAGGAAGGAAAACCGCGTGGATATTAGGCGAGTGTGTCTGCTGACGTTCGCAGTGATCCTCGGCACGCTCGTGTCGATCCCCTGCCGGGGGGCTGATCGACCGAACGTCCTGTTCATTGCCATTGATGATCTGCGGCCGGAGCTGGGCTGCTACGGTTTAGAGATCGCCGTCTCGCCGAACCTCGACGCACTGGCGGCGGATGGTCTGCTGTTTAATCGGGCCTACTGCCAGCAGGCGATCTGCCGGCCCTCGCGGGCCAGCCTGATGACCGGAGCCCGGCCCGACACGACCGGCCTGTATCACAACTACGTCGCCCTCCGCGAACTGCAGCCGGACATCGTCACCCTGCCGCAGCACTTCCGGGCCCACGGCTACGAGACGGTCTACTGTGGCAAGGTGTTCCACCAGGGGGATACCGACGAGCAGTTCTCCTGGAGCCGCGAACCGGTCAGGTGGCTCAGGGACGTCAAGAAGCCACGCGGTCCGTACGCCCTTCCGGAAAACAACCGCATGAAAGCGGAGAACCTGAAGGAGATGCTGGCGAAGTACGGCGAAGCCGCTCGCCGCGGACTTGCCAGCGGCCCTGCATACGAGAATGCCGACGTCCCGGACCACGCCTACATCGACGGCTACGACACGCTGCGTGCCATCGCCACGATGCAGCAGATGGTCAACGAGGGCGACAAACCGTTCTTTCTGGCTCTTGGATTCCGCAAGCCGCACCTCAACTGGACCGCGCCGAAGAAGTACTGGGATCTGTACGATCCGGCCGAGATCCCGATGGCCGAACAGACCGAGGCCCCCGAAAACGGGGCCGCCATGGGCCTGCACGCCTCGTTTGAGCTGCGGACGCGGGCCGGCATTCCAAAGATCGGCGACTTCGAACCGGAACTGGCCCGGACGCTCAAGCACGCCTATCTGGCCTGTGTGAGCTATGTCGACGCCCAGATCGGCAAGATGATTGCCGCCCTCGAAGAAGCCGGTGTCCGCGACAACACGATCATCATCGTCTGGGGAGATCACGGCTGGCACCTGGGCGACATGGGCGTGTGGGGCAAGGCAACCAATTACGAGATCGCCACCCGCGTGCCGCTGATCATCTGGACGCCCGACATGAAGACCCGCGGAGCGAAGACCGACGCGCTGGTCGAGCTGGTCGACATGTACCCCACACTGTGTGAGCTGGCCGGGCTTCCTGTTCCTGCGCATGTCGAAGGACACAGCTTCATGCCGCTGCTTGCCGATCCGCATCAGCCGTGGAAGAAGGCGGCGTTCAGCCAGTATCCGAATCCGGCACTGCGGGAATGGGCGGCCAACCCGCTCTCGCGCGGCATGCGGGAGACGTGGTTCGGTCCGCTCATCACCGAGGTCGAGCAGCGGATCATCCGTCAGCAGGGGGAAAAGTGGGACCGCGAACTCTTCGAGCAGCACCTGATGGGCTACACGATGCGGACCGACCGGTACCGCCTGGTTCTCTGGAAAGATATCCGGGCTCCCGAAGCCGAACCGGTCTTCGTTGAGCTGTTCGATCACCAGGACGATCCGCACGAGACACGCAATATTGCCGCGTCTCAACCGGAACTCGTGAAGGACCTGATCCGGCAGTTCAACGCCGGCTGGAAGGCGGCTCTGTAAACTCAGGCTGGCAATGCTTTGCAACAGGATGGTTATGAATTCCACACTCACCAGAGCACTCGCTGTCGCGGGTACGCTGCTGCTGCTGCTGTCTGCCGGTCTCGCACGGGCGGACGAGATCGACTTCGAACGGGACATCGCACCGATCCTCGAAGAGCGGTGCTGGTACTGTCACGGCGAGGAGGAACAGGAGTCGGGGCTGCGGCTGGACCGCCGGCCCCACATGCTGCGGGGAGGTGACTCCGGGCTGGCGGCGATCGTGCCGGGACATCCCGAAAAAAGCTACCTGCTCGACGTCGTCGCGCACCGCGACCCGGACATCAAAATGCCTCCCGACGAGGACCGCATTCCCGATGAGGAGATCGCCCTGCTGACCCGCTGGGTGAAGGAAGGAGCCATCTGGCCGGGGCAGATGGATGCAGCACTTGAGGTGCAGACCGATCACTGGTCGTTCCAGCCGGTCGTCCGTCCGGAGATCCCGCAGGTCTCGGGGCGCACGGCGAATCCGGTCGATGCATTTCTGCTGCAGCGACTGGCCGAAGAAGGCCTGACGTTCTCACCACCGGCCGATCCCCGTGCGCTGCTGCGGCGGGGG
>ENA-ORCW01000610-ORCW01000610.1-marine-metagenome-genome-assembly--contig:-NODE-610-length-16354-cov-4.044541_pt1 | contig 16354 bp, 29 predicted proteins | sample MGYA00237784_ERZ508517 | MGnify/ENA primary metagenome ERZ508517 (study PRJEB26187, sample SAMN06268979) | marine metagenome | isolation source: Tt ae E1 feedstock associated aerobic enrichment on... | reverse complement strand
GAGCCTGTCATTTCTGTTGCTATTGAACCAAAAACTCAGGCTGACCAAGAAAAAATGAGCATTGCTCTTGGCAAATTAGCTAAAGAAGATCCTTCTTTCAGAGTTTCTACCGATGAAGAGTCAGCTCAGACCATTATCGCAGGTATGGGTGAGCTTCATCTGGATATTATCATCGACCGTCTTAAACGTGAGTTTAGTGTCAGTGCTAATGTCGGTGCTCCACAAGTCGCCTATCGTGAAACAATTCGTAAAACTGTTGATGCAGAAGGTAAATTTGTGCGCCAAAGTGGTGGTAAAGGTCAATATGGTCACGTGTGGATCAAGATCGAACCACAAGAGCAAGGTGCTGGCTATGCCTTTGAAAATGCGGTTGTTGGCGGCGCTGTGCCAAAAGAATATATTTCATCTGTAGATAAAGGTATACAAGAGCAGATGAAAAATGGTGTAATAGCCGGCTACCCTGTGGAAGATGTCAAGGTAACCCTGTTTGATGGTTCCTATCATGATGTCGATTCCAGCGAAATGGCTTTTAAAGTTGCAGGCTCAATGGCTTTCCGGAATGGCGCTTTAGAAGCATCTCCGGTTCTGCTAGAACCTGTAATGGATATTGAGGTGGTAACACCCGAAGAATATATGGGCGATGTGATGGGTGATTTGAATCGCCGTCGCGGTATGGTCAGTGGTATGGACGATGCGCCTAGTGGAAAAATTATTAAGGCTGAAGTGCCTCTTGCAGAAATGTTTGGTTACGCAACTGATTTGCGTTCTGCTACACAAGGTCGAGCTACCTACTCTATGGAGTTCGCCAAGTACAGTGAAATACCAAACAATGTTGCAGAAGCGATCATTAACAAAACTAAATAACGTAAGTTAAACGAGGTAGACGAGAATGTCCAAGTCAAAATTTGAACGTACAAAACCCCACGTCAACGTGGGCACTATTGGTCACGTTGACCATGGTAAAACTACGCTGACAGCGGCGATCACCAAAGTGTTGGGTGAAATGTCTGGTGGTGAATTCAAAGATTACGCGGATATTGATAACGCACCAGAAGAAAGAGAGCGTGGTATCACTATCTCAACAGCTCACGTCGAATACGAAACAGCAAATCGTCACTATGCTCACGTAGACTGCCCAGGCCATGCTGACTATGTTAAAAACATGATCACCGGCGCGGCACAAATGGACGGCGCGATTCTGGTTGTTAACGCAGCAGACGGCCCTATGCCACAAACACGTGAACACATTCTGTTGTCACGTCAGGTTGGTGTACCTTTCATCATTGTCTACTTAAACAAAGCTGACATGGTGGATGACGAAGAACTGATTGAATTAGTTGAAATGGAAGTCCGTGAACTGTTAGACAGCTATGACTTCCCAGGTGATGACACACCAATCATTGTTGGTTCAGCACTGAAAGCCTTAGAAGGCGATACAAGCGACATCGGTGCACCATCAATCATCCGTTTAGCCGAAGCGATGGATACCTACTTCCCAGAACCAGAGCGTGCCATTGACGGTGCATTCCTGATGCCGATTGAAGACGTATTCTCAATCTCAGGTCGAGGTACAGTTGTTACCGGTCGTGTTGAGCGCGGTATTGTCAAAGTAGGTGACGAATTAGAAATCGTTGGTATTAAAGATACCCAAAAAACCACCTGTACAGGTGTTGAAATGTTCCGCAAGCTGTTAGACCAAGGTCAAGCAGGGGACAACGTAGGTGTCTTGTTACGTGGTACAAAACGTGAAGACGTAGACCGTGGTCAGGTACTGGCACACCCAGGCACCATCAAGCCACACACACGTTTTGAAGCAGAAGTGTATGTACTGTCGAAAGACGAAGGTGGTCGTCACACACCATTCTTTAATGGTTACCGTCCACAGTTCTACTTCCGTACAACAGACGTAACAGGCGCATGTGAATTACCATCAGGTGTAGAAATGGTTATGCCTGGTGATAACGTTAAGATGGACGTAACTTTGATTGCACCGATTGCGATGGAAGAAGGGTTACGTTTTGCTATTCGTGAAGGCGGCCGCACAGTTGGTGCCGGTGTCGTTAGTAAAATCGTTGAGTAATAGAAATGGCAGCAACCCAAACTATTAGAATTAGGCTGAAATCTTTTGATCATCGTTTGATTGATCAGTCAGCAAAAGAAATCGTTGAAACAGCGAAACGTACTGGTGCTCGTATTAACGGACCTATACCGTTACCGACAAAAAAAGAACGTTTCACTGTATTGATTTCGCCACACGTGAATAAAGATGCTCGTGAACAGTATGAAATCCGTACTCACAAACGTCTTATGGATATTGTTGAGCCTACTGATAAAACAGTAGATGCTTTAATGAAACTGGACCTCGCCGCAGGCGTCGATGTCCAGATTAAATTGAATTAAGAGGGGCTGGGTCAATGACTATCGGACTCATCGGCCGTAAGCGTGGTATGACACGAATCTTCTCTGAAGATGGTGTTTCTACCCCAGTAACGGTAATTGAAGTAGAACCAAATCGTGTAAGTCAGCTTAAGACTGTCGATACGGATGGGTATAACGCAATTCAACTTACAGTTGGCGAGCGTAAAGCATCACGTGTGACAAAACCACAAGCTGGACATTTCGCAAAAGCACAAGCTGCTGCGGGTCGTAAAGTTATGGAGTTCAGAGTTGATGAACTGAGCGACTTAGCACTGGGTGCTGAAGTTAAAGTTGATATTTTTGAAGACGGACAAAAGATTGATGTGTCTGGTCTTACTAAAGGTAAAGGCTTTGCAGGTGTCGTAAAACGCTATGGTTTCCGTGGCGGTGACGCTACACACGGTAACTCTCTGTCTCATAGAGCACCTGGTTCTATTGGACAATGTCAGACTCCTGGCCGTGTATTTAAAGGCAAGAGAATGGCCGGACATATGGGTGACAAAAAACGTACCCTTCAAAACCTGTCAATCGTCAAGGTGGATGCAGATCGCAATTTACTGTTAGTAAAAGGCTCAGTGCCTGGCGCTACAGGTAGTGATGTAATTATCCGCCCGGCTGTCAAAGCCTAGTAAGATTCTTAGGGGAATAAACGTGGATCTTCAATTACAATCATTTGACGGCAAAAAAGCGGGAAACATTACAGTTTCTGATGCTTTATTTGACCGTGAGTATAATGAGTCATTAGTTCACCAAGTTGTTACAGCATACTTGGCTGGTGCTCGCAGTGGTACACATGCACAAAAAACACGTTCTGAAGTGAGCGGTGGTGGTCGTAAACCTTTCGCTCAAAAAGGAAGTGGTCGCGCTCGTGCTGGTACAATTCGTAGTCCTTTATGGCGTTCGGGTGGTACAACGTTTGCTGCTAAAAATCGTGATTACAGCAAAAAAGTTAATCGTAAAATGTACCGTTCAGCATTAGCAGTAATTCTGTCTGAATTACGTCGTAATGATGCATTAATTGTAGTCGACAAAGTTGAAGTTGACTCACCTAAAACGAAAGATTTGTTGACTAAGACAGCAAGCTTAGGTGTTTCTAATGCATTGATTGTGACTGAGAATGCTGCAGGTAACCTTGCACTAGCATCGCGCAACTTATATGACATAGCTGCGACTGATGCAGCGCATGTGAATCCAGTAGCATTACTGCGCTTCGAAAAAGTTGTGATGAGCGAAGACTCTATTCGCAAATTAGAGGAGTCATTCGCATGAACTCAGAACGCTTAACAAAAGTAATTCTAGGGCCTGTGGTTGCTGAAAAAGCATCGCGTGTTGCTGAAAACAACAATCAGGTCGTACTGAAAGTATTACCTAATGCCAATAAAATCGAAATCAAACAAGCGGTTGAAACCTTGTTTGATGTGAAAGTTGCAGCAGTAACTACCACTAATGTTAAAGGTAAAGTCAAACGTACAGGCCGAGTAATGGGCAAACGTAGTGACTGGAAGAAAGCCTATGTGACATTAGCTGATGGTGCTGATCTCAACTTCCTTGGCGAATAGACATATAGAATACGTGTGAGGAATCAGGAATGGCATTAAAAAAGGCTAAACCTACATCAGCTGGACGCAGATTTGTTGTCCAAGTCAGTACACCTGGCTTGTATAACGGCCAACCATATGCGCCGTTAGTAGAGAAGAAGTCAAAATCTGGCGGTCGTAATAACGCTGGTCGTATTACTGTTAGACACCGTGGTGGTGGTCATAAACAACGTTATCGTTTGATTGACTTCAAACGTAATAAAGACGGTATCCCAGCAGTAGTAGAAAGAATTGAATACGATCCAAATCGTACTGCACATATTGCTTTACTGAACTATGTAGACGGTGAAAAACGCTACATTATCGCACCAAAAGGTGTGGTAGCTGGTGACCGTCTTGAGTCTGGTGAAGATGCAGCAATCCGTTCAGGTAATGCATTAAAACTGTCTGCTATCCCCCTGGGTAGTACAGTACACTGCATTGAACTTAAGCCTGGTAAAGGTGCACAGTTGGCACGTAGTGCAGGTAGTAGCGCACAGTATGTTGCTCGTGAGAATGGTTATGCAACAATCCGCTTGCGTAGTGGTGAAATGCGTAAAGTACCATTAGATTGCAAAGCAACAATGGGTGAAGTTGGTAACGGTGAACATTCACTACGTTCACTAGGTAAGGCAGGTGCGACTCGTTGGCGTGGTATTCGTCCTACAGTACGTGGTGTTGTAATGAACCCAGTTGACCATCCACATGGTGGTGGTGAAGGTCGTACATCAGGTGGTCGTCACCCAGTTACACCTTGGGGTGTACCAACCAAAGGCTACAAAACACGTAAGAACAAGCGTACTGACAATATGATCGTACGCCGTCGTAATCGTAAATAAGATTTAGGGAATCCTATGCCGCGTTCAATTAAAAAAGGTCCTTTTATAGACCAGCACCTTGAAAAGAAGGTCTTGGAAGCGAGAGAAACTGATAACAAACGTCCAATTAAAACTTGGTCACGTCGTTCGATGATTTCTCCAGAGATGATCGGTTTAACAATTGCCGTTCATAACGGGCGTCAACACGTACCGGTGTTTGTTACAGAAGATATGGTTGGGCATAAGTTGGGTGAGTTCTCACCAACTCGCACCTTTAAAGGTCATGCCGCTGACAAGAAATCTAAACGATAAGGTTAAGATATGGCTACAAAAGCTAAACTCAGCTACGCACGCATTTCCGCACAAAAGGTGCGCTTGGTTGCAGATCAAATCAGAGGTTTGCCAGTAGAACGAGCAATCAATCTACTAGCGTTCAGTCCTAAAAAAGCTGCAGAGCTTATGAAAGGTGTGCTGGACTCAGCGATCGCTAACGCTGAACATAATGACGGTGCCGACATCGACGAATTAGTCGTTTCAGCAGTCATGGTTGACGAAGGTCCTACCATGAAACGTATGCAGGCTCGCGCAAAAGGCCGCGGCAACCGTATTCTTAAACGCACAAGCCACATTACTGTGGTTGTAGACGAGAAGTAAGAGAGCAGACTTATGGGACAAAAGGTTCACCCAACAGGTTTTAGACTTGGTATAATTAAAGATTGGAATTCGATCTGGTATGCCGATTCAGCAGATTTCTCAAATATGCTGGGCAACGATCTTAAAGTACGTGACTTCCTTAAAGGAAAATTGTCACATGCTTCAGTTAGCAAGATCCAGATTGATAGACCAGCCAAAACTGCCAAAATCACAATTCACACAGCTCGTCCTGGAATTGTTATTGGTAAAAAAGGCGAAGATATCGATAAGTTGCGTCAAGAAGCGTCAAAACTGATGGGTGTACCTGTCAATGTCGGCGTTGAAGAAATTCGTAAGCCTGAACTTGACGCAACATTGGTTGCGGAAAGTGTAGCTCAGCAACTAGAGCGTCGTATTATGTTCCGTCGTGCTATGAAGCGTGCGGTTACGAATACTATGCGCCTAGGTGCTGAAGGTATACGTATTAATGTTGCAGGTCGTCTGAACGGCGCAGAAATCGCACGTACAGAATGGTATCGCGAAGGCCGTGTACCTCTGCATACATTACGTGCTGACATCGACTATGGTACAGCGGAAGCTAAAACTACATACGGTATCATCGGTGTCAAAGTTTGGATTTTTAAAGGTGAAGTTTTTGATGCATTTGCTCAAAACACACCTGCAGCTGAAAAATAAGGTTATAACCAATGTTACAGCCAAAAAGAACGAAATTTAGAAAGCAGCAGAAGCTGCGCAACAGAGGTCTTGCACATCGCGGAGCAAAAGTAAGCTTCGGAGAGTTTGGCTTGAAATCTCTAGAGCGTGGACGTATCACAGCTCGTCAGATTGAAGCAGCTCGTAGAGCAATGACACGTCATATCAAACGTGGCGGTAAAATTTGGATTCGGGTATTTCCAGACAAGCCGATTTCAAGCAAGCCTTTGGAAGTACGTCAAGGTAAAGGTAAGGGTAATGTCGAGTACTGGGTTGCCAATGTTCAACCAGGACGCATGCTCTATGAAATGGAAGGTGTGTCTGAAGAGATTGCACGTGAAGCATTCCGTCTGGCAGCAGCAAAACTTCCCGTTAAAACCACATTTGTAACGCGGGCGATACTGTAATGAAAGCAAGCGAAATTAGACAAAAGTCAACTGAAGATCTAGTTAAAGAACTAGGTGAGTTGCACAAAGAGCAGTTTAATCTGCGTATGCAGAATGCAACAGGGCAATTAACTCGCAATAGTGAGTTACAACGTGTTCGTAGAGACATTGCTCGCATTAAGACTGTATTGAACGAAAAGAGATAGGGCACGGAAATGAGTGATCAGCAAAGTACAGCACGTTCGTTAACCGGTCGTGTCATTAGTGACAAGATGGACAAAACAATTACCGTTCTGATCGAACGTAGAGTTGCCCATCCGATCTATAAAAAATATGTAAGACGTTCTACCAAGTTACATGTTCATGATGAAAATAATGAATGTAACATCGGTGATACCGTCAGTGTTGCCTCAACTCGCCCACAGTCTAAGACAAAGTGCTGGAAGTTGGTCGAAATTATCGATCGTGCGAAATAAGCAACTATTCAGTTTGGAGTTTAGACCATGATTCAAATGCAAAGTAGCCTGGAAGTCGCTGATAACAGTGGTGCCAGACGAGTAGAATGTATCAAAGTGTTGGGCGGTTCGCATAAACGTTATGCAGGTATCGGCGATGTCATCAAAGTGACAATCAAAGAAGCTGCCCCGCGCGGTAAAGTGAAAAAAGGTACTGTTCATAACGCAGTTATCGTAAGAACACGTAAAGGTGTTCGTCGTCCGGATGGCTCAGTAATTCGTTTTGACGAAAATGCTGCAGTACTTCTGAACGCGGCTCAGCAGCCGATCGGTACGCGTATTTTTGGACCAGTTACACGTGAACTACGTGGTGAAAAGTTCATGAAGATTATTTCTCTGGCACCAGAAGTACTGTAAAAGGAGCGCTGAGATGGAAAGATTAAAACAAGGCGATCAAGTTGTTGTATTAACAGGCAAAGATCGTGGTAAACAAGGCGAAATCTTAAGTCGAATTGAAAAAGATGGAAAAGTTAAGTTTGTCGTTCAAGGCATAAACTTAGTGAAAAAACATCAAAAACCCAATCCGGCTTTAGGTCGCACAGGTGGCATTATCGAAAAAGAAATGCCAATCGATGGGTCGAATCTGGCTTTATTAAACCCTGCTACAGGTAAGGGCGATAAAGTTGGGTTTAAAGTGCTTGAAGACGGAAAGAAAGTCCGCTTCTTTAAATCAAATGGCGAAGTTGTAAGCGCTTGAGCTTCGTATTAGGTAAAACACAGTGAGCAGATTAAAAGATTATTATCGTGAAACAGTAGTTAAACAGTTACAAGACGAGTTTAACTATAAGTCAGTAATGGAAGTGCCGCGCATCACAAAAATCACTCTTAATATGGGTGTTGGTGAAGCATTGACTGATAAAAAAGTGCTTGAAAATGCAATGGCTGACATGGAAAAAATTGCCGGTCAGAAACCCGTTGTGACAAAAGCAAAAAAATCAGTTGCAGGCTTTAAAGTTCGTGAAGGCTGGCCAATCGGATGTAAAGTAACATTACGTGCAGACCGCATGTATGACTTTCTTGACCGTCTGATTACCATTTCAATTCCTCGTATCAGAGACTTTCGTGGGTTAAATCCGAAGTCTTTTGATGGTCAAGGAAACTATAGTATGGGGATTAAAGAACAAATTATCTTCCCAGAAATTGAATATGACAGAATCGATAAATTACGTGGTATGGATGTCACCATTACGACAACAGCAAAAAATGCTGAAGAATCACGTGCTTTGTTAACTGCATTCAAGTTTCCATTTAGAAAATAAACAAGGTTGGATGGTAAAAGATTATGGCTAAACGTTGCATGATTAATCGCGAAATCAAAAGAGCGAAACTGGTTGAAAAATACGCTGCAAAACGTGCGGAATTAAAGAAACAAATGTTGGATATGTCTCTACCTGCTGAACAACGTGAAGCAGCGGCGACAAAATTCCACGCGCTTCCACGTAATTCAAGTCCTGTACGCATGAGAAATCGTTGTGAATTGACTGGTAGACCACACGGTTATTACCGTAAGTTTGGTTTATCAAGAAATAAGCTGCGCGAGCATGCAATGAAGGGCGATATCCCTGGTTTGGTAATGGCTAGTTGGTAATTACCAACCTGATTAGTGGAGCTATATAAATGAGTATGACAGATCCTATTGCTGATATGCTGACTCGCATTCGTAATGCACAGCAAGCAAATAAAGTCGATGTGAAAATGCCTTCATCAAAGGTAAAGATTAGCATTGCAAAAGTATTAGAAGATGAAGGTTACATTTCATCATTCAATGTGAGTGATGTAGAAGGTAAATCAATTTTGACAGTTACTCTTAAATATTTTGAGGGTAAACCTGTAATCGCTGAAATTAACCGTGTAAGTCGTCCTGGTTTACGTGTGTATAAATCAGCCGATGAATTACCACGTGTTGTTGGTGGTTTAGGTGTTGCTATCGTGTCTACATCTAAAGGTGTGATGGCTGACCGTAAAGCTCGCGCCTTAGGTCAAGGCGGCGAAGTTTTGTGCGCTGTTAGCTAAGCCTTTATTTATTGGAGATTGTAAAATGTCACGTATTGCAAATGCACCAGTACAAATTCCGGCAGGCGTAGAAATTTCACTGAGTGATACAGAAGTTACAGTTAAAGGTTCTAAAGGAACGTTGACGCGTAATATTCACCCTGATGTTAACGTCAGCCAAGAAGATTCAGCTTTGAAATTTGCAGCAAATGTTAATTCACAAGCTGCAGTGGCTTTAGCTGGTACAACCCGTGCCCTACTCAATAACATGGTTATTGGTGTTACAGAAGGCTTTGTGAAAAAGCTGACTCTGGTTGGTGTGGGTTACCGTGCTAAAGCTCAAGGAAATAAATTAGATCTAACCCTAGGCTTTTCTCACCCTGTTCAATATGAAGTACCTGAAGGTATTACTGTTGAAACACCAAGTCAGACAGAAATTGTTGTCTCGGGTGCTGATAAGCAGACTGTTGGTCAGGTTGCAGCAGAAATTCGCGCATACCGTTCACCAGAACCTTATAAAGGTAAAGGTGTACGTTATTCTGACGAACATGTTGCTCGTAAAGAAGCTAAGAAAAAGTAAATAGGCTGAAAAATGGATAAGAAAATTTCACGTTTACGTAGAGCAGCTAGAGCGCGTGCAAAGTTGAAAGAGTTAGAAGTTTATAGACTAACTGTTCACAGAACGCCTCGCCATATCTACGCACAAGTTCTGACTCATGACAGTTCTAAAGTTATCGCTACTGCATCAACTTTAGATGCTGAAGTGAAAAAAGACCTTAAAGCTACAGGCAATATTGATGCAGCAACAGCTGTAGGTAAAGCTATTGCAGAGCGTGCTGCTAAACAAGGTGTTACTGAAGTCGCTTTCGATCGTTCAGGTTTTAGATACCATGGTCGTGTAAAAGCATTAGCTGATGCAGCCCGTGAAAACGGCCTTCAGTTCTAATTTAAAAGGTAATTAACATGGCTCAGAATGATCAAAGACAAGCCAATAACTCTGATGGCTTAATTGAAAAATTAGTTGGTATTCGTCGCGTTGCTAAGGTTGTGAAAGGTGGTCGCGTATTTGGTTTCTCTGCTCTGACAGTTGTCGGTGACGGAAATGGTCGAGTTGGTTTCGGCCAAGGTAAAGCACGTGAAGTACCTGTTGCAATTCAAAAAGCGATGGATGAAGCCCGTAAGAATATGAAAACAGTTGCTCTGAAAGGCGATACACTGCAACACGCAGTGAAATCTAGCCATGGCGCAGCGAAAGTATTTATGCAGCCTGCATCTGAAGGTACAGGTGTTATTGCCGGTGGTGCGATGCGTGCAGTATTCGATGCTGTAGGTGTACATAACGTACTGGCTAAGTCAAATGGATCAACTAACCCACTTAATGTTGTTCGTGCAACGATTAAAGGGTTAACTGATATGAATAATCCTGAAGCAATTGCTGCCAAGCGTGGTAAGACAGTTGAAGAGATTACGGAATAATAAAGATGTCATCACAAGCTAAATTGAAAGTCACCTTGGTGAAAAGTACCATCGGTCGTCTAGCAAAACATAAAGCATGTGTATCTGGTTTAGGTCTTAGAAAAACTGGAAGCAGTGCCATCGTGCTAGATACACCTGAAAATCGAGGCATGATTAACCATGTATCGTATTTATTAAAGGTTGAGGAAGTTTAAGATGAACCTAAATACACTTGCTCCTGCTGAAGGTGAAAAAAAATCAGCAAAACGCGTTGGACGTGGAATCGGATCTGGTTTAGGCAAAACTTGTGGCCGTGGTCACAAAGGTCAGAAATCTCGCTCTGGCGGATTTCACAAGAGAGGTTTTGAAGGTGGTCAAATGCCTTTACAACGTCGTCTACCTAAAGTCGGTTTCAGTTCACGTGTTGGTCGTACAACGGCAGAGATTCGTCTGGATGATCTGAAAAAAGTGACAGCAGACACTATTGACCTGTTATCGCTGAAATCAGCTGGCCTTGTCCCAGAAAATACATTGCGTGTAAAAGTGATTAACTCAGGTGAGATTAAATCTGCAGTTAATTTGAAAGGCATTGTTGCAACCGCAGGCGCAAAAAGTGCGATTGAGGCTGCAGGCGGAAAAGTCGAAGAGTAATATAAGTGGAAAAAAACAGACAACAAGCTGCTGCAGCTATGCTCGGAAACGGTAAGTTTGGCGAATTGAAAAGTCGCCTACTATTCGTTTTAGGTGCATTGATCGTATATCGTATGGGGACATTTATGCCTGTTCCAGGCATTGACCCGGCGGCATTAGCGATTATGTTTGAACAGCAAAAAGGAACCATCTTAGACATGTTTAACATGTTTTCTGGTGGCGCCTTGCAGCGTTTGTCTGTTTTTGCTCTCGGTATCATGCCGTATATCTCAGCTTCCATCATCATGCAGCTTTTAACTGTTGTTCACCCTAAACTTGAACAACTTAAGAAAGAAGGCGCAGCTGGTAAAAGAAAAATTACGCAATATACCCGCTACGGCACGCTGGTTCTGGCTACATTCCAAGCTCTAGGTATTGCTATTGCATTAGAATCACAAAGTGCATCTGGTGTAAATGTTGTCATCGATCCAGGCTTTGTTTTCCGTATAACAGCAGTTATTACTCTAGTTACAGGAACAATGTTCTTAATGTGGCTTGGTGAGCAGATCACTGAACGTGGCATTGGTAATGGCATTTCATTAATCATCTTTGCTGGTATTGTCGCGGGATTACCTGCTGCAGTAGGTGGTACGTTAGAATTAGCGAGAACGGGTCAACTTCATGCTTTCTTAGTTATCGCTCTAATAATACTTGCGCTGGCTGTGACAGCATTTGTTGTCTTCGTCGAGAGAGCACAGCGCCGTATACCTGTGCATTATGCAAAACGCCAGCAAGGTAGAAAAATGATTGCTGGGCAGGTTACACATCTTCCATTAAAGCTGAATATGGCAGGTGTCATACCTCCAATTTTTGCTTCAAGTATCATACTGTTTCCTGCTACAATAGCCGGCTGGTTCGGCTCAACTGATGGTATGGGCTGGTTGAAGGATATATCTACACTGATGTCTCCTGGTCAACCAATGTATGTTATGGCTTACGCTGTAGCTATTGTTTTCTTCTGTTTCTTCTACACTGCTTTAGTGTTTAATCCTAAAGAAACTGCAGAGAACTTACAAAAGTCTGGCGCTTTTATTCCTGGTATTCGTCCAGGCGAACAAACAGCTAGATATATTGATACAGTGATGGGGCGTTTAACCCTAGCTGGAGCTATATATATTACTGCGGTGTGTTTGCTGCCAGAGTTTCTGATTTTATATTGGAGTGTTCCATTCTATTTTGGTGGTACATCTCTGCTGATTATCGTTGTTGTGGTAATGGATTTTGTTTCTCAAGTCCAGTCTCACATGATGTCTCAGCAGTATGAAAGTTTGATGAAAAAGTCAAATAAAAATAATGGTGGGATGTCTGGCTTTTTAGGCTAGAACCACGAATAAGGTTTGCTGGAGAAAAAACATGAAAGTTCAGGCGTCAGTTAAAAAGATTTGTCGCAATTGTAAAATTGTAAAAAGAAATGGTGTTTTACGAGTTATCTGTACAGAAGCTCGTCATAAACAGCGCCAAGGTTAATTGGCGAATATCTTTAGTTAGTTGTTGAACAAAACAATTGTATGTTACAATTCACTGTTCACTCCTGAGGAATTTAGGGTAAATCAATGGCTCGTATAGCTGGTATTAATGTTCCTGTGCAAAAGCACACTGTAATTGCTTTAACATCAATTTACGGTATTGGACGCACACGTGCTCAATCAATCTGTGAAGCTGCTGGAATCGCTCCAGACACAAAAATAAGAGATTTGTCTGAGCAAGAAGTCGAAGTGCTTCGTACAGAAGTTGCAAAATTCACTGTAGAAGGTGATCTACGTCGTGAAGTATCTATGGATATCAAACGGTTGAAAGACCTTGGCTGTTTCCGTGGTGTTCGCCACCGTAGAGGTCTTCCGGTTCGCGGCCAAAGAACTAAAACAAATGCAAGGACTCGTAAAGGTCCTCGCCGTATGGTTAAGTAAGGATAAACGATGGCAAATTCATCAGCACGACAACGTAAACGTGTTAAAAAGAATGTTGTTGATGGCGTAGCACATGTACACGCTTCATTTAACAACACAATCGTTACTATAACGGATCGTCAAGGTAATGCCTTGTCATGGGCAACATCTGGTGGTTGTGGTTTCCGCGGTTCACGTAAAAGCACTCCTTTCGCAGCACAGGTTGCTGCTGAGAAAGCTGGAGAAGTCGCTAAAGAATTTGGTATGAAGAACCTTGATGTAGAAATCAAAGGTCCTGGTCCAGGTCGTGAGTCAGCTGTAAGAGCTCTGAATAACTTAGGTTTCAAAATCACTAATATTTCAGACGTTACACCAATTCCTCACAACGGTTGCCGTCCACCTAAGCGTCGCCGCGTTTAATAGATTTCGGAGTAATACATAATGGGAAAATATCGTGGCCCAACTTGTAAATTAAGCCGTAGAGAAGGTACGGATCTGTTCTTGAAGAGCAGAGGCAACCCAATCGAAAGTAAATGCAAGATTGAAACAAAACCAGGTCAACATGGCGCTCGTAGAGGTCGTGACTCTGACTATGCAATGCAGCTTCGTGCTAAACAGCGTATTCGTCGTATTTATGGTGTTTTAGAAAAACAATTCCGTAACTACTACAAATCAGCAGATCAAAAGAAAGGTGCTACAGGTGTCAATCTGTTAAGCATGCTTGAACAGCGTCTAGATAACGTTGTTTACAGAATGGGCTTTGCTGGTACACGTGCCGAAGCGAGACAACTTGTTTCACATAAAGCTATTTTAGTTAATGGAAAAGCAACAAATATTCCTTCGTATCAAGTTAAAGAAGGTGATGTTGTAGAGATCCGTGAAAAAGCTAAGAAGCAAGAGCGTATTGCCAACGCAATGTCTGTTGCTGAACAATTAGGTTTTCCTGAATGGGTTGATGTGAATACAAAAGCATTTTCTGGCACATTTAAACGTTTGCCAGAACGTGATGAGCTTCCAGCCGAACTTTCAGAAAACTTGGTTGTAGAGCTTTACTCGAAATAATCATAACTAAACTTCATTAGAAGTTTACTAGAGGAATTTGCATGACGACTTACACGAGTCAATTTCTAAAACCAAGGATCGTAGATATCCAAAAGTTTAGTGATACGCGTACACGTCTTGTACTTGAGCCGTTAGAGCGTGGCTTTGGTCATACTTTAGGTAATGCACTGCGCAGAATCTTATTGTCTTCAATGGAAGGTGCTGCAGTTGTTGAAGCCCAAATCGATGGTGTTGTACATGAGTACTCTGCTATTGATGGTGTTCAAGAAGATGTCTTAGATATTCTTCTTAACATGAAAGGTATTGCGGTCAAACTTCATGAAGGCAATGAAGTCGTTTTGACTCTTAACAAAGAAGGTGTGGGCCCAGTCACAGCAGCTGATATTCAGTTACCACATAATGTTGAGATAGTGAATCCAGAACATGTCATCGCTAATCTCACAGGTGGTAGCCTTTCTATTACGTTTAAAGTAACTAAAGGTCGTGGCTACTCTGCAGCAAATACTCGTAATGTTGGTGAAGATGAAGACCGTGCTATTGGACAGCTCTATCTAGATGCCTCGTTCAGTCCAGTTCGTTTGGTCACATATAGCGTAGAAAGTGCACGTGTTGAAAACCGTACAGACTTAGACAAGCTAATCATTGATGTTGAAACAGATGGTACACTTGAAGCTGAAGACAGCATCAAATATGCGGCTACTATCTTAAGTGACCAGCTGACTTCATTTGTTGATTTCACTGTCATTGAAGAAAGTGTATCTGAACCAAAACAACCTGCTGTAGATCCAGCACTACTTCAAGCAATCGATGATCTTGATCTTACTGTGAGATCAGCAAACTGTTTGAAAGCAGAAAATATTTATTATGTAGGTGACTTAATTCAGCGTACAGAAATGGAATTGCTGAAAACACCGAACTTAGGTAAAAAGTCATTAACGGAAATTAAAGAAGTATTAGCCTCAAAAGGTTTGTCATTAGGGATGCACCTAGATAATTGGCCACCTGCTTCTTTAGAGCAAAAATAATACTGAAGTAATTCAGCATAAAAGAATAGGGTAACAACAATGCGTCATCGTAATTCTGGTCGTAAATTAAATCGTAACAGCAGCCACAGAAAGGCTATGTTCAAAAACATGGCTACATCTTTGTTTGAACACGAAATCATTCGTACCACTTTGCCTAAGGCTAAAGAGTTACGTGGTGTCGTTGAGCCTCTGATTACTTTAGGCAAAAAAGATTCTGTAGCGAATCGTCGCTTGGCTTTCGCAAGACTAGGCGATAGAGAAGCTGTAACAAAGCTTTTCAATGTTATTGGTCCACGTTCAGCTAGTCGCCCTGGTGGCTATGTCAGAATTCTGAAAACAGGGTTCCGTCAAGGTGATAAAGCGCCAATGGCGATTGTGGAGCTGGTAGACAGAGATATTCAAGAATCAGAAGCTGCTGAATAAGTATTAACTGATTTAAGAAAAAACAAAAAAGCCGGCTTTATGCCGGCTTTTTTATTTATGTAAGCATTAATTTAAAAAAGCGCTTGCATACATTAAAGGCTTCGCGTAATATGCGCTCCTCTTGCTGATGAGGGAGCCTTTCGGGGCTAAGTAAATCGGCAAACGATTTAAGATTTACACAGTAACAAAAACGTAAAATTTAAGTTGACAGTCAGGCAGAGAGCTGTATAATTCTCGCTTCTTTGTTGCAGCGAACATCAGCAACAAAACGCTCTTTAACAAACTGGTATCAAGTAATTTGTGTGGGTACTTACGTTAGGTCACTAGAAGATCTGATGCTTAGTATTTACATGCTAACGTCAAAATGAGTTTTGTAGTTTTTTTTAAAAGCTACGCCAAAAATTAAACTGAAGAGTTTGATCATGGCTCAGATTGAACGCTGGCGGCATGCCTAACACATGCAAGTCGAACGATGAAGTCTAGCTTGCTAGACGGATTAGTGGCGGACGGGTGAGTAATGTATAGGGATCTGCCTAGTAGTGGGGGACAACAGCCGGAAACGGCTGCTAATACCGCATACGCTCTACGGAGGAAAGCGGGGGCTCTTCGGACCTCGTGCTATTAGATGAACCTATATCAGATTAGCTAGTTGGTGGGGTAAAGGCCTACCAAGGCGACGATCTGTAGCTGGTCTGAGAGGATGATCAGCCACACTGGGACTGAGACACGGCCCAGACTCCTACGGGAGGCAGCAGTGGGG
>ENA-ORCW01000609-ORCW01000609.1-marine-metagenome-genome-assembly--contig:-NODE-609-length-16362-cov-2.778139_pt1 | contig 16362 bp, 10 predicted proteins | sample MGYA00237784_ERZ508517 | MGnify/ENA primary metagenome ERZ508517 (study PRJEB26187, sample SAMN06268979) | marine metagenome | isolation source: Tt ae E1 feedstock associated aerobic enrichment on... | reverse complement strand
TGACCGAGTTCAGCCGCTGGCCTTCCCCAAAGTTCCTGATCGGGGAAAGCTACGGGACCACCCGGGCTTCCGCCCTTTCGCTGCACCTGCAGAACCGCTACGGAATGTATTTCAACGGCGTGATGCTGGTCTCCTCCATTCTTGATTTCAGCACGGCCCGTTTCAACGAGGGCAACGACCTGCCCTACATCCTGTTTCTTCCCAGCGAGGCCGCTACCGCATGGTATCACCGGAAACTGCCCGCCAAACTGCAGAAACTTTCCCTGGATGACTTTCTCAGGGAGGTGGAGCAGTTCGCCACCAGCACTTACCGGGACGCCCTCTTTGCCGGGGACAGCCTGCCGCAGGAAGACCTCGAGACCGTGGCCGCCAGACTGGCGGATTACACCGGGCTGCCGCAGGAGGACTACCTGCGCGAACGGCTGCGGGTCCGCGCCTACGAGTTTTTCGACCTGCTCCTGAAGGACCAGAACAAACGCGTCGGCCGCTTCGACAGCCGTTACGTCGGCGGATCAACCTACACCTGGGAGCGCCATGAGGCCGGCGTCGATCCCAGCTACTCGCAGGTCTATGGAGCCTACAGCGGCGGCTTCAACGATTACCTGCGCAGCGAGCTGAATTATGAAAGCGACTTGCCCTACGAGATCCTGACCAGTGTGGTCCGTCCCTGGAATTACGGTGTAGAGGGGGAGGCCCAGTACGTCAACGTGGCCAACCGCCTGCGCGAGGCCCTGGTCATGAATCCGTTCCTGCAGGTCCATGTCTGCTGCGGGTACTACGACCTGGCCACCCCCTATTTTGCCGCTGAATACACGGTCAACCGGCTCATGCTGGACCCCGAACTGCGGGACAACATCACCCTCTCCTACTACAAGGGCGGGCACATGATGTATACCGTCCGGGAGGAGCTGGCCAGGCAGAAGGAAGCCCTGGCCGGGTTCATTCGTTCCGCTCCGCGGGCCGGCCGGAACTGAGGGCCGGATCCGCCTTGCGCGGCCGGTGATCGAGGATGTCGATCACGGTCACCAGGCCGGCGAACTGGCGGTCCGCGTGGCAGACGATGAGCTTGTTCTTCCCGGCCCGGTTCATCCGGTCCAGGACCTCCTCCGCGCATAGCGAGTCATCCACCACCGGCAGCTCGCTCAGGGGCAGGTCGGCCACGGTCTGGCCGCTGTCCAGGCCCACCGTCTTGATGGCGTCGTAAAGGGTGTCGCGCCGCAGGGAACCGATGAACTTCCCCTCCCCGTCAAGGACCGGGTAGCTTCCATGGAAGCGCTCCCGGAAAATGTCGAGGGCCTGCTGGAAATTCATGTCCATGCGCAGGGTGTCGGCCTCGCGGACCATCAGCTCGGTGACCGGCATGGCCAGGACCTCGTCCCCGATCCGCTCCTTGAGGTGACTATAGTCCTCCTGCAGCCCGTAGGCCAGGGCCGAGCGCTGGAACAAGGCCTCCAGGGCCTTGCTGCCGTCGACAATGGCCCGGAACTCGGGGGCCCCGATGGCCACCAGCTCCGAGGAGTCCGCCGCCACCGCCTGGTAGCGCCAGACCTGGTCGTTCAGGATGGCCCGCTCGCCGAAATACTCCCCGGCGCCGACGGTCTTGATGACCGTTTCCCCGTCCCGGATCTCGATCTTGCCGGACTGCACGAAATAGACCGAAAAGGCCGGCTCATCGGGGTAGAACAGGACGTCCCCGGCCTCCATGTGGATGGATTTGAGCGGCTTTGAATACTGCGGGCTGAGCAGGTTGATGTCCCGCGGAAAAAAGAGGTCGAAGGTCCAGTCGAGGAGCACCCGCAGCTTGCGCTGGAGTCCCGGCAGCTTGGCCAGGTAAATGGTCCGCCAGGCCCACCAGGCGAGGAAGCCGGAAAAGGACAGCCCCATGATGTCGGCCACCGCCTTGTGGTGCCCGATCGCCGCCAGTTCGCCGAGCCCCTTGAATTCAAACGGCTTGCGGCGGTGACCGTCCATCACGGCAAGGATGTTGCGCCCGGCATGCCGCCCCTGGCGCTGGGCAAACTGGGCCGTCGGCGGGCAGAAATTGTCCTCATCCAGGGGCACCGCGGCACAGTCGCCAACCGCCCACACCTGGTGCCGCCCGTTGACCTGCAGGTGGGGATTGGTCCGGATCCGTCCGCGGACGCTTTCCACGTCCATCTGTTCCGCCAGCTTCAGAATCAATGGATGCGGGGCGTTGCCCACGGTGGAAATCACCGTGCTGGCCTGCAGTCGCTGGCCGTCCGAGAGGATAATACAGTTTGCCGTCACCGCCTTGACCCGCTTCTGGAGAATCAGCTTCACCCCGGCCTTCTCGAGGACGGTAGCGGTGTACTCGCCCAGCTTGCGGCTCAGCGTCGGCAAAAGGTGCTCGCCGGAATGGACCAGGGTCACCGAGTAATCCTCGTCGCCGATGTTGTCGTAGTACCGGTGAATACTGGTCATCAGGTCGTAGATGCCCCCGGCCGTCTCCACCCCGGAGTAACCCCCGCCGACCACCACGAAGGATAGCAGCTGGCGCTTGCGGTCCTCCTCGCGGACCAGGTTGGCTTCCTCGAAGCGGCCGATGATCTTGGCCCGCAGCTTCATGGCGTCCCCGACATTCTGCATCAGGAGGGAGTGCTCGCTCATCCCCGGAACCCGGCTCAGGTCGATCTTGGCCCCCATGGCCAGGACCAGCTGCTTGTACTTGAAAATCACCTCGGAGGTGAAGTCCCCCGCGCTCAGGCGCACTTCCTTCGCCTCCGGATCAATGGAAGTCACCTCCGCCTTGTAGACCAGCAGGCCCCGGCACAGCTGGCGGATCGTATTGACCACGTGCCGCGGGGAAATGGAGGCCGCCGCCACCTCGGGCAGCATCGGCTGGAAGACCATGTAATTCTCGTCGGAGACCAATCCCACCCGGAAATCTGGATCGCGGCGACAGCGGCGGGCCAGCTCCTTGCCACAATAGACCCCGGCAAAGCCGCCGCCGAGGATCAGCACGTCAAACTCCTGTATCGCTTCCGCAGGCATGTCCTTAACATAGCATGCAATTTCCGTGCCTGCATGGGATAAGGCTTTTCATGTGACGCCTGAGAGTAGCGCGTTTACGCGCGAAGACCGAGACCCGGGTCTTCGCGCCCCGCAGCCGCGGGACGCGACTCCAAGGTGGACGCGGCTGCGAGGCGCCACGAAAAAAAGGCCGTCCCCCGGATGTGGGGACGGCCCTTGTCAATAAAGGATTGGATCGCTGACGACCTAGCCGCGGAAGTAAAGGTAGGCGGCGAGGATCAGGACCAGGGTCAAACAGCTCCAGAGAACATCCTTCTTGTTCCAGCTGTTGCGCGACTCGGCCCGGTGCTCATCGGTCACGGTGCCGTAGGTCAGGCCGCTGATCTTTTCGTAGGACGGGGCCGGGGTCATGTAGCTGACCACGTAGAAGACCGCGATGCAGACGATCAGGATCAGGATCGAGTAGTACTGGAAGAACATGTTGTTGATGATCCAGAACAGGGAACCTTCAGCGTACTGGTGTTCGAAAAGCGATACGGGCGTATCGATGACCAATCGGAACAGTCCCATTATAAAACCGACAATGAGGGTCGCCAGGCAACCCGGCCCGTTGAGGCGCTTGAAAAAGACGCCGAAGAAGAAGACCACGAAAATCGGCGGGGCCAGGTAGGCCTGGATGCCCTGCAAGTAGTCGTACAGTCCCTTGGCGCCCTGGATGACCGGGATCCAGAGGAGGCCGATAATGACCAGGACCGCCGTCGCCACGCGGCCGATCCAGACCAGCTTGTGCTGGCTAACGCCCTTGTGCAGGCGGGAATAGAAGTCCATGGTGAAGAGGGTGGCGGTGGCGTTGAGGACGCCCGCGAGGGAAGACATCAGCGCCGCCAGCAGGCCGGCCACGACGATTCCGCGGAAACCGGCCGGGAGCACGTTCTGGACCAGCAGCGGGAAGGCGGCTTGCGCATTCTCGCGGATGACATTACCCGTTTCCGGATCGATCATTTCCCGTTGCAGGGCTTCCACCATGCCGCTCTTGGCCAGGGCAAAGGAAATCATCCCCGGAATGATGAAAATGAAGACCGGAAGGAGCTTCAGGAGGGAGGCGAAGATGGTGCCGCGGCGGGCCTCGGTCTCGTTCGGGGCCCCCAGCATGCGCTGGACGATATACTGGTCGGTACACCAGTACCAGAGGCCGATGACCGGGGCGGCAAAAAGCATCGAGAGCCAGGGATAATTGCCGTTGAAGTACCAGGCCTCCTTGACGATATCCCCGTTGGCGGCCACTTCCCGGACAGGTGCCCAGGTACCCTCGGCACCGGCCCGGACGATCGGTTTCCAGAGGTTGAACATTTCGCTGCCGGCGATTTCCCGCAGGCTATCCCATCCGGCGAAGATACTGCCGTGACCCAGGGTGCGCAGGCCGAAGAAAGTCACCAGGGCGGATCCGAAGACCAGGATGAAGGTCTGCATGGCCTCGGTGTAGGCCACCGCCCGCAAACCGCCGAGAACGGTGTAGATCCCGGTCAGGACCAGGACCAGGATGGATCCGATCCAGAAGCTGTTCAGGGGCCCGATGTGCATTTCCGGAAGCAGGGTGCCGAAGACAACACCGCCTGCGAAAATGCCCACCGCGATCTTGGTCAGGACGTAGGCAAACAGGGAAATCAGGGAAAGGACGGTTCGCGAGGTCGGATTGAAGCGGCGCTCCAGGAATTCCGGCATGGTAAACACCTTGGACCGCATGAAGAAAGGCGCGAGGACCCAGCCCAGGACCAGGAGACACCAGGCATGCAGTTCGTAGTGGGCCATGGCCACACCGTCGGTGGCGCCCGATCCGGCCAGGCCGACCAGGTGCTCGGACCCGATGTTGGAGGCAAAGATGGAAGCCCCGACGATGAACCAGCCGAGGTTGCGTCCGGCCAGGAAGTAGTCCTCGGCCTCGTCCTTACCCTTTAAGATCACCCACCAGGCCACGCCCAGCAAGAGTGCGAAATAACCCGCAATGACAATCCAGTCCAATAGTTCCATAGTGGTAGTACCTTTCCTTGGGGATGAGTGTGAAAGTTCCGGATTTCATATGGAAATTCCGGAAAGATCAAGTTTGCGGAGAGTTCCCGGCAAAATTCGGGACGCAGGAGCTAAGTTGCCGGCTACAGGAGACTTACGGACTGTGTCGCTTCCCGGGGCAGCCAGGAGGAGGATTTGCGGCAAGTGAAATTGGAATGAAGTTCACGGGAAATGGGTGAATTTCAACGTTTATGCAGGCCCTCCGCCAGAGGAGTAGCCGTGCGTTCTCAGGGCAGCAGTGAAGCCCTGACGCGCCAGAACACGGGCTTGGGGGCGGCGGCCCCGATGGTGATACGGACGGCTTCGAATCCATTTTCCTGGTCCTCGGTTTCCTCGCTGAAGGGAATGCCGGCTGCGTCCGGATCCTGCCAGAGTTTCAGGTCCGGGGAGACCTCGTATTCCCATTCCAGGCCCAGCTCGCGGGGGCGGGTGTATTCCAGCAGCGTGGACCCGGCCGGACCAGGGCTCGTCAACAGGGGAACCTCCACATGTCCGGCAACAAGGGGATGCCCAAGGAAAAGGAATTCCATGAAATTGATATAGCCATCCAGGTCCGGATCCTCTCCCCGTTCGCCATCGGGATCCTGATCGGCAAAGTATCGTGTTCGCCAGTCGGAATAGGTCCGGGCTGCGGTCCGGAACCAGGAGACCTCGCTGACCGTCTCCTTGCGGCCATCACTGGCCGTCAGCCGCCAATCGTACTCCAGCATGGGATCGAGTTGGTCCCAGTCGAACCGGAGCGGGGTACCGGGAATATGGTTGTCCAGGGTCATGACCGGGCTGAACCCGCCCTGCCCGGGAGTCATCTCGTAATCCAGGCTGAAGGCACCGCCGAAGTCCTCGTAGAAGGCATCGAGCCAGGGAGAATAGGTATCGACAAAAATCTTGTTGCGACGCGGGGAGAAGGTCAGCAAACGCAGGTATCCGGCCCCACCCTCGGCCAGGCCCTGATAATCCTGGACCATGGAATACACGGTGTGCCCTTCATGTGTATCGGTCCGGATCCCTTCCCCGGTAACGTGGCCGCCCAGCATCAGGAAGAGGTTGGGATTGTCCTTGAGCACCTGGTACAGGACCTCTCCATAGGGGCTCCAGAGAGCTGGATCGCCCGGATTGACCATGTGATGGCTGACAATGATTCCCCGGTGATCCTGATACTCCTTAAGCAGTGCGTCCGCCCATTCCAGAAGACCGGGATCGACCGGATCCCGGGCCGGATCGGTATATTCGAGACTGATGACAATGAAGTCCATGCCCCCCGCCTTGAAGAGGTAGTAATGGTTGTCGTTGTTGTCGCCGTAGTGACCACCGTAGTAGCTGTAACGATCGAAATGACTGGCCCCGAAATACTGGTTGAAGTAGAAGGTGGTTCCGGAGGAGCGCCAAATGGGTTCCTGGTCATGGTTGCCTACATTCACGGCGAAGGGAATCCCTTCCTCGAGGCCGGTGGTGTCCGGCCGGTGCAGCCGGTACATGGCCTGGGCGGCGTTCAGCCACTCGGTCCCGTTGTCCCCGCCACTTTTGATGTCGCCCGACTGGGTGATGTCGCCCATGTGGAGGACGAAGGGAATGTTCAGCTCCTCATGGTGCTCGACGATCCAGTCGGTCTGGCTGAAGAAGATTTCCTTAACCGCGCCGTTGATTTCGGCGGCGTAATTCTGGGTATCGGGAAGAAGGATCACACTGAAGTCGTCCTCCCGGACCGGGACCGTTGGCCTTGCCTCAAGGGTTACTGTCAGCGGATCGGAGTCGGGGTCCGAGACTTCCACCTCAATTGTGGCGGGCTCATGGACGCCCGTTTGTCCCGGGACGGGAGCGGAAATCTGCCCGAACTGCGGTGCGCCGTTGGCGGGATCGGTGTCATAGGTCACCAGCAGGCGGGGCCGCTGCTCGAGGACGGAGTTGTGTGAGGTATACAGTGCGAATCCGTCGCTGAAGCTGGTCCGGACCAGCCAACCCGACTGGGCGGCTCCATTCGCCCAGGCCTGCAGGCTGGAGGTGACATCGATTTCATAATAGAGGCCGGGGGTACCGAAGATATGAACGTCATCGTAGTCCGCCAGGGCCTCTGAATCGTCGGCCTGCAATCCATCCCCGCCGATGGCTTCCGAGGACCACGTGGTAGCGGCATCCCAGGAGACCAGCATCCGGTGCCAGGACACCGGCTTGTAGGACTGGGAATTCGAATTGGTCCCGAGATAAATCCGGAGCTTCGCCTGGACGATCGAGGCCGCCGGAGGAACCCGGTCCCCTTCCCCGCCGAACAGATCCGCGAATTGCATCAGGGCCTGGTTGTCCCCTCCATCCCCGTTGTTGTCGATCCAGACATAAATCGACTTGGAATTGCTGTCGGGATTGTTTTCCCGGATGCCGATATCGAGGGCACCATTGTAAGCATTCATGCCCTTTTGGAAGTACAGGGTGCGGTTCCCGAATGTCCGGTCATCGGTACGGGCCATGGCCAGGTTCCCGTACGCGGATCCGGTGTCATTAAAAGCGTGCAGCCGGTAGGCATACTCAAAATCCGGAACGAGTCCGGAATCGGTATAGGCTACCGTATCCGCGGGGAGCGAGTCAGCGATGGTCTCCCATGTCCCGCCGGGCAGAACCCGCCGCTCAATACGGAATCCGGATTCGTTGGCCGACAAGTCCTCCCAAGCCATTCCGATGGTCGCTTCGGATTCCGGCCAGGCACGGAAATCGACCGGTGCGTCGGGGGTCTGGGCGGTGGCAACATGGGACAGGACCGACGCCAAAGGCAGGCAAAGCAGGAATTTTGTGCGGACCAGGGACATAGTCTAATGGCTGCCTTTGTGGGCCAGGGCCGGATCAGGGTTGTTCAAAAGGCTGAAGGTCATTTCCTGTCCGGTTTCGATAACGACCACCATCGGCGTGAGCGGGCCGCTGTCGATTCCGGTGTCTGCCTTTACGGGGCCCGGTTTATCGGCGAACTGGAAGCGCTTCTCCAGCACCAACAGTCCGGAATCGGCAGAATCGCCGCCGAGGACTTCGCCATGCTCGATGGCCAGGATCGAACATGGATAGCTTTGGCCGGCAGCCCCTGACAGATCGCCTTCCCGATTCCCGAACCGCATCCGGATCATTCCGGACAAGCGGGCAGCCATGACGGATACGGAGAGTGGTGCCCTGTCCGGTTCGATGGCTTGAAATGAATTCAGGGGAATATAGGCCCGGGCCAACAGCTGCTGCCCGTCGCGGATGAGCCGCAAGCATGCCGGGCGGTTGCGCCAGTTGGGGGCCACGCTGTCCAGACTGGTCATCCGGGAAATGTCCGCCGGTTGTTCCTTCCAATCGAAACGGCAGCTCAGCGGCAGGCCGGGACCGAACTGGGCCGGCAACAAAACCAGCTCGCCCGCACGGTAGACCAGGATCTGGGCAAGGATCGAGTCCCCGCTCCCAGCCGGACTGAATTCCTGGGCAAAAATCAATTCCTCCGGCGCCCGGTCAAACGTGTAGCGCATTCGAATGGCCAACTGCTGCTGGCCAGTTGTCATGAGACGCTGGCTTCCCTCCCCCAGGTCCGACACCTCCACGATGACCGAGTCCGGAGCCAACAGCCCCGACCCGGGTGCCAGCAGGCCAAAGCGGCGCCCCATCCTGAAGCCACAGTCCCGCAGCAGCGATGCGCGGTCCTCGGCCTCCAACCGCTCCCAGTCCAACGGCTTGAGGTTGCCCGCCTGCAGCAAATCCAGGACCACCGCCCGGATGGTGATATCCGCGCCAGTGGCTTCGATCTCAGCCCTTACGGCTGTCGTGTTACGCCCGTGCGCTGCCAGTGAATGTCCCAGCAGGGTCGTCATCGCCAATAGCGCTCCTGCCCGGCTCCACGTTTTTCCCATTGTGCCTGCTTGGCGAATTCAATCCCTCAAGTCAAGCATCCCAAAACAGATGGAACAAAAACGTTACAAGTGTTAAGAAATATTCAGGAAAGCCGCTTCTGCAGGGCCAGCAAATCCGCCGGCAACCTGGACTCGAAGTCCAGCCGGCGTCCGTCGCGGGGATGGAGCAGGCCGATCCGGGCCGCATGGAGGGCCTGGCGCTTGAACCCGTAGGGCAAGGGAGCGCCCTTGCGCTGCATGGCCTTGATGGTCCCGGGGTGATAATGGCGGTCCCCGATAAGCGGGAGCCCCTCGGCAGCGGCCTGGATACGGATCTGGTGCTTCAGTCCGGTCTCCAGACGAATCCCCAGCCGGCAGGCCCGGTGCTGTTCGAACTCGCGTTCCACGGTGAAATGGGTCACCGCCTCGACCGCTCCCTCGACCGGTTCCTGGAAGAGCTGCTGCCGGTACTCCCGGGCATCCAGCTTGAGCCAGTGGCGCCAGGTGCCGGAGGGGGCACGCGGACGTCCATCGGCGAAGGCGGTGTACTCCCGCAGGAGCTCGTAGCGCTGGAGCTGGTCGATGAGGGCCCGCCGCGCCTCCTCGTTCAAGGCCAGGCAGAGGAGCCCGCTGGTGTACTGGTCCAGCCGGTGTACCGGGAGCGGCCGTACCAGGCCGGGACCACCGAACAGCCGCTTCCGCTGCGCATCGCCGCGGGGATCGTTGAGGTAGTCACCCAGAAGGTCCAGGGCGGACTTTCCGGCCTGTTCCTCTGCCGGCACGGAAAGCAGCCCGGCGGCCTTGTCGACAATGGCCAGGCTCTCGTCGAGATAAAGGACGGTCAGCTTCGGATGCACCTTCTTCCGGTGCTCCCAGGAGGCCACCGAGCTGTCGGGAGCTCCCAGGGCCAGGGAATCCCCGGGATCCGGCATGCGCAAACCGGCCTGGGAAACGGCTTTCCCGTCCAGGTAAAAGCGCCCCGCCGCGATCCATTGCTTGAGCCGCTTGCGCGGGGTGTCCGGGCAAAGGACCTGGGCCCATTCCAGCAAGGTCCGCTCCGGCGCCTGGTCGTGGTCATCCATGGAGTAAGGGTCTTCGACTCGCCGGACACCCGGCAAGAACAATTCCTTGATTTCAGCACGGTGTAAGAATTCTGTATGAAGCCGGACCGGGGACGGCTTTTCTTGAACCGGGGGATCCCGTCGCCTAATCAGGAGCCCATGTTTTCCTTGAAATCTCTCGTAACAGGGCTCTCCGCGGTCCTTTTCCTGAGCCTTCTACCATTCCAGACGTGGGCCGATCCGGTCGAACCCCCTCCCCTGGCGGCCAAAATGTCCAAAAGCGAAAAGGCGGCTGCCATCGCCAGCTATGAACGGCTCATGGAACAGGCCCCGCCCCTGCAAGTCGGCGATTCGGAGAAGGAATTGCTCCACCGTCTGGGCCCGCCCGAGGGGGTCCTTTCAGTGGGTAGCAAAAAGAAACTGAACTATGGTCCCGGCTACATTATGGTCGAGGGAGGCAAGGTGACCCAAATCGTCGAGGTGCCGGCCGGGCAACTGGCCGCGCCGGACGCGGAATCCTACAGGGCCTATCAGGAGGCCCGCGGACAGGTCCGCTACATGGGCCGGTGGATGTCGGTCGTGGAGAGCCTTGACGCCTATGAACGGGCCCTTGACGACCAGGAGCGCAGCGAAGAGCGGATCCAGGCCGGCAAGGCCAGCGCCGCCAAGCGCAGGCAGTACATCGCCCGGACGGAGAAAAACTACCTCGACATCCGCCGCAAAGGCGCGGAAATCCAAGTTGAGGACCTGGTCGTCCCGGGGAAGATCACGGTGGTGGATTTTTATGCCGACTGGTGTGCGCCCTGCCGAAAGATCGCCCCCTACCTGGTCAAGCTGTCGGAGCAGCATCCGGACATTGTTGTCCGCAAGGTGGACATCGTGAACTGGAAGTCCCCGGTGGCCAAACAATGGAAGTTGCGCAGCATTCCCAACATGCGGGTCTACGACAAGAACGGCCGCATGGTCGGCGAGCCGACCCACGACCTGAAGCAGATCGTCCGCTACATCAACAGCATCCCCTGAGCCCTTCGCTCCTTAGTCCTTAGTCCTTGGTCCTTCGTCCTTCGTCCTTCCAATGACGGTCTGGAAATCCGGCAGGACCCAGTCACCCGGGACGCGGCATTTCATTTCCACATTGTCCCCGCTGAAGCGGAAGACCAGGTTGACCATTCGGGTCTCTCCCTCGACGAAGATCCACAGGTCCAGGGTATCCGGGGAGGACCAGGCGGCGGCCAGGTCGATGGGAATGCCGGCCGCCGAGGGATGCGGGGCCAGGTCGCCGGCGACCCATTTTCCCAGCCCGAAGGGCGTGCGGGCCTCTCCCCATGGGCCGGCCACCCGCATGATTCCGGCATCCCCGTCAAAGCTGAAGGATACGGTATCGAACCGGGTGAAGTTCGGCTCCAGGCGGTAGGTCTTTCCCGAAACCCCGGCCTCGATAGCTGAATGCGAGGCTCCTTCCGGGAGCGGAACCTGCAGGCTGGCCAGCGTCTCGTGCAGACGCTCCAAGGCCTCCGGATCGGCGGGCAGCGGTTCATTCGAAAGGCCCGGCAGGAGGTTGTCCCAGACCCAGTGGAAGCCCTGCCCCATGTCCCGCAAATTGGCGTTGGCGGCGACCACCAGGTCGTATTCCGGGAGCACCAGGCAGACCTGGCCAAAAGCCCCGTCGGCACGGTATCCGCCGACTGAATTCATCCAGAACTGGAAGCCGTAGCCGACCTCCCAGTCGTTTTCCGGATCGGAGCCGTTGGAGACCTGCTTCCGGGTCGCCTCGGCCAGCCAGGCCGCCGGGACCAGCTGTTGACCGTTCCATTCCCCGTGCTGCAGGAGCATCTGTCCGAAGCGGGCGATATCCATGGTGCTCAGGTAGAGCCCGCCGGCCCCGCGATCGACCCCGTCCCGGCTTTTCAGGATGCGGGCCCCGCTGATTCCAAGCGGCTCCAGGACCCGCGGGGTCAGGTAATCCAGCATGCCCTGGCCCGTGACCCGCTGCAGGACCGCACAGAGCATATAGGTGCCAAAGCTGTTGTAGAGGAAATGTGTACCCGGCCGCAGTTCGACCGGTTCGTCCAGAAATTGCCGGAAGGTGCTCTTGTCCCCGGTCGGATCGTTCTTCCCCTGCGGTTCCTCCAGGTGGCCGGTGTCCATGGTCAGCAACTGGCGGAGCCGCATCGCCCGGAGATGTTCGCCGGGATTTTCCGGCGTCTCGTCGGGAAAGAAATCAATAAGCGGGGTGTCGATGTCGAGGAGTCCCTCGCTGACCGCCAGGCCCACCGCGGTGGAGGTGAAACTCTTGGTCAGGGAATGAAGCAGGTGCTTCTGCCCCTCCTTGAACGGGGCGTAATAGCCTTCCGCTACAATATGGCCGTGGCGGATGATGACAAAGCCGTGCCACGACTGGTCGGGGTCCACGGCGGCGGCCTGGGCCAGGTCGATGATGGCCCGGGAGGAGACGCCTTGCTCCTCAGGCGTGCTGCGGGGCAGCGGGCCGGAGGCATGGCTGGATTGAAGAAGGCTCAGGGCCACGGTGCTGAGGATCAATCGATTGATGTTCATGGTTAAGGATTTCAGTCTCCGCCAAACGGCCGGACAATGCGCAGGGTCTCACCGGTGTCCTCAATCTCGAAGAGGCGGATCCGCTCCGCGTCCTGGTTCGGGGAATGCAGGGTCAGCATCAACTGGCCGTCGAAGCGCTTGAAAATGAATCCGTGGCCGCCGTCGTCACTGTAGAGCGGTTCCGCGTTCTGCCGCCAGGGACCGGCCAGCCTGCCGCTGTCCGATACGGCCACCCCGACCGTGTACCCGCCGACACCGAAACCGGACCAGATCATGAACAGCCTGCCTGATTTTGAGGTATGAAAGCTGGGACCGTCCGTCACCCAGCAGCCCTCCGGCTGTTGTAGATTCCATGGGGCCTGGTTGCCGCGGAACAGCAGGACCGGATCACCGCTGACGGCAGACAGGTCCTCCTTCAACGGGACCATCTCGATGGTGCCGTTGGTGATCTGGACCCATTCGTGGCAGTAGACCATCCAGGGCTGGCCCTCCTCGACCCAGAGCGTGCCGTCGAGGGTCATCATGTCCTCCGGCAGGGTCGGCTTGCGGGCAAAGGGCTGGAAGGGACCGGACGGCGAGTCCGCCACCAGGACCTGGGATCCGCGCCGGACCCGGGGACGCCAGTTGCGCCACTGCTCACACAGTTCGGTCCGCGTGTTGAAGGTCAGGAACAAGTAGTACTTGTCCCGATACCGGTGCAGCTCGGGGGCCCAGACGCCGGCCATCTCGCACCCTGGCCAGAATTCCTCCGGGGTTTGCCAGATGATTTCCGGCCCTTCCCAGTCCTTGAGGTCCCTGCTGGTGTACTGGCGAACCCCGCCGCGCCAGGCCGAGGCGACCAGGTAGTAGGTCTGTGTCTCGGGGTCCGGAAGGATACAGGCGTCCCGCATCCGGATCTCACTCAGCTGCGCGGCATCAGTCATGGCGGCCAGCAGGAAGGGCAAGAGGAAAAGGAGTGATCGATGAAAGAGGGCAAACATGGATCCACGAAAGTATCCAGCGTGAACGCCAGGTCGCCGAAATTCAAATGCAAATCCTCGTCCCCTGCTTTCCCGGTTCATAATGACCTGCATGATAAAGGCGCCTGATCTCCTTGAAATCGCTGTAGATCTGCCTGAGGAGCGGACTATAGTTCTGCTGGGTGCGGTTATTGAAGTGCATCCAGCGGACCGGGCATTCCGCGGCCCGCAGTCCCAGCTTCCGGCAGACCAGAAGGCACTCGATGTCGAACATGGCATCGGTTCCGGCATGCCTCCCGCTGCCGTTCCCAAAATGAATGAGCGCCGGCACGATCCGATCCAGGGCCTCCCGGCGGGCCCCCTTGAGGCCGCACTGGGTGTCCCGGAAGGACCAGTCGAAGGTCTGGCGGATGACCGCGGTGAAGAAACAGCTGCTGAGCCAGCGGTGCAGGGGCGCTCCCGGGCGACCCCAGCCGCGGCTGGCCAAGGCGTAGTCATAACCCCGCGACAGGGCGGCATTGAGGGCGGCGGCCTCCACCACGGGAACGGACCAGTCCGCGTCGGACCAGAAGACCCGCGCGCCCCGGGCCCGGGCAAACCCCGCCTGCAGGGCGGCCGCCTTGCCTTGGTGGTCCTGCTGCAGGATCTCGTCCACCCAGGCTCCGGCCAGCCGGACCGTTTCATCCGTGCTGCCGTCATCGACCAGGATGATTTCGCTGCTGCCGAAGGTCTTCCGGATCCAGGCCACAGCCTGGCCGAAATCCGGAACATGCAGCGAGGCGGCTTCGTTGTGGGCGGGTATGATGAAAGTGGCTTCCATCGATTTGAATCTTCCTAATTTGGGGCTTTCTGGCAGAATACGCAGTATACGAGGATGACAACGAAACGCCAAGGCCGCAATCTGCGAATGCAGACCCTCCTGTTTCTCAGCTGGGTTCTCCTCATTGTCCTCTCCCTGTGGGTTCGAGTGGGCGCCCTGGAGGGGCGGTCCATGCACGCCGATGAAGCGGTCCAGGGAATGATTTTCGCCGACTTGCTGGAGAACGGCCACTACGCCTACAACCCCCGGCACTATCATGGACCCAGCCTTTACTACCTGAGCCTTCCCCTGGCCCGGGCCCGCGGGGAAACCAGCGCCGCCTCCCTCGATGAGACCACCTTGCGGATGCTGCCCTTCCTGTTCGGGCTGTTCCTGGCTGCCTCCCCCCTGATGCTTCGCCACGAGCTGAAGTTCCCGGGCGTTCTGGTGGCGGCGGGCTTTCTCCTCCTTTCCCCAGGACTGGTCTATTACAGCGGTTACTACATCCAGGAGATGCTCCTCGTGGCCGGGCTGGGCTGGTTCACGGTCTGCAGCTGGCGCTGGCTGGAGCACGGCAGGACCGGCTGGGCCGTGGCCACCGGCCTGGCCGCCGGACTGATGCTTTCCAGTAAGGAAAACGCCCCCCTGCTGATGCTCCTGGCCTGGGCCGTCCTGCTGCTGGGCCGGCGACTGGCCGCCGGGGCCGGGGAGCGAATGCGCCTGCGGCCCGCCCTTCTCGCCTGGGCGGTGGCGGCGGCCCTGCTGGTCGCCCTGCCCCTCTACAGTTCCTTTGGACAAAATCCCTCCGGGATCCTGGATGCCGTCCGGTCCTGGTTTGTCTATGAGGCCGGCGCCGGCCATGAAAAGCCGTGGTATTACTACCTTTCCATCCTGGCCGGCTGGAGCCGGGGTCCCCTCCGCCTGGGAGGGGAAGCCGGCCTTGCCCTGGCCGGCACGATTTCCCTGGTCATCCTTCTCCTGCCGGGTCCGCGCCATTCCGCCCGGCGGCCCGGCCTGGAATTCCTGTCGATTGGATTCCTGCTGCTGGTCCTTCTCAGCCTCGTCTCCTACAAGACACCATGGCTGATCCTCGGGGTCCTGTGTCCGTTGGCCCTGTCGGCCGGCTGCGGATTCAGCGTGGCATGGGATCGCTGGAAGCGCCTCCCGGCCCGGATAGGAATCCTGGCCCTGCTTGGACTTTGCTGGTTCGGCCTGGCCCGGGAAGACCGGTGGGCCACGCGGATCATGCCGGAAGATGAGCGCAATCCCTATGCCTATGTCCATACCAGCTGGGACATACCCGTCCTGGCCGGACGGATCCACCGGATTGCCGGGGCTGCTGGCGGACCGGAGATCAAGGTCATGGCGGAAGAATACTGGCCGATTCCCTGGTACCTGCGGGACCTGGACAAGGTCGGCTACTGGACCGGAATCCCGGAAAACCCTTACGCGCCGGTAATGATTGTCGGGATTGAACTGGCCGGACAGCTGGATTCCGCCCGGATGCAGGACTATCAGGTCGAATTTCGTGGCCTGCGGCCGGGCAGGCTTCTACTGGTCTACATCCGCCGGGATTTGTGGGAGGCCTACATCGGACAACCCGCCGGCTAGAATCAAGATGGAGACCGACGCCGCCAGTCAGGCCGAACCCCACCGCTTCGAGCACGAAGCCATGGCCACCACCTTTGCCCTGCATGTCCATCACCCGGACAAACGCTATGCCCGGCAGGCCGCCACGGAGGCCTTTAACCTCTGCGACCGGCTTGAGGAGGAGCTGAGCCGCTTCATCGAGTACAGTCCGGTCAGCCGGCTGAACCGCGCCTCCGCCCGCGAAGAGCTTCCGGTCAGCGCTGATGCCTATCTTTGCCTGCGCCAGGCATTGAGAATAGCCGAGGTTACGGATGGCGCCTTCGATGTCGGCTTTCGCTCCCGCCCAAAGGGAAGTTCAGCTAGCTACCAACCGCCGGCCATCCTTTCCCGGACCTCCGTCAGCGCCTCCCCCGCACGGCCCCATGCCGATCTCGACCTGGGCGGTATCGGCAAGGGGTACGCCATCGACAAGATGGCTGAACTGCTCGTCGAATGGGGCA
>ENA-ORCW01000608-ORCW01000608.1-marine-metagenome-genome-assembly--contig:-NODE-608-length-16381-cov-4.174926_pt1 | contig 16381 bp, 13 predicted proteins | sample MGYA00237784_ERZ508517 | MGnify/ENA primary metagenome ERZ508517 (study PRJEB26187, sample SAMN06268979) | marine metagenome | isolation source: Tt ae E1 feedstock associated aerobic enrichment on... | reverse complement strand
GAGGCCGGCCGTGTCGCCGCTTTGCAGAAGGGTCGCGATCGCCGGATCCGGGCTGACGGCCGCGGTCGGTTCGCCGGCATCGTCGGTGAGCGGATGCTCCTCCTGCATGACGGCCAGCTGAGCGGCCAGACGCGAACGTCGCTCGATGACCGGCGCGGCGGCGGCGCTGTTGGCGGCTTCCGTCCGGGGTGTGCTGTCCTCATCGGCGGGCGGGCCGGTCCGCTCGGTTCGTGGAGAGCCGGGCTGCAACTGCAGTTCATTCGGCCGGATGTTGGGCCAGATCGTCCGCAGCCGCTCCAGGATTCTCTGTGCCTCTTCGTCAGACGGCAGGTCGATCACCCGCATCGTCTCGCTGCTGCCACGATCCGGGGGAATCTCGCCCATCTTCTCGAGCAGGTTGCTGACTTCCTTGTACTCGACTTCGTTGGCCCACAGCAGCAGACGGTTGTTCTCGACATCGGCATCGACACGGAACGGTCGCGTCTCCTTGCTCGAACCGGAATCCCGCCGCGAACCGTACCGGTAGCTGTAATAGCTGTAGTAGCCTCCCCGGCTGTTGTCGTCCTCTTCTTCCTCCTCCCCCATCATGTACTGGATGGTGCCGGCCACTTCGTCGGCCCGCAGCCGCCGCAGCGGAATCACTTCGAAGCTGCGCGTACTGCCATCCAGACGTTCGACGAGCGTTTTGACGGTCACGTGGTCGGCAAGCGTTCCAAAGACGATGATCGACCGGTTGTCCTCGTCGACCTGGATCTTGCTGCGCGGAGACAGATCTCCCAGATCGAGCAGCACCTGCACAAGCGGCTCCGGGTCGAGCGTCGTCAGCCGATAGACCTTCATGCGGTCCATGTTCTGCAGGATGTGGCGGTCCCGTTCCTGCGGAACGTCCAGAGCCCGGATCGTCTGCTCGATGACTTCCATCTTGTCGGGCGGAGCATGGGCGAGGATGCTGTTCTGTCGTTCGTTCACGACCAGCCGCGGCTTGTTCTCCTCATCACTGCCGCCCCCCTTCGAGCCGGACTGGGACGACCGCTGCATCCGCTGCAGCTGCTGCATGATCTGCTGGCCCATGCTGTTGGAGAGTTCTCCACCGCCGCCCGGCTTCTCCAGGCCCAGGATTTCCTCGAGCAGGCTGACGGTTTCTGCGGCACGGATGTGTTCGAGCGTAAAGACCCGAATCAGCGTCGGCTCACTGCGGGTGGATGACTGTTCGAGCGACAGCAGGCGGTGAATCTCCTGAAGATTGATCACCGCGTCCATGACTTCGATCCGGTTGACCGACTTCAGTGCGGCAATGGTGCCGTTCTCGCTGAGCATCGGTTTGAGCTCTTCGGCGGCCTTCTCGGCAAGCATCCACTTCAGGGGGAACGAGACCTTGGCGAAGTCGTGCGGCATCCGGTCGGCCAGTTCGTCCGGCTCGACGCGGGGCACCATCCCGGGATTGATCTTCCTGATGTTGACGACCGTCAGCAGTTCGCCGTCCACCAGCAGCGTGAACCCGCGGGACAGAAGATGCCGGTTAATCAGGTCGCGTGCTTCCTGCAGGTCGTAGGCCCGCTGCGTTCGCAGGTTGAGGTAGTCGCCGGGAATCTCCTGCCAATCGAGACTCTGGTCGGAGATTTTGGCGAGCCAGGTCAGTACCGGCAGCCAGGGGACCCCCTGAAAGTTGAACGTCACCTTGCCGTCAGCGTCCGGTTCGATGTCGATCGTGATGAACTTCTCGGGGAGCTGCGGCTCGCTGGACCGGGTGATGATCTTCGGCTTGCCGTCGTCCTCTTTCTTCTCGTCGCCGTCCTTCTTGCCGTCGTCTGGCTTTTTTCCGTCCTCGGGCTTTTTCGCTTCCCCCGGTTTCTGGCCGGGACGAACCGCACCGGACGGAGCGCTGCCAGGACGAACGACGCGTCCCGGCTGCGGTACGACGGTTCGCTCCTGTGCGTGGACGACGGAAGCTCCCGTTGACAACAACATCAGCGCGAAGAGAGCAGCCGCGCCCCCAATATGTGACAGCATGGCCCATCCCCCGGATTGACAGTCTGAACCGTGAGAGCAATGAAGAGAGTTGTGGCCGGCTGGCCTCGTCGGCCCCCAGCCATCCTTCGATGCTATCCGACGACGCACCCTCTCCGCGATCTTCTTACGGGAAAATCGCCAACACTGTTGGAGATCATCCATTGGACGACGTTCGGCACGGAATGGTTCCCTGCCTGGTCGTCGCTTGAGAGGAACAGTTCACGCGGAATGATTTGCGGGAATGTGCCGGCAGACCGAATGCGTCATGTTCGGCCCGTCAGCAAACGTCCCTCTCCATCGCACCAGACGAACCTGTTGCCTCATTGAGGCCAACGGGTTACGGCGACCGAACGCCTCGCACGGAAGAACCGGGCCCGCGTCGATGAGCGGCGGGCGGCAACGCCTGGACCGCCTGTGATCGGCGGAGAGGGAGCGGCTGAAATCTTCCTGCGTATGCTGATGGAACACCGACCACTGCTGCAGTATGCTGGGGCCGATGGTCGTACACGCAACCATCGTCCGTTCGTCTGCCAACCGGGACGGCACGGCAGACAGCCCATCCGGTCAGGGCCCGTCCCTTCTCCCCCTGAAACGAGCAACACCATGAACCAGGAAACTCCACAGTCCCCCGCCAGCAACACGCCTGCTGCCCCGAAAAAATCCCGCTCGCCGGTCGAACGGATCGTTGTCTACAGCATGATTGTGGTGCTGCTGGTTCTGGTCGGAATTCAGGCGCACGCCCGTTTCGGCTACACGATGACGCTGAACAACCTCCGGCCGCGGATCGACGACGAAGATCCCAATGTCGAGGCACTGCCGATCGCCGAGATCCCCAACTACATCGTCGGCTGGCCGAGCCGGTCCGAGGGAGAGGTGTCCAGTACGGTCAAGTCGATCGAGTACCGCTGGACGGGGCTGCTCGGCAAGAGCTACGGCCTGACGCTCACCTATAACACTCTGAGCGAGCCGTACACGGTTCAGGGACTGGCCAGCGATGACGCGGCCGAACCGGAGGACCCGTTCGCCGACGAAGCCGCTCCCGCCGCAGAGGAAGGCGGCGACGCCGGAGCCGAGCAGGGGCCGGGGGGAGGCGGCGGCCCGGGAGCAGGTGCGGGACCGTCCGCTTCGCGCGGCGGTCCGGGAGGCGACGGTGAGCCCCCCCGCCGTCGGCGACGCCCGGAAGCCGAGGGTGATGCCGAAGGTCCTTCGGACGGGGACGCAACCTCCGCGCCGGCACCGGAAGCAGCCAGCGAATCGGATCAGGAACGCGACTCAGCGAACTGACAACCGGTCAGTGTCCGATCTCAACCGGCCACGGGGTCCTGTCGATCCTGGTGGCCGGTTTGCGTTTCGAAGCCCCCATCCGGACGGGCCGGCACGTCACGGCTTGCGTGGCTTCGGCTCAACCGCTCCGGGCTCGAACGTCGTCAGGTCGGGCAGCGTGGTCTTTACCCCCTCGACCGGAACGTCCACCTGAGCCGACCAGACGATCCCGTTGAGAATCATCGTCCGCAGACTCTCCTGCTGCCAGCTACGATAGAAGTGCGGCATCACCACGCCCATCCCGCGACCGCCATCTCCCCGCTCGACCGCCCAGGCAACGACCTCCCGCTGCGGTTTGTCCGGCGGAAGCATCGCAACAGCAATCGGCGTGACGTTCGCAGCCGGACCGTTCGGTCCGAAGTAGTTGTTGATGTACGGCTCGTCATGGAGCGTGAACGGCTTCCAGCCGCGGGAGACCGGATGCTCGGCACCGCTCGGCTCGATCGTTGCCGTCCAGATGCGGGCGATTGACTGGTGATGCCGGCACCGGGTCGCGAAGTACCCGCCCATCCAGTGGAGCAGGGGGTGTTCGCCGTCGTCAGCGACGTCTTCGTCCCGCAGTCCCGTCGCATAATGGACGCAGACGATCCCCGCGCCCCGGTTCATCGCCGTCCCCAGTCGCTGCATGATGCGGTCGGAGTCCGGCAGACGCTCTGCGGGAAACGTGTCACCGGTAAACACGATCGTCGAGGCTTCGCGGATGACGTCGTCATCCGCGGGCCAGCCTTCCGAAACGGTGACCGAGATTCCGTCGACGTTCTCCGCGTTCTCCAGGCACCAGGCCATCAGACGCGCACCGGCAGCCACTTCGTGCGTCCCGGCCGGATGCCCACTCGGTCCGATGACGATCAGAACATTGCCGGGCTCGGCGGCAAAGCCCTCGGAGTCTGTGGCCGCGAGCACCAGAAGAGTGAGTCCCAGACTGGCCAGAGACCGAAAGAGCGACTTCTGCAACGTCATGGAGGATCTCCTCGAGGATGGGCACGAACTGTGGCGAACGCACATCCTATCCCGCCGGTGATGGTTCCCGCCACAATCCGGCGATCCGGGAACACCCGGACAATCGCCGCGCATCTCTGGTATGCTGAGTGCAGGCCGGAGCAGATCAGCGCCAGATCCCGCTCCGCCCCCCGGGCGTGGAGAACCGCAGAATGGTCCCTCATGACGCATTGGTGATTGTCGACGTACAGAATGATTTCTGTCCCGGCGGGGCGCTTCCCGTCGCCGGCGGACACGGCATTGTTCCCGTCCTGAATCGGTGGATTGCCCGGGCCCGAGCCGAGGCGGCTCCGATCGTTGCGACCCGCGACTGGCATCCCGAGGACCACATCAGCTTCGTTGATCGGGGCGGTCGCTGGCCGCCTCACTGCATCGCCCACACCCCCGGAGCCGAGTTTCATCCCGACCTCGCGCTTCCCGCGGACATCCTGATCGTCAACAAGGGGACAACGCGGGATCACAACGCCTACTCAGCGTTCGACGGCACGGGGCTGGCCAACGAACTGCGGCGACACGAGATCGACCGTCTCTGGGTTGGCGGGCTGGCCCTCGACGTCTGCGTGAAGGCGACCGTCCTCGACGCATGCCGCGAAGGATTTGAAGTGCACGTGATCCACGCCGCAATACGGGCACTTACGCCGGAGACCGGTGAGCGCGCCCTGCGGGAAATGCACCAGGCTGGAGCAGAGATTGAATACGAAAATGTCGAGGACCGGGCCAACCATGGCTGAACCGTCGCGTCAGGATCCCTCACGATCCGCTCTGCTGAACGACCTGTACCAGCTCACAATGGCCCGGGCCTACGATGCGGAGGGCATGGATCAGACGGCATCGTTCGAGCTGTTCTTCCGCACGCTGCCGGCGACAAGAAACTATGCCGTTGCAGCCGGTCTCGAGAGTGCGCTCGAATATCTCGAAGAGTTCCGGTTCACCGAAGATGACCTGAGCTACCTGCGGGAACAGGACCTGTTTCCGGACTCGTTCCTCATCCGCCTGAAGCATCTGCGGTTCACCGGCGATGTCGATGCCGTGCCTGAAGGAACGATCGTCTTCCCGAACGAACCGATCCTCCGTGTCACCGCACCGATTCTCCAGGCACAGCTCGTCGAGACATTCCTGATCAATCAGATCCATCTGCAGACCGTCGCGGCCAGCAAGGCGGCACGGGTCGTCACGGCCGCACGGGACCGGACGGTCGTCGACTTCGGTTCCCGCCGGGCGCACGGCACCGATGCCGCCATGAAGATGGCCCGCTGCAGCTGGATCGTCGGATGCGCCGGCACGTCGAACGTACTGGCCGGAAGGGAATACCGGATTCCGATCTTCGGCACGATGGCCCACAGTTACATCCAGTCCCATGACAGCGAGCGGGCTGCGTTTGCCGCCTTCACCTCGCTGTTCCCCGGAACGACATTGCTGGTCGATACCTACGATACGCTGGAGGGCGTACGACACCTGATCTCACTTCGCGGCGAGCTGGGTGAAGCGTTTGAGGTCGGAGCGATCCGGCTCGATTCCGGGAATCTCCTCAACCTGTCGATCCAGGCCCGCCGCCTGCTCGACGAAGCCGGACGGGGTGAGGTCCGCATCTTCGCCTCCGGCGGTCTCGATGAGTACAGCGTCCGGGATCTGCTCGACTCCGGTGCCGCGATCGATGCGTTCGGTGTCGGAACGAAGATGGCGGTCAGCGAGGACGCACCGACACTCGACATGGCGTACAAACTCGTCGAGTACGCCGGCCGACCGCGGATGAAGCTCTCGACCGGCAAGATGCTCTATCCGGGAACGAAGCAGGTGTACCGCTGCGCCGAGAACGGGACGTTCACCCACGATGTCATGGCCCGCGCCGATGAGACACTCGAGGGGGAACCGCTGCTGAGACCGGCCATGCGAGACGGCCAGCGGCTGCCGGACGCGGTTCCGTCACTCGAACAGTCGCGGGAGTACGCTTGCCAGCAGATCGCGTCTCTGCCGGAACGGATCCGCCGGCTCGAACCGGCCGTCCCGCACTACCCGGTCCGGTACAGCGAGGCGCTGGAAGCGGAGCGGGAGGAGGTTGAGGAGAGGCTGAAACGGGACGAGTGAGCATCGCGTCTTCAGGAGCACGACCGCTCCCCACCCACCGGCCGCAGCCGATGGGCACGAACTCCGGCACACAGGAGATCGGGCCCGGGTTGCATCGTGCACATTCTTCACATCGTCGAGGAATGAACGATGTGCATATTTTCTCGAACCTTCCACCATGACTCGACGAGTCAATGCTGTGCACTAGATTCAGTCTTACACCGACTGCTCCTCAGGCGGAGAACTCGCGCTACGCCGCCTGAGCAGTAGTTCAATGCGTCCTTCGATCCGGTCAAGAGTCGACATCACGTTCCTTCGATGTCGACGTATCTCATTCCACCTCGGCGTTCCTTCCTCAAGTGAAGTGAGACTGTCCTCCGCCAGTTGGAGGAAGTACCGGAGGTCGTCACGTTGATCAAGCAACTCCGTCAACTCTCGATCGACTCGGGAGCCCGGCTTTGCATCCTTTTCAGGGGTTCCTTGTAAGACGTTCGTGTCTCGCTCACCATCCCCTATCCCCGCCTGCAGCGCCTCATACAACTGATGCTTCACTTGTTCCATCACCGTCCGCCGTTGTTCTCGCACTGCCGCAACTGTTGCCGACTGAAGCTCCCTTACCTCTTTGATCGACTCATCCGACACTGCCACATCGAGATGTTGCTTCGCGAAACGCAGAAACTGCTCTGGAGAGTACATGTGAAACAGTCTGTCGCCGCATTCGGAACGAAACTCACGCCGCAGTTCAATACGTGGACCTAGTGTCCTGCCATGGACCACGTGCCACCAGTCTTCCTTCCGATCAGATGTAACAAACACGATCGACTCGCTGTTGACACTACTAAAATCGAGTATCTGCCTCCAGACAAAGTAGTCGCCAAAAGCATTCTCGTCCTTTGAAGCGTCCTTATACCCGGGCGGGACTTCCTCCTCACAACGGCGTTGCCCCTCAGACAGGTGTTGTCCCACTGTCTCATCCTCAAATGCTTCGCCCACTCGATCGTCAAGAAGCTTTGCAACCTCCATGAGGATGGGATCGTCCTGCAAGCGAGAGTATAGCTTCTCTTCGCCGTCCTGAAGTTCCTCCTGGACCTTGTCGAAGACGCCAAAGAGTGCGTCCTGAGACTCGTCGCTTAGGAATGGGTGTTGCCTGTCCGTTTCCAGAGTCTTACGAATCTTTGCAATGTCCTTCCTCAGTTCTTCGTACTTCTTCGCTTGCCCGGCAATCACGGTGGGCCGCTGCCGCAGGAACTCCAGCGCCGCGTGGTGCGGAATCCAGAGTCGGTCGCGATGCTCTCGCATGATCGCGAGAAAGCTCTCTCGAGTGTCGTTCGAATACCGATACAGATTCAGCAGCACATTGGCATCGAAAGCAAACTTTGCAGTGCGCCAGAGCTTATCGAACTGCTCTTGGGAGAGATCGAAGTATTCAGGAAATCTGGCCCGCATCTTACTTCTCCAATCAGACGTGTCACATTCCAGACGTGCGCCAAAGCGATTGCCACCGCAATTGTGCTCTCGCCTTGGGGTGCGTTATGCGTACGGAAGCGCCGAGCATGACGCTCCGTCCAATGAGGTGCTGGCTTACGGCAGTGAAGTCGGCGACGGCAGCTGACGCCGGCGGCTCAACAATTCCGCTCCCTCACGGTCGCGGCTCCGATGCAAACTCCTATTTCCTAACTCCTATTTCCTGATTCCTGTCTCCTCCCCCCTCACCGCACCCGCCGGCGGTTGTCGAACCGAATCTGCGTCACGCCGTTCGGCTTCTCCTTCGCGAACTGAACTCGACGGCGCAGCAGCTGGGAGAGACGCGCCATCGTCTCGGCATACTGCGCCTGCCCCGCCAGGTTCGTCATCTCCTGCGGGTCCGTTTCGTGATCGTACAGCTCCCGGCCAAGCTGTCCGTTCTCGCCCCACTCGGTGTAGCGGTAACGCGGCGTCCGGATGCTGTACCCGTTGGCGTATTGAGTGAGAGCCGCTTTCCGCGTCGACTTCGTCGCGTCCTCGAGCACCGGCACAAGACTGACACCGGGAAGGTACTTCGGCGCCGTCAGTCCACACAGTTCCGCGAGAGTCGGATAGAAGTCGACCATCTCGGTCGGCGTCTGTGCGGTCTGGCCGCGGGCGGTAGTACCGGGGCCGGAGATGATCAGCGGGACGCGGGCGGCATTCTCGAACAGTGTGGTCTTCTGCCAGTGGCCGTGCTCGCCCATATGGTAGCCGTGGTCCGACGTGAACAGCACGACCGTGTTGTCGGCAAGTCCCGTCTCGTCGAGTGCATCGAGAATGCGGCCCAGCTGCGCGTCGGCAAAGGTGATCGAGGCGTAGTAGGCCTGAATGGCCTTGCGGGCGAGATCGTCCGGCAGATCGTTCTGTTCCTTCTTCCGGCGGACCGAAGCGCGGGCCGGTGCCGGTAGCGACTCGTAGTAGCCGTCGGGGACCTGTGGCACTTCAATCGCGTCAAGCGGGTACATGTCGAAGTACTTCTTCGGCGCGACATACGGCGTGTGCGGACGGTAGAGACCAACGGCGAGATAGAACGGCTGCTCGGACTCGGCATATTCTTCCAGAAGCCGGACCGTCTCGGTCGCAGCGATGCCGTCCGTCTGTTCTTCGTCGGTTCCGTCCGCCGCGAGCCAGCTGAGAGTTCCGCCGAAGCTTCCAGGACGGAGGCTGAAGATCAGATCCTCGTCGTCCTTGTCGCGTCCGCGAGGATTGATCGTGTAGTCCCACGAGTAGGGATCGTCGTGGCCGCTGGTACCGATGTGTTTGGGAACGTTGTAGTGATAGATCTTGCCGACGCGCGTCACGAAGTAGCCGTTGTTGCGAAACAGCTGCGAGAGCGTCTGCACGTTGGGAACATGCTCCCGGATGTAGATCGCATTGCGGTGCACGAGCGTCTGATCGGGATAGAGCCCGGCCATGAACGAGGCACGACTCGGCCCGCACAGCGGATACTGGCAGTAGGCGTGCTCGAAGCGGACTCCCCGCTCCGCGAGCCGGTCGATGTTCGGTGACTGCACCTGCGGATGACCGTAGCACGCCAGGTCACAGTTCAGATCATCGCAGATCAGGAACAGGACGTTGGGGCGGTCGGCGGCGGACGCGGCACAGGGCAGCGACGCGATGGTCAGCAGGATGGCCCAGAGAAGTCGACGGGGGAACATGGCGATATCCTTCCCGAAACGATGAGAGCGTGACGAGTGCGAAGGAGTTGTCCGAGTTCGTCACGCTACACGGACAGCCGCCCGACTGCAATCGGCCGACGACAGAAGCGGCGGGGCGCGACGCGGCGGACGCAGGCATCGTCCGATAGCTGATGCATGCGGGGCGAGGAGAACGTTCCAGGCCGGCAGGCTGGACAAGTCACCGGGAGAGTGTCAAAAGAATTGAGGACACTCGTCTCCCGGGACCGTCTCCGGTTTCCCGCCTCTCGTGTCCCCCCCGGTCCGTTTCCCCCCGGAGAGCAGATCGATGAAGATCTCTGTCACCGGATCCGTTGGCCTCTACGTGGACAACGACAACATGGATCCCGTCCACGATCGTGACGTCCTGCAGCGGTTCGACGGGGCCCGATCGCCCCGCGAAGAAGACGACGCGTTCGCGATGTACATCGATGACGCCGACCTGCGGACGATCGGTCTGGAGGGGGGCTTCATCGAGATCCGGTACGATGAACCGGCGAACATGCTTCGTGTGGTCACCGAGTACGACAGTCCCCGGGCGCTGAGCGAGGACGAGTTGCGTCGACTCGTCGAACACACGACCGACCAGTGGTCGGACGGACTGGGCGAGAGCTTCGAATGCAGCGAAGCAGAATCCCGCGGGCTGCAGCTCGACCTGGCACCGCCCGATCAGGAAGTGCAGGTCCGACAACAGTAGTGCCCCCCGCGAAGCGTGCCCGCCGGCGATCGCCGGGCGGGAACGAAGACGGGAGGGCACATCCACCATGGGGACGGGTCGGACAACCGTCCGATCACGTCGCCGACGCGGGCAGCTTCTCGAGCAGTGCCTGAGCCTGCTTTTTGACCTCGGCAGCGGAATTGGCCCCGGCCAGTTCTGTTGCTGCCTGCTTCAGTTCCTCGACGTTCTCGACACCTTCTTCCGTGAGGCCTTCGATCTGGCTCGGGAGCAGTTCGATACCGCTGTCGAGCTGTCCGGTCTGCGCATACCGCTCGAGCGATTCTCGCACCGACTGCAGCTGCGAAAACTCGTTCGTGCCGACCGGAATATCCTGCTCGGCGGTGCCGCATCCGACGATCAGCGGTGTCGCGGCCAGAGCAAGCACGAGAATGGAAGAGTAGGGACGCATGGGGATCTCCAGTGACGCGAGGGAGACGCGGCCACCAGGCAGGGCCGGGCCGGTCCACCTCGCCAATCTCAAAATGCCGGGAGGGACGCATCGTGCCGACACGTCCCTCACCGGGCTCAGTTCCAGTTACTTCGCGGACGATCAGAATTCGCCGACGGTCAGGCCGTCATCGCGGGCCCCCAGACGCTGCCAGGTGGTCAGGTCGAGGTTTTCCGAGATGAAGCGGACGGCACCATCACCCAGGGCGGCATGAACACCACCGGTGTGACGGCTACGGGCGACGAAAATGCCGTTCCGATCCGCACAGCGACCGAACGCGCCCCCCCACGCACAGGAGCGGTGCTTCCAGTTCGGTGTTGCAGCGGCGGAGAACAGCGTTTCGTACGGATAGGGAGCGGCCCAGTTGATTCCGCAACGGCTCCAGGATGCTTCGCCGGTCGGGGAGACCGCATCGCAGCTCGCCCCGGCGGTGTCGAGCTCCGCCTGCGTCGGGAAGTTCGGATCGGCGAACGCCGGTGCCGAGCCAAGCCGAACGATGTCCGTATCGGACACACCGTTCTGCGAGTTGTCTCCCTTGAGCATCTCGGAGAAGAGCAGGGTGTTGGAGAGTCCGTCCAGGGCATCCCGGAAACCAACCGTACGGCGGGGCACGATCAGACCGTTCGTGTGGTCATTCCAGACGTTCACGGTCGAACCGGCACTGCCAACGTAGTTCATGCCCGGCTCGGTGCCGGCGAAGTCCCGGTCCGACGGGCAGACGAAGACCGGAATCTTCGTCCGGGACAGGTCGAGATTGTTGCTGACCGCACTCTCCAGGTAGTCGTAGCTGAAGTTCCACTGGTTGTAGAGCGGAGCCTGATCGACGAACGGCAGCAGCGACACACCGAAGCCGTGCCCCCACCAGCCGCTTCCCCCCTGGATGCGGTACTGTCCCTGCGGGAACACGCCGTAGGTGTCATGGTAGTTGTGAATGGCCAGGCCAAGCTGCTTCAGATTGTTCTTGCACTGAGAGCGGCGGGCGGCTTCACGGGCCTGCTGAACGGCCGGCAGCAGCAGGGCGATCAGAATCGCGATGATGGCAATGACCACCAGCAACTCGATCAGTGTAAATCCGCGACGTGAATTGCGTGTCTTCATTTCGTGAAACGTCACCTCCAAGTGTCGGCTGCACCGTACGGCGAGCCCTGCAACAACGAAAAAAGAGAGTACGTACGCCCATCGGGGCGGACAGCCCGCGAACTGGTCACATGGTTCGACAGATCCTTCTGCTTGTTTGCGTGATGCCACGGTCCCTGAGGCGTGCGCGCACCATCCCCGCAGTTCGAGGTCAATCCTTTGTCGAGCAGGCAGAGGCAGAGTGAGGCGAGAGAGATGGTCGCCACGCTGCCTGAGAAGACTGCCAGCACGGAACCGGCACCTGACGGGAGAAACGGTCAGGCGGCTTGCGGTGCGAACACCGCGATCCCGTGTCGCCGGGGGCCCTGCGACTTCAACTTCAACATACTGTCAAAAAATGCGGACGCAGAATTTTACTGCTGAAACCGGAATGCGGCAACCGGTACATTTGGACGCGCCGAATGAACGCAGTTGCCCGCCGCAACATCACAGATCGGCGCAGCATCACAGACCGGCGCATCCGGAAAGCGGAACGTGATTCGCCGAAGGACGCGACATCAGCCGCGTCCCTCGTTGCGATCGCACGTCCAACAGAGCCGGTGGCTTTGCAGAGCCGGCAGCTAGGAGGCCTGCGCTGCTTCCGTCCGCGTGGCGCGGCCAATCTCCCGCACCGCCTGACGAAGCCGCTGCGTGTTCTCGACAATCGCCAGCCGCAGGTAGCCCTCGCCGTCTTCGCCAAAGCCACGGCCCGGACTGACCGCCACGCCCGCTTCTTCGACCAGCTTCATCGCAAAGTCGATCGAGCCCATCTGGGCCCACGGCTCGGGAATCTTCGCCCAGACGAACATGCCCGCCTTCGGCCGGTCAATCTCCCAGCCCAGACGTTCCAGTCCGTCGCACAGGGCATCGCGACGACCTTCGTACTCAACCGCGAGACTCTCGACGGCGGCATCACAGTGACGCATCGCCACGATGGCGGCGATCTGGATCGCCTGGAAGATCCCGTAGTCGTAGTAGCCCTTGATCGTTCCCAGAGCGCGAACCATTTCCTGGTTGCCGCAGCAGAACCCGATTCGCCAGCCGGCCATGCTGTAGCTCTTGCTCATCGAGGTGAACTCGACGCCGACGTCCAGGGCGCCGGGAGCTTCGAGAAAACTCGGGGCCTTGTAGCCGTCGAAGCAGATGTCCGCGTAGGCGAAGTCGCTCATTACCAGGAAGCCGTACTTCTTCGCCAGTCGCACCAGATCGACGTAGAAGTCCGGCTCGACGACCGTCGACGACGGATTGTGCGGGAAGTTGACGATGACGACTTTCGGCTTCGGATACAGGTGTTCGCAGGTGTAGGCGACGTTCTTGAGGAACTTCTCCGGATCGCGAACGTCCAGCGCGATCACGTTCCCTGCAGCCAGTACGCAGGCATACGTGTGAATCGGGAACGTCGGCGACGGAACAACCGCCGTGTCCCCCGGGCCCATCAGCGCCAGACACATGTGGCTGAAGCCTTCCTTCGAGCCGATCGTGGCGATCACCTCGCTGTCCGGATCCAGCCGCACGCCGTACCGCTTCCAGTACCGCTTGGTCACTTCGCGGCGGAGGTTGCCAATCCCGTTGGAGACCGAATAGCGGTGGTTGCGCGGATCCTGCAGGGCTTCGGCGAGCTTCTGCTGGATCAGGGGATCGGGCGGATCGGTCGGATTCCCCATGCCGAGGTCGATGACGTCGACGCCCGCCACCCGCTTTTCGTACTTCAGCTTGTTGATCTTGCCGAACAGGTACGGCGGCAGCCGGGTGACGCGATCGGCAACGGGAATGCTGAACGGGTTGTCGGCGAACGGGACTTCGGATTCGCTCCGCATGACGGAACCTCAAGCAGATATTTAAGTTGCACTCGCTGTGCGAAACAGTCCGGGTTGGGCAAATCTTCCGTATTCTACGCCGGCCCGGAAAGTTCCGCGAGACCGGTCGTGGCCACAAACGCTATGATTTGCAGACGAAACAGCTGGAGCCCTGCTGCGGCCGGCTGGTTCGCGCCTGCCGGAGCGCCCGTTGCGCGTCGCTCACTTCCCGGCAGCGTTCTCCCCCACCTGTGAGATTCCAACCCACCATGCGTTACGTCTGCCTGTTCGACATCGACGGAACCCTGCTGAACACCGGCGGCGCCGGCCAGGCCGCCATGGAGCGGGCCCTCGAAGCGGCCTTCGGTCTGGTCGACCTCAACCACGACATTCCCGCTGCCGGCCGCACCGACCGGGCCATCACGTCCGACCTGTTCGCCCACCACGGCATCGAACTGCACGACGAATCCTGGAACTCATTCGTCACCACGTACGTCGAAAACCTGCGCACGGCTCTGGCCGATCTGACGGGAACGGTTCTCCCCGGCATTGTCGAACTTCTCGACGATCTCTCTTCGCACGACGACGTCTCGATGGGCCTGCTGACCGGGAACTTCGAACAGGGTGCCTGGCTGAAGCTCTCGCACTACCAGCTCGACCACCATTTCGCGTACGGCGGATTCGGCGACGACCACCACGACCGCGACGACGTCGCCCGAACGGCCTACGCCGAAGCCTGCCGGCACCTGGGCCGGGATGTCGGGCGCGAGCAGGTCTGGGTGATCGGCGATACGCCGTCCGACATCCGCTGTGCCCGGGCGATCGGGGCCAACGTCATTGCCGTCGCCACAGGGATCTACTCGGCGGAGGAACTGGCGGCCGCCGAGCCGGACCACCTGGTGGCCGACTTCAGCGACCCGGGGATGCTGCTGGCGCGTTTGAATTGACACGTCTTCGGGCTAAACTGACGCGTCCCCGCGAGATCCTGCGGGATGTCTCAAGTCAGGTAGCCGGTTCACGAATTCATCCGACCGGGTTGCGGTGAGCAACGCCGCTCCCCGTCCATGTGATCAGAGAGCGTCTCCATGTCAGAATTCTTCCCCGACGTCCCGAAGATCGAGTACGAAGGCCCGGACAGCAAGAACCCGCTCGCCTTCAAGCACTACAACCCCGAGGAAGTCGTCGAAGGCCAGACGCTCCGCGACCTGCTCCGCTTCAGCGTCTGCTACTGGCATACGTTCCGCGGGAACGGAACCGACCCCTTTGGTGCGGGCACGATGGTGCGTCCCTGGGACGACGGCACCGACTCGGTCGAGAACGCCCTCAAGCGTGTCGACGTCGCCTTCGAGTTCATCTCCAAGCTCGGCGCCCCTTTCTACTGCTTCCATGACCGGGACGTCGCTCCCGAAGGGGCCTCGCTGAAGCAGTCGAACGACAACCTCGACACGATCGCCGCGAAGCTCAAGGAAAAGCAGGAAGAGACCGGCATCAAGCTGCTGTGGGGCACGGCGAACCTGTTCAGCAATCCCCGCTTCATGCACGGGGCGGCGACCTCCTGCAATGCCGACGTCTTCGCCTACGCCGCCGCACAGGTCAAAAAGGCGATCGAAGTCACCCACGAGCTGGGCGGCGAGAACTACGTCTTCTGGGGTGGCCGCGAGGGATACCACAACCTCTACAACACCGACATGAAGCGCGAGCTCGATCACCTGGCCCGCTTCATGCACCTGGCGCACGAGCACGCGAAGAAGATCGGCTTTACCGGCCAGTTCCTGTTTGAGCCGAAGCCGAAAGAGCCGACCAAGCACCAGTACGACTTCGATGCGGCGGCCTGCCTGAACTTCATCCGTTCGTACGGCCTCGAAGACGTGGTGAAGCTCAACATCGAGACGAACCACGCCACACTCGCCGGCCACACGATGATGCACGAACTCGAGTACGCCCGCATCCAGGGATACCTCGGGTCGATCGACGCCAACACCGGCGACCTGCTGCTCGGCTGGGATACCGACCAGTTCCCCACCGACCTGTACCTCACCACGCAGTGCATGCTGGTGATCCTCAAGCAGGGCGGCCTGGCACCGGGCGGCATCAACTTCGATGCCAAGGTCCGCCGCGAAAGCTTCGAGCCGATCGACCTGTTCCACGCCCACATCGGCGGGATGGATGCCTTCGCCCGTGGCACCAAGATCGCTGCCGCCATCCGCAAGGACGGCGTGCTGGATGACTTCGTCTCGCAGCGGTACGGAAGCTGGGACGAGGGGATCGGCAAGCAGATCGAAGACGGCACCGCGACGTTCGATTCGCTCGAAGCGTACATGCTGGAGAAGGGCGAAGCGGCCCCCAACGCCAGCGGCCGCCAGGAGATGCTGGAGAACATCATCAACCAGTACCTCTGAGGCAACCTTCGCAGCAGAACGCGATCACCGATTCACGGCCCGGCAGCGCTCGCCGGGCCGTTTTTTTGTGAGGAGTCAGGAACCAGGAATCAGGAGTTGGGGACGAAAGCCCACGGACCGCGTTCCGTGGGCCGGCAGGAAGTCAACGAGCCGCGACCGTGAGGGAGCGAAGCGACGCACGCGCTTCGGCAAGCGACAAGGGGTGCCATGCCCTCACGCCGAAGGAGGGTGGGCATGCCGTTCCGCCAAGGCCACCGCACGGGTGCCACTGGCGGCTTGCCCGCCAGTGCATACGTCGTGCGACCAATACCAACTGCGGCGGGGGG
>ENA-ORCW01000606-ORCW01000606.1-marine-metagenome-genome-assembly--contig:-NODE-606-length-16453-cov-2.760564_pt1 | contig 16453 bp, 15 predicted proteins | sample MGYA00237784_ERZ508517 | MGnify/ENA primary metagenome ERZ508517 (study PRJEB26187, sample SAMN06268979) | marine metagenome | isolation source: Tt ae E1 feedstock associated aerobic enrichment on... | reverse complement strand
TGGGGGAACAAACTGCGGCCACGGACATATGGGTATATCGGATGCCTTCATCACCGATTCGGTCGAACGTCGGTGTCTTCATGACGCCCCCATAGGATGTCGCATTCGAATAACCGGCATCGTCGAGCATAATGACCAGTACATTGGGAGCCCCCTCGGGCGCCTTGGGTTGCCCGACGAAGTAGGGTTTTGAATCCTGGAGGGTTTTGCCCTGCACCCCTTTCCATTCCGGAAGGGGATAGGGTATGGCATTGCCGGTTTGCCCGGCGAATCCGGCCTGTCCGCATGCCATGAGTAAAATAAAGCCTGCAATCGCGATTGGGTTTCTTGGTGGTTTCATGGGTATCTGCATTTAATTTCTGTTTCAGTTTAAATTCTCGTTGCCGGATATTGTCCCCGGCTTGAGGGCCTTCCCGTTATGGGTGGAGAGCCGGCTCAACAGCTCCTGCTCCAGGTTCACGCGGGCCTCGCAGTAATCTTCCAGTCGCGGGTCAGGCCCGGTTTTTTGCTGACGCAGGCGCTCAATCACGATCAGGCACTCCGCATAATCACTGCAGAGCTCGCGGAAATCCTCGTCCTCATCGAACAGGTATTGAATTCTGGACGCTGATTGTGGAAAGCGTCTGGTAACCTCGTTCAGTCCGTCCCTCTCGGTTTTTCCGGTCATTTGCCGGATTGTCTCATGCCTGCCGCTCCAGCAGAAGTAACATTGAGGTAACTTACGGTGCTTGACCCTGAGTGACCGGCACAACTAAACTGGGGGATTCACCTGTACCAGCCGCAGATGACCACCACCGCATCATCAAACCATTCCCCGCCAGATCCCGGAGACCGCCGGCAAGCCGGCAGTAATGACATTCCCGGCCGCCAGGAGGTGCTGGACCAGCTCAACAGGATCACCGGGAGTACCGAATTCCAGGCCAGCAAGCGGTCCGCGGATTTTCTGGAATTTGTCGTCAACCAGATCCTCGAGGGTCGGGAGTGTGAAATCTCCCAGCATGCGATTGCGGGTACCGTGTTTGGGCGAGGGGCCGATTTTGATCCGACCATCGACCCGATTGTCCGGATTCAGGCGGGACGGGTCAGACGCTCCCTGAAGCACTATTACTTCACGGAGGGCGCCTCGGACCCGGTTGTCATTGACCTGCCCAAGGGGACCTACGTGCCCGCATTCGCCTACAGCCAGGGGGCCGCTCCAAGAACGCGGCCCCTTTCGGTAGTCAATCCGGCGTCGGTGTCCTCCTGGCCAACCCTCCTGGTGGCCCCCCTCATCAACCTCACCGGCCAGCCCGAGGTGGAATTCATTGCCAAGGGGCTCGCCTCCGACCTGGCGGCGTGTTTCTGGCCCCGAGCCGGGATACGGATCCCCGCCGCGGGCGCTCCGCGCGCTTCGAGCTCAATGGCACGGTCGACCGGCGGGCGGATGACTACAAGATCAACCTGCACCTGGTGGATACCAGCTCGGGACGGCAGACCTGGGCCCAGACCTTCTACTGCCCTTCTGGACCGGAGCGAGGAAACGAACTCGACAAGATGGTTCAGAGAACCGTGTCGATGATCGCAGAGGAGCACGGTATCCTTTCGAAGCAGATTACGCGGGAATTCCGGAAGCGTCCAAGTGTCGCTCCCAGTGCCTATGAGGCGATTCTTCGACATCACAATTTTGAACTTACCCATGAGCCGCAGGCCTTCACCGAAGCCTTGCACGCCCTGAAAAAGTCAGTGGAAACGGATCCTTCCTGCGCCCTGTGCTGGTCCTACCTGGCCCGTCTCTGCGGAAGCCACTGGGCCCTGGGCGTGCCGGGTCAGGTCACTCCCCTCGAGGAAATCCTGGCGGCTGCCCGACGCGGGGCGGAACTGGCCCCCCTTGATGTCCGTACCCACGCCATTCTGGGTTTTATCCTCCTGCTGGCCGACCAGATCGAGCCGGCCCGGGCCGAAGCGGAAGCCGCCCTCGAGTTGTGCGGAAATTCAATTTTCTGGCACGACGGCATCGGCTGGCTGCTGACCCTTTCCGGCGATTGGGAGCGCGGGCCGCAGTTGGTCCGCCATGCCCTCGAAGTGAATCCGTTTCCCCGCGGGGCCTGTTACGGCGCCCTGTGGCTGGATGCCCTGCGCCGCGATGACCCGCTGACCGCCCTCTCTGCCGCCCGGGAACATGCCCCGGAGAGTTATTTCTGGGCTCCCCTGATGGAGGCCGTGGCTTTGGTCCAAAACAATCAGGTTGAGGAAGCCGGCAAGTGCGTCACGGACTTGCTGCAGCTCAAGCCGGACTTTCCGGAAAAGGCCCACTGGCTCATTACCCGCTACGTCAAATTTGACGACCTGGTGGGCCTCATCGAGGGAGCCCTGCAGCAGGCGGGACTGGAGCTGAAGGGGCAGGGCTCCGCGGATCAAGGCTGACTGGGCAGTTTGCCCGGAGCGGGTGATCCGGGCCGGGGCTGGAATCACCTCAATTGCCTGCTGAAGGCCGCCAGCAGGCCTTCCGTCGGATCCGGAACAGGATCGGATTTCTGAAAGACCATTTCAAACCCGATTCCGGCCAAAACCGACCATTTGCGCTCCGTCCACGCATCATCCCTGTAATGGGTCACTCCCAGGATCAGCTCCGCGAAGAGCCATTCCCGAAAGGCGCGCTGCCGGAAAATGGCATAGCCTCCGTATTCCCGGACAGGCACCGGGGCCCCGGTTTCTCCCCTCAAACCGAAGGCATACATGACCGCCCGGTTGTCGCTTACCTTTTGGTAAAGCATGACCCGCGAATCATAGCTGAAATCCTCGGTGGCTCCGGAAATCTTTACCCAGCTGGCCCAGCGCAGCAGCTGTTGGATCCCGAGTCTGTACTCAAGGTCGAGGTTGGTTGAGCTGCCAAAGTCCTCGCTCTCCTGCCAAAATACGGTTTCCCGAAACCGGACCAGGCTTTTGTCATTGAAGTCATGTTTCCAGTTGTAACTGGCCCGGGCATAGGGATCCGGTGGCCAATCCACCTTGATCCCGGCGCTGAAGGAGACCCGCTGCGACTTCGACCAGCCGGGATTGTATCCCAATCCGGCCAGCCAGTCATTGTCGCGGTCGCCGGTCATGAAATCGTAGTCGTTGCTGTCTGCGGCGATCAGGCTGTCCACGTCGCCCCGGCCAAGTATGGCGTAAGTCCGCCGCTTTATGTTGTCCAATGGCAGACGAACCCTCAATCGAACCCGGATGCTGGTCCCCAGGTACTCCCTCCAGACGGGGCGCACGGATAGCCGCCCATAGGCGCCGCGACCGGTTTCCGCAGTCTTGTCTTCGCCAAAAAAGCCATCCACCCAGCGGGCCGAGCCGTCTATCCCGCCGGCAAACCCGGCATTGACACGATCCAGCCAGGAATCCGGCGCCATTTCCAATGGAACCTTCGGATTCAGTGTTGTACCCGTTGCATAGTCCGGCTCACCGGTCGGTAAGGAAGCATCCTGGGCCGATACCGGAGTGGCGCCAATCAGGACCGTCAGGACACTGGCAAGCAGGAGACGGCCCCGGAAAACACTTGGAAACACAGGCATGGTTCTGTCCGGCATCAGAAAGTACCGATACTGGCTGCACCCTTGAACAACAACTCATTTAACACTCCCCCGGGTGGTACGATGTACGGCCAACAAGCCGCCTGCCCAATTGACGTGTTTCGATTGATCGTTAAAATTTGCAACGCAGTTGTCTTCTTTACGGGGAACATTTACCTTTTACCCGAATCTTAGTAACCACCATGAAAACGAAAAAGCTATTCTCCCTTTTCGCGCTGGCCCCGGTGGCCTTGCTGTTCACCGCCTGCGTTTCCAATGAGCTGAGCCCCGAGAAGGAGGCCCAGATGAGCCATGACGGCCTGGTCCGGGTGACCGACAAGACGCGGGCCGACGTGGTCTATGTCCGCCCGGGGGTTGACCTGAGCGGATACACCAAGGTCATGCTGGAGGAACCCGAGGTGGCCTTCCGCAGGAACTGGCAGCAGAACTACAACTTCGACAACCGCGGAATGAACCGCCTGACCGACAAGGACGTGGAGAAGATGAGGCGGCAGGGCCAGGAGCTCTTCATGAAGGAGTTTGCCAAGGGCCTGGAAAAGGGCGGTTGGCAGGTCGTGGATGAACCGGGCGAGGATGTCCTCCTGTTGAAGCCGTCCCTGACCGACCTCTACATCATCGCGCCGGACCCCAACAACAACCTGGGGGTCTGGAACCAGGTCTATGCCGAATCCTTCGGGGACATGACCCTTTACCTTGAGTTGTACGACTCGGTGACCCACCAGATCCTCGTCCGGGCGGAGGACGAGCAGCGTGATATCGGCCAGGGCGCCGGCTCATGGCGGATGCCCCGCAACCGGACCACCAACATCGCCGATGCCAGCCTGGTCTTCCGCGACTGGGCCAACACGTTTGTCAGAGGCTTCGAGGAAGCCCGCCAGGTGGCGGCCGCTCAGTAGGTCCCGATTCGAACCCCCTGCCTTTTTGAACCCCAGTTGCCGGGCCCGCTTTCAAGGCGGCCCGGCAATTGTTTTTTGCAGGACCGGCAACGGCCTTCCCGGTCCAGGTGCCAGTCGTTGAGGGTGTAGCCGTCCCGGCCGATGACACAATTGCCGCAGCCGGGACAGAATGTGGACTGGCCGTCCGGATCGCGGGCGTTTCCCGTATAGGCGTGGTGAATGCCTGTCCGCAGGGCAATCCGACGGGCCCGCTGCAGCGTGGCCAGCGGCGTCCGCGGATGATGCAGCATCCGGTAATCCGGGTGGAAGGCGGTGAAATGGATGGGCACCGAGGGGCCCAGGTTCTCCAGGATCCATTCGCACATGGCGGTGATCTCCGGTTCGCTGTCGTTTTCTCCCGGGACCAGCAGGGTGGTGATTTCCAGCCAGACTTTCGTTTCCCGGGCCAGCCAGACCAGGTTGTCCAGGACCGGACCAAGCCGGGCACCGGTCAACTTCCGGTAGAAACGTTCGCTGAAGGCCTTGAGGTCCACGTTGGCGGCGTCCATTCCGGAAAAGAATTCCTCCCTGGCCCCGGGACTGATATAGCCGGCCGTGACCGCCACGGTCCGGAGGCCCCGCTCCCGACAGGCCTCCGCCACGTCGGTGGCGTACTCCTGGAAGATAACCGGATCGTTGTAGGTGAAGGCCACCGAGCGGCATCCGGAAGCCTCCGCGGCACGGGCAATCGCCCCGGGAGAGGCGGCGTCGGCCAGGATGTCGAGGTCGCGGGATTTGCTGATGTCCCAGTTCTGGCAGAACCGGCAGGCCAGGTTGCAGCCGGCGGTCCCGAAGGAGAGGACCGGCGTCCCGGGCAGGAAATGGAAGAGCGGCTTCTTTTCGATCGGATCGATGCAGAAACCGCTGGAGCGGCCGTAGGTGGTCAGGACGACCTGGTCCTCCAGGTTGGCCCGGACAAAACAAAAGCCCCGCTGTCCCGGACGCAGGCGGCAATGGCGGGGGCAGAGGTCGCATTGCACCCGTCCATCCGGCAGGGCGTGCCAGTGCCGGGTCGGCCTGGTGAAGGTGTCCCGTTGAAGAACCTGGTTCATGGACGCCATGGATTAGGATTGCCTCCGGGGCGGATGTGGTGTTAAATCCTGAAACGCCGAAGTTGAGAGATTCCCGATCATGAACCTTCGCGTACCAGTCCGCAAGCCCGCTGTCCGGGGCACCTTCTATCCCGCCGATGCCGGCGAGCTGTGCAGGATGGCCGGACGGTTCCTGCAAGCGGCCTCGGAGCGGATCCTGCCGGGCCGCCCGTCGGCACTGGTGGTCCCCCACGCCGGTTACGCCTTTTCCGGACCGATAGCCGGCTCCGGGTTTGTACAGCTGATCCGCCATGCCGCGGATGTGCACCGGGTCATCCTGCTGGGACCTTCCCACTACCAGGATTTCGAGGGTCTGGCGGCCTGCGACGAGGATGCCTTTGAAACCCCGATGGGAATGGTCCACGTTGACCGGAACTATGTCCACAAGCTGGAGGCTCGCCAGCAGGTGCGGATCGATTCGCACCTCCACCAGCATGAGCACTGTCTGGAAGTCCAGCTGCCGTTCCTGCAGTTCATCCTGCACGATTTCCGTATCGTGCCCCTGGTGACGGGCCGGGCCCGGTCGTGGGAAATTGCCGACCTGCTGGAGGAATCCGCTCATGATCCCAATTGCCTGATCCTGGTCAGCACCGACCTCTCCCATTACTTCACCTACAGGAAAGCCCACCACATGGACCGGCTGACCCGGCTGGCCATCGAGAACCTCGACGAATCGGCCCTGACCGGGGAGAGCGCCTGCGGCCGGACGGCCCTGGCCGGCCTGATATGCCTGGCCCGGAGGCTTGGCTGGGAGGGCCGCTGCCTGGACCTGCGCAATTCCGGGGACATTTGCGGGAATCACCGCCAGGTGGTCGGCTACGGAGCCTGGGCCTTCTATGAGCCCGGGCAGGAACGGTTGAACGAAGGCCTCCCGGAAAATTGATTCCGCCGGGTTCCGGAAGAAATTAACACCCGGCCTTGCCGAGTTGAGGGAGCGAAATAAGCTCGCTGCATGAGAAATTCCCATGCTTTCAAGTCCTTTGTCCTCCTGGCCTTCAGTCTCGGCGCCTTCGTTCTTCCCTCCGGGATGTTGTCTGCCAGGACGGTCATTACCAAGGCCGATGACCTGCCCCGGGTGGCCTGGGCCTATGAAGGGCAGGCAACCGAGCTGGTCAACGACACCGCGGAGCTGAACGGCTACATCGCCAAGCTGCGGGCCGAGATCGAGCGTCAGCTGGAGGAATACGACATCCAGGACAAGGCCACCGTGCGCGGCTACGAGCAGACCCTGCGGACCCTTGATTTTCTCGACGGGGACTACGAGCAGGCCCTGGCCCGCATCTACCGGATCCGGGAAATGCTGGACAAGCCGGCCGACGAGCTGACCAACAGCCTCAGCGTGGAATCGCTGATCGAGATCTACACCGCCGAGCCGCCCGTATCCGTGGAGGACCGCCCGGCCGCCTTCGAGGCGGCCTATGCCCGCCGGGTCGAAGCCCTTCCCTGGGAGGTGGTGCAGGACAACATCGAGCAGACCAACGGCGTCTTCCAGTACATTTCCGAGGCGCTCTACATGGGCAGCCTGAGTACGACGATGCAGAACTCGGTCGACCAGACCGGTGAGCTGACCCTGGACGACGTGGCTTCCCTGGCCTCGATCCGGATGATGATCGACCACCTGCTGCCCCTGAAGGATGAGATTGTCTCCGTGACCGGCACCTACATCGCCGAGAACCGGGTCGAGAAGCCGGACATCTGGGCGGACCGGGACATCGACCTCTCCGACGAGGAGAACCTGACCCCGGTCATCATCGCCATCAGCGACAGCGGGGTGGACGCGGACATCTACAACAAGACCGGACAGATGTGGCTCAATGAAGGGGAAGTGCCCGGGGACGGTGTCGACAACGACGAGAACGGCTTTGTCGACGATGTCTACGGGCCGGCCTGGGACCTGAACAGCTTCCGGACCACCGGCAACCTCTATCCGCTGACGGAAGAGCAACAGGCGGAATATCCCGGGGAGCTGAATTTCACCAAGGGCCTGATCGACTTGCAGGCGGCCATTGATTCCGAGGAGGCCAAGGCTGTTCGCCAGAAGATGTCCACCTTCCAGCAGGAGGACTACAAGGACTTCGTGGAAAAACTGGGGCTGTACGGCAACTACACCCACGGGACCCATGTCGCCGGCATCGCCTCCAGGGGGAACCCGGCCGCGCGGCTCCTGAGTTCCCGCATTACTTTCGGTTATGAGATCATTCCCGAGAAGCCGACCATCGAGGAGGCCATCCGCTCCGCGGAGGAGATCCAGGCCATGGTCGACTACTTCAAGGAGGTCGGCGTCCGGGTGGTCAACATGAGCTGGGGCGGCGACCAGTCCGGCCTGGAGTACGCCCTCGAGGCGAACGGGATGGGGGACAATCCCGAGCAGCGGGCGGAGATCGCCCGGGTCCTCTTCAACATCGGATATGACGGCCTGGTCAAGGCCATGGCCAGCGCCCCGGATATCCTCTTTGTCCCGGCGGCCGGCAATTCCGACGAGGATGTGGATTTCAACAAGGTCATCCCCAGTTCCATCGACCTGCCCAACGTGCTGGTGGTCGGGGCGGTGGACCAGGCCGGCGACGAGACCGGATTCACCAGCTATGGGAAGAACATCCGGGCCCATGCCAACGGCTTCGAGGTCGAGAGCTATGTCCCGGGTGGACGGAAAATGGATTTCTCCGGCACCTCCATGGCGGCTCCCAACGTGACCAACCTGGCCGCCAAGCTCTTCGCCCTCGATCCCAGCCTGACCCCGGAGGAAGTGATCAGCTTCATCACCCTCGGGGCCGACACCACCGAGGACGGCCGGCGCCATCTGATCAACCCCCGCAAGTCGGTGGCCCTCCTCAAGCTGAGCCGGATGGACCTGGCTCAGTAAAGCTTGAGGCTGCCCGGGCCGTTCTCCCGCACCCAGGCCTTCAGCTCCTGCAGGTCCTCCTCCCCGGGATAGAAGGCCAGGACGCGGAAACGCGCCTGCCCGATGGACTGCTCCTGCAGGCGTTTGCAGAGGGCCCGCAGCTCCGGCCAGGGGACGTCCTGGCCGCCGCCGCCGGGGGGCGTGCGCTGGAAATCCGCGTCGCCGACCAGGACCAGCTCATCCAGCTGGGCATCCATGGCGAAGGCCGCCGCCAGGACCGCCTCGATCCCGTTGGGCTGGCCGCCCGTCCAGCCGCGCCCGCTGGTCCCGGTGATGCGGAAGGAGGAGGACAGCCAGTCCCGCGCCTCCGTGCGGACCTTTTCCGTGGCCGGGACCAGCTCCGGCCGGAAGGCCTGCCACTTCCTCGTGAACTGGATGATCCCGAAGAGGTGGTTCGGGCTCAACTGGTCGATAAAGCGGAGGATCTCCTCCCGCAGGCGGTCCATGGAGACCCCGGACCGCTCCATCTTGCTCTTGACCGAACCGGAGACATCCAGCAGCAGGACAATCCGCTTGGCGGCAATGTTTTCCCCGAGGAACTCGACCGGATCCGGCGGGGGCAGGGCCTCCACTTCCATCCCGGCCGTCATTGCGGTGGCACTGTCCTCCCGGAAAAAGCCCTCCATCGGCAGCATGGCCCCCATGGTCTTCATCCCGGCGGCGACATCCGGCATCGGCATCTCCAGTTGCGGCTGCTCCGCCTGCAGCATCTGCTCGGCCATGGCCTGGCGGGCCGCCTTTTCCATCCGGTTCAGCCTGGCCAGCTGCTGCTGTACCTCGGCCGCCTGCTCCCGCTGCCGGCTTGGGGATCCCGGTGGCAGCTTCAGTTTCGCCTCCTGCGGCGGTTGCGGGTCCAGGACCCCGATCAGCAGGGCGGCCAGCAGGATCAGCGACTGGAAGCCAATGGCCAGACCGCCCACCAGCAGGCCCTTCCGCCAGGCCCGCGGCCGGCGCCCGCCGGCCTGCCCGGAAACCGTTGGACCGTCTCTCCGCATCCTCCCAGAGCGCCAGCATCAGGCCCCCCCGGCAATCCCCCCGATTAGTTGATTTTTTTGCCAATAAACGCTTGACGGCCCAAGGCTCCGACGTAGCTTCACGTACTTCAATACCCACATGGGGTGGTAGTTCAGTTGGTTAGAACGCCGGCCTGTCACGCCGGAGGCCGCGGGTTCAAGTCCCGTCCATCCCGCCACTTTAACAAAAAAGCCCCGACTTCGGTCGGGGCTTTTTTTATTACCCGAAGGCTGGGCCAGCTTTTGTTGGCCCGTTTCCTTTCCGGCCCATTATCCGATCAGGACCAGAGCGCTCCTGCCGCCGCTGACCAGTCCTGGATCCATTCGTTTGTCGAGGGTGGCCAGGCGGCCTCCATGGGCGACCGCGAGGGCGAGGAGGTACAGATCGGTCAGCATCTTCGGAGTGATTCCTGTCAGGTCCGGGAAGATATTGGCATCAGCCAGGGAAACGCTGCCGGGGAGGAACACGTGGCTGGGATGAGACCGCGATTTCTGCAGCAGCGGAAGCACGGCTGCCGGCGAGCCCGGACCGCCCGGGTAATCCGGATGTCCCATAATGCGTAACAAGGCGTTCTCCGTCAGCGGGCAGGTTGCCCATCCGGTGTGACCCGTCTTGCGAAACCACGCCCGGGCCCGTCCATGGTGGATGTGATCGGCGTCGCACAGGGCAATCAGCAAATTGACATCGAGCAGATACATCAGCCGCCGGTCTCCTCGTCCAGCCGGTCAATTTCTGCCGAAGTGACCGTCTTTCCACGCCCGGCGAGGTAGGGCAGGCCGTCTTCATCTACCTGAATCAGCCCGGAGGATGCCTTTACGGGCGGAGCAATCTCTTTTCGCAGGGCCTGGGTGAACAGCGTCTTGAGGGTGATCCGGCGCTGCGCGGCTGTGAGCTTGGCCGCCTGGAAGAGGTCTTCCGGAAGCTCAATCGTGGTTTTCATATGGGTAAAAGTATGGGTTTATGGGTTTGCGTCAATACCACGAGTTTGAATACCCCGGACCTGCCTGTGATACTGCTTGCCTGGGAATTATCCGCCCGGCTGAATGCGATAATTTACCTGTCCCAGATCCCCCTCCTGATCCCCCTCTGATCCGCTTTTATCCCCCGACAAATTCTTTGCTTTCATGAAAGGGGCGCCCGCAGGCCTCGTAGCAGGTCTGCGGGCGCGGGAGGCAATCCAATCTCACAGCCAAATGGGCTCTATTGCAGGCTATTCGGGAGATGGCGTGCCTCACTAATCCAGGTCCCTTTCCGTCGGCCCGGCCGAATAATCATCCGGGCCGGGCCTCGGGAAAGGCTGAATCTGTTATTCCACGACGGGCTCGACCGGTGCCGCCACATTGACCTCGAAGACTGGGGGAAGAATGCGACGGAAGATAATGTCGCTGCCTTCCTCGCCCTCATCGAGCCAACTGGCGTAGAAGCGGGAACCATCCGGGGTCATGCGCAACTGGACTTCGCCCTGTTCGGCTTCGCCCTTGGCCATGAAATCCCAGCGGTAGATGGTTTCACCTGCATAGTTGCCGTCGCTGTCCGGATTCACGTCCCACTCCTTGAGGTAGTAGGTCTCGCCTCGGTCCACGGAAACACTCCAGAACAGGTCCTGCGGGACCGGCTCTTCCTGTTCACCGGTGATGGGATCCTTCTTGGGATTGGTCGAGGTCCCGTAGGCGACGTAGAAAACGTCCGGGTTGGCGACGTCCTCCGGGTTTCCTGTGGGGAGCCCCCCTGACTTGATTGTACCGGGAACCGCCACGATTCGCGGCTCGATAACGCTCGACTTGTGATTCGGCAATTGCGAGAGGTTGCGCATCGCCTCGAACGCACCGGCTGCGTAGAAGGTGCACTCCTCGACCTTGGTCCCGGATTGCTCAAGGCCGCTGGGGTAGGTCCAGGTCCGGCAGTGCTCAACCCCTTCTCCGGCCGGATCGGTGATCCAGGTCTTTCCGCCATCGAAAGAACGGCGAATGTAGAAGTTGTAGCAGTCATTCCCGTTACGGGCGGCCGCCCAGTTGGCGGTGTAGCTGAAGCCCATCGTCACGAAGTCGCCGCGGATGGCACCCCGGTGGGCCCGGGCATCGTCGTAGGGATTACCGAGGGTCCCGGTCACATTGCCACTCTCGTCATAGATCCTGGCTCCAGTGGGATCATCCAGGTTCTCGATGGTTTGGACCCACTCGACGACCTTGACCGCGCCGTACGGATCATCCTGTTCGGGATCACCCCTGCTTTCCGTAACCACTGTCGGGGTTACCGAACTCACATTCTGGACTCCACTGGCGTAATAACCCTGTCCACTGACGGGATCCACGACCCATTCACCCACCAGGCAGTCTGCGCTGTAGGGATTGACGATCTCGTTTTCATTCAGGGTATCCACCACATTGAAACCGACGGTAACCCCATCAACTTTAATGGGATTTTTCTTGTAGCCGGGGAGCAATTCCCAGCGGCGCAGCAAGATGTCGGAAGGACGACCGGCGCCCTCGGGTCCCTGCTTGTGGACCATCAGCTGTGACGTCTTGCTGGGGCCGATCAATCCGAGCCCCTGGGGCAGGAACCGGCCGCGGCGGGCGTTTTCGTAAGCCAGTTGGGGACGTTCCAGGTAGTCCAGTATGAGGGCTCCTGTTTCGTCCACCAGATAAACCAGCTCACCGGGATCAACATAGTTGTCGAGGTCGGCATCGATGAACTCGGGACGGTTGACGATCCGACCCGCGGCAACCAGATCCGGTTGCTTGAAGTCGAAGCTGTGGTAGATGACATTCTTGCCCTCTTCGGGAACGTAGGCATCCGTGCCCGATCCAGTGCCGTCTTCCGGTTGGTCACCCATTTCATCCGTATCCGGAGGACCGGCGCCGGCGCCCTTGGTCTCCTCGTAGGTGATGATGGCCCAGGCGCTGTAGATCGGTGAACCGTCCGGCTTGGTGCCGCTTACATAGGACTGCAGGAAGATGTTCCCGCGCGAGGCACCGGTATCGCCGTCCAGGAGACGGCCGTCCTCGGTGATGGCCACGAACTTGGTTTCGTCCTGGTAGTTGACGAACTCATACCAGCCATCAATCAGGCCGGGAACTTCCGCTGCATAGCGATGAGTGCCATCCGCATCCTCCGATTCCGCTTCGGGATTCGGAATGATGACCAGGTTCCCGTCAGCATCCCGTACCGGCAGACCGTCTGCACCCAGTTCCACCCGGATGTTGTCGGTGTTGACCACTTCATTGTCGGACAACCTAACCGGCAGGGTCAACGGGACCAGGGCCTTGGGCCGCTCTGCCACGTCCAGTTCATGCTCGGGATCCCCTTGGGCGACAAAGTTGGTGTCAACTTTGGAATGGTCGCCCCAGCCGAGATAGCTGTACCAGATATCGGTCTTGTGGCTCGTTGTGGCTCCGCCCCAGCCAGGTCCGGGCCCGATGGCCCGTCCGGGTTTCACCCCGTTCGGATCCTCCTGCCAGACCATGGCAAAACCGGCACTTCCGGCCGCCCCGACAAAGATCTGGTTGACGTCGCGCCGGCCGCTGGTGACCCGCTCCGGCTTGAACCAGACAATGTCGCCCAGTTCGTAACCCAGATCGTACCAGGTTTCCGGGGACAACCCTGGATTCACCACGGTGCCCAGGTCCTTCTGTGTAATGATCAGACCACGACAGACCCAGAGGGCCGAATGCGGAACCTCCAGGGCGGAAAATGGAGTCTCCTCCGCGCTGAGAAAACCATCCTCGGCGTAGTCGTGGTAGCGTTGAGGACCGGCCACGCCCCAGTAATCGTCGACCGCATAAGCGTCGTCAAAGGTGTAGTCATCCTCCGGATCGATCGCGTAACGGGGCCGGCCGCCGCGGGCGTACTTGCTCGACCAGGCTACGAGGATCTTGTTCCCCTTGACCTGGAAGACAGGTTTCTTGCATCCCCCGTAATAGGGAAGGCCGGTGGTATCCGAGGTGAACGAGGAGCGATCCGCCATGCGCGAGAGGTTCTTGCGCTTCCAGGTTTCTCCATCATCGCGGGAAACCGCCGCCCAGACGTCGTGCTCGCCGGTGTCCTCATTGGCATCGGTGTAGGTCACGATTATCGGCTTGGCCTGGGTGGTCGTCCAGATCAAGTCGCCGTTGAGATCGTAATATTCAATCTCCTCGCCAAGGTCCGTCAGCAGGTCGCCGTTGGCCAGCGACCGCACCCCGTCGGTCCCGAAGATCCTGTCCATGCGCGTCGAGCCTTCCCGTCGTCGCGAGCCTAGGACCCCTGCACACGACGACGGCGCCGCCCGAGGATCCGGGGGCGCCGTCGGCGTCGTGGGGTCTAGCGCTTGGAGAACTGCGGGGCGCGACGGGCCTTCTTGCGGCCGTACTTCTTGCGCTCGACGGTGCGCGAGTCGCGGGTCAGGAAGCCCGCCTTCTTGAGCACGCCGCGCAGTTCCGGCTCGTAGTAGGTGAGCGCCCGCGAAATGCCATGGCGGAGCGCGCCCGCCTGGCCCGACAGACCGCCGCCGGAGACGGTGGCGTTGACGTCGTACTGGCCGTCACGGTCGGCTTCGAGGATCGGCTGGCGCAGGATCATCTGCAGCACCGGACGGGCGAAGTACTCGGTGAAGTCCTTGCCGTTGACGATGATGCGACCGCCGCCGCGCGTCACCCAGACGCGGGCGACCGCGTCCTTGCGCTTGCCGGTGGCGTAGGCACGGCCAAGACCGTCGAGCTTCTGGACATGAACCGGAGCGGCCGGCACCTCGGTGGCGAGGTCCTGGAGGGATTGCAGGTCGGCCATGATCAGTTGTTCCTCGCGTTCTTGCGGCTCATACCGGCGATGTCGAGCGCCTCGGGCTGCTGGGCCTCGTGGGGATGCTCGCTGCCCTTGTAGACGCGGAGGTTCTTGAGCTGGCGACGGGCAAGCGGCCCCTCGGGGAGCATGCGCTCGACCGCCTTCTCAACGACGCGCTCGGGGAAGCGGCCATCGAGGAGCTTGGCAGCGGTGCGCTCCTTGATCCCGCCGATGTGGCCGGTATGCCAGTAATACTTCTTGTCCTGCCGCTTGCGGCCGGTGAAGGCCACCTTCTCGGCATTGATTACGATGACGTTGTCGCCGCAGTCGACATGGGGGGTGTAGCTGGCGAGATGCTTGCCGCGCAGACGACGCGCGACGATCGCCGCCAGACGACCGACGACGAGTCCTTCGGCGTCGATCACCACCCACTTCTTCTCGACATCGGCCGGCTTCAGATTGAAGGTTTTCATGTGCGTTCCGGCGTGTTGAAAACGGAAGGCGGCGCACGGGGCGCCGCCGGATGCCCGGGGTTCTAGCTGTGGATGCGCCAATCGTCAAGCACGAAGCGCGATAAAACAAGCGATTTCAGTCCGTTATGTGTGTGGTATTTTAATACCGCAGAGGCGGTGTGAAGCACTGCATTGTTTGCGTCACAGGGGTCTCGCATGGTGCCGGGCGCGGCGGAACCACCTGCCGGCACATGAGGATATGAGAAGACCGATGACCGTTGCACGCAGACTGACGGCGGGCGCTGCCGCCGTGCTTCTTGCTCTCGTTATGGGCATTTTCGCCGGGCCGGCCGCGGCCCAGATGCCGTTCGGACAGCAGATCGAGCTGACTCCGACGATGGTCGAGAACCTGATAGCGAGCGTGCCCGACGTGAAGGCGACCGCAGACAAGCTGTCGGCGAAATACGACATGAAGGGCAAGAGCATGGGCGAGGGGCCGGCCGGCATGTGGCAGGCCTGGGCCATGCAAAGGTCGGCGCATGGTGAACTGGCGGCGGTCTGCCAAAAATACGGGTTTGCGGACTTTCAGACCTGGGCGACCACCTTCACCAGCGTCGCCACGGCCCATACCTTTGCCCGCAAGGGTGGCGAGATCGACAGCAAGATGGCCGAGGCGATCGAGCAGGTCCGCAACAACCCCAACCTGACGCCGCAGCAGAAGGAGATGATGCTGCAGCAGTTCCAGCTTTCGGCACAGTCGCTGAACGCGATGCGTCCTTCGCAGAACAATCTCGACGTCGTGGCGCCTTACAGCGACGAGCTCGACGCGCTGTTTGAGCGGGGCTAGAGCCTGCCAAAAGTAAAAGGCGGCCCGGGGGGCCGCCTTTTGCCAAGCCCGCAGGGAGGGCGATCAGAACTTGTAGTTGACGCCCAAACGCAGAAGGTGCGTCTTCAGGCTGACGCTCGTCACCTGCGTCGCACCGCCGCCGCCGAAGCCGCCGACGTAGTTTTCGGAGCCGAGGTCGACGTAGAGGTACTCGCCCTTGACGCTCCAGTTCGGGTTGATGGCGTATTCGGCGCCGAGGCCGACGGTCCATCCCGAATGCGTGGCCGAGGTGCTGACCGCAGGTGTGTTGAACTGGTTCTGGATCGTCCGGTCAGCACCGGCCCAGGCACCACCCGCCGTCACGTACCAGAGCCAAGGACTGCCGCCCAGCGTGCCCGACCAGCCAACCCGCGCACGGACCGTTCCGAGCCAGCCCACGTCGTAGGAGCCGAGAGTCGCTGGGAATGCCGTGGTCGTAGCGTTGCCGCCGATCTTGCCGGCCGAGATGTCGCCCTCGACGCCGAGCACCAGATTGCCATGCTGCCAGTTGTAGCCGAGGGTGCCGCCAACAAGGGCGCCCGTAAGGCTCATGTCCACGCCGTTGCCGAAAATGTTCGGCCCGGCGAGGGTCGCATCGGAGTCGCCCCAGCCATAGGCGCCGACCGCGCCAAGGATGAGAACGCCGGCGACGATGTCGGAGAAGACGGCGGCGCCGGGCGCGGCGGACGGGACCGCGGCGTCGGCGGCTCCAGGCGCGCCTCCTGCACGGGCTCCTCTTCAGCTTCCGGCGGCGGCGCCTCCGCCTCGGGTGGCGGCTCGAGTGCTTCCTCAGGGGCCGCGGCCTCCTCGGGAAGCGGCTCCGGCTCGGGCAACGGTTCCGGTTCGGACTCGGGCTCGGGGATCGGCTCGGGTTCCGGC
>ENA-ORCW01000605-ORCW01000605.1-marine-metagenome-genome-assembly--contig:-NODE-605-length-16566-cov-3.478622_pt1 | contig 16566 bp, 15 predicted proteins | sample MGYA00237784_ERZ508517 | MGnify/ENA primary metagenome ERZ508517 (study PRJEB26187, sample SAMN06268979) | marine metagenome | isolation source: Tt ae E1 feedstock associated aerobic enrichment on... | reverse complement strand
CGAAGCGATCGAACAGGTGGGCCAGCCTTCTTCCGCGATGACCACGCGATTGGTTTTCGCCAGGCTCTTGAGGATGGTTTCGGTGTCGAGCGGGCGCAGCGTGCGCAGGTCGATCACTTCGGCATCGATGCCCTGCTCTGCCAGTTCCTCGGCAGCTTCCAGCGCCACGCCCACGGCGATCGAGTAGGACACGATGGTGACATCGCTGCCTTCACGCATGATGCGCGCCTTGCCGATGGGCAGGACGTGATCGTCAAGCTGGGCGACCTCGAAGCTCTGGCCATAGACCAGTTCGTTTTCGAGGAAGACGACCGGGTCATCGCTGCGGATCGCCGATTTCAGCAGGCCCTTGGCGTCCTGCGCGTCGTAGGGTGCAATGACGATCAGGCCAGGCACGCTGGCGTACCACGGGCCGTAGTTCTGGCTGTGCTGCGCGCCCACGCGGCTTGCCGCGCCGTTGGGGCCACGGAACACCACCGGGCAACGCATCTGGCCGCCTGACATGTAATTGGTCTTCGCCGCGGAATTGATGATATGGTCAATCGCCTGCATGGCGAAGTTGAACGTCATGAATTCCACCACCGGGCGAAGGCCGCCCATGGCAGCGCCCGTGCCGATACCGGCAAAGCCGTATTCGGTGATCGGGGTGTCGATCACGCGCTTCGGCCCGAACTCGTCGAGCAGGCCCTGCGTCACCTTGTAGGCGCCCTGGTACTCTGCCACTTCCTCGCCCATCACGAAGACACGTTCGTCGAGGCGCATTTCCTCGGCCATGGCATCGCGCAGCGCCTCGCGCACCGTGGTCGAAACCATTTCCGTGCCTTCGGGGATGTCCGGATCGGCCGCGACCTTCACCTCGGGGGCGGCCGGCACCGGCGCGCCAGCGGACTTTTCCTCCGGCGCGTCCTGCGCATTGCTCTCTTCAGCCTCATCGGGCGCTTCGGGAGCGGGTTTGGAAGCCGCTTTCTCGAGGTCGGCGTCGCTTTCGCCCTCACCCAGAAGAACGGCGATTGGCGTGTTCACCTTCACGCCTTCAGTGCCTTCCACGATCAGGATCTTGCCGAGCGTGCCTTCGTCCACGGCTTCCACTTCCATGGTCGCCTTGTCGGTCTCGATCTCGGCGATGACGTCACCGGGGGCAACGGCATCGCCTTCCTTCTTGATCCATTTGGAAAGATTGCCCTCTTCCATGGTCGGAGAGAGCGCGGGCATGAGAATTTCGGTTGGCATGTCGGCCCTCCCCTCAAAGCAAAATGTCGGTGTAGAGTTCAGACACGTCCGGTTCCGGATCCGTCTGTGCGAATTCGGCCGAATCGCCGACCACGTCGCGCACTTCCTTGTCGAGAGCCTTCAGCTCGTCCTCGTCGGCCCATTTATTGGCCAGAACGCGCTGTTTCACCTGCTCGATGGGATCGTGCTCGGAACGCATCTTCTGCACTTCGTCCTTGGAACGGTATTTCGCCGGATCCGACATGGAATGTCCGCGATAGCGATAGGTCTGCATTTCCAGAATGATCGGTCCCTTGCCGGAACGACACCATTCGACGGCCATGTCGCCGGCGGCCTTCACCGCGCGCACATCCATGCCGTCCACCTGGATGCCGGGAATCTTGAAGGAGAGGCCGCGATGGGAGAAATCCGTCTCGGCCGAGGACCGCGACACGGCGGTGCCCATGGCGTAGCGATTGTTCTCGATGATGTAGATCACCGGAAGCTTCCACAGCGAGGCCATGTTGAAGCTCTCGTAAACCTGTCCCTGATTGGCCGCGCCGTCGCCGAAATAGGTGACCGAGACGCTGTCGTCTTCACGATAGCGATTGGCGAAGGCAAGGCCGGTGCCCAGCGGCACCTGCGCGCCGACGATGCCGTGCCCTCCGTAGAACTTCTTCTCCTTGGAGAACATGTGCATGGAGCCGCCCTTGCCCTTGGAGTAGCCGCTGCGGCGGCCGGTGAGCTCGGCCATGACCCCGCGCGCCTCCATGCCTGTTGCCAGCATGTGACCGTGGTCGCGATAGCCGGTGATCACCTGATCGCCTTCCTTCATGCTCATCTGCATGCCGACGACCACGGCTTCCTGGCCGATATAGAGATGACAAAAGCCGCCGATCAGACCCATGCCATATAGCTGGCCGGCTTTTTCCTCGAAGCGGCGGATAAGAAGCATTTCGCGATACGCGTGAAGCTCCTGCTCCTTGTCGAAATCCTCGGGCTTGGGGGCCTTCGGTGTCTGGGCGGGGCTCGTCGCCCCCTTTTTCGTCGAGCGTGACCTGCTGGCACCTGACTTGCTTGCGGCTCGCGCCATGCCTCTACTCCCTAGCTGACATTCCGGGGAATTTGTGCAACGGTCGAGCGCGGCAAAGGTTGCGCCGTGAGCCTCCCGTTATCTCCCGCTTATGGAAGGTGAAGCTAGCACGTAGAATGCGTTTGGGCCATTCAAAATCCGCATAGCTGCCATGCAGCTAAACCCTTGGATTTACAGCTATTCTCATCAATTAACCGAAATTCGATTAATTCACTTGCCTGCGCCGATAAGGATGATGACTTCGTTTTCCCGCGCCAGGTTGAGCGCGCGCCGTGCTTGCTCGTCGAGCATGTCCTTTTCAAGACTGCCGTCATTCACCAGCGCAACGCGATGCTCGAGCTCTTTGCGCTTGGCAATCAGCGTGTCGAGCCGCGCCTGCGCGTCCGCGATGCGCGTTTCAAGCCGATATTTGGAATAGATGCCGTATTCGCCGTGATAGGCATGGAAACCGAAATAGGCGAGAAACAATCCCGTGATCGTCGGGACGATCAGGCGACCGGTGTTGCGGCGTTTGTGATGACGTGTCCACATGCGGAAAAAACCCTTCTCCCGCATGTGATCATATGTTGCTTAAGGGACCGTTATTTCCCTACCGTCACCTTGAAACTTTATCCGCGCAGGATCGATTTTCCGGCATAACGCGCCTGCTGCCCAAGTTCTTCTTCGATGCGGATGAGCTGGTTGTACTTCGCGGTCCGATCGGAGCGGGCGAGCGAGCCGGTCTTGATCTGTCCGCAATTGGTGGCGACGGCCAGATCGGAGATTGTCGAATCCTCGGTCTCGCCGGACCGATGCGACATCACCGCCGTATAACCTGCCTTGTGTGCCGTCTCCACCGCGTCGAGCGTCTCCGTCAGCGTGCCGATCTGGTTCACCTTGACGAGGATCGAGTTGCCGATGCCCATCTTGATGCCGTCGCGCAAACGCGCAGAGTTGGTGACGAACAGATCGTCGCCAACGAGCTGGGCCTTGTCGCCCACCAGGTCGGTCAGTATCTTCCAGCCCTCGAAATCGTCCTCCGACATGCCGTCTTCTATGGAGATGATGGGGTAGCTGCCGACGAGCTTTGCGAGATACTCGGCCTGCGCCTTTCCGTCGCGCGTCTGGCCTTCGCCCTCGTAGACATAGTTTCCGTTTTTGAAGAACTCGGTCGCCGCGCAGTCGAGCGCGATTGCCACCTCCTCACCCGGCTTGTAACCGGCCTTCTCGATGGAGGCGAGAACGAAGTCCAGCGCGTCTTCGGCGCTCTTGAGGTTCGGTGCAAAGCCGCCTTCATCGCCCACATTGGTGTTGTGGCCAGCCTCTTTCAGGCCTGCTTTGAGAGTGTGAAAGATCTCCGAGCCCCAGCGTATGGCATCCCGCAGAGACGGCGCGCCGATCGGCATGACCATGAATTCCTGGAAATCGATCGGATTGTCGGCGTGCGCGCCGCCATTGACAATGTTCATCATCGGCACCGGCAAGACATGCGCCGAGGCGCCGCCCACATAGCGGTAGAGCGGGAGATTGGAAGCTTCGGCCGCAGCCTTCGCCACCGCCAGCGAAACGCCGAGAATCGCATTTGCGCCAAGGCGACTTTTGTTCGGTGTGCCGTCGAGATCGATCATCGCCTGATCGACCTGCATCTGGTTTTCCGCTTCGATCCCGCTCAGCGTCTCGAAGATTTCGCCATTGACCGCATCGACCGCCTGTTCGACTCCCTTACCGAGATAGCGCTTGCCGCCATCGCGCAGCTCCACGGCCTCGTGTGCGCCCGTCGATGCGCCCGAGGGCACCGCCGCACGGCCCATCGAGCCGTCTTCCAGAACCACATCGACCTCGACCGTGGGGTTGCCGCGGCTGTCCAGTATTTCGCGTCCGACAATGTCGAGAATGGCAGTCATTTGAACTCTCTTTGATCTGGAGGTTGTTCCCGGCGCCCGTCCCGGGAGAAAAGGCTCGCGCTTTTCATAGCGCAGACACGTGAAAACTCAATGTCGGGATCGGGCTCAGTTCGCCTTGGCGATGCGGTCGAAGGCCATGAGACGCTCAAGAAGCCCCTTCATCTCGTTCAGCGGCACCATGTTCGGCCCGTCTGACGGCGCATTGTCGGGGTCTTGGTGTGTTTCCATGAAGACGCCGGCAACGCCGACGGCGACCGCCGCCCGCGCAAGCGTTTCGACGAACTGGCGCTGCCCGCCCGAAGAACCGCCGAGCCCCCCGGGCTGGGCCACCGAATGGGTTGCATCGAAGATGACAGGCGCTCCCATCGCGGCCATCTGCGGCAGGCCGCGCATATCGGACACCAGCGTGTTGTAGCCGAACGAGGTGCCGCGTTCGGTCGCCATTACATTGGAATTGCCCGAATCCGTGATCTTGGAGATCACATTCTCCATGTCCCAAGGCGCCAGAAATTGTCCCTTCTTCACATTCACCGCCCTGCCCGTTTCGGCGGCGGCGATCAAAAGATCGGTCTGGCGGCACAGAAAGGCTGGAATCTGCAGCACATCCACGACTTCGGCGACGATGCCGCACTGCTCTTCGGTGTGAACATCGGTTATAACCGGAACGCCGAATTCCTTGCGCAAATCCGCGAAGATCGGCATCGCCGCATCCAGCCCGGCGCCGCGCTTGCCGGACAGCGATGTCCGGTTCGCTTTGTCGAAACTGCTCTTGTAGACGAGGCCGATCCCTAGCTCGTCCGTCATCTCCTTGAGCGCACCGGCCATGTCGAAAGCGTGCGCGCGTGTCTCCATCTGGCAGGGACCGGCAATCAGAGCCAGAGGCGCGTCATTGCCGAACACGACCTTACCGACCGTGACGCGTGGATTGGGTTTCATGGGGTAGACTCCTCAAAGACAAAGACTGCGCCCTGCCCTTCCGCCGGCGGAACGATGATTGAGCCGGCAATTTCGGCGAACAGGATCTCGCGATCGGACAGATGGTCCCGTAATCTGGCAATGTCCAGACATTGGAAAACGATTGCAGCCAGATCGAACCGGCCGTGCGGTGAAACGCGATCGAGTCCGAGACGCAATCCATAGCGCTCCGATGTCGTCACCGTTAATCGGGCATTGTCGAGGTCAAGTTCGATGTCGCCGTCGGCGTGGCCCTTCGACGCCCCGTCCGAAAACGTCTCCAGAAAACCGGCATAGTCGGATGGCGACGGTGCCAGCATGATGATCTGGGTGATGCCTGACACGCCATTCCCATGTTCTTCAAGACCGCCCCGACCCGCAGCCGGCATATTCACCCTTTGGCAGGTGAAGAAAAAATGCCCGTTCGCAACCTTGGGCGCGGCGAACGCCAGCCTGAAGGACGCCGTGGCCTGACGGCCTTGCGCATCCAGAAATGGCCGCGAGAATGTCAAGGGATCTCCCGCAGAGACGCCTCCATCGACAAACCGTGCGTGGTCCGCCTGTGCATCGGCCGTCCCCAGAACCACGGCCGAGAAACCCTCATCGCCGAATGTCTGCCGGAAGACGCTATCGCGCTCGATGAAGACATTGCCTTCGGCTTGCGCCATTCGGGCGACCGTCGGGTCGATCCGCGCCAAGGGTTCGAGATAGGAACCGTCTTTAAAGAAAACACAGCAATTGCTTGTTCCGAAAGGGTGCGCGGCATCGGCAGCCACAGTGAAGCCGAGCGCTTCCAGACGCCCGCGCGCAATGGCCAGGCTAACTGTCGGCAGCACACAGTGATCGAGGCTGCGCGGGGATCGGGCATCGTCTTCGGAAACCATGCATCGCATGTGCCCGATGCCCGGGCGCAATGCAAGTGGCCAAGGTTCAATCCTTCGGCAGCCGGAATTCAACCCAAAGCGGATGATGATCCGAAATGCGTGCGGCGAAACTGCGCTTGGAAAGGGCGAGATCGGTCAACAGGCGGCCCCAAATCTCGACAACACCGCCATTGGCGATATCGAGACCGATCAGCGCCGCATTGCCACGGGAAAACCAGGCGATCTGATCGTGATAGCTGGAACGTTCGGGCTCGGAAGCGCGTGCATAAATCGTGCGCGGGTGACTTTGCAGAACAAAAGGCACTTCCAGCCCGGTCTCGACAAACGCTTCGTAGAGCCTGTTGCCAGACCGCTCCAGATTGAAATCGCCGAGTGCAATCAGATTATGGTGCCAGCGCCGTTCGCGCGCCGCCCAGTTCTGCATCCATTTGGCGATACCACGCAATTCCGGCAAGCGTTCCACATCTTCATCCCCGTAGTCGATATGTGTGGTAACCAAAATGAAGGTGGTGTCCCGGGTTTGAAACGAGACGGCATAGGGGTTGCGCGCGAACTGCTTCTTGAAACTGCCGGCATCGAAGCCGAATTCGTCCGCTTCGTCAGGCACAACGAGTTCGCCCGCGAGCCCGGAAAGACTAACGCGTGTCGTGTCGAACACATAGGCCATGTGTTCGTCATTGCCTCCCTGCCCGGCATTGCGATCCGTCATCAGAAAGCTCCAGTTGGGGCCGAGCACCTTCATGGCCGAACGCAAAGCCGTAAAATCTTCCCCCACCTCCTGGAGCGCGATCACGTCGAAGCGCGAGAGGATCTCGGTGATCGCCCAAAGACAGCGGTAGTCGCGCTTGGGACTGTCATCGGAAGAAGCGGGCACCGACCATTTGCGTGTCAGAGAGCGGAAATGGGCGATGTTCCATGTGGCGATCAGGATGTTGCGGTCGACAGCGCGTTTGGGTGGCACCGTTTGATCGAGATAGGCGGAAAACGCCGTCATCTCGTCGATTGCGGCCTGCGGCGGTGACCCGTCCGCAGGCAGATAGTCGGGATCGTCGAACAGAACGTCGAGCGGCGTTGCCACGGTCCTTCCCCTGCCTCGTTTCCGGCAGGGGCAACGCTATCACACGAGGCGCGATTGCTCCACGGCGGCAGCGATGAAAGAGGCGAAGAGCGGGTGTGGCTCGAACGGCTTGCTCTTGAGTTCTGGATGATACTGCACACCGATGAACCAGGGATGGTCGGGATATTCGATGGTTTCGGGAAGGACGCCGTCAGGCGACAGGCCTGCGAAAACCAGCCCGCAATCTTCCAGCTTCTGCCGGTAGCCGATGTTCACCTCGTAACGGTGGCGATGACGCTCGGAAATATCTTCCGAGCCGTAGATCTCGGCGATCTTCGAACCCTCGACCAGTTTGGCCTCATAGGCGCCGAGACGCATCGTGCCGCCGAGATCGCCCGACGCGGTGCGCTTCTCGAGCATATTGCCCTTGAGCCACTCCGTCATAAGACCGACAATCGGCTCGTCCGTGGGGCCGAACTCAGTGGAGGAAGCGTTCTCTATACCGGCCAGCGAACGGGCCGCCTCGATGCACGCCATCTGCATGCCGAAGCAGATTCCGAAATATGGCACTTCGCGCTCGCGCGCGAACTTGGCTGCGAGAATCTTGCCTTCCGCGCCACGCTCTCCGAAGCCGCCTGGCACCAGGATGCCATGCACTTTCTCGAGCCAGGGCGCTGGATCTTCCTTCTCGAAGATCTCCGCCTCGATCCATTCGAGCTTGACACGTACCCGGTTCGCCATGCCGCCGTGCGACAAGGCCTCGATAAGCGATTTGTACGCGTCTTTGAGGCCCGTATACTTGCCGACCACCGCAATGGTGACCTGGCCTTCGGGATTGTGAATGCGGTCTGCAACCTCTTCCCAACGCTCCATACGCGGTTTGGGAGCCGGGTCGATACCAAACGCGGCCAGGACTTCCGAATCGAGCCCCTCATCGTGATAGGCCATCGGCACATCGTAGATATGCGCCACGTCGAGCGCCTGGATCACTGCCGTTTCGCGCACATTGCAGAACAGCGACAGCTTGCGCCGTTCCTCCGCCGGAATTTCGCGGTCCGCGCGCACCAGAAGAATGTCGGGCGCAATGCCGATGGAGCGCAATTCCTTGACCGAATGCTGTGTCGGCTTGGTCTTGAGCTCGCCGGCCGCGGGGATCCACGGCATCAGCGTGAGATGCACATAAACGGCATTGCCGCGCGGCAGTTCGTTGCCGAGCTGGCGAATCGCCTCAAGGAACGGCATCGCCTCGATGTCGCCGACGGTGCCGCCGATTTCGCACAGAACGAAATCGTAATCGTCATTGCCTTCGAGAACGAACTGCTTGATCTCGTCGGTGACGTGCGGGATCACCTGCACCGTGGCGCCCAGATAGTCGCCACGACGCTCTTTTTCCAGAATGTTCTGGTAGATCCGGCCTGTGGTGATGTTGTCCTGCTTGTTGGCCGAGCGCCCGGTAAAGCGCTCATAGTGGCCAAGGTCCAGGTCGGTCTCGGCACCGTCGTCGGTGACGAAAACCTCACCATGCTGATAGGGCGACATCGTGCCCGGATCAACATTCAGGTAGGGATCGAGTTTACGGATGCGAACGCGGTACCCACGGGCCTGTAACAGCGCGCCAAGGGCCGCTGCTGCAATGCCTTTTCCGAGGGAGGAGACCACGCCGCCGGTTATGAAAACATATCGCGCCATGGGACTCATCGCTTAACCGGACACAGGCGATTCCGCCAGCAAAAAATAACGAGACGCAAATCTTTTTGCGCCCTGCGGTGAATAAGTTCTGCGATCGACAATACCGGCCGCGGGAATGCGACCGGTCGAGTTCGCGGGATCGTGCTTACTGCCCCGTGGGAATCTGGTCTTCGGGATCGGCTTCAGCCGGAGCCGAAGGCTCCTCGGTCGGCGCGGATGCGCCTGCGCCGCCAAGTTGATCGAGAACGCCGCCGGAATCGTCGGTCTGCTCGCTTCCGGCCGGGATACGATCCAGAATGTCGGTCGGGCTCGCACCGTAACGCGCGATCAGCGACAGAGCCAAAGACGTCGCGAAGAAGGCCGCGGCAAGAATGGCCGTCGTACGCGTCAACGCGTTCGCCGCGCCCCGGGCGGACATGAAGCCTGAACCGCCGCCGATACCAAGCCCGCCACCCTCGGAGCGTTGCATGAGGACGACGCCGACCAGCGCGACCACGACGATCAGATGAATGACGATGATAACGGTCTGCATGTTTCCTTCCGGCTCTCCGGCTTGACGTGTCCATCTTATGCGGACGCGGCTCATTACACGGCTTTTGCCGCTTTTCCAAGACCGATCGCACTCGGTTTCACGGCATCCCAAACGGTTTTCGGTCAAAATCACCGAAATCTCGGATTTTGCGCGCGGCTCGCTCTCACATAGGCGGTTGCGCGCGCAACGCAAGACTTTTCTCTTCGCTCAAGCCGGGCAAGCTGCGGCAATCGCCAGAAAATCGACGGCTCGAAGGCTTGCGCCACCAACCAGCGCGCCGTCCACATGCGCGATCGAAAGAAGCTCGGTCGCGTTGCCCGGTTTCACGGAACCGCCATAGAGGATCCGCATCCCGTCCGCCTCCGCGCCCAGGAGCGTCTTCAGCTCGCCGCGGATATGCGCATGCGCTTTGGCGATATCCTCCACCGTTGGCGTCAGCCCGGTCCCGATGGCCCAGACAGGTTCGTACGCGATCACCGTGTTTGCGGCCTGAGCCTTTGCCGGAACCGATCCGGGAATCTGGCGGGACAACACGGACAACGTCTTTCCCGCCTCACGCTCGGCCTCCGTCTCGCCAACGCAGATCACCGCCGTGAGCCCGGCCCGCCAGGCGGCCCGCGCCTTTTCGGATACGATTGCGTCGCTTTCTCCGTGATCTGTGCGCCTTTCCGAATGGCCGGCCAGAACATGGGTCGCGCCGGCATCGGCGAGCATTTCTGCCGAAACATCGCCCGTATGCGCGCCTGAAGCGGCCCCATGGCAATCCTGTCCGCCCAATCGCACATGCGTCTCACCGAGCGCATCGCGAGCCCGCGTCAAAAGCGTCGCAGGGACGCAAATCAAGGCATCGGCCCCACCAAACGCTCCCTCTGCGATCGCGCTCAATTCACCGATATCGGCGCTCGTGCCGTTCATTTTCCAATTGCCTGCGATCAGGGGGCGAATACCGGGCGTCATGCGTCAGCGTCCTCACAAAAACCAAACTTGGCAGCTTCCCTAGCAAAAACGCGGGCCGATGCAAAAGCAATTGGGATGGCAAATCCCATTCCACTATCGACACTTGGCGTCTGGGGCGCTATTGCGCTTCGTTGGGGACAACGCCCCGTATAGACGCAAGGAACTTCGGAAAAGCCATGCTCGATAGTCTGAGAAACGCCGCCTCCACCTGGATCGCCAAGCTGCTCCTGGGCCTTCTTGTCGTGAGCTTTGCCGTTTGGGGAATTTCGGGACAGGTCCTGAACGACCAGTCGCGCAACGTTCTCTCGGCTGGTGATTCCTCCGTATCCATGCTGGACTTCCGTCTTGCCTATGATCGCCAGATCAACGCTCTGTCGCAGCAGCTCGGCACCCGCGTGACACGCGAACAGGCCGTCGCCTTCGGGCTTGACGACCAAGTGTTGCAGCAACTGGCCGCAGGCGCATTGCTGGATGAAGAGGCCCGGCGCCTCGGTCTTGGTCTTTCCGGTGACAAGCTCGCGCAACTGACGGCTGAGGACCCGGCGTTTCGCGGCCCGGATGGCCGTTTCGACCGTCAACAGTTCGATTTCGTGTTGCGGCAGATCGGCATGCGACCCGAAGACTATTTGCAGAATCGCGAGCAAGTGGCCATCCGGCAGCAGATCGTAGAGGCGGCCACGGACGGCATGAGCGTGCCTGACGAGATGTTCAAGAACATGGCGCTCTATCGCGGTGAGGATCGCACCGTCGAATATCTCGCGCTGCCCCGAACGCTCGTTGAACCCGTGAGCGAACCCGAAGCGTCTGCACTGCAGGCCTGGTTCGAGGAGCGCAAGGCCGATTACGCCGCGCCGGAATACCGCAAGTTTAGCTATGTGAAACTGGAGCCTTCCGATATCGCCGATCCGGAGGCGATCTCCGACGACCAGGTTCAGAAAGCTTATGAAGACCTGCGCGATCGCTATACGACACCGGAGAGACGCATGATCGACCAGATCGTCTTTTCGGATCGTCCCGCCGCGGAAGCAGCCTTGAAGGACTTGCTCGACGGCAAAAGCTTCGCCGATGTGGCGACGGCTGCCGGCAAGAGCAGCGCCGACACCTCGCTTGGCACTCTCGCCCGCGACGAAGTCGCCGACGAAGCGATAGCCGAAGCCGCCTTCTCGCTCGAGGAAAACCAGTTCAGCGATGTGATCGACGGCGCCTTCGGCCCTGTTATCGTCTATATCTCACAGATACAGTCCGAAGTCGTGCGGCCGTTGACGGAGGTCGAAAATGAGATTCGCGAGGATTTGGCGTTGGAAGAGGCCTCCCGCGTGCTTCTCGACGTGCATGACAGCTACGAAGATGCGCGTGCAGGCGGTGCCTCCATGGCCGAAGCGGCCGAGCGCTTGAATCTCACCATGCGTACGATTGAGGCCATAGACGCGACGGCGCGCCGCCCCGACGGAACCATCGTTGGCGATCTGCCGGTTTCGGCAGACTTGTTGCGAGAGGTTTTCGAAAGCGATTCGGGCATTGAAAACGCGCCACTGTCCATGGGTGGAAACGGGTTTGTCTTCTACGAGGTCGAAGGCATCACGCCCGAACGCGATCGCCCTCTCGAAGAGGTGCGCGACCAGGTGATCGAGGACTGGAAGGAGGCGGAAGCGGATCGTCTTCTTGCCGAGCGCGCCTCCGAATTTGCCGAGCAGCTCAAGAGCGGCAGATCGCTCGACGAGATCGCGTCCGAAATCGGTCAGGAGAAGCAGGTGAAGCGAGGCCTGAAGCGCACGGCCAACGATGCCGATCTTGGCCAGGCCGGCGTCACTGCCGTTTTCTCCGTGCCGCGCGACGGCACCGGTGTGTTTGCAAATCCGGCGGGAGACGGACAGTCCCTTTTCCGTGTCACCGAAGTATTCGAGCCGGCCAGCACAACAGCCGAGAGCATTCCGGAAAACCAGCGCGGTGCCGTACGGTCAGCACTGGCCGACGATCTGCTCGACCAGATGGTGTCACGCCTGCAGGGCAAGTATCCGGTAACGGTGAACCGGGCGGCCATGCAGGAAGCCCTGAGCTTCTGAGGTCGGTGATGAACGACTTCAAAAAGTACATCGTGAAAGTCGCCTCAGGCGATCCTTTGAGTTTCGACGACGCCCGGCAGGCCTTCGAGATCATGATGTCGGGCGATGCCACGCCGAGCCAGATAGGCGGTTTTTTGATGGCTCTGCGTGTGCGGGGTGAGACGGTCGAGGAAATTTCCGGCGCAGTGGCGACCATGCGCGCCAAGATGCTACCGGTTGATGCTCCCGACGATGCCGTCGATATTGTGGGAACCGGCGGCGATGCATCCGGCTCCTACAATGTGTCGACATGCTCGGCTTTTATCGTTGCTGGGGCGGGCGTGCCTGTGGCGAAGCACGGAAACCGTGCGCTGTCCTCGCGATCGGGTGCAGCCGACACACTTGCAGCGCTCGGCATCAATATCGAACTGAACCCGCGTGAGATCGCGGACTGTATCGCGGAAGCCAGGCTGGGTTTCATGTTCGCGCCCGCTCACCACTCCGCCATGCGGCATGTGGGACCGTCGCGTGTCGAGCTTGGCACCCGTACGATCTTCAATCTCCTGGGCCCTCTCTCCAACCCGGCTGGCGTGCGGCGCCAACTGGTCGGCGTCTTCGCGCCCGAATGGGTCGAGCCTATAGCAAAGGTGCTGAAGCAATTGGGCACCGAGTCCGCCTGGGTCGTGCATGGCGCGGGCCTGGACGAAATGACCACCGCCGGCACGACGCAAGTCGCGGCCCTGCAAGACGGTGAGATCCGCCATTTCGAGATCACGCCAGAAGACGTTGGGTTGAAGCGCGTCACAATGGCCGATCTGAAAGGCGGTGAGGCAGCGCACAATGCGAAAGCACTGCGCGCCGTGCTTGAAGGCGAAAAGAACGCATATCGCGAAATCTGCCTTCTCAACTCCGGTGCTGCCCTCGTCGTCGCGGGCCGTGCCAAAACCCTCAAGGATGGCATCAAGCTCGCCGCCGAATCGCTCGATCACGGACACGCCAGAGCCGCCCTGAACTATCTGGTCGAGGTTTCCAACAGAGGTATGGATCGCGATGACGACTGACATTCTACGAAAAATCGAAGCCTATAAGCGCGAAGAAATCGCTGCGGCGAAAGCCGCTCATCCCCTGCCCGAACTGATCGCAAAGGCAAGGGACGCCGAGACACCGCGCGGCTTTGCCGACGCGCTGATCGAAATGCAGACCGCGGGGCGCTTTGGCCTCATCGCCGAAATCAAGAAGGCGAGCCCTTCGCGGGGTCTCATTCGCGCCGATTTCGACCCGCCGAAGCTAGCCGCCGCCTATGAAGCGGGGGGCGCTGCGTGTCTTTCGGTGCTGACGGACACGCCATCCTTCCAGGGCGCGCCAGCCTTCCTGGAAGCCGCCCGTTCGGCCTGCGCCCTGCCGGCCCTACGCAAAGATTTTCTTTTTGAGCCCTATCAAGTCTATGAGGCGCGCGTTTGGGGGGCGGACGCGGTCCTGATTATCATGGCCAGCGTGTCGGATGACGAAGCGAAAGCTCTCGAGGACACAGCCCTCGAACTGGGTATGGATTGCCTGGTCGAAGTGCATGATGAGCGAGAGCTGGAGCGGGCGCTGGAACTTTCATCCCGGCTGATCGGGATCAACAATCGCGATCTGCGCACCTTCGAAACCCATCTGGAGACCAGCGAACGCCTCGCACCGCGCGTGCCGGAAGACCGGCTCGTCGTCGGCGAGAGCGGCATCTTCACCAATGAGGACTGCCGCCGGCTGGCGCGTGCGGGCATGAACACCTTCCTGGTCGGCGAAAGCCTGATGCGCCAGGACGACGTGACGGCCGCGACGCGCAACCTGTTGGGGCTCGAGGCAGCGAAGATGACGGGCTGAACGATGAGTGCCGGGCCCGGAAAGCTGACGCATATCGGCGCTTCGGGCGAAGCGCATATGGTGGATGTGAGCGGCAAGCAGGAAAGCCGTAGGGAAGCCGTCGCCGAAGGTGCGGTTATCATGCAGGCGGAAACGCTTTCTGCCATCCTGTCCGGCAACGCAAGAAAAGTCGACGTCCTCGCCACCGCGCGGATTGCCGGTATCATGGCGGCCAAGAAGACCCATGATCTGATTCCGCTATGTCATCCCCTGGCGCTATCCAAGGTGGTGGTGGACATTGAGCCGGATCACGCTTTGCCGGGTCTCAAGGTGACGGCAAGCGTACGTGTGACCGGGCAAACCGGAGTGGAGATGGAGGCGCTCACAGCAGCCTCCGTCGCCTGCCTAACGATCTATGACATGGCAAAAGCTCTGGACAAGGGCATGGTGCTCGACGGAATCCGCCTTCTTGAAAAAAAGGGCGGAAAATCCGGCGACTGGCGCGCCACGGTGACCGACACATGAACTTGCTGCCGGTGGATGAGGCGCTCGAACGCATTCTGGATGGTATCAAGGCGTTGCCCGGTGAAACGGTCCCCATCCAGGAAGCGGACGGGCGTGTTCTTTCGGCCCCACTCGCAGCCAAACGTACCCAGCCCCCCTTCAATGCCTCGGCCATGGACGGTTATGCGGTTCGTGCCGCTGACGTCGCCACGCCTCACGCAACGGCATTGCGCGTTGTCGGAGAAGCAGCGGCCGGAAACCGCTTCAACGGTAAGCTCGGCGCCGGCGAGGCTGTGCGCATCTTTACGGGTGCTCCAGTGCCCGACGGTGCCGACACAATCCTTATTCAGGAAAACGCATCGCTTGTGGATGATGGCTGGATCGAAGCCGTCGCGGCCGTAGCGCGGGGACGGCACATTCGCAAGGCCGGCCTCGACTTCCACGAGGGCGATTCCATACTCGAGCAGGGGCGCAGATTGGGGCCGGCCGGTATCGGCCTCGCTGCCGCGGCCGGTCATGCTGTGCTCACGGTGACCGAGCGCCCGCTCGTGGCCGTTATTGCCACCGGTGACGAACTGGTGCGACCGGACGAAACCTGTGGTCCAGATCAGATCGTCGCATCCAACGGATTTGCCATCGGCGCTCTGGCGAAGGGCGAAGGTGCGCATATTCTCGACCTCGGCATCGTTGCCGATGACAGCGCCGCTATCACCGCTGCGGTGCGTGCGGCCGCCGATGCCGGCGCGCATGTCCTGGTGACGCTGGGCGGCGCCTCGGTAGGTGCGCGAGACTTCGTGCGTCAGGCCCTGCTCGACGCCGGCATGTCACTGGATTTCTGGAAAATCGCCATGCGCCCCGGAAAGCCTTTGATGTTCGGTCGATTGGACGAAATGCGTGTTCTGGGGCTACCGGGCAACCCGGTATCCAGCCTCGTTTGCGCGCATCTTTTCCTCCGCCCTCTCGTCGCCCGGCTTGGCCAACGCGGCTATACTCCCGATTTGCGTTCCGCGGTTCTGGCGACCGCGCTGCGCGAAAACGACGAGCGGCGAGATTACATCCGAGCCTCTGTGGCGGCCGGTCCCGATGGATTGATCGCCACACCGTTTTCCGTGCAGGATTCCTCGATGCTGACGACGCTGGCGGCGGCCAATGCGCTCATCGTGCGCGAACCGGGCGCAGCCGCAGCCGAGCCCGGCTCCCGCTGCCGTGTTCTGATGTTGTGAGTGCCGCTCCGTTAAGACGCTGGATCGCGAGACAGACTTGGTCCGCCAAGCCAACCGCGCGCCGGAAGGTTCACGGCGTTCGCTCCGACGCCGATTGCCGTACTGTGGCAGGCGCACATGAAAATGGCAGGAAGGATCCCGTAGCGCCGGCATTGATCATCTCCAGGGAGAGAAGATCGGCATAGGCCAGCTCTTTCGCCGTTTGGGGACAGACGCTTGCTCGAACGAGACATCCCTGGGCGATGAACGCGTCCTGGGCTTTTACAAACGCGTCTCCAAGAGTATCACGTCCCATCTTGGCCAGTGCCGCTTCCTTGAATTGGCGGAACAACCGGCATTTCTCACGGGACCATGCGTCCGGTTTTTCGACACGGAGCTGGTTCGGGGCGGCAAAGCCGCTATTGAGACACGAAGCGGCCAGTATCGACGCAAGCAGAGCGCAACCGATTGTTCTTTTCATGGATCATCGTCTCGAATTCATGGATTCCGGATCGTTCCGGCAGGTGTATGCGGTCGCCAATCCGGACCTGCCATCAACGTTTTCCGGTTCCTGACGCCAAATTGCGGAAAGATTGTGTTTGCCGCCATGGAGGCGCTTTCGACCCTTCGGCCAATCCAGATCGAGAAATGAGCACCGCTACCCCCGCACCACACAACGGAGATATGATCCGGATCAGTCCCGCTTCAGCTCAGG
>ENA-ORCW01000604-ORCW01000604.1-marine-metagenome-genome-assembly--contig:-NODE-604-length-16606-cov-2.718918_pt1 | contig 16606 bp, 13 predicted proteins | sample MGYA00237784_ERZ508517 | MGnify/ENA primary metagenome ERZ508517 (study PRJEB26187, sample SAMN06268979) | marine metagenome | isolation source: Tt ae E1 feedstock associated aerobic enrichment on... | reverse complement strand
GGCCACCACCGGCGGAACGGGGAGGGCGTCCAGCTGGTCAACCTGCGCGAGTACCGGCACGGGGATCCCCTGCGGCACATCCACTGGAAGGCCTCGGCGAAGATGCGCCGGCTGCATGTCCGCGAGACCGAGCAGGAGCACCACCAGGCTTTCGCCCTGTGGATCGATCCCTCGCCCAATCTCTGGCTCGAGGCCGGGCAGTTCGAGCGGATGTGCTCCTTTGCCGCCAGCCTGGCCGAGGACCTGTATCAGCATGACCAGTTGCGGACCTTCCAGGTCGCCGGGCGGGACCCCCTCCGGGTCAGCACCCAGGAGGACCTGTTCGGGGTGCTGGACCAGCTCGGTTCCCTGGAGGCGGCGGTTCCGGCCGCCGGGAACGTTCTGCCGGAACCGGCTTCCGGAAGGGTCCGCTTTCTTCCCGGAGCCGGCGGCGTGGTCAATGCCCTGATGGAGGAGGTGCAGGTTGGACAGGCTTAAGCAGCGCGAACTGGCCGCCCTGCGCTGGCTCCTGGGCCAGTTGATGTTCATGGTCAGCCTGTCCGGGGGATTCGCCCTCGACCTGGGAGCCGACGGCCTGATCCTGGCCAGCCTTGCCCTGACCGCGCTGACCTGTGTCCTTCCCTCCCTGTTTGAGCGGGTCCCGGCCGCCTTCTGGAAGTATGCCCCGATCCTGCTCCTGCTGGTCATCGGGGCGGATTTCCTGGGCAGCGGGAGTGATTTCCTGCCCCCGCTCTTCCGGATGGTCATCCTCCTGGCCCTTTTCCGGGCCCTGCAGATCCGCACCCCGCGGGAGGATTTGCAGCAGCTGCTCCTGACCATGTTCCTTCTCGTCATAACCGGGGTTCTCAGCCTGGAGATCACCTTCGGCATCCAGTTGCTGCTGTACGCCCCGCTGGCCATGAGCCAGCTCTTCCTGGTCAACCTGTCGATCCGGGAAGACGGAAGCCCCCGCGCTTCGCCGGACGGACCGGTCTTTGCCAAGGCCAACTGGGGAATTGTCTTCCGGCATGCTTCGGCCCGCCTGGACCGGCGCACCCTCTCCGCCGGCCTGGTCCTATTCGTTATCACCACCGGCATGGCCCTCGGCCTCTTCATCCTGATGCCGCGTTTCGACATCGGGGCCGCCCTGCCGTTTCCCCGCCTGAGCACCGACCAGAGCCTGAGCGGCTTTTCCGACAACGTCCAGTACGGGGACGTGGTCAGCATCCTCAACGACGATTCCATCGCCATGCGGGTGGACGTTACCGGCCAGGATCCCCCATCACATCCCTACTGGCGGATGGTGGTGCTGGATGCCTACTACGACGGGGGATTCCGGGTTTCGCCGGCCGTGGTCCGGAACCAGCGTTACCTGCAGAATTACGCCTTCAGCGGATACGATCTGAACGGGCGCGGCCAGCCCGATGACTCGGAGTGGACCATCTACCTGGAAGGCGGCATCAGTGCCTACCTGCCTTCGGCGGATACCTTCAAAACCCTCCGTTTCAACAACCGGACCGGCCTCATCGCCCAGGACCTGACGCGGGTTTTCCTGACCCGGGAAATCAATGCCAACACGCTTTCCATCCGCTACGAAGGGGCCCGCTTCGGGGGGATCCTGCCTTTCGGCCCGATGGATTTTCAATTGACCCGACTGAAGCCCGTCGAGGTGGAATCCGCGGATCCCGGCTATCTGGATGAGGTCACCTATCCGGAAACCCTGCTGGCCTATCCCTCGGGGGCGGCCAACCGGGAAATCCTCGACCGGGCCCTGCGCCGTTCCGGTTTCTCTCCGCGCCAGTCCGCGGTGGAATATGCCGAACGCCTGGTCGACTACCTCCGCAGGGACCGCGGCTACAGCCTGGAGGGCCGTATTCCCGAAGGGGAGGCGGACACGGTCCTGCGCTGGATCCAGTCGGGCCAGCCGGGCCACTGCGAGCTTTACGCCGGGGCCTTTGTCCTTGTCGCCCGCTACGCCGGATTCCCCAGCCGCCTGGTGACCGGATTCGCCGGCGGGGACTGGAACGGGTTCGAGAATTACTTCATGGTCCGCAACCGCAACGCCCATGCCTGGTGTGAAATCTACGACCAGGACAAGGGCTGGATCCGGGTCGACCCCACGCCGGGCTCCCCGGGCGGGACCGTGGAATCCGCCCTCGCCACCGGCGGGCTGATCCCGGACCGCACCTGGAAGGCCTACCTGGACAGCCTCCGCGTCCTCTGGTTCCGCCGGGTCATCCAGTTCGACAGCCAGGACCAGGCCCTGATGGCGGAGTCCCTCAAGGAGGCCGGCCGGGGGGGACTGGGCTGGCTCAGGGAGCGCTGGAAGTCGCTTCGGGAAAAACTGGATGCGGACCTCCGGGAATTCCACATTCCCGCCCGCTGGGCCGGTGTCATGGTGGATTACCTGCTTCCCCTGACCACGGTTCTGCTCCTTGTCCTCCTGATCCTGCTGCTGCGCCGCTGGGCCCGGCAAAAGGGATTTGAAGCCATCATCCGCGACAAGGCGGGCCGCCTCCTCGCTTTCCGGGCCCTGCGCCGGTTTCCCGAGGCCCGCCACCACCACCAGCTCCTGCTCCTTCGCTACGGGCCGGTGCAGTCATGGCCGGAGAATCCGCATCAGCTCCTCCGCCAGGCCCGCAAACAGGCTCCCTCGACAAGCTCAGGGCAGGCCCGCAACCAGTAACCCCAACCCCTACATCCCCAGATACTGCTGGAATACGGACTTGGCGATGGGGGCCGCGGTGGAGCCGCCCCCGTAGTTGGTTTCCTCCTCGGGAACTCCCTCGACCATGACCGCGACCGCGATGCGGGGGTTCTGGACCGGGGCATAGCCGACAAACCAGGCCAGGGTGGTGGGGCGGCCGTCCTTGCGGACCTGGGCGGTACCGGTCTTGCCGGCCACCGGCATGTTGGGATTGCCGGCCAGCCGGGCGGTGCCTCGCTCCCCGGCCTGCCGCATGCCTTCACGGACCAGGGCCATCTGCTCCGGCCGCAGGGAAATGGGATTGTCCACCTCTGCTTCGCCTGCATCGTGCAGGAGGGTCGGCTGGAGGAATTCCACCCCCCTGGCCAGGGAGGACGCGAAGGTGGCCATCTGGAGCGGCGTCAGGAGCAGGAAACCCTGGCCGATGGCCATGTTGGCGGTGTCCCCCTCGAACCAGCCCTCGCCGTAGAAGCGGGCGGCCTTCCATTCCGGATCCGGAACCAGCATCCGGCCCGTCTCCGCGGGTAGCTCGATCCCGGTCTTCCGGTCCAGGTGGAAACGGCGGGCCTCATTGGCGATGGCCCAGACCCCGATTTCCGTCCCCCGGTCGTAGAAGAAAACGTTGCAGCTGTCGCGAATGGCCCCGATCAGGTTTTCCTCGCCGTGTCCGCTCCGGCGGTGACAGTGGAACCGGCGCCGGCCGACCTGGAAATACCCCGGGCAGTAAACGATCGTGTTCTCGTCCACTGCCCCGGCGCGCAGGGACGCCATGGCGGTGACCAGCTTGAAAGTCGATCCCGGAGGATAGAGCCCCTGGATGGCCCGGTTCAGCCAGGCGCCCTTTTCGCGGATCTCCCGGTCCACTTCAAAACTGATGTAGGGCGCCGTGTCGTTCAGGTCGTAGGCCGGTTTGCTGACCAGGGCGAGGACCTCGCCGGTCTCAATCTCGATGGCCACCACCGCCCCGGTCTTGGTGCCCATGGCCGCTTCCGCCGCCTGCTGGATGTCGATGTCCAGGGAGATGGTCAGGTCCTGCCCCTTGCTGGGGACTTCGTGAACCACCCGTTCGTGCTGGAATCCGCCCGGGTCGACGGACCAGATTTCCCCGCCGGTGGTTCCCTGGAGGTGGTTGTTGAAGGACTTTTCCAGTCCGCTGCGCCCGACCTGGGCCTCGTTGCGGAAAGTCAGCAGGGTTTCCCCGGGAAGGGTTCCCTCGGGGAACTCGGTACTGTCGGAAACGAATCCCAGGGTGTGGGCCGCGGCTTCCCCGTAGGGATACCAGCGGGCGTTGCCGGAGATGATCTGGATCGGCGAATCGATCGGGACCTGCTCGATGAGAATCGCGTAATCCTCCGGGCTGAGGTCCGTTATCAAGGGGAAGGGCAGCAGCAGGGACTGGGAGAAGTGACGCTCGATGTCGGTCGAATCCACCGTGAACTCCTCTTCCAGCAGGGAGTTGAGCCGGTTCATGTACCGCATGACCACGTTCCGGCGGGCCTCGATGTTCATCGCGTAGCGGTCCGGGTTGAGTCCGAGGTCCCGCTGGCGGCGGACCAGGTTGAAGTACTCCTCGCGAAACTCCGTCCGCAGCTCGTTGAGGTAGACCACGGCCGAGAAGAGGGGACGGTTCCCCACCAGGACCCGCCCCTTGCGGTCGTAGATGATGCCCCGCGGGCCGGGCATCAGGATGCGGCGATAGTTCTGCCGCTCGGCCGCGGCGGCAAAGCTTTCCTGCTGGATCAACTGCCGGTAGGCCAGCCCGCAGAGCAGGGCGACCATGCAGATCCCGATGACCACGTACATCAAATAGATGCGGGTGTTGACCGGGTTGTCCTGCCGTTCCGGGGCCTTCTTGTAATGGCGACGCATCGGGACCATACTCAATGCGGTGGGGGCAGGGCTTCAAGATCCCAGCCCAGTGTATAGAGGAATTTTTTCTGGAACCGGCACCAGGGCCAGGCCAGCAGGTAGATGACCACCGTACTCAGCAGGAGCTCCGTCAGGAACCGGCCCCAATAGGCGGTGGAACCCCATTGATAGGTTCCGTCGAAGAGAACCAGGACCAGCATCCACAGCAACTGGCCGACGGCCGTGGCCGCGCGCACGTGGATGCTGTTCTGGCGCCTGATGCGCCGCTGGCACCACACGAAATACATCCACAGGCAGACGTATCCGATGATGTAGGTTCCTCCGGCGAGCGGGTTCATGGCCCCGGCCAGGCCACCCAGCAGCGCGGTGTAGAGCAGGCTGGAGGTGCGCGAAACATAGAGGCCGAAGAAGACGATCAGGAGCGCGTCCAGGTGTAGATGGACCGCCCAGTGGGCAAGGTAGAAATTCAACTCCCCGGCCAGGAAGTAGAGGAGCAGGTTGAGGAGAAAGAGGATCGAGATGCGCCCATTGTCGCTCACTGTTCTTCGGCTCCCGGACGCGGTTCGAAGGGAATCAGCACCGCCACCTCGCGGACGTGCTTGAGCCTCGGATCCAGCATCACCTTGCCGGTCTGGAAAAGGCCGTCCGGCGAGGGGTCGAGGCTGTAGATCCAGCCCAGGGTCAGGCCGTCGGGGAATACGCCACCGAGGCGGGAGGAGGTCAGGCGGACCGGTTCCTTGAGGGTGGCGATGATGTCCGCCGGCACCGTCGAGACATGGCCTGTGGCCGGCAGCAGGCCTGGATTGTCCCCGCCGCGAAACTCCACCGGCCGCTCGTCGCCCTCGATGTGGGCGGCGGCCCGGAAGTGCGGACTGCTGATCAGCTCCACGGTCGAGGTGTAGGCCCCGACGGAACTGACCCGGCCCACCACGCCCCCGGAGAAGACGACCGCCTGCCCCGTCTTGATCCCGTAGTTGACCCCCTTGCGGATGACCAGCTGCTGCCACCATGCGGTCAGGTCGCGCCGGACCACCCGGGCCACCTCGTAGTGGAACTGCTCGTAGGAGGGCATTTCATAGAAGGCCTCCAGGCGCTCGATTTCCCGGTCCAGGAAATCCGCCTGCTGGTTGCGCAGCATGTAGGCGGCGTTGAGGCGGGACATTTCCACCCCGGCCTCGATCAACTCGCTCTTGCGGTAACTGCGCAGGACCCAGTAGCTGCGGAGATCGCGGAGGTAGCTGAGGCCGGTCCAGGCGGGGGCCTGGAATTCATGAAAGGCGATATTGGTCCATCGCTTGAAGAAAACGGGCGTGAACCACCAGATCAGCAGGAGGAAGGCAACCAGCAGAAGGGATTTCGTCTGGTGGGTGAGCTTGCGTGGCATTCCCTTAGGCGCGGGTCTTCATGAGCCAGTGCAAGTTCTGGAGGACGACCCCGGTGCCGTTGGCGACCGCGGAGAGGGGATCTTCCGCGACAAAGACCGGAAGGCCGGTGGCATCACTGAGGAGGCGGTCGAGGCTGCGGATCATGGCACCGCCGCCGGCGAGGATAAAGCCGCGGTCGACCAGGTCCGCCGAGAGCTCGGGGGGACAGCGCTCGAGGGCGTTGCGGACCAGCTCGGTGATGGAATTGATGGTGTCCGCGAGCGCTTCGCGGATTTCCTGGGAGGAAATGTGCAGGGTCTTGGGCAGGCCGGCCACGGAGTCGCGGCCCTTGACCTCCATGGTCAGTTCCTCGTCCAGGGGCGCGGCTGAACCGATGCGCATCTTGATCTCTTCAGCCGTGCGCTCACCGATCATCAGGTTGTAGGCCCGCTTCATGTAGTTCACGATGGCGGCGTCCAGTTCGTCGCCGCCGACCCGGATGGACTTCGAGTAGACGACCCCCGACAGGGAGATGATGGCCACTTCAGTGGTCCCGCCGCCAATGTCGACGATCATGTTGGCGGTCGGCTCGTCGATCGGCAGGCCGACCCCGATGGCGGCGGCCACGGGTTCCTGGAGGAGCCGCACTTCCCGGGCCCCGGCGTGAATGGCGCTCTCCTTGACGGCCCGGCGCTCCACCTCGGTGATTCCGGAAGGAACCGCCACCACCACCCGCGGTGGAACAAAACGCATGGTGTTGTTCACCTTCTGGATGAAGTAGCGGAGCATGGCCTCGGTAATTTCAAAGTCGGCGATGACACCGTCCTTCATCGGCCGCAGGGCGCTGATGTTCATCGGCGTACGGCCCAGCATCCGCTTGGCCTCGTCGCCTACCGCGATCACCTCGCGCGTTTCATTGTTGATCGCGACCACCGAGGGCTCGCGAAGGACGACCCCTTTGTCGCGGACGTATACCAGTGTGTTGGCTGTCCCGAGGTCTATGCCGATGTCGTTTGAAAAAATTCCCAGTGCCTTGCCGATCATGAAAGCGCTTTCCTTTGAGCGTGATCTAATTTCCAGAAAATTTGGGATAATTAATGAGATGTCAAAACGGAAAAGGGTTGAAGGTCAAAGGACTATGGTGAACCAAGCTCTTTGGACGGTTGACCAAGGTCAAAAGTCAAAGGTCTGATGTCGCGGGGCAAAGGACAAGTGTCTTTGTGCGGAGATTTCTGGAGAGGGGAGTTGAGTCGCGGGACCAATTCGATACAAGAGTGAAGCATCTATGATGGGCGATTGCTTGGCGCATGTGACTGACGTTTGGCTGCTGGCGGGGGCGGCCGGACCCTCCGGAGGCGGCTGGATCGATGATTTCGGTCTGGTTCTGGCCGCCGCCGGCCTGGCGGTGGCGGTATTCCACAGCCTGCGCCTGCCGGTCATTTTCGGATACATCCTGGCCGGAATCCTGATCGGGCCCCACCTGCTGCCCGTGCCCCTGATCGAGGAGGAGGCGGCCATCCAGCAGATCAGCGAACTGGGGATCATTTTCCTGCTCTTCTTTATCGGGATGGAATTCGACCTGAAGCGGCTCCAGCGGGTCCTGGGACCGGCCCTGTTGAGCCTGATCCTGCAGACCCTGTTCATGTTATACCTGGCCCAGGTCCTGGCCCCCTTCATGGGCTGGAACCCGACCAGCACCCTGTTCTTCGGCAGCCTGCTGGCCATCAGCTCCTCCATGGTCACGGTCCGGGTCCTCCGGGAATCCGGCCGGCTGCAGGATGCCAGCGCGCAATACACCATCGGGATCCTGATCCTGGAGGATGTCCTGGCGGTGATTCTGCTGGTCATCCTGACCGGTGTCGCGGTCACCCAGAACCTCGACTGGGACGCGGTCTGGCTGGTCACCTTCCTGATGGGAATCTTCGTGATCATGGTCTTCGCCATCGGGCGGGCCCTGGTTCCGCGGATCCTCATGGCCATTTGCGGCGAGGAGACCGACAAGGAGGTCCTGACCCTGGTCAGCGTGGGCCTGGTCATGGCCGTCAGCATCCTGGCCCTGCGGCTGGACTTTTCCCCCGCCCTGGGCGCCTTCGTGGCCGGCACCCTGTTGTCCCAGACCCAGGTCGCCCACACCGTGGAGCGGGTCAACCGGAGCCTCCACGATGTCTTCTCGGCGGTGTTTTTCGTCTCCATCGGGCTGCAGATGAATCCCTACCAGCTGATCGCCAACCTTCCCTGGATCGCCGGGATCTCCATCCTGGTGATTGCCTTCAAACTCCTGGCCTGCTGGGGCGGGATGGCCATCGCCGGCCAGAGCGGGCGGACGGCCTTCCTGGCCGCGGTACCCAAGGCCCAGATCGGGGAATTCAGTTTCATTATCGCGGGCCTGGGCACCTCCCTCGGGGTCATGGATGCCAAGTCCTCCGGGATCGCCTTCGGGGTGGCCCTGGTGACCATTCTCCTGACCCCGCTCATGACCAGCCGCATGGAAGGCGGCTACGCCGTCCTCTACCAGGCCGTTCCCCAGGGGGTGCGGTCCCTGTTCGACACCTACCAGAATTTCATGGAGGGCCTGATGGTCGGCCTCGGGCGGAATGTGGTCCTCCGGCTGATCCGGCGCCCGGTGCTGCAGATCTTCCTCTACTTCTTCATTATCAACGGGATCTTCATCACGGCTTCCTTCTTTCTTCCGCGGTTCAGCCAGATGGTCGAGAAAATGCCCTGGGACTGGGTCTGGAAATTCGGATACTGGGTGGCCTGCGGACTGGTGGTCTCCCCTTTCCTGATCGCCGTCCTGCGCAACCTCAACGCCATGGCCTACATCCTCACCGATGCCCTTTTCAGCGGGCACACCAGCCGCCCGATCTACCAGAACCGTGTGCGCCAGCTGGTCAATATGGCCATCATGGGCGGATTCCTGATCCTCCTGGGGCTGGTTTTCCTCCTCGTGGCCGCCCCTTATCTGCCCAACTCCGGCCTGGCCGGGGCGGCCTTCCTGATCGTGACCGCAGCCGGGGTGCTCCTGCGCAGCCGGTTTGTTCTCGTCAACAGCCAGATGGAAAACATGTTTGCCGACTCCTTCCGGGCCCAGGTCGCGACCAAGGAGGAGCAGCGCCGCCAGCAGATTCTCAATATGATCCAGCAACAGGCCCCCTGGCCGGTGGAGATTGTCGACCTGACCCTGCCGGCCCATGCCGCCTGGTCCGGCAAGCTGATCCGCGACCTCGACCTCCGGCGACGCTTCGGGGTCAACATCCTGGCCGTCGGGCGCGGTTACTCGGTGGCTTACGACCCGTCCCCGGAAGCGCCTGTCTTTTCCGGCGACCGGCTGGTCCTTTCCGGTTCGCATGAAGCCATCGAGCAGGTCTCCTCCGCCATGAAGGCGCAGGTCCGTCCGGACGACCGGCCCGTGCCCACGCCCGACCAGTTCCGCATGGAGCGGATCTACGTGGCTCCCAAGAGCGAGCTGGACGGGCAGACCCTGGCGGGGGCCCGGATCCGTTCCCGTTTCGGGGTCACGGTGATCGGGGTCCAGCACGGGGACGAGCGCATTTCAAATCCGGATCCGGATTATCTGCTCTCCCCGGGGGATGTCATCATGGTCGCCGGACTGCCCGCGCGGATCGAGGCCTTCGCCCAGAACTGCGGTGAAAAACCGTTGCCAGCGGGAACCTAGGCTGTCAGAATTTCAGCATGGTACCTCTAACCTTAGCTGAACAATTGCTCCTTCTGGCCCTTGATGAAGAAACCGGCAAACTGCGGCCGTTGCCAGACCGCGCACTGGACTATGCCCTGGCCGGAGCCGTCCTGGCGGACCTGGCCCGGGTGGGCCGGATTGTCGTGACCCGGGACTCCCTCGAGGTGGTGGATCCCAATCCGGTCAATTCGGCTCCGGAAGACCTCGGCCTGCTGGATCTGGAACAGGCCAATGTGACCAGCCTGCGAGGAGCCCTGACCCATCTGGCCGGCGATGCGCACGGCCTGCGCAAGCGGGTCACCGAGAACCTTGTCGAAAAGGGCGTCCTGCGCGAGGAGGACAAGGAGTTCCTCTGGGTGTTTCACTACAGCCGCTATCCCCTGGCCGATCCCGCGACGGAGGATGCGGTCAAGCAGCGGATCCGGAACCGGGTGCGAAGCGACGAGATCCCGCTCTCGGACAGCGACCATGTATTGATTTCCCTGGTACACGCCTGCCAGCTGGAACATCTCTTCCTCTCGGAGGACGAGCAGTCCGCCTGCCGCAAGCGGATCGAGTCGATCGCCTCCAGCGACCGGATCGGGATGGCGGTGGCCGATTGCCTCGAGGAAATCCAGAAGGCCATCATGGAGATCCGCACCTACTCCGGCATGTAGGGTGGCGCGGCCCGGCCGTCCTCAGGGGCTGGCCCGCAGCCAGCGTTCCCGGGTGGGAGGTTCCTCAAAGGACTCTTCCCGGGCTTCCGGACTGCCGGACATTTTCTTGTAGACGGTTTTCTGCAGGCCCTTGCCGCGCAGGGCATAATTGTAACCCTGTTCCCACCAGGTGTCCATGACCCGGCTCAGGCCGACCGGCATGCGGTCGACAATCAGGGTCTGGCTGCCGATGGCGAAGGGCTGGCGGTAATTGATCACCATGAAGGACTTGGCATCGAGGAGGATCTCGATTTCCAGGCCGTTCTTCAGCCAGGCGTGCATGACATAGACCTTCTGGTCGGCAAAGGTGTCCTCCCCAGTGTACTTGAAGACCACTCCCAGCCGGTCGGCCTGGAGCATCAGGAAGGGCAGGCAGGCGTCCAGCTCCAGCAGCTGCCGGTCCAGGCCGGTGAGCGGCTTGGGATTGCGCTGGTCCGGCTCCAGGGGCTGGACCCAGGCGGATTCCCCGTCGGTGCCGCTGAGGGTGATGTAGTTGTACCCCCGGGAAAAATAGTCGCTCAGGACGCGGATCTTGCCGGGTGTGCCGAAAGTGACCTCGACGGAATATTCCTTCTGGCCCTCCCAGTGGGTGCCCTTGCAGCTGACGGACTTGACCTGCTCCAGCTCAATACGGCCCCCGCGGGCCTTGAGATGGAGGTCGATCAGCTTGAGGGAGGTGACATCGGTCTTGTCCGGCCGGGCAATGGGGAAGGCCCATGGACCGGTCGGCTCCTCCCCAGGGTCCTGGGCGTGTGAGGGAAGCGAGACGGACCACAGCAGCGAAAACAGCAGGCATTTACAAAACAAGCGCATAACGCCTTAAAACTGGCCGGGAAGCGCAGGCCAGGCAATCGCAAACAGGTAGGGTATTCAGGGTAGGTCAGGAGGCAGGAGATCTGTTGAGTTCTGGAAGAAGCGGCACAGGTCGGCCGTCCATTCCCGGAGGACCTCCTTGTCCAGGGGCTGGTCGCCGGGGGCGGCCCGGAGGGCCGTGAGCATGGCTTCCCGCATGTCCCGGGGCCGGCTTTCCAGCCATTGGGCGCGGACCGGGTAGCCCTCGGAACGGGCGAAGACGTAGAGGGCCTTGAAGAGGATCAGCTCCGGCTCCGGCTTCTCGGCCAGGCCCTGCAAAGCCTGTCCCAGCAATTCCCAGACCGGGGCGAAGTGCTCCAGGTGGATCAGGTTGCGCTCGTAGAAACGGGTCAGCCGGCTGGCCGCGGTGAGATTCGCGTAATGGCGGGAAATGCCCTCGAAGCGGCGTGACGGGGAAAATTCACGCAGGAAGGCCGGGCGGGCCGGGTCTTTCTGCTCGATACTGAATTCCCCGAGGTCGAAGAGGTCGGGGAGATGACTGCCGGGCTGGGGCCGGGTCCGCTTCCGGGCCAGGACATGCCGGAGGCCGTTCTCCTGCAGGAAAACCACCAGCAGGAGGTGGCTTTCCCCCGAGTCGGCCTTGCGCAGCAGGTAGCCCTGGTCATTGAGAAACACGTTCAGGCCTGGTGCGGGTCGGAGGCGGGGGAGGGGATGTCGACCGGCTGCCCGACCTCAAGGCGGTCCTGCTTCCACGGCGGCACGACAGCTCCTCCGGAAATGATCAGCTTCATGGCGTCGGCAATCGACATGTCGAGGTCATGCACTTCCTCGCGCGGCACCATCAACAGGAATCCGCTGGTCGGATTGGGGGTGGTGGGAACAAATACATTCACCAGGTCGGCCTCCGTCCGGGCCTGGATCTCCCCTTTGCCGCTGCCGGTCAGGAATCCGAGGACCCAGATCCCCTTGCGCGGGTATTCCAGCAGGACCGATTTCTGGAAAACCGCCTTCTCCTGCTGGACAAAGGTGTCGCGGATCTGCTTGACGGTGTTGTAGACGCCGCGGACCACCGGGACATTGTTGACCACCCGCTCGAAATAGTTGACCAGGACCCGGCCGATCAAGCGCTGGGAGAGCCAGCCCAGGAGAGTGATGAGAATGATCACGATCAGCACCGCGCCGATATAGAGCCCGTACTCGATCCAGACAAAGGTGCTCTGCTTGGTCGGGATGAAGAAGAAAAAGAGCTGGCGGGTCGGGGCGCCGATTTTCTGTACGAGAAAATTAACGACAAAGATGGTCACTCCCACCGGGGCCAGAAGCAGGAGGCCGGACACAAAGGCGTTTCTCAGGCTGCGGATCATGTTATCCGTATAAAGTTAGCGCAGGGAAAAGGTTACAGGCAAGGCTAAGGAGTCTCCGCCGGCGGGCTCCAGCGGCAGGCCAGCAGGGCTCCCCCGGCGGCCAGCCGTTCCATCAGGAGCGCCTCGGCGCGGCGCATCCCGGCCCGGCCGTCCTCGTCCCTGTCGTCCAGTCCGGCCAGGTGCAGCCAGCCATGGACCAGATAGAGGGTCAGCTCCTCGGGGAAGGTGGTCCCGTTCTCCCGGCAGGCCTTCGCGGCCACGGCCGGACAGACCGCGACATCGCCGGCGTGCCCGTCTTCGGGATCCCCGGGAAAGGTCATGACATCGGTGGGGTCGGGATCCCCGAAAAACGCGCCATGCAGGCGGCAGCAAGCCTCCAAGTCGACGAAGGCGATCTCCAGGGAGCCCGGGGGGACGGCGAATTCCGGCCCGCGGTCGAGTACGGCGATGCAGGCCCGGACGCTGTCTGGCTCGAGTTCCAGCCGGGGCTCCTCGTTCAGGAAATCGACGGACCTGCTCATTCCTCGGTGGCCACCGGCGCCTCCCTGGGGGGAGCGGACTTCTTGCGCGCGCCCTTGTTCCCGTTGGGGGCATCCGGGTATTCGACCCGGGCGTGGAGCATGTTCAGGAGGGTGAAGGAGAAGCTCTCCTTGACCTTCTGCAACTGGCTGAAGGTGAGGGGGGTGGCGTTGAGCTGGCCATCCTCCATGCGGGAACGGAAAATGTTGTCGATCAGTTCGCCGATGCTCTGGGGATTGACCTTGCGAAGGCTGCGGCTGGCGGCTTCCACACAGTCGGCCAGCATGATCAGGGCGCTCTCGGTGAACTGCGGAATCGGGCCCTCGTAGCGGTAGGTATCCTCGTTGACCGGGCTCAACTCGATGGCCGGGGCGTTCGGATAGACCGACTCGATGACCTTTTCCTTTCGCTGCTGCTCCAGCGCCTTGTAGTAGAAGTACTGGATCAGCGAAGTCCCGTGGTGCTGCCGGATAACATCGATGATGATGCGCGGCAGGCGGTGCTCCTTGGCCATCTGGACCCCTTCCTTGACGTGGCTCTTGATGACCAGGGCGCTCATGGAGGGGTTCCGCTCGATGTGCGGGTTCTGTCCGGAGAGCTGGTTTTCCACGAAGTACTCCGGCTTGATCATTTTGCCGATATCGTGGAACAGGGCGCAGACCCGGCAGATCAGCGGATTGGCCCCGATGGCGGCTGCAGCGTTCTCGGAGAGGTTGGCCACCATGATGCTGTGGTGGTACGAACCGGGCGCCTCCATCTGCATCTTGCGGAGGAGGGGGTGGTTGTAGTCGGTCAGCTCCAGCAGGGTGATGTCGGTGGTGTTCTTGAAGAGGTGCTCCAGGATCGGCACCAGGCCGACGATCAGAATGCCGGAAATGATGCCGGTGCCGAGGCTGGTCAGGATCTGGTACAGCACGGTGGTCAGGGACAGGTTGTCCCGGATCGCGAAGAGAACCACCCCAAGGGCCATGACGCAGCCGGAAATGAGGCCGGCCCGGACCAGGGAGGTGCGGAGCTGGATATTGCGGCAGTAGGAAATAGCGACCAGGCAGACCAGCTGGGAAAGGAGCAGGACGGAGAGCTGGTTGCCCTGCATCATGGCGTTGAAGGTGCTGATGACCAGCGCCGCCAGGATGCCCGGACCGGTGCCGACGAGAATCGTGATGATCATCGGCCCGAGGATGATCGGGGTCATGAAGGGGAGCAGGTGGACCAGCCCCGGGTTGGATTCCGCGATCACGCTGTCCCCCAGTTCGATGACCAGGCGGATCAGGAGGAGGTTGAGGAGAATCAGCGCTCCGGAGAGGGAGAAGATGCGGTTGTTGCCGCGGAATTGCTGGCGGGAACTCTTGAGAAAATAAAAGGCCCCGAGGATGAGCAGGAGGGTCAGCATGGCCCGCTCGAAGAAGAGCGAATTGAATCCGTAGTTGCCGGCCTCGGAGTCGCGCAGGGCCCGGCGGTAAGCCTCCAGTTGTTCGTACTGGAGGGCGGTGACCCGGGTATTGGGCTCGATGATGGTCTGCCCTTCGCCGACCCCGATCTCCACCGGTTCAATCGACTCCTGGGCGTTGCGGACCCGTTCCTGGGTGCGCTCGGCATCGAACAGGAGGTTGGGGGTGAGGGCGGAACGCAGAATGCGGAACAGCGAGACCGTGCTTTCCCGGGGAATGTCGAGGGCCGCCAGCTGGATACGCAGGGTGCGCAGGCCTTCCTCCTGGGAGAGGATCTGCACCTGCTGCACCTCTCCCTCCTCGTCCTCGACGTTGAAAAGGGTCAGCCGCTGGCCGGAATCCAGGTTGAAGGCGGAATCCTCCTGGTAGATCCCCTTGCGGAATATTTCCCCGATAATGATCAGGCCCTCGTTGACCACCGCCAGGCTGCGGTCCGGACCGAGCTGGTTGTAAAGGGTGACCAGGTCGGAGGGTCGCAGGTTGAAGGGATTGTCGGCGGGATACTCGTTAAGGAAATTCTGGACTTCACTCTCCTGCAGGCGGGCCATGTCCGCAGGGGTGTTTTCGGGCACCGCGGCAAACTCGCCGAGGTCGGCCACCAGCTGTTCCGTGTAATCCCGGAATTCCCGGAAGGCGGAGAGGTCGAGCTTGAAAACCGGGGGCACCTTCTGACGCACCGCCTCCATGAGCAGGTTGGTCTCGATCTGGCTGACGTAGCTGAAGGGGATTTCGGACGTGATGCGGATCCGCGATATCTGGTCGCGCTGGACCAGGGGGCCGGCCGAGGAGAGGCCGACAAAACCGATAATGGTGGCGGTGATCCCGAAGGCCAGATAGAGGAGGAACTGGAAGAGGGAAGCCCGGGTAAAGGCCTGCTTGACCTTGGAGGGCCGCGCGGTTCCCATCCGGCGCTTGCGTCCAGCCTCAGTCCGTTGCTTGTGGGATTTCTTGAGGAAGCTCATGATGGTCGATCGGGGAGCGAGGCCAAGGCGAAGCCCTAGTCCGGCCGCACCTCTCTCGGTTGGTGGGCGCCCGTCCTGGCCTCATACCGCGCATAGGCGTCGATGATCTGCTGGACAATGGGATTCCGCACCACGTCTTTTCCTTCAAAGTAATGGAACGCCACGTCGGGGATATTGACAAGGACCTTTTCCGCTTCCTTGAGGCCCGAATACTTGTGCCGGGGGAGGTCGATCTGGGTCTTGTCGCCGGTGATGACCATGCGGGAGCCGTCGCCGAGCCGGGTCAGGAACATCATCATCTGCTCCGGGGTGGTGTTCTGCGCCTCATCGAGGATGACAAAGGCATTGGAGAGGGTCCGGCCGCGCATGTAGGCCAGGGGGGCGATCTCGATCTTGGTATTGCGCTCCTCCTTGCGGTCCGCGTCGAGGCCGATCAGGCGCCGCCCCTCAACCCGGCCCATCATGTCGTAGATGGCGTCGTAGAGGGGCAGGAGGTAGGGCTGGATCTTCTCGGTCAGGTCGCCCGGCAGGAAGCCCAGGGCCTCGCCGGCTTCCACCGCGGGCCGGGTCAGGATGACCCGCTCCACCTGTTCGTCCATCAGGGACTTGAGCGCGGCGGCCACGGCCAGGTAGGTCTTGCCGGTGCCCGCCGGGCCGATGCCAAAGACAATGTCCCGCTTGGCGATGGATTGCAGGTAACGCTTCTGGTTGAGGGACTTGGGGACGATGCTCTTGGAGCGCAGCTCGATCTGGACCGGGTTCTGGAAGAGGTCCCGCATTTCCTCCATGGCGCCCGATTCGACCAGGCCCAGCATGTTCCGGAAATCGCTGCGGGCGATGCGCATGCCCTGGCGCTTGGCCTGCTCCAGAAGCTGGAAAAACTCCCGGGCCCGGGCCACCTGGTCCTCCTCGCCGGAAATTTTCAGCCAGTCGTCGCGGGAGACGATGCGGGTGCCGGTGACGGATTCCACCCCGGCCAGGTTTTCCTCCAGTCCGCAATAGAGCTCGGAGAGAAAGCGTGGACTCTGGAAAAAGAGCGTTTCTTCAATCATTCGGAGAGGGCTTTCTTGAGGACTTCCCATGTTTTGTCGAGGGCTTGTGGCAGGGAACGGGTCTTTCCGATAACCGGGAGGAAATTGGAGTCGCCGTTCCAGCGCGGGACGACGTGCCCGTGCAGGTGCTTGGG
>ENA-ORCW01000603-ORCW01000603.1-marine-metagenome-genome-assembly--contig:-NODE-603-length-16650-cov-4.187474_pt1 | contig 16650 bp, 12 predicted proteins | sample MGYA00237784_ERZ508517 | MGnify/ENA primary metagenome ERZ508517 (study PRJEB26187, sample SAMN06268979) | marine metagenome | isolation source: Tt ae E1 feedstock associated aerobic enrichment on... | reverse complement strand
AGGAAACCGCCGGATACGATGAGTACGTCCGGTGGTGTGGGAGGACGGCGGGGGCGACCCCGCCTCCTACCCGATTCTTTGGGGCCACCGGTGGGAATGCAGTTGCTTTTGAATAAGCAACGGTTTGTCGCGAAACGACTTGTGGCACGCGGTTCCGCTTGAGGCCGGTTGCTTTTGAATAACGGGATCTCACCCGGTCGCGCCCGTGACCCGGGCAGACCGGCCGTGACCTTACTCCGTCACCTCGACGCCCTTCCAGAACGCGACGTGGTCCCGGATGTTGGACGCCTCCGGCTTCGGTTCAGGGTAGTACCAGGCAGCGGCCTCGTTGACCTGGCCGTCCACAACGACATCGAAGTAGCTTGCCGTCCCCTTCCACGGACAGAACGTCTGCGTCACGTTCTCCCGGAGATGCTCGCGGGAGAGGGACTCCGGCGGGAAGTAGTGGTTCCCTTCGACCTGTTCGGTGGTTTCACTTTCGGCGAGCACGGTACCGTTCCAGATGGCCTTGGGCATCATGGGGCTCCTTGATCGATGGAAGCGGACGCAGGATCCGGCCGCCGGTCGTCGCACATGTTCCTGCCGGACGACGGCAACACCGGAATCGTAGAACCGTGTCGACGACTGTCCAAGCGTTCGTCCGCATCGGAAAGTGGAGGAGCAGCGCGCACAAAAAAACGCCCGGCATCAACGATGCGGGCGTGCGGGGCCACAATCCTGTCGGCACTCAGGCCGGCGGGACAGTTGGCGGCCTGCTCAGCGAAGACCGAAACGCTGCGCGAGCCACGCATTCTTGCGACGCTCGAGTTCCATCATCCGGGAGAAAAGTCCCTGGCGGGGGGCGCGGGAGCGACGCACCCGAACGTTCTGCTGCGGAGCCGTCCCGTAGTATCCGTAGCTGTAGCCATACGAGCCCTGGGGCTGCTGGGCTTCCGCCGATCCCGCGATGCCCAGAACCACCACCATCAGTACCGCCATCACAACTCGACGCGTCATCACTGTCCCGTCTCCGAAGCTTCTCGACTCAGTTACAAGTGGGGAAATCCACGGGCGACCGGCACGGCGACCGCCCGTTCAGCCTCCTGGCATGAACCTGAACCAGCATCGTCCCGCCCGCCCGGAAATCTCTCCCGAATTGCCCATGTTTCGGGGTCGGTACACGAGGGGCCGCCGCGCGACGTGCAGAGATCTCAGCAACCGGGCAACTGTCGTCGCCGGTGGAGGTGATCCGACCGTCACGAAGATCCGTTGACCTCAGCAGGCCGCGTGGGCCGGACCGGTTGTTCAGGTTCGGTGAATTCGCCCGGACAGTGTTTGCATGATGAATGGTCGGGTGCGTCTAATACTGCCGGGAACGCTTCTCAGGACCATACGCGATGAATGGGCTGATTCTTTCCGGTTCCGTGCTGGCAACCGGCGCCGCGGCAACCGGCGCACTCGTCTGGCGGTATCGCGTCGTTCGGCAGGGTCGCTACCGGCAACTGGCCGCGGGCCGTCCCGCGATGGTCGAATCCCGTCCGGCACGGTTCCAACTGGATGACGGGCTGGCTGCGACCCGCGAGGCGTTTCGGCAGAACCTGATCGCCCGTACCGACAAAGCGCTCTGCCCGGAAACGTTCGCCCAGGCACGTGAGGAGGCCCTTGAGGTCGTCCCTCGTGTCGAGCGGAGCTACGTTCCCGCCCACAAGCAGGGAGGAACGATTTCCTACGAGGCGATGCACGAGCTGGCCCCCGCCTGCCTGGCGATCTATCACTCGCCCCGATTGCGCGAATGGCTCTCGGATGTGATCGGCGAACCGGTCTTCCCCACCGCCGACTACGACCAGAGTTCCTGTTCGATGCTGGTGTACGATCGAGACGGCGATCACATCGGCTGGCACTACGATCACAACTTCTATCGCGGGCGACACTTCACGGTGCTGATCTCGCTGGTCAATCAGTCGGCATCGGGAGGCCCCTCGGCAAGTCAGCTTCAACAGCAGGCGAAGGACGGCACCGAACGAACGTTCGACACCGCCGAGAACACGCTGGTGCTCTTTGAGGGGGCTCGCGTCCGGCATCGGGCAACGCCGACCGTCGACGGCGATCTGCGAATCATCCTCAGCATGACCTTTGCCACGGACCCGCGGACCGGTGTCGTGAAGGAAGTCGCCCGGCGTGTGAAGGACACGGCGTTCTTCGGGCTGCGCGCCCTCTGGGACTGATGCGCGACCGGATCGCCGCCAATCGCTACGCGGTCTCGACCGGTTTCTTCACGGTGGCTTCGTCGCTGCGGTCGGTCCGCTTCCATGCCGCACGCTGTCGACCGGACAACCAGCGGACAAAACCAACGAGCAGCGCGGCGTTCATGCTGACGAACATCGCGGGCAGTCGTGACAGCCGCGCCGGCAGCGAGGTCCCTCCGATCGACTTGCCGAGCAGAGCTGCGACGTAGAGCAGCAGCTGTGCGGCGAGCATCACCTGGTACAACGGCCGGTCCAGCAGCAGCAGATTGCTGAGCAGTGCCACGACGAGCAGCATCGGACAGAACCACCGCAGCACCTTGTGCGACCAGAACGCCAGTGCCACGTTTCCCCGTGCCGGGCTGAGCAGCGGCCAGAGCCACGCCAGGCTCTGAAAGCCCCCTGCTCCAATGCGGGCTCTGCGATGGAACTCGGCATCGATGTCGGGGGCCGACTCCTCCGTCGCCACTGCGGTGGCATCGTAGATCAGTCGGGCCTGTTGCAGGTGGATCCTCATGCCGATGAGGAAGTCGTCAACAATGGTCTCGGACGGGATCGGTTGGAAGAGCGACCGCCGCATGGCGTAGATGGCACCGTTGACGCCCAGCAGTGCTCCCAGCTGCCCTTCGCGTTCCTTCAGAAAGTTCTCGTAGCGCCAATAGAGACCGTCGACATTGCCTCCGGTCTCCGGGTCGATCAGCAGCAGTTTTCCGCAGACGCCTCCCGTGCCGGGATCATCGAAGTGACGTACGAGTTGCCGGATCGCGTCCGGTTCGAAGAACGTGTTGGCGTCGGAGAAGACCAGGATCTCGCCGCGTGCCTGTGCGACGCAGTCGTTGAGAACCGATGGCTTGCCCCGACGCTGTTCGAACTGCAGCAGCCGTACCCGTGGGTCCGGGCAGGAGGCGACCAGTTCGCCGGTGGCATCCTCGTTGCCGTCGCATCCGATCAGGATCTCGAGTCGATCGGCCGGATAGTCGCACAGCAGCGCATTGTTGAGACGCTGCAGGATGACCGCTTCTTCGCGATAGGCGGCAATGATCAGCGAGACCATCGGCCATTCGCGGTCTGGATCGCATGGAGCCGTCATCTGTGGGGACGCGACTCTGCGGGGCTGCTGCAGTCGGCACAGGACCACCAGGAGCAGCGGATAGAGCGCGTACGTGTAGACCGTCAGCCCCAGTGCCGCCCAGAACAGGATCTGCAGCGCGATCATCGGACCGGCTCCGGCTGGTCGCTGCTGGCACCACAGGCAGCCGGTCGAACACCATCAGTACGAACACCGTGCACCGCAGCAGGAGAGGCGACCGGCTTCTGACCGATCACCCACACGTAGTCGACCGCCAGGTCGTCCGGCGTGAAGCTGGCGAATTCTTCGTGGACCGGGAGCTGGCCCTGCTGGATGGCATGCAGCGCCTGTTCATCGACGCGCACCTGAAACAGCGGCAGGTCGAACCCGGCATCACGAAACAGTTGTTCGTACTGAGAAGCACGCAGCCGGTTGTGATAAGCCAGGCCACTGCCGCCATACCAGTGCCAGTCCCGCGTCGAGAACTGCACGAAGTTCGCCGTGGTGATCGATGAGTCGACGACCGCGAAGTGATCACCCGGATTGAACCGGTGGACGGCGCATCCGCCCGGCCGCAGGATGCGGAGTGATTCCTGCTGGATGCTGGCGAGAACATCCCGGGGAATGTGTTCAAGCACGTTCGAGCTGACGACCAGGTCGGTGCTGTCATCCGCCAGTCCGGTCGCCCGTGCATCGCCAGGATAGCGGTACTCGACATGCATCGCGTCCAGCAGGCTGTCGAGGTTCGGCGCGTCACAACCGGCCGCCCAGCGACGCTGGACGTCTTCGAGCGGTTGGCCTGCCTCGGCGGCGATTTCGTCCAGCACCTGTTCGAGTGCCGCGTGCGTTTCGCGAGCGTACCGTTCGCTCAGCCACGGGTTGATGTCGAGTGTGATGACCCGTTGTGCCCCACACAGTGACAGGACGAACGGCACGAACGGACGCCAGCCGGTACCGATCTCCACACACGTCGCAGTTTCGAGTGGTTGCCGGGAACGCCGGATCAGTTGGACGACTTCGAGGGCCCGCCCCATTTCGCCGGGCAGATCGAGCCGGTTGGTTCCCGCGACCCGCTGCAGCCGGTGGTAAGCTTTTCGCCCGGCCGGCAGACGGCTGAGAACCGCCAGCAGATGGGCCTTCATGCGCCAGTTCATGCGAACATGCCTTCGTCGCTGTTTGCAGTGACCGGAATCGTTCCCGGTGCCGGCGCGCAGGTCTGCCCGCGGACCGGCTGTCAGGCAAACGTAGCTTACGGAGAGGTGTCGCGCAGGGACGTGACGGCCTGTGCGGGGATCTTCAGCCGAAGACGCCGGCTTCGATCGGCGCATCGCGGTGGCGTGGTGCGACGATTCTCAGTAGCGCGGCCAGGTCCCCCTGCAGCTGCCGGTAGAAATGGTATGCCAGGCCGAACCCGACGATCCCTCCCAGACAGACCGCCTGCTCGAGCAGTTGCAGATGACCGTCGACGTTGCCGGCCGGCCGGACCAGCGACAGCCCCGAGATCGCCATCAGGGGAACGGAGGCGGCAACAACGAGGTACCGGCTGAGACGCTGGTCGAGTCGCTTCAGTTCGCGGACATCCGCCGGGCCCCCGGGACAGCTCTGCAGCATGGCCGGATAGACCGAGCGCACCGCGTACGACGTCACTCCGAAGAACGGATACGCCGTCGCCACCAGACCGCAGATGACCAGTGATCCGATGAAGTGCAGGTAGGCTGACGGAGGCATCGAGCCTGCGGCCAGGTGAATGCTGATCGGGTAGGCGATGCCGGCGATGATCCACTCCGCCAGGCAGATCATCGCAGTCCGGCCGCCCAGTCGCAGCACATCGCGGCGGATAGCCGGCACGTCGTCGGGGGGGCAGCTGCCGGTGCGGGCCAGCACGCGGAGTCCACGAACCGATCGCCAGGCGAGCCATCCGACCAGGGCGATCCCGAGCGGAAACGCGACCCCGTTGATGATCCCCTGGATGAGGTCGAACTTCTGGGTGGCGTCCTGAAGCTGCTCGACGATCTGCCGGCGGTTGTACTGGTAGTTGAAGATGGCCGAGATCGCGTTGGGAATCAGATTCAGTGCGACCACGACGGGGACGGCGTATGCCCGCAACCGCAGTCGCCAGCTCTCCGGAGGCGGATCAACGAGTTCGCGGGCGTGGGCATCGAGACACAGTTCGAACTGCTGGTGCAGGATGCCGCCGTCCGACCAGCGGTGTTCGCGGTCCGGTTCCAGGCAGCGGAGGAGGACACGGCGGAGTGCGGCAGGACAGTCGCGGGGCAACCTGGCGATGACTTCCGGCGGAACGCCCCGATGACGCGTCTGGAGCATCGTCTCCATCGCATTCGCCCATCCGGCGTTGACGTTGTCGTCGAAGGGACGCGCACCGGTCAGCAGTTCCCAGAGCATCACCCCCAGCGCGTAGATGTCACTGCGACCATCAAGTTCGTCGGGAGTCCGCCCGGTGCCCGGCAGGCAGGCTTCGATCTGCTCGGGAGACATGTAGGCCATGCTGCCGCCGAAGTACGCCGCGGCGGTCGTCCCGCTGACCTGTTCGCTGAAGCTGATATTGAAGTCCCCCAGCTTGGGGACGCCTTCGGCGGTGAGCAGGACGTTGGCCGGTTTGATGTCGCGGTGGAGGACCTGCCGGCGGTGTGCGTAGTCGAGAGCGGCGGCGAGTCGGCTGCCAAGCCAGGCGACGGTGTCGGTCCAGCTCATCTCGGCCAGTTGCTGGCGGATCGACGAATCGCTCGGACGGATTTCTCCCCGTTTCTCCAGTGTGGCGTCGATTGCATCGAGGAGGATCTGTCCGGTCCGCTGATCCTCCGGGGTCTGCTGCACCCGCTCCACGACACTCTCGAGAGTGCCTCCGGGCAGATACTGCATGTAGAGCAGCCGCAGGCCATCCGCTTCCACCTGCCTCTGGTCGAATACACGCACGATGTAGTCGTGGTCGAGCTGGGCGAGCGTCTGTGGTTCGGTACCGTGGTCGGCGGAAATCTTGACGGCGACCAGTCGCTGCATCGACTTCTGCCGGGCCAGGAACACCCGTGCGAACGCACCGCGTCCGAGTGGCAGGACCAGGTCGAAGTCGTCGATTGTCTCGCCGGCCTCGATCGCATCCAGCGTTACGCTTGTTTTGGGGCGAGTGACCAGCGTTGACTGGTACTCGTCCTTCAGGCCAAGCAGTTGTCGCAGCGAGTCGGCATGTTCGGGGAAGTCGGTGAGGTACTCCTCGGGATCGATTTCCAGACCGCACTGTCGGCGGATGTGGAACTCCTCGTAGATGAGATCCGGCGGGATGGCCTGAGACTGCAGTTCCGGATGGTCGTGCAGGTACTCGGTCAGCCGCTTGGGCTGGTCCCGATGCAGCCAGCGGTACTCGAGATCGACCTTGATCAGTTCCACGAGGATCAGCCGGCGCAGGCCGCCGTCATTGGCCGGCAGGAACTGCGACAGGACGGGAGCCTGCTCCGCGTGTCGTTCCCAGGCGTCGATGAACTGCTCGATGTACCGGGCCAGCACCGACGACGTGTCGGCGTTGTGGAGGTTGGCCGAATGCGTGTCAACCGCCGGCTCGACCTGCGATGGCTTGTGCGGCTGCATGGACGGACGGTCTCCGGGGACAGAAACGGACTCCCCCTATCGTACACGGAATTCCGTTCCCATTCGCCCGTCAGGTGGCACCGCGGTCATTCGGGGTCAGGTTGTCTCCGCGGGAGTAGGTCGGTTCTCGACGCTGTCCTCGACGCTCTGGCCATTGCCTTCTCCGGCCGGTTTCTCCGCAGGGAGGAACTGCCGATTGATGTCGACAATGCTGCGGACATGCAGATCCCGCTGCGGGAACGGGATCTCGACGCCGGCCGCTCCGAGTCGGCGATGAATCTCGGTATGCAGGTCGTGGATCGTTGCCAGTCGCCGGTCGAGGTTGGGCAGATAGGCCCGGACGACGAAGTTGAGGGCGCTGTCGCCGAATCCTTCAAACGTGACCAGCGGTGCCGGGTCCTTGAGGATCTCCGGATGATCCTGGACGACGCCGAGAATGATCTCGCGGACCTGGTCGGTGTCGCTGCCGTACTTGACGCCGACCTCCACGACGATCCGGTTCGTCTTGTCGGAGAGCGTCCAGTTGAGGAGTCGCCCCGTGATGAACTCCTTGTTGGGAACGATGTACTCCTTGCGGTCCCAGTCGGTGATCGTGGTGGCACGGATGCGGATCCGGCTGACGACGCCGCTGGTACTGTCGAGGGTCACCACGTCACCGACGCGGATCGGCTGTTCGAACAGGATGATCAGGCCGGAGATGAAGTTGGCGAAGATCTCCTGCAGTCCGAAACCGAGTCCGAAGGTGAGTGCGGCGGCCAGCCACTGGACCTGAGACCAGCCGATTCCGAGTGGCCGGGCTGTCAGAATGATCCCCAGGAGCACGATCAGATAGCGGGAGAGCGCCGCGACCGCGTAGCGGACGGACGCATCGAGCCGCAGTCGCTGCAGCACGGTGATCTCGAGCAGACCGGGAACGTTGCGTGCCGCAGTGAAGGTCATGACCCCGATCAGGATTGCCTGCAGGATGCTGATCGGCGTGATGTCGCGGACGACAACCTTCTCGACGGTATCGTAGCTGCCGTCCGTCCCCTGAATCTGTTCCACAACCGTCGAGGACGTGGTGCCGAACGAGTACTGGTTGAGATAGTTCAGCGCGGGGAGAACGTCGACGCAGACCGCCCAGGTTGCTGCCAGGGTAATGACGACCAGCGTCGTGTCGACCAGCCGTTGGGACTGGGCGCTGACGGTTCCGAGGTCGGTCTGTGTTTCGGCAACGTCGGGCATGGGGACCGACGTATCGGTGCCGGCCTGTTCGGAGAGAGCCGCCCGGCGCTCGCGAGCCTGCTTGAGGCTCAGACGCCGCCGACGCAGCAGCAGCCATCGCATCAGCATGGCCCGTGCGAAGACGACCGTGGCGACCAGCCACAGCAGCACCTCGAATTTCTCGAGCAGCTTGCGGGCCGTGTAGTAGTAGCCGAGCACCGCCAGGAGACCGAGGCTGATGAACAGCGCCAGCATCAGGATGTGAATCAGGCCGCGGCTGCGCGCCAGGACCCCATCGGGACGGTAGGCGGCCCAGTCGCGGAAGATGCCGGCCCCCGGTTGCAGGCATCGGTGCGAGTAGATCAGCAGCACGGCAAGGACGGCAATAAACGCCAGACGCTCGATCGCATCCGGGCTGATGCCGGTGTCGCGGGCGTGCAGAATGATCACCACCACCGCCAGCGGAATTCCGAACGTCAGCAGACCGTGCATGGTGGATCGCAGCAGGTGCACCGTGTGTTCCGACCAGCCGAAGTGCGAGAGGGCCAGTCCATGGTTGCGGCACATCTGGCGGAAGAACTCTGTCGCCAGCATGGCTCCGCCCAGCAGGACCAGGCCCTTGCCAAAGATGTCGACCGGTTCGGAGGTGTCTGCGATGTCGCACCGCCAGCCAATGAACATGAACAGCAGCGGCCAGGGAAGGCAGATCAGGGCCGTCAGCCACCAGGCCACCAGCGTCGGGCGATAGTCACAGTTGATGCGGTTCTCGGCAGTGCGCGAGATCTCCTCGAGCCGCCTGCGCAGCCAGCGGCCCCGCAGCAGCAGTACCAGCCAGCCGACGAAGAAGATCGCATAGGCGGGCAGATTCTTCTGCGCATCTTCGACCAGCGACTCTTTCAGGGAGCGCCAGAGGCGACCGTCGATCAGCCACAGAATTGCCAGCTGGTCGTCCTGAAGGGCATCGAACCAGAGCGGCCGATGGCTGCGAATCCACAGGATCCGCTCGTCGATGTAGCTGGAGTACCCGTCGACGACGTCGATCTGCGCCTGTTCCTCGATATCCAGCTGGTAGAGCGTCTCGGTGTAATCGTCGTAGGCGTCAACGAGTTCGGCGAGGAACTGCCGCTGCTGCTCGACGAGACGGCGGGCCTCTTCGGCGAGGGGGTCAACGGTGCCGCCGGGATCACTCTCGCCGATCAGCTCTTCGACGCGTGCATCGATGTCGCGGAGTTCTTCGTACTGGTCGGCGCGATCGAGAAACTTGAGCTGCGCCTCCTCCAGGGTCGCCAGCCGTGCCGACCGGCGCCGGGCGATCTCCCGGACATCCGGAAGCTCATTCCGCTGCTGTCGCAGACGCAGTCCCAGAGCGGTGGTCAGGCGAACCTGAGACTCGCGGTCTTCGGCCTGACGGGCCAGTTTGGCAACGGCATCCTTTTCCTTGACGACCGCTTCGAGTGTTTCCTGGAATTTCTGCCGGTCCCGCCGGATCACTTCTTCCTCGCGGGCGTACTCGAGGGTTTCCTTGACGAACTCGACGAGTTCCTCGGGAGGAGGATCGAGCTGCTCGAGTTTGCGGATCTCCCGCCGGGCCTCGTTCACCCGCTGCTCCGCTTCCGACCGGCGCAGTTGTTCAATTCGGGCTTCCAGCCTGCGGATCAGCTTCTCCCGCAGCGAAATCCTCATCGCCAGTTCGTCGCGTCGAAGGTTCGCGATCTCCAGCGCTTCCTCCGAATCCATCAGCGACAGTCGCGCCTGGGCGGCAATCGGCTCCCGTTCCAGGGCGAGTTTCTGCGATTGCAGTACCAGCTGCCGCGCCTGACTGAGCATCGGCGGTTCGTTGGCCGGCGGAGCCGCCTGCAGCTGCGAATTGATGTCGGCGATCGCCTGTGGCTGGGCGAAGATCGCGTCTCGCAACGCCTTGCGCTCGGCTGACCGGACCTTCGGATCGACCGCCTGCGTCGAGAACTGGTTCTGAAGCTCTGCGAGTTCCCGGCGGGTTTCCGCAATCCGCTGCTCGAGTTCCGGCAGCGGGCTCTCCGGGTTGACCTGCGGTTCCGGCTGCTCCTTCAGCTCTGCGATCTGTGTCTGCAGGCGGGCCTGCTCCGCTTCGAGTGAAGTCGCCTGCTCGGCAAGTGTCCGGGTCTGCGTCTCGTGCTCGACCGCCTTGCCCAGCGACTTCGTCGCCGCTGCGATCGCATCCGTAATCTGTTTGCGGATCGTCTCGTCCAGATCCGCTGCCCCGTCCAGCTGGGACTGCAGCTGATCGATCTGACGCTTCAGATCATCGGCGGGAGACGCAGGGGCGGTCTCCTGCGGCGGCGCATCCGTTGGCTGGGTCTGTTGAGCCTCGGCCTGCGGCGGCTCGGTCTGTTGAGGAGCCGTCTCCTGGGGCGGCGGCTGGGCGGCGGGTGGGGAATCCTGGGCCCGGGCCGAGGTGGTCACCCCGCACCGTGCGATGGTCAGCAGGAGGACAATTGCGCACAACCACGCGCAGCGCGATGGTCGGAAGTCAAACATGGATTCCCTTCGGGTCTTCGGTCGCTGCCACGAACCGTCAGGTCCGACATCCGCGCAGCGTTCTGGCGTCCGTGTGGACGCGAACTTCATGGTTTCGGCATCGGGTGTCAAGTGCCTGTCCGTCCGTGCGCATGTTTCACGCGGGCGAAGCACTCGTTGCACACTACCCCATCGATTCGCATCGGGACGTCGGATGCCGAGCGAATCCGGGGAACTCCCCGATTCTCTTCTGCGGCGATTTCCTGGGTGGGGCCCACTCTCCGCCCGCCAGCTGACCCGAATCGTTCGTTCACTGGACGCGAAAGTCCACTCTGCAGTTTAGAGACGCATCATTTCGTGAACCATTCCGATTCGCGTCGATCTCGCGCCGGTTCCGGATTCGGTCCGGCAAACGGCACGATCGCGACGCCCCAACGAGAAACGGCCGCCTCCCATGCGGGGGGCGACCGTCATGAAGCATCGAACCGCCATGAACCATCGAACCGTGCCGATTCAGTTCTCAGTCGGTGCCGGCCCCTCAAGGTACTTCGCGAAAAACCGCTCCATGAACCAGACGCAGCGGTCATTCACCGGTTTGGCGATGTCCATCGCATGCGGCCAGCCCGGCAGTCGGTCGTAGATGTACGGCACCCCCGCTTTCTCGAGAGCTGCAGCGAGCAGATCCGACTGGTTGACCGGAACCACTTCGTCGATCGTGCCGTGAAGCATCAGCACTGGTGGATCGTTCGCATCGACATAGGTGATCGGCGAGGCCTGCTGATAGAGCGGCACGTTCTCGTCCAGCGTGCTTCCGAGAAACCGCTTGAGAAGCTTGATCGCGTTCTCGTTCTCCCGGGCGAAGTCGGTCGTCAGGTCGGCCGGTCCGTACAGATCCACCACGGCCTGGACGCGGCTGCTCTGATCGGCATGGCCACCGGTTCCTTCGAGTTCCGGCACGCCGGACGAGAGACCGATCATCAGCGACAGGTGTCCGCCAGCCGAGCCTCCCGCGATTCCGATCCGGTTCGGATCGACGCCGAGTTCCTCCGCGTTGGCCCGCATCCAGCGGACGGCGCACTTGGTGTCCTCGACGGCGGCCGGATACTTCGCGACGCCGGAGAGACGATAGTCGATGCTGACGACCACGTATCCCAGCCGGGCGAAGTGGAGACCGTAGAAGCGGTAGTCCTTCTTGGCGCCACCGCTCCAGCCACCTCCGTGAACGAAGATCAGCCCCGGGACGACACCGTTCTGTTCCGCCGGCCGATACAGATCGAGTTTGAGTTCATGCTCGCCGCCCATGCCGTAGACGATGTTCTGCTTGATGATCACATCGTCGGGTGTGACCGGGGCGATGTTGACGATGGGGACGGCACCGGCCCCGATGGCCTGGATCACGTCCAGCCGGGTGTCATATCCGCGCGGCGGATCGGGAAACGTCTCTGCGAGTTCCGCAGCGGCATTGCCGCGCACGACCGCATCGTCAGCCGCGAGTGGACTCGCAGGGACGAGCAGAGCGAGGGCGGCGAGCGCCGTGATGAAGTGACAGGCCGTTTGCGCGCTACGAGTCGGACGGGTTGTCGGGAGACTCCGCATCGTTATCAGATGAACGGACCGACTGTCGTTCGCGAGCCCGTCGCCGCGCCTCTTCGCGGAGCTCCTGCAGCCGCAGCTTCTGGCCCGGTGTGAGCAGCTGCTCCATCCGCTCGTCCCGCTCGCGAATGAGCTGCCGGATCTGCTGCTGAAGCGCGTCGATCTGAGAATGGTACTCGTCCTGGATGGCATAGAGTTGCTCGCGCTGTTCGTCGGTGACACCGATCTTGCCGAAGTACGTCGGCAGGGGCCGGCGGCGTTCGGGTTTCTCGGATGTCGCTTCCGCGGTCCCGGAGGCAACATCCCCCTGTGCGGACACATCATAGCTGCCAAAGAAGGCGACGAACATCAGCAGGAACGTCGTGGCAACAAAGCACAATCGCGTCATCAGACTTCTCCTCAATTGGACCCGACAATGGAGGAGGCTCGAGAAACTCGGCCCGTATATCGAAAAGATACTGTGCACATTGAATGCAGGCCAGAAAAAAAACAGCAATTTCGTGCTGCTGCTCGCGCTACCACGCGAATCCGCCACCCGGGAGCGGTCCGGTCACCTCAAAGGTTGCTGGTGCAACCGTTCCTTCCATCAGGTGCAGACAGGCAACGCCAAGCGTGAACGACCGGTCGTCATGGTGCACGCCGTCCCGCAGGTGGTCCAGCCGCAACCGGCCTCCGGCCGATTCGTGCACGACCAGCGAGGCCAGTTCCGTCTCGAGATCATCCCGCCCACGGTCCGAGGCGACCGCGCCGCATGCCGGATACCACGCGACCTGTAGGTGCAGAATCAGCTGCCGCAGGCAGAGCGTCAGCCGATGATGCCCCTGCCCGCCCGCGAACTCGAATCGGCGAATGTCGTACTGATGTTCGAGCTGCTGGATCAGTCCCACAAGCTGATATGGGTCGACGACAAAGCAGACGTCCCCAAATCCCGCGGCCGTCCGATGAATCCAGCGCTCGACCCACGCGACCGGCGTCGGCGACGTGGGCGACGGACGGACAACGTCCATCCGGTCCACGACGACGCGGCTCCCATCGAAGTGACAGACGCACCCGACGGTCAGGTCGTGCTTCTCGGCGTAGTCGATCGTGGCGACATACGAGACGCCTGGCTGGCCCTGCGACTGCATGACCAGTGATTCATCCCGGCACGCTTCCGCCTCGGCCAGCGAAACGAATTCGCCGTCCGAATGCTGCCAGCGGTTCATCCACAGCCGCTCGAAGACGTTGGGCGGCAGCAGTGCCCGCTGCTCGTCGAGCCATGCGTCGGTGATCCAGGGAGCGTGCGGCCCTTCGAGTGTCGAGAAGTGCCAGGCCGGGTGGGTCCGCGCATGTTCCCGCACGTCCCACTGCCAGCCGCGACCGATGCCGGCGTTCGTCAGCACCGTCAGCACGCAGTCCGGTTTCTTCGCTGCCGAGGAAACCAGCGAATTCCACAGATCCTGTTTCGTCCAGTGACACAGCTCGTCGCAGATGACAAAGTCGGGAAGCTGTCCCCACGAACTGGCAACATCCGACGAGATGATGTCGATGCGACTGAGCGTGCGGCGGTTGCGGATCTGGTGCTGCGTAAACGTCAGCTCCCCGCAGAGATGCCCGTTCAGCCGCGCGAGCCGGCGAATCGCGTCATGGATCAGTTGCGCCTGCTCACGGTCGGCGGCCGCCGCCAGTCCGCTCACCGCAGCACGCGCCGCGAGCAGAATCCAGCAGACCTGCACCGCAGTATCGGAGGTCTTCGAGTGACCCCGCGGACGCTCGACATAGGCCCGCCGCAGAATCGCGGCCGGGGCCGACTCAGGTTCCCCTCGGCCGGCCAGATGCAGCCACGCGGCGTCGAGAGCCGCGAAGTCCCGCTGCTGCCAGGGCTGCATACACTCGGCAAGGACCGGTCCGTCACTCCGGTCGATCCGGATCACCTGGCGGAACAGTCGGGGATGCAGCGGAGCGATCCGTGCGTCCAAGCAGCGTTTCAACTTCAGGCGGGACAGCAAGTCCTGCCGCGCGGCAGCGATCAAGGAGTTCGTCATTGCTCATGCGGTCGTCGATGTCGGAGTCGGCTTCGTCCAGTTGCGGCCACTCCGGCGGGGGCTGATTCTTGAGGTAAAACGACTGGGCCGAGACGCTCCCTTCCATCGCCGCCCGGTACAGCGCCGCCGCCACGTTCTGACTGAGCAGTTCCCGCACCTGCCGCTGGCGCTCGCGAAACTCCGGCTGCTGTTCCATCGTGCGGAGCACATTCCCGACCGGCAGTCCCAGCTGCAGACAGGCGGCTGCGGGCGAGGCACCGCGCAGCATCAGCTGCAGATACGAGTCCTGCTCGGCTTCACTCAGGCAGGCACCATCGCGTCCGGCCAGAGCGGGGAGCGCATCACCGGTCTCGGCGACGATCGGTTGGGCAGCGTCGGCGGTCTTACCGGACCTGGCTGCGGGCTTGGTGGCAGCCTTCTTCGCGGCCCTGGTCGTCTTGCGCTTGCGGGCGGTCGCGGTTGTCGAAGATGTAGTAGACGGGGTGGGCGAACCGGCTTTTGCGGAAGGTTTCTTCCGTGACGAGCGGCTGTCTGGCACGGTTCCGGTAACCTCCATAGATCGATGAATGATCCCGGCGGGAATGTCCCTTCGCTTCCGTCGTCCCCACCCGCACGAACCCCGCCTTCTCGAAGAACGGATGCACGTGCCCCATCTGCGTGAGCGTTTCGATCCAGGGGAACGGGCAGAGCCGGCACGAACGATGGATGTACCGGGCGGCGATTCCCGCTCCCCGATACGTCGGATGCAGTACCACCCGCGAGAGCATCACCAGTTGCCGGTTCATCGCCTGGATCGTCGCCGAGGTCCAGCGGCTGCTCCGTCCGAAGTACCGGTTCCTTGGCGCGAGCGAGAGCGGGGCCGACGTGAACAGGCAGATCCCGATCGGCTCTTCCCCGTGCCACAGCAGTGTTCCGAACCGCAGGATCCCGATTCCGCGGCTGCGGTAATGCCACCGAGCGAAGTACGACCAGTCGGCTCGGGTTGCGGGGCTGATCCACAGCTCGTCGGCGAATGAGATGAGACGGTCTGTTCCTGGGGACATGTTGTTTCCACTGCCGGATGAGTCACGTCGATGCGGCCGTCGAGCCGGCAACGCACGTGCAGATCGGGAGCCAGGTCGGTTGCAACGTCCTCATGCGTTGTCGCCAGCAGAAACCCCGTGCCGGTCCGCCGCGACAGCCGCCGGATGTTGAACGCAACCACCTTCGCCAGCAGCCGGTCGAGCGTCGCCGTGAATTCGTCCGCCACCAGCCAGGCCGGCTGCTGCGCCAGTCCGAGAGCCAGCCGGAACCGGTATCGCTGTCCGTCCGAAAGTTCACCCGGCGTGCGAAGCATCAGGTGCGCTTCGGCCAGGCCGCAGGCGGAGAGCAGTCGCATCGCGTCGGCGACCGTGCCGGGCAGCGCCTCGACAAGAATCGTCTCCGGCAGTGTCAGTTCGTCGAGGACGATCACCGGCAGGCGGTCGTTGCCGGTATCGCCGCACGCATCACCACGGCGGATCTGTTCGACGACGGCCCGCATCAGCGACGACTTCCCCGAACCGCTCGCCCCCGTGAACAGGACGACCTGCCCGGGAGCGAGCGGTAGTTCCAGTTCCTCGGCAATGACGTGTCGGCCCTGCTCGAACCCGATGCCGAAGTGTGACATCACCGCCGCGGCCCGGGTGCCGGGACGTTTGGGATGAAAGTCGTACGCCACCGAAACCTGCATGGAACGGTCTCCTCGCAACGGGTGGGAGGACGGACTTCAGGCGACGTCGGCCGCGACGTGCAGGCGGATCTGCGGGAACGCCGCGAGCAGTTCATCCAGCTCGGTTCGCACCTGGTCCCAGTCCTGTCGTGGAACTTCCAGCCGGACGAGGATGTCGTCGGATTCGCGATCGACTGCGGATTCCGCGGGCGGTGTGAAGTCCGGATCGGGCACGAACAGCATGTCGCGAAGCTGCTGGTCATCGAAGCCGGTCAACGTCGCATCGACGCCGGGCAGCTCGCGAAGTTCTCCCAGCAGATCAACCAGCTTGGCCGGCTCCCAGTCGGAACCGACGGCCGCGTTGTTGAGTGCGACGTTGAGGGCTTTTTCCCGTTCGAGCGGCAGGTCGACGATGACGCAGTCGACTTCGCTGCGGCCTTCCGACTTGAGGACCTCCAGCCGCTGATGCCCGGCGACAACGTGACCGGTCCGACGGTTCCAGATGATCGGCTGGACCAGGTCAAACTCGTCGAGCGAACGTTTGAGCTTGTCCCAACCGGGATCGCCCGGTTTGAGCGGCACTCGGGGGTTGTAGGGAGCCGGTTTGAGCCGTTCGACGGAAAGGGATTCGATGTGCATGAGGAGATAGGAGATAGGAGATAGGAGACAGGAGTTGGGAGTTGGGAGTTGGGAGTTGGGAGTTGGGAGTTGGGAGTTGGGAGTTGGGAGTTGGGAGTTGGGAGTTGGGAGTTG
>ENA-ORCW01000601-ORCW01000601.1-marine-metagenome-genome-assembly--contig:-NODE-601-length-16816-cov-3.967621_pt1 | contig 16816 bp, 9 predicted proteins | sample MGYA00237784_ERZ508517 | MGnify/ENA primary metagenome ERZ508517 (study PRJEB26187, sample SAMN06268979) | marine metagenome | isolation source: Tt ae E1 feedstock associated aerobic enrichment on... | reverse complement strand
CCCGCACGACGAATCGGCCGCTGCCTGATTCGCAGCCGCCACTTCGGTTTCAATAAAAACGCCCGGTTGTCCCCCTTGGGATCGCCGGGCGTTCTTCTTTGCGCATCGCCCAGTGCCGAGGCCTGGAGACGAGTGCCATGCCCGCACATCGAAGGCGCGTGGCATGCGTGCCCTTCGGGTGGCATGCTTGCCCCGCAAGGCAAGCATGCACAGCGACAGGACATCCCCCTCACCGGACACGGCTCACGGAGCCAGAGCACGCCCGGCGACCACTCGATGACGTCGGCCCAGCACTGCGTCAGGTAATCGGCGGAGGCATGCCGGAGATCACGCGTTAATCGATCCCGGAAATCCCACCGGCAGCATCCGGTGAGCACAGTCACAAGCGAAGCCCGGAAGGGGCTGCCAGCCCCCAATTCGAGTGCCATGCCCGCACGCCCAAGGCGGCCGGCATGCTTGCCCCACAAGGCAAGCATGCACATCGACAGGACATCCCTCCTCACCGCGCACGGCTCACAGTGCCAGAGCACGCCCGGCTACCACTCGATGACGGCCCAGCCCTGCGTCAGATGATCGGCGCGGTCCTGCATGCAGATGCCGGCGGCCGGCAGCAGCAGCAGGTCTCCCTTCTGCAGCGGATCCGCCCCCTGATCAATCAGGATCTCATCGATCCGCGCCAGCACCGTCGGAATGCTCGACGAGATCGAGTTCCCGTACAACGCCAGGTTGTTGATGATCTCCACGCACGGCAGTTCGTCACGCAGCACCGCAATCATCGCCCGCAGCATCTTTCCGCTGGGCTGATGCGGCACAACGATGACCCGCTGGTCCGTGGGCGAGACAGCATCGAATGCGGTCCGGCAGGCCTCAATCATCAGATTGACACCGCTGAGGAACACCGCCTCGCCGTTCATCCGCATCACCCGTCGCTTCGACGTGTCGCCGGAGAACCGCAGAAACTCGCCATCCTCAACCCAAAAGAACGGCTGATGGTTGCGGGCTTCGTCGGACACCGGAATGTGCTCGACGTTGATGTACCGCAGCGAGTGCCCCGTCTCCTTCTGCAGGATCGTGCCGGTCGCTCCCGCGGAGATGATGCCGCAGAACGCACGATCTGTCGCGTCGTGCCAGTCTTCAGGCGTCTCGACGGTCAGCAGCGGAACCGGTGTCCCTTCGGGCAGACGGGCCAGCTGCTCGGCACCAAGGCGAAGCAGCTCCAGGTAGCCGACACACCCGAAGTTGATGTTGGCGATCCGTTCCCGCGGAAGACTCAGCACCCGGGACAGTTTGTCCGCGAGCTGGTCGGCCGCAGCCGGATCCGTGTTTGAATGGCAAAGACCAATCCACGGACAGTCGTGGATGTCGACGCCGAATTCCTCACCCAGCCGTTCGATCACCTCGACGGCCAGGTCGACCGGCATCACACCGGGCCGGAGAATCCGCCTCTGTTCGACGCCTGTCGACTTTGCGACGGTCGCCTCCGTGGCGAAACCAGGTCCCCGTCCCTGGTGAGAGAGTTCGAGCACGCGCTCGTTGCCAATCAGTTCAAACAGATCAATCCTGTCGGCCAGGTCGACCGCATGGGTGCACCGCACCCCCGTCATGGGCTGGTATGCCATGATTCCTCCCGACCCAATGGCGCAGCCGGTACGTAATGCACCGGCACGAAACCGTTTCTTCGCGTCCTAAGCAACTACCCTTTGCAGCTTCCCACGAGAAAGTCTAGTCACGTCGCTATCGTTTCGCCATCGTGAACTCCCCGAACTCGACAGATCCGGCGACAGATCGAACTCAGAATCGTTGCGATGACCAAAGCTTCCGTGCCCGCCCGGCAGACGGTGTTTCCCCTGTAACACCCGCATTCCCCCGACGCTGGACATGCTGGACATCCCCACATGTTGAGCAGACAGGCGGTAAGGCAGCCATGTTGATCGGGTGCGCGGTGACGCTTCTGGGAGGTATCAGCTTTGGCGCGATCGTCGTCCGCGCCGTGCGCAACGGCGTCCTCCACTCCAGGAGTGGACGCCCCGTCACGTCCCGGAACCAGCCGGTCCAGTTCTGGTTCTGGATCGCCGCCTGCACGCTGTTCAGCGCCTACTGCCTGGGCGCGTGCGGCTGGCTGATACTGCGAACGCTCAACTGGCTGTAGCCACTCCGCAGGCCCGCTACAGACCACAATGATTGCGTCTCAACGATCGCGCACAAAAAAAGCCGGTGGAGGATCGGACACCCTCACACCGGCTTGCTGATTCACCCGGTTGTTTCCCGCGGCAACTACGTCAGGTCGGTCAGAGGACCGTCGCCGCAGAAGTCCGGATTGCCGAACGTCTCGATGTGATGCCCCATCGAGTGAGCAATCGCCATCAGCAGGCGGTTATGCGGCACCTTGGGATACTGCAGCGCCCGTCCCATGCGGAAGCCGAGACCGCCGCCGACCATCACGAACGGAATGTTGTCGAGCGTGTGGGAATTCCCCTTGCCCAGTTCGTTCGTCCAGATGATGGTCGTATTGTCGAGCAGCGAGCCTTCGCCTCCCGGTTCGGGCGTTTCGGCCAGACGCTTGACCAGATACGCCAGCTGCTCACAGTACCACTTGTTGATGGCCGTCAGCTTGGTCTGTGCATCGTCATTGTCATCCGGCTCGTGCGAAAGGGTGTGGTGCCCCTCGTCGATCCCGATCCATCGCATCCGTGCCTGGCCGACCGAGTTCGTGTACTGCAGCGTCGCGATGCGGGTGAAGTCCGCGGCGAAGCTGTTCACCATCAGCTCGATCTGCATCTTGCTGATCTTCGGGATGTTGTCGTTGACGTCCTTGACGCCCGGCTCCAGTTCGGGAACCGGATGGTCGAGCCCCTCGTCACGCGACGCGTTGAGCTCCTGCTCCAGCTCACGAACGAAGGCGGTGTGTTCTTCGAGCAGCTGACGGTCCTCCTGACTGACCATCGAGCGGACCTTGCCGAGATCCTCCTGCAGATCGTCGAGAATACTCCGCAGGCTCTCCTGGTCCTTCACCTGACCATACAGCCGGGCGAACATCTGGTACGGATCGTCGATCGGGGCGATCGGCTTGTTGGGACCAGCATAGACCATGCGGGTCCAGGTATCGGCCCGTTCCGGAACGGCAACGCCGAACTCGAGTGAACCGAACCGCGTGCGGGTCGCCGGATTGCTCTGCAGGTACCGCTTCAGCTCCTGGTCGATCGAGGTGCCGCTCGCCCAGCCGGCCGGTGTGTGCGAGCCCCCCTGGATGTTGCCGGGATACAGCTCGGTTCCGGTCAGCAGACAGCCCATGCCTCGCATGTGGTTGTCGCCATCCCCGCGCACCTTGTCGCAGACGCCCTGAAGCGTCAGCACGCGATCACGGAACGGCTCGAGGGGTGAGAGGCTCTCCTTGAGAGTGGCCAGTTCACCCGCTTCGTCCGGCCAGAAATTCTTCGGGACGACGCCGTTGGGACTGAACATTACCACCAGCCGCTGCTTGCGGCCGGTTGAGCTGGCAAACCCCAGACTGGGCAGGTTGCAGACGAAGGGGAGTGCGGCAGCACTCATGCCAACGTTGCGAAGGAACTCACGGCGGGACGTGTTGCGTTTCATGTTGTCACTCCTGATGACAGCCCGGATGTCCGTCCGCGGCGGCCGAGGCATCTCATACGATGTCGCGGCCGGGCAGGGTTGTCCAGTCTCAATTGTTCGCGACGGTCTGTTCGATCTCGCGGGCCTTCATCGCCGACTGCGTCGCGATCTCGACAAGCAGATCATGGATGTTGAAGCTGCGCTCGCGAAAGGCCTTATGCAGCTGGTCCAGACGGTCGTCACCGAACGCACGCACCGGCTGCTTGACTGTGTACTGAAACAGCTGCTCGGCAAACGCCCGCTGCGGCTCGTCACTCTCGGCGAGAAACTCGGCCAGTTCACGGGCACCGGCAAACGTCGCCCGGCCGCCGGACCGCGTCAGGTACGATCCGGTCGCGTTGATCGGACGATCCTTTTCCTTCTCCCGGTATCGACCGATCGCATCGAAGTGTTCGAGCGAAAAGCCCAGCTCATTGATCATCACATGGCAGGTCTGACACGCCTTCGGACTTGTCTGCAGAATGACCCGCTCACGCGTCGTCAGATCCGCATGCAGCTCCGGTGCCAGCGGAGCCACCGCTTCTGGCGGCGGTTTCAGGAACCGTCCGAGGACGCTCCGCGAGAGAAATACGCCCCGATGAATCGGCGAACTCGTCCGATCGTAGGCAAAGCCGGACATCAGATACGGATGCGAGAGCACCCCGGCACGATCCTGCGTATCGAGCACGACCTTCTGGAACTCGGCGTCCTCAGGCAGATCAGCCCCGTACAGTCCGGCCAGCCGGCCATTCAGATACAGCGACCGCTCCAGCAGAGTCTGACGAAAGTCCGCCGACTCGCTCGTAATGATCTCGTCCAGAAACAGATCCAGTGACGTTCGCAGATCGGAAACGACCTGCTCATCAAATTCCGGATACAGCTCCGGATCCTTGGCAATGTCGTGGAACCGGTCGACCTGCAGCCACTGGTGCAGGAACTCGCGAAGCTTCGCCCGCGTCCGTACGTCGTTGACCATCCGCCGGGCCTGGCGGGAAATCTGGTCCCGGGTGTTCAGCTGCCCCTTGGCGGCCGCTTCCCGCAACTGCTGGTCGGGAAGAGAATCCCACAGCGTGAATGCCAGCCAGGCGGCGACATCGTAGTCGTCGAATCGACCGTAACCCGCCTCGCGATACAGAAACCGCGGCGACTTGAGCACCAGCATCACCGATCGCCGAACCGCCGTCTCCAGATGCTCGGTCTCTTCGAACTGACGGTCGACATACAGAGCCTTCTGCTCGTCTGTCAGCGGCCGCCGGAACGCCCGCTCCGCGAACTGAACACAGAACTGCCGGATCTTCTCAGGCCGATCACCGGCGTCCGACTTCGTCCGGGCAAGTCGGTCGATGTGGTCCGCGACGTAGGCGGCGGTCTCGATGGCCGCGTACGTCGTCGCCCGCTGCCACTGCTTCGAGATCGACGAACCCCGCTCGAAGCCGGTGCTCCGATCGTCCGGAGGAAACGGCGTCGTCACGACAAACTGCCCCGGCATGCGACTCGTCGCGAACGCCCGGGCCGGGATCACTTCCTCGGCATGATGCGGCGGCTTCCAGCGCAGCTGGACTGCGGCCGTCTTGTCCTTGAACTTGAACAGGTCCAGGCGAATGAAGTACGGACGGCCGCCCAGCAGACGGATCGTTTCGCGATACTCTGAATTGTCACCGGACTTCACCCACGCATCGATCAGCGGTGTATCCGAATCGTTCACCCACAGCCGGGCACCGTTGCTGACATCGAGTACGAACTCGTAGTCGCCGGTCTCCGGCGCCATGATCGAGCCCTGCCAGCGGATGGCAAACTCTTCCGGCGAGAAGGTCTTCGGTTCCTCCTTGCCCTTCTTCTTTCCGTCCTTTTTTCCGTCCCCGTCCTTCTCCTCGCCATCCTTCCCGTCAGCGGGTTCGGGAGCCGGCAGTTCGATTGGAACGCCTTCACCAAAATCGAAGTCAATCTGCGGATCAACCCGCTCGACGAGCCGTTCGTTGCCACGGAAACGCCGGGTGCGGAAGTACTCCGCATTCAGTCCATGGTCCCCCTTCCAGCCGCCGTTCCAGCTGAAGCTGCCGAGCAGATCCGTAACAGCATTCTCATACTGCCGAACCGTCAGTCGGGAGAACTCGATCTCTGCAGGCCGGTTTCGAGCCTGGGCGATCTCGGAGTAGAAGGCGTCGTAGACGTACCGGGCGACCTTTTCGGCCTCCTCACCGACACACTGGTCAGGATCTTCTTCCGGCATCGTCTCGACGATCAGTTCGGTCAGCTCACGCAGCGACCGGTCGCCAATGAGCGGAGAACCGTACTGGTCTTCGTTTCCCTCGCCATTGGCGCCATGACACATGGCACATTGCTGGCGGTAGATCTGTTCCCCCGTCTGCTCTTCCGCCCGCGCAGCAGAAAACGGCACCAGTGTGGCCGCAAGGCAGACCAGGAGAAACGCGCCGGCTGCGGCGCAGCACTTCGGTCGATTGCAGTGTGGGATGAGATTCATGGGGTGCATCATCCGGGAGAGCGACTTGATGCGACTCTGTGGTGGTGGGGGCCGGGTCGCCAGTGAGGATTCAACCCCGCGATGGAGACCACGACGCTTCGGGGGGAGGGTGACGGACCACGTCTGGATCCGCCACCCAATATTGTAGGAGGACACATCGGAGAACGTCAAATCGAACGTCGCCGAATTGCACCGCTCTACCGGGGCAACCCCGGTAGAGGTCGGGACTTGCAGGCGATGACGGTCCGGGAGCCCACTCCAGCCTGAGCCGCAGAACCGGCCCCGCCGCACCCGATTGCCTTCGCCCCGCGCCGTCCGTCACCGACGCTGCAGCAGAATGTTGACGCCCTTCTTGTTCGACAGGGCAATGTCGATCAGTCCGTCACCGTCAATGTCGCCCACCGCGAACTGTGTCCCCACGCCGGTATCCCGGCCGGCAAGAATCTCGTGGCGGGTGAACTTCGGCGGCTGCCCTTCGGTCCGCTCGACCCGGTACCAGTACATGCCGACCGGATCGAGTCCGCCCGGGTCCCGTCCGTTGTGAGCGAAGTACCGCTTGCCGGTCACGATGTCCTGCTGACCATCACCGTCGACGTCCACGAAGTGCATCGCGTGCGTCTGCGAGTACGAATCATCGATCAGGTGCTGCCGGATTCCGTTGTCAGTCGTTTCGAACCACCAGACCCCATGCGCGTGCGCCGAGCTGCCAATGAAGTCGGCATCGCCGTCACCGTCCAGATCCTGGACGTGGATGTCGGCCATCTTCTGTGGCTGATCTTCGCCAAGAACGTGCGAATGAAACGTCCACGGAGTGTTCGAAGCGGACGCCGGCTGTTCCCACCAGCCGTGCGGGATGACGATGTCGGTCCGACCGTCCCCGTTCACGTCGCCCGCTCCCAGGCCGTGATAGTACTTGAACGTCCCGTTCGCCATCGGATCACCGGCCCGGCTGACCGGAGTGAACGCCCACTTTTCGTAGACGGCATCGCCGGTCGGAATCTCGATGTATCCCAGCTGAGCTTCGGGCTGCGAACCAAGGAGGATCTCGGGACGGTCATCGCCGTTGATGTCTGCAAACTGGGGCGTCTCGTTACAGATGCTGTGCCAGATGACGTGTTCCTTCCAGTGGCCGTCCTTCCCCTTCGGGTTCTCGTACCAGTGGAACGGGTCACCCGGAAAGCCGACGATGATCACGTCTTCCCAGCCATCGCCGTTAATGTCGTACGTCCAGTTGCAGAAGTTGTTGCTGTAGCCGTCCCCCGCCCAGAAGTCCCCCGGCTGACGAATTTCGTGACGCTCCCAGTCCGGAGCCGAATACCAGACGTCACCGGCGATGATGTCCGCCTTGCCGTCGTTGTTCAGGTCGGCGATGGCGGCGCCTTCGGCACGAAAGCGGGAGTCGAGCTGGATGCGCTGCCAGTGGGGATCGTCGCCGGCCACGGCGAGCGTACCGCAGCAGAGCAGAAGCGAGGGAATGAGACGGTGAATTGAAAACATCGGAGGTTATCCTGAAATCGGGCTGCCGGACGGTCTCCCGCAGAAGGTCCTTCCCTGCAGAGTCCGTGGCATCGGTCGTGTGTGCAGTCGTTCTGTCGCCGGCCGCCTACGAGCCCGCGGACAGTTTGCGGACGCGGTAATTCTCGCTGTCACCGATGTAGACGTTCCCGTCACCATCGACAAAGACGCCGTGCGGTCGGGCAAGCCGGCAGCCGGACGGATCGCCATCCGGTCCGTCGCCACGCTTGCCATTGCCGACGATGGTTTCAATCCGTCCGTCGGCAGCGCGGATCACGCGAATGGTGTGGCTCTCGGTATCCGCGAGAAAGATGTCGCCTCCCGGACCGAACGCGATCCCCTTGGGACCGGACAGCGTTGCCTGTTTCGCCGGGCCCCCGTCACCGGTGTACCCCTTGCGTCCCGTCCCGCCAATGTGAACGAAGCGGTTGTTCGCAAGGTCGACACGGTACACGGCGTTCCCTTCACGAAGCGCCAGCACGAGCCCGTAGTCGGGGTGAAAGTCCAGGGCCCGCGGACCGTTGAGCGGCGTACCGTCAATCGGCGCGCCATCGGGAGTCGGCTTGCGTTCGCCCGTCCCGGCAAACGTGGTGATGATGCCGGCCTTCAGATCGACCCGGCGCACACGGTGGTTGCCGATATCGCAGATGTAGAGTTTCCCCTCGCCATCAAGTGCGATCGAGTGCGGCCGGTGCATCTGCGCCTTCGTGGCCGGCCCGCCGTCACCGGAGAAACCATGTGTTCCGTTCCCTGCAACCGTGGTGATGATCCCGGTCCGGGCATCGACGCGGCGCACGACGGCCGACTTCATGTCGACGAAGTACAGGTTGCCTTCAGCGTCGAAGCGAATCTCGTACGGCTCATCGACTGAGGCCTCGGTCGCCAGTCCGCCGTCACCGTCGTTCCCCTTCTTCCCGTTGCCAACGACCGTGGTGGCCTGCCCGGTCTTTGCGTCGATGCGGCGGATGACGTGCCCGGCAATTTCGCAGACGTACAGGGCGCCATCCGGTCCGACCACCAGACCGTACGGCTCCGCGACGCCCGCCTCGATGGCAGGACCGCTGTCACCCGTCGATTCCTTCACGCCCGTGCCGGCGACGGTCACCACCTGCCCGGCATCGACAGTTGCCTGCCAGACGAGAACAGTCGCAACAGTAAGAAGCAGTCGAAGCACGGTGATTCCTCTGCAAGTCCCGCGGAGAAGCGATACCGGCACGCACAGATCCCGACGACCGGCAACTGCCATGATTGGACCGAACCGGCGCAGGAGAATCAACAGACGCCGATGCGGCCCGCCGGCGCCTGCCGCTCTGAAACGCTGCGCAGCTGCAGCACCGACGCCCATCCTCAACACCGCAGGGCGCCAACACAGCAGGGCGTCATGCGGCCGGCCCGCAATACAACCGGTCCGACCGGCAACCGCGTCCAGACTCGACCAGGCTGCGGGGGAATTGCCGCTCGTTCAGGCGAGATGCCCGCCGACCGGCCCCACAAACACATGAGACCAGTCAATCTCCTGATGCGTCGACTGCATGTCCTGAATGGCTCCGACCGCCCGTTCGGCATCCTGGCCGGTCACGACGACGTGAAATACCGTACCGGGCGCCGTGCCGCCCCCCTTCGTCTCTGAGGCCCGGGACTTCACGCCGTAGTCGGCGAGGGCAGCGACGATCAACTTCGCTTCCGCCTGACTGGAAACCGTCAGCAGCGTCTGACCTTCGTCCGACATGGCAGTGGTGCTCCGGGAAGGGAAACAGGCTGGCACAGGCTGGTGCCATGACGATTCATCGTATCCAATTCACCCCAGGTGCGGGATCCCGATATCGTGCCCCGACACCAGTTCCCGCAAAACAACCCCGCCCCGCAGAATACGGGACGCCACGGTGCTGAAAATCGTTTCCGGCGGTCAGACCGGTGTCGACCGGGCCGCCCTCGATGTCGCGATCGAACTCAACCTGCCGCATGGCGGCTGGTGCCCGCAGGGACGCCGCGCCGAAGACGGCGTGATCGCCACGAAATATCAGCTACAGGAGACGAAGTCGCGGCAGTATGCCGTGCGGACACGCTGGAACGTCCGCGACTCCGACGCCACCCTCATCATCGCCCGCGAACCGCTGCAGGGTGGCACGGCCCTCACCGCCGAGATCGCCCAATCCCTCGATCGCCCCTGCCTGGTTGTCGCCCCGTCGACATCCGGAAACGTCACCAGAGTCAGGAAGTGGATCGACACACACTCGATTCGCGTCCTGAATGTCGCCGGCCCCCGCGAAAGCAGCGAGCCCGGCATCTACGCTCGCGCTCTTGAGTTCCTCCGCCGCCTGCTCGGCAATCTGAAGTCTCAGAGGTCCACCGGAGCCCGTCGCCTCGCCGACGTCACCGCCGACACGCTCGATCGGCTTCAGCGCGGCGAACAGGAAACGCGGACACTCGCAGAAGGGCTGGCGATCGACTTCAGAACACTCCTGAAGCATGTCGCCCCCGAACTGTCGCTCTCCGCTGACGAAGAGGCGACACTGGCGAAGCCACACGGCATCACCCGGCGGATGGAGTCGGCCGGCCGGCTGCTGCTGCGGCACGTTGGAGACGGACAGACCGCAATCGACCGGTTTGCCCGTCACCCGTCCGACACGGTTCGAGGCTGGGCTGCCTACATGGTCGGCGGTCTGTCGAACGTCAGTCTGGCAAGGCGGCTGCAGCAGATCCGTCCGCTCGCCGATGACCCGCACTTTGGCGTCAGGGAATGGGCCTGGCTGGCAATGCGCACACACATCGCCGGCGACATCGAGGCATCCATCGCCCGACTCGAACGATGGACAGGGACACGGTCGGAGAACCTCCGCCGGTATGCGGTCGAGTCGACGCGTCCGCGTGGTGTGTGGTGCACGCACGTGACAGAGCTGAAGGACTCTCCGGAGATCGGCCTGCCGATCCTGGAGCCGCTGCGAGCCGATCCGTCGAAGTACGTTCAGGACTCGGTGGCGAACTGGCTCAACGACGCATCGAAGTCCCGGCCGGACTGGGTGCGGGAACTCTGTTCGCGGTGGGAAGCCGAGTCCCCGTCCGAAGCGACCGCGCGGATCTGCCATCGGGCCCTGCGGTCGCTCCGCAAGTCGAAAAAGTGACGACATCGCGACCATCCCCTGAACCACCCCCTCGAGGGATGCGTTGATTGCGATATGTGGGGCGTCAAGGTACGTTGAGCGTATTCCCTTTCGTCACCGTCACGTTCCAGGCGTATCGCTGACCGGCCTGTCTCCGGTCATCCAGTGCTGCCGTATCGGACGTCGCCTGCTCGATCCGGCCGAAGAGTGCAACAATTCCCTGTCGGGGGACATCATGGCAACGATCACGGTTCATTGTTCGCACTGCGGTGCCGGCCTCAAACTCAAAGACCGGTCCAAGCTGGGAAAGAAGGTTGCCTGCCCCAAATGCAAGCAGCCATTCGTGCTCACCGCATCCGACGATGCCGGCGAAGACGAGTGGGATGACCTGGGCAGCATGCAGTCGAGTGGACGGGCGTTGCCCCCGCGACCATCCTCAAGCTCCAAACCCAAGCCGAAGAAAAAGGCGTCCTCCGATGGCAGCGGACAGACCGGCCTGCTGATCGGTGTCGGCGTGCTCGCGCTGCTGGCGATAATCGGCGGCGGAATCTGGGTTGCCGGCTCAATGCTCGGAGGCGGAGGGAACGGGGCGGCACCGGCCGGTGACGCTGCCGTCGCTGATGCCGCACCGGGAGAAAGCGATCCGGCTGCCGACGGCACCGCTTCCGATCCTGCTGCCGGTCATGGTGGCCCGGCCAGTCAACCGGAGAGTGCTCCGGCTCCGAACATCCCCGAGAGCCAGATGGACCTGGCGTGGCTGCCATCCGATACGGAACTCCTCTTTCGCCTCCGGCCCGCCGACCTGATCGCCACTCCCGTCATGCAGGGTTTGCTCGAAGGCTCCGGCGAGACCGATCCGTTCGCATTCTTCCAGCAGCAGACCGGCGTCTCGCCGCAGAATATCGAAGCGGTCGCTGTCGGAATGCCCGGTATCACGGACGCAATCCGCGGCACGGTCGAGGACATCGAAGGGCTCAAGACCGGCGAGGTTCCTGCCGGTCCCGGAATGTCGCCCGCCACATTGGCCATGGGCCGCGTCGAAGAGAACGTGGTCGCTGTCGTCCGCTTCCGCAATCCGATCGACGCCAGCCAGCTTCGATTGCCAGGCAGTGGAGGTGCCAATCCAGCCATGTTCATGGGCGGCGCCGCGGACACCACAAACATGGAAGCCGCCCTCCCGGCCGACCTGTCCGGCGCCATGCCGGCTGAATCGACGCCCGGTCCCTCAGGAGGCCACGGTGCCTCCGGAAGGTCCGCCGGCCCCGCCGCCGGTCATGGATCCTCCGGATCATCATCGGGTTCCTCTTCCGGTCCGTCATCCGGACATGGCTCCTCGGGCTCGTCCTCGGGCCCCTCGGGCGGGCACGGCTCGTCCGGATCGACGTCAGGTTCTTCGTCGGCTGGCCCGTCGGGTGGTCACGGATCGTCCAGCTCCTCGTCGGGCTCGTCCGGCCCCTCCGGCGGACATGGTTCCTCCAGCTCCTCGGGCGGCTCGTCATCGGGCGGACCGTCCGGGGGCCACGGGTCGGACTCGTCCTCTTCATCCGGCGGCATGTCATCAGGACCGTCCGGGGGACATGGTTCGTCCTCATCAGGCTCTTCGTCGTCCGGTTCCTCGTCTGGTGGATCTTCATCAGGTGGATCCTCGTCAGGCGGTCCCGCGGGCGGACATGGTTCGTCCGGAAACTCGAGCGGTGGCTCCTCCTCGTCCGGAAACACCGGCAGCGGTCCCCAGTACTTCACCGTCCAGCGACCGGACAAACCGGAACAGCCCCTGACGCTCTGCCTGGTCGACTCGCGGACACTGCTGGCCGGCGAGGATGCCGCCGTCCGCAGACTCGTCGAACGCGGCCCGGACGCAACACTCCCCACGACGTTCAACTACCTGGGCGAAGGCCGCCAGATCTCATTCGCATTCAACGTGACGCGCGTGCCGGCTCTGGTGAAGAAGTTCGAGGACTCCGGCACGGAAGTCCCCCAAGGAGTCGTCGAGCTGATCGCGATGCTCGACTCCGGTGCGACCGGCATCAGCCTGGGCATCGCGCTGAACAGCGGACTTGAGCTGGACGTTTCGATGGCCGGCGACAACCCGGAAGCGGGACAGCGCCTGCACGAGGTCGCCACTTCGCTGGTCGAACAGATCAGCGAAAGTTTCGAAATGGGCCGTGATCAGATGCCGCCGATGGCCGCGCCATTCGTGACGCCCCTGGTCGAGAACCTGCAGGCCAACCGCAGCGAAAACATCGTGCGGATCACGACCAGCCTCCCCGACGAGACGCTCAACAATGGCGCGCAGATGGCGCAGTCCATGCTCCCCATGCTGATGATGTCGATGATGGCTGGCGGTATGGGCGGCGGCAACGCGTCGATGACCATGGGCGGCGGAGGGGACTTCGGGGGAATGAGCAGCGGCGAGGAAGTGCTCACCGAAGGAGTGCCGGCTGCCGAGGTCGAAGGTGCCCCGGACGGCGTCGAGCTCAAGGGACTCGCCGCCTGGAGCACAATGCAGAACTTCAACGGAGGCGTCACACCTCCCGCTCCATTGCTCGTCCGCCTCGGACTGAGCGGCGGCCCCGCCGGGCAGGTCGTTTCCTACGGCAATGTCCGCGTTCTCGAGGCACTGACCGATGCGGGCGAACGCCTCAAGCAGACCCGCCCGGACATGATGATCAACGATCAGTACTTCGGCTTCATCGACGTGGAACGGGGCAACTTCAGCGGACAGCCGGCCGATGCCACGATCGTCTCGCTGGCGTTCTATCACCCGGTCGAAGACGCCCGGGCTCTGCAGTCTCTCGCTGGCGAGGTGACGCTGAAAGTCGCCGACGAGTCACGCCAGATCATCGTCCCCGATGTATCGACGCTGATCGACAGGGAACCATCCGACCCCGATCTCGCCGCCGCCGGTCTCAAAGTGACCCGGCAGCAGTTCGAAGTCGGCGGACAGACGCTGTCGATCAGCTACGACCAGTCCTCTGGCGTGATGGTCAGCAACGTCACCGCGGTCAATGCGGCCGGGTTGCCACTGCAGTCGGTCGTCTCGGGACACTCGATTCTCAACGGCGTCCGCGAGTTCACGATTTCGCCGCTCCAGGGCAACCAGTTGCCCCCATCGCTGGGCCTGCAGGTGACGATCCAGAAGGGACTGACCGAGATTCCGGTTTCGTTCCGATTCAGCGATCTGGAGATCCCGGAACCGCCCGCACCACTCTCGGCGGAACAGCGGCCGCTCGTTACCTGGCGCCCGTCCACCGAATCCAACGTGCCGATCGATGACGTCCAGGTTCAGGGACAGGTCCAGTGGAGCCAGTTCGCCTCCTTCTCGAACGGGCAGCAGCAGGAACCGCCACTGATCATCGCGGTCGATGTCGTCGGTCCGGGAGCGGAAAACGTGGTGGCGGTCGGCGATCTCGAAGTTCGGACGGCAATGATCGAAGTTGATCGTCCCCTGAAGAAGCGACAGGACGGGTTCTCCTTCGGCGATGGCTTCGAGAAGGTCGATCGGACATTCCTGACCGACAGCATGCCCGTCGATGGCGTTCGTGCCCGGTTCGAGTTCGAACCTCCCGGGTCCGTCCCCGAATCGATCCAGGCGTTCTCGGGAAGCGTCGCGCTGCGAACCGTCCGGGAACAGAAGGCCGTTCAGATCGACCGGCTGTCGAAGTTCGTCGGCCGACGCGTTTCACATGTGGATCTTGGCAAGGCAGGCGTGCAGCTGGCTCTGATCGATCGGGGCGGCCAGCATCAGCTCAGTCTCATCAAGGGATCCCCCTCCCGAATCCAGTCGATCGAGCTGACTGACGACACCGGCCAGGTGCTCAAGGACACCGTGGTCAACCGTGCCGAGATCAACGGCAAGGTGTTCTACCCTCTGGCAATCGGAGATCACAAACTGGATGGTCTCGGACTGAAGATCACGGTGAACGTCGGCATGCGGGACATCGAAGTGCCGTTCCGCTTCCTCGATCTGCCGGTTCCCGCGAAGCCGGAGCCGCAGAAGCAGGGCGGCAACCAGTTTGAAATGAACAACAACCCCGAAGGCACGCCGGGAATGTCCGCGCCGGGAATGTCCGCGCCCGGAACTCCGCCGCTTCAGGAACCGCAATTCGAATCGGCCAGCGGCGAAAACCCGTAATCCCCCATAGCGGCGGGCACGTCGCCGACGGGACGTTCGCGTCTCGTCGGCGGTCGAAGTTCCGTCACGACTCGCCTTTCGGAGACTCGCCTTCGGACGCCCCGACCTCGGACACCCCGGCTTCCGGCGTCCCGGTATCCGATCCCGCTGCGGCCGGCATCTCACCGTCGGCCATCTTGAAGAGTTGTTCTTCCGTGATCACCGCGACCCCCAGTTCGTTCGCCTTCTCCAGCTTGCTGCCCGCCTTCTCGCCGGCGACGAGATAGTCCGTCTTTTTCGAAACGCTGCTGCTCGCCTTGCCCCCCAGCCGGTGAATGAACTCCTTCACCTCGTCCCGGGTGAACCTGGTCAGCGATCCGGTCACGACGATCGTCTTCCCTTCGAGCGGTTTCGGTCCTTCCTCGCGACGTTCGACGGGCGTTCCGAAATTGAGCCCCGCCTCGCGCAGCTCGTCCACCATCTTCCGGCCGACGTCGGAGTGGAAGAACTCGTAAACCGACCGGGCAATCACTGGACCAATCTCGTCCACCTCGGCCAGTGTCTCCTCGGACTGCGCCGCAATCTCGTCGAGCGTGCCGAACCGGTCCGCCAGCACCTGTGCGTTGCTCGCCCCCACATGGCGGATATTCAGTGCCGTCAGCAGTCGCCACATCGGCCGCGACCGTGACTGTTCGATCCCCGCCAGCAGATTCTCCAGAGACTTCTCTCCCATCCGTTCGAGTTCGAGCAGCTTCTCCTGCTTGTCCTTCAGCCGGTAGACATCGGCAAAGCTGGTCAGCAGCCCGGCTTCGATCAACTGTTCGATCCGCTTGATCCCCAGCCCCTCGATGTCCATCGCCTGCCGGGAGGCGAAGAACCGCAGGCTTTCCCGAAGCTGGGCCGGGCAGTTCGGGTTGATGCAGCGGACGTACACGCCCCCCTCGTCCTGGACGACGTCGCCGCCGCATTCGGGGCAGCGTTCGGGAAATGCGAACTCGGTTTCCTCGCCGGTCCGCTGGTCCTCCTCGACCCGGACGACATGCGGGATGATCTTTCCCGCCTTCTCGACGACGACGTGATCGCCGATCCGCACGCCCAGTCGCTGCAGCTCGTCCCGGTTGTGCAGGCTCGCTCGCGAGACGGTCGTGCCAGCGATCTTCACCGGCGTCAGATGTGCCACCGGCGTGAGCGTTCCGGTCTTGCCGACCTGGATCGTGATGTCCTCAATCTGCGTGACCGCTTCGTACTTCTCCCATTTGTAGGCGATCAGCCAGCGGGGACTCTTCGACGTCGCTCCCAGTTCGTCGCGCAGGGCGAACGAGTTGACCTTGATGACCAGCCCGTCCACTTCGAAGTCGAGCGAATGCAGGTTCTCGATCAGTTCCTGCCCATGCTCCAGGGCCGCATCGATGCCGCGATACGACTTCACATGCGGGGTCGTCGGCACTCCCATCTCGCGGAGCAGGTTGAGGAACTCGACGTGTGTCTCGAACGCAATCCCCTCGGTGTAGCCGGTTCCATGCGCCAGAAACCGCAGCCGACGTTTCGCACACTGCTTCGGATCGAGCAGCTTGATCGCCCCGGCGGTCGCATTGCGGGGATTGGCGAACGGCGTCTCGTTCCGCGCCTTCTGCTCGGCCCGGACGTGTGCGAAGTCGGAGTTGGCGATAAACGCCTCACCTCGAATCTCCAGCACGGCCGGCGGCGAATCGGTCTCCAGCCGGAGCGGAACGCCCCCGATCGTCCGCGCATTGTGCGTGATGTCGTCCCCCCGGCGGCCGTCTCCGCGGGTGACCGCCCGCGCCAGGTGACCGTTCTCGTACGTCACCGACAGGGCCACGCCGTCGATCTTGTACTCAACCGTGTAGTCGAGCGGTTCGTCCCGCTGGAGGAACCTGCGGACCCGCACGTCGAATTCGCGGACCGCATCGGTGTCGTAGACGTTATCGATCGAGAGCATCGGCAGGCGGTGCTCGACGGTCTCGAACCCCT
>ENA-ORCW01000600-ORCW01000600.1-marine-metagenome-genome-assembly--contig:-NODE-600-length-16829-cov-3.584408_pt1 | contig 16829 bp, 14 predicted proteins | sample MGYA00237784_ERZ508517 | MGnify/ENA primary metagenome ERZ508517 (study PRJEB26187, sample SAMN06268979) | marine metagenome | isolation source: Tt ae E1 feedstock associated aerobic enrichment on... | reverse complement strand
GTGTGGCGCTCCACGCCGATGCGCGCGATTTGCTCGCCCGAACCGATGCGGATGCGTTTCTCGTGGCCTCGCCCAATCATACCCATGCAGAAATTCTCGAGCGGTTGATCGACGATGGACGGCCGGTCCTTATCGAGAAACCCGTGGTGAAGGACCTGGAGCAGGCCAGGCGCATCGCCGTGAAAGCAAGCGAAGCGCGCGCGCCGATTTGGGTGGCGATGGAATACCGCTACATGCCGGGGGTCTCCCGCTTGTTGGAAGAATTGCAGGCAGGGCGCTCGGGCGATCTCAAGATGGTCTCCATCGTCGAGCGACGTTATCCGTTCCTTGAGAAAGTCGGCTCATGGAATCGATTCAACGCCTCTTCCGGCGGTACGCTGGTCGAGAAGTGCTGTCACTTCTTCGATCTCATGCGGCTGATGACCGGCAGTGAGCCGGTTCGCGTCCAGTCCATCGGCGGCCAGGCGATCAATCATCTTGACGAGCGTTACGACGGCAGTGTGCCGGATGTTCTCGATCATGCCTTTACGCTCGTCGAGTTTACCAATGGCGTCAGCGCCATGCTCGAACTGTGCATGTTTGCGGAAGGCTCTCATTTTCAGGAGCGCGTCAGCGCCATCGGCACCCAGGCGCTCCTTGAAGCGCGTGTCCCCGGTCCAGGCCGGTTCGAACCCGACGGTCGGCACAAGAATGCCGAGTTCGTTGTAGCGAACCGGAAGAAACATGCGGAAATGGTGGAGACCATCGAAGTCGACCCCGAACTCCTGAAACGCGGTGACCATCACGGCTCGACCTTTGTGCAGCACCAGCGTTTCAATAGAATGCTGCGGGAAGGCGGTGATCCGGAGGTCTCTCTGTCCGATGGCCTGAAGGCGGTCGTGATGGGGCTTGCAGCGCAAGAGGCCATTTCGACACGCGAAAGCGTTGAGATCAGATGTGAGGATTATGACGTCCGTTGACGCGGCCCGATCAACAACGGCGGCGGGGCCGGATAAGTAACGCCCCTTCCGCGCGCGTGACCTTCGCAATCTCCGATCGGCCCGAAATGGGGCGGTTTGTGCGGCTGTGATCGGACACGATCAGTTGCGACGGTTTTCCTGATATCGGGAAATTTCTTCAATTCCTTGTCTGAGGCCCGGTCAGGCCAGATTTCCGTTCTTATCGATATGCGGTGTCCGGTGCGGGCGTCTGGTCGAGACGCCCGCATCCGCTCGCCGATTCCATGCCGTTTCGAACGAGCCGCGTTCGACTACGGTCGAGTGTGAAATCGTTCAGCTCTCGTGACGCGTTTTGGTTCAGGCGAATTGACATTCAGTCATTTCGGAAGATCCGCCCTGCTTTGAGGCCGGTTGCATCTGAAGGGATTTTCCGCTAGGTTCAAATAGTAATAATATTGTATCATAATGTGGACCTAATATGACGCTCCGAGGTATATTTCCAGTCCTCCCTTCGCCTTTTGACCAAAACGGCGACTGCGACGCTTCTGCCATGGTGCGTCTGGTCGATTTCGCTGCGGCGTGCGGTGTTCAGGGCATGGTGTTTCCGGGTTTCGCCAGCGAAGTCTCCGAATTGTCAGCGGACGAGCGTCAGTTGTTGCTTTCGACCGTGGTGAAGGCGGCGCCGGAGGCGATGCCTGTGGTGGCGGGCGCAAGCGCGGAATCCGTCGAGGCGGTTGTCGAATACGGACAGGCGGCACGTTCTTTGGGCGTTCGTCACCTGATGATCCAGCCCCCGACCAAGATCGGGAATGCGGCTGCGGCGGTGGTGGAGTTTATGGGAGCTGTGGCATCGGCCCTGCCGACGATGGAGATCATCTTGCAAAATGCACCTGCGCCGCGCGGTTCCGATATCGCGCCGGAAGCGATCGTGTTCGTTGCGCGGGTCATTCCTCAAGTGACCTACGTCAAGGAGGAAACTCTCCCGGCTGGCCCCGCAATCACGCATATTCTGAGCAATGCACCGGATACGCTGAAAGGAGTGATCGGCGGCGGAGGTGCGCGCTATATTCTCGATGAGTACGGTCGCGGCGCCTGTGCGGCGATGCCGGCACTGGAGATTGCGGATTTTCATGTCGCGCTCGATGACGCGTGGCGCAGTGGAGAAACGGCCGAAGCGCGGGACGTTTATGTGCGAACGCTGCCTCTTCTGACGCTTCAGGCATTGTACCGCATGCGTTTGACCAAGCATGTTCTCATGCGTCGGGGTGTTTTGCACAATGCGTCCGTTCGTGCACGCACACCGCAGCTCGACAAGCATGCAATCGCCGATATCGATGCCAATCTCGCCGAGTTGGATATCGTGAGCGGTTCACAAAATGCGAGGTCGGCGGCCGAATGAGCGACAGCGTCAAGTCAGTCGAGACATTTGCTCTCACGCTTCCGCGTGAAACGCCTTATCTCGGCGTGGCGCGGGATGGCGAGCAACCCAATGCGAGAGGCTATCTTGTTCGCAAGGGTAACAGGACCGTCTATCCGATCTTCGACCGTTCCGTTCTGGTGCGCATCGAGACACGCAACGGTGTTGTCGGCTGGGGGGAAACCTACGGACTTGTGGCGCCGGGCGCCGTGGGTGCGATCATTGGCGATCTTCTTGCCGATTTCACAATAGGCAGCGATCCGGCGAACCCTTCCGACATCTATGACCGGCTCTACGATTTGATGCGTGTGCGGGGGTATACGGGCGGGTTCTATGTGGACGCGTTGGCTGCAATTGACATCGCACTTTGGGACATTGCCGGAAAACTGGCCGGAAAACCCGTTTCGAAACTGCTCGGCAAGCAGGTTCGCGATACCATCCCGGCCTATGTTTCCGGACTGCCGGAAAAGACACTGGCACGGCGTGTCGTCCTGGCCGAGACATGGCTGGAGCGGGGCTTCAACGCCTTCAAGTTCGCGACCCCGGTGGCCGATGACGGCCCCGCCTGTGAGCTCGCGGCCTTGCGTAAAGCGCTTGGCGATCGGGTGCGCATCGCGGCCGACATGCACTGGAACCAGACGAGTGAAGAAGCTCTCGATCTGATACGCGCGATGGAACCCCATGGCCTGTGGTTTGCGGAAGCTCCGGTCCGTACAGAGGACATTGCAGGGCTGGAAGCCGTCTGCACCTATTCGCCGGTTCCGATTGCCGTGGGCGAGGAATGGCGCACCCACTACGACATGCTGCACCGGATCGGGAGATGCACCCTGTCCATCGTGCAGCCGGAAATGGGTCATAAGGGCATCACAAATTTCATGCGCATCGGTCAACTTGCCGAGCAGCATGGTCTGGAAGTCATTCCGCACGCGACGATTGGCGCAGGCATTTTCCTGGCCGCCAGTCTGCAGGCGAGCGCTTCGCTCGATGCCGTGACGGCGCATGAATTTCAGCATTCGATTTTTGAACCGAACCGCAAGCTCCTGAACGGGGGCATGGAGTGCAAGGCTGGCGTCTACACGGTTCCGCAGGGCGCCGGGCTCGGCGTTGAGCTTTCCAAGGAGGCACTGGCGCTACTTCAACCCATATGATCGAGGAAAACGGGAGGAGACCCAAATGAAAACCCTGATCAAATCCGCCGCACTCGCGGCGCTCACCGCTGGTCTCATGACGTCGGTCGCTGCACTGCCGGCGGCCGCCGAGACTTTGAAATTCGTATCGTGGCAAGTCGATGACGGCGGTATGGGCGATTGGTGGAAGGCGGCGATCGAGAAATTCGAAGCCGAGCATCCGGGCGTTACAATCGAGTTCACCAAGGTTGAACGTGCGAGCTATGCCGACACGATGACCACGCTTTTCGCCGGCGGCCAGCCGCCGCACATCGTCCATCTGGCCTCGTTCGAATATCAGAACTTCGCCGAGAATGGCTGGATGGAGAACCTCGATCCCTGGTTGGAGAAAGACGGCATCGATCTTGCCGGCTGGGCCGGGCAGGGGACCTGCCGGTGGAACGATGAAACCGCCTGCATCATGATGCTCTATTTCGGTTTCATGATGGCCTATAATCCGCAGATCCTTGCCGACGCGAATGTCGAGGTTCCGACCAATTACGAGGAGTTTCTCGACGCTGCGCGAGCGACCACGAAGGACCTGAATGGTGACGGAATCACCGATCAGTTTGGGACCGGGCACGAGACCAAGGGCGGCGCCGGCCAGTATCTCACGGAGATGTTGAACTACATCCTCGACGCGGGTGCCTACTGGACGGACAAGGATGGCAACATCACCATCGACACACCTGAAATGGTCGAAGGGCTGACACGTTGGAAAACCGTCGTCGAAGAGGGGCTGACGCCGGTGGACATGTCGGCCGGCGATGTCCGTAAACTTTTTGCCGACGGCAAAATCGCCATGCGGCTCGACGGGCCATGGCTATACGGAACGATGGAAGAAGGCGCTGCTGCGGATGTTCTCGAAGTAGCGAAACCGCCTTTCAATCCGCCCTTGGGCGGTTCGTCCAACGTGTTGGGCATGGCCAGTGAAATCTCCGACGAGCAGAAGGAACTGGTCTGGGATTTCATCAAGATAACCATGTCGCCGGAGTTCCAGCGCAGTTACGCCACTGTGGCCGGCAACACACCGCCCAGCCCTGCAGCCGATGTTTCGGGCGTGGAGAAGGATGTGCCTCACTTCCAGATCATCGTCGATACGCAAAAAGCTGCCGCTGCTGCCGGTATAGACCGCATTCCGACGGGGCTCGAAATTCAGTATGGAGAGTTCGGCAAGATGGTGCAGGAAGAGGTTCAGCGCATGTTGATCGAGGATCTCGACCCGGCCGACGTGGTCAAAACCATGCAGGAAAAGGCCGAAGCCATCCAGAACGGCTGAACAAAACAGTCAACAGCCGGCGGTGCCGTGCGCCGCCGGCTGTCGGCATCTCATGTTTTCTCGGAACCGCATCATGTCAAAGTCCGGAATTTTCGATCTCGCAAGGCCGAGCCGCCAGCATATCCTTGGATATCTGCTGCTCGCACCAGCGGTTTTCCTTGTGCTTCTGATCATCGCCTATCCCTTGCTTATCTCGCTCGACCTGTCGTTTCAGGATGTAAAACTGCCAAGGATCGGCGAGACCAGAAAACCGTTCACGTTGACCAACTACCAACGCCTCTTCTCTTCCTCCGAATTCTGGATGGCGTGCTGGGTGACGCTGAAGCTCGTCGCGGCCGTGACGGTTGGAAGCCTGATTGTCGGTGTCTCCACGGCTTTGCTGGTCAACCAAAGATTCGCCGGGCGGACGCTCGCTCGCATTGCTGTGGCGCTGCCATGGGCGGTGCCGGAAGTGATCGCAGTGGTGATCTTCGCCTGGATTTTCGACAGTTCGTTCGGTCTGATGAGCTGGATTCTGGTAAAGCTCGGTCTTGCAGACGGAATGGTCGCATGGATGTCTACGCCGGGCGCCGCCTTCTGGGCGCTGACCGTGACGATGATCTGGAAAGGTTTTCCTTTCGTCTCGATCATGACGCTGGCCGGCCTCCAGTCGATCCCCACGGACTACTATGCGGCGGCGAAGGTGGATGGCGCGAACGCGCTGCAGCGCTTTCGCTGGATTACCATTCCGTGCCTCATGCCGGTTCTCGGCGTTACGCTCGTTCTGGTCATGCTGTGGGTGTTCCGTGACTTTTCTATCATCAAGGTTCTCACCGAAGGCGGCCCCCTGAAGAGCACGCAGACCCTCTCGATCATGACGTATGATCAGGCGTTCGGCTTCTTCAAGTTCGGCTACGCCTCTGCAGTCGGAATCGTCACCTTGATCATCTGCGTGGTCGCCAGTCTGGCGATGCTCGGACGCGGCTCCAAGGCCCTGTATTGAGGAGTGTTGAAGATGAAACGTAGCCCGCTTCAAACCTTCCTTCTCTATGCGTGCGTTGTCGTCACGCTCGTCATCATCCTGTTCCCGGTCTACTGGCTGATTGTGACGGCTCTGTCGACCACGGTGGAACTGTCCGGTCTGCCGCCGAGCTTCTGGCCCGAAATGCCGCAGTGGGGCGTGTTCACGAAAGTCTGGAATGAACGGCCGATTCCCCTTTGGCTGCTGAACTCGGCATTGGCCGCGCTTGGCTCCGTCGCCCTTTCCATGGTGGTGTCTGTTCTGGCCGGTTACGCGCTCTCTCGCTTCAACGTCCGAGGCGGGCACGGGCTGGGTCTGTTCATCCTGACCGCAAAGATGTTGCCGGCGACACTTCTCGTCATTCCATTGTTCGCCATCTTTCGTCAGCTTGGCATGATCGGAAATCTTTGGACCCTCGTGCTGGCTCACGCGACACTGATTATCCCGTTCACCACATGGATGCTGAAGGGGTACTTCGACACCATACCGCGCGAGCTGGAACAGGCGGCAATGGTCGATGGCTGCTCGCCGCTTGGTGCCCTGTGGCGTGTGATACTTCCGGTTTCCACGCCCGGTCTGGCAGCGACCGCTCTCTACGCCTTTGTTCTCAGTTGGGCCGATTACGCCTATGCGCGGACTTTCCTGATCAATTCGCAGGACAGTTGGACGGCCAATCTGGGCATCGCAACCATGCGCGGGGAATATACGACGGACTGGAACGAGATTTCTGCGGCTGCCGTCTTCGTCGCGCTTCCCATCATCATCATTTACCTCTTCCTCGAACGCTACCTTGTGGGAGGTTTGACCGCAGGAGCGGAGAAATAGAATGGCCAGCATTACGATCGACAACGTTCACAAGGATTACGGCGCTCTGAACGTGCTGAAGCCGTTCTCGCTCGAGATCGAGGATGGCGAGTTCGTTGTCCTGGTTGGACCCTCCGGCTGCGGTAAGTCCACCATGCTCAAGATCCTCGCCGGATTGGAGCCGGCATCCGGGGGGCGCGTGCTCCTTGGAGATCGGGATGTGACCGATGTGGCTCCCGGTGGTCGCGACATCGCGATGGTTTTTCAGAATTACGCGCTGTATCCGCATCTAACCGTCGCGCAGAACATCGGCTTCGGCCTCAGGATGCGCGGCATGTCGAAAGCGCAAATCGAACGGCGTGTTTCCGACGCCGCCGAGACGCTCGGCGTTTCGCACCTGCTTGAACGTAAACCCAAAGCCCTTTCGGGAGGTCAGAGACAGCGCGTCGCGTTGGGACGTGCCATTGTGCGGGAACCCCAGGCCTTTCTCATGGACGAGCCTCTGTCCAATCTCGATGCCAAGCTTCGGGTTCAGATGCGGGCGGAAATCAGCGCCCTGCACAATCGTCTGGGTGTAACGACGGTCTACGTCACTCACGATCAGATCGAGGCGATGACCATGGCGGACCGCGTGGTGCTCATGCGCGATGGTGTCATTCAGCAGATCGCGAGTCCCGACGAGTTGTTTCGCAGCCCGACCAATCTGTTTGCTGCCGGCTTCATAGGTTCTCCGGGGATGAATTTCGTAAAGGCGGAGATCGCCGGCGGCAGGCTTTCGATGCTGGGCACGGAAATTGATATCGATCGGAAACGGGTTGATGGAAGAAAGAACGTGATCGTCGGGCTACGCCCGGAATATATGGCGCTTGGAAAGACGCACGAGGCGGACTTCAAGATCCAGCCCACGCTTGTCGAAAGCTTGGGTTCGGAGAAGTACGTCTATTTTCAGGATCCGCATCATCATGCTTCCGGTGGTGGGGACGACGACCGCAGCAAGGGGTTGATCGCCAGGATTTCGCATTCGGGCGTGATTGCCGAGGACCAGGAACTTCAACTTTCGTTCGATCCTCAAAACCTCTCTCTCTTCGATCCAGAAACCGAACAGGCACTTTAAGTTATGCAGATACTGATTACCGGCTCCGCCGGTCGCGTTGGCTCGTCCATGGTCGATGAATTGCAAAGGCGCGGGCATACCGTGCGCGGTTTCGATCTGAACGCCGGTGGTTCGCGCGAAAGCGGTTACAGCGAAGTGGTGGGGTCGTTCGACGATGCGGACGCCTGCCGGCGCGCCGTCGAAGGCGTCGATGTTGTTGTGCATCTGGGCGCTTTCATGTCCTGGAGTCCACAAGACGCGGATGCGATGTTCAGGGCCAATGTCGATGGCACACGGCGCCTTCTGGAGGCTGCGGCCGCAAGCGGTGTCCGGCGTTTCGTTTTCGCCAGCAGCGGAGAAGTTTATCCCGAAAACGATCCATGTGTTCTCCCCATCACCGAGGAGCATCCTCTGCGGCCGACCTCACCCTATGGCCTCACCAAGCTCCTTGGGGAGGAGCTTGTCGGTTTTCATCAGCGGCGTGGCACCATGGAAACGGTTATCCTGCGGTTTTCGCATACACAGAACGCAAGCGAACTGCTCGACGAAGACAGTTTTTTCTCGGGACCGCGTTTCTTCCTGAAGCCGCGTATCCGGCAGCAGGAGCGTTTCGGCAATATGGCCGTGGCTAAGCTGTTGCGTGGTTTCGATACCGGGGCGGCGGCGCACATTCTCGCCCGAAACGAGCAAGGCCGCCCGTTTCGCATGCATATTACCGAAACCCGGGACATGGTCGCCGGACTGGTTCTCGCCGTGGAGGATGAGCGTGCCGCCGGCGGCGTTTTCAATCTCGGCGCAACGGACCCGGTGGATTTCACGCCGCTCGTGGAAAAGATGTCGGAGATAACCGGATATCCTGTCGTTACCGTCGATCTTCCGGGGGCTGGCGTGTACTACGAAACGTCGAACCGTAAGATTCGCGAGACATTGGGTTATGTCCCGCAGTGGACGATCGACAGAATGCTGGTTGAAGCGGGCGAAGCGCGCAAGGCACGTCTGAAGGGGTGATGGGAATGGAACGGGAGGTTCCGGCAGGCACTGGTGCCCTGGTCAAGGGGCTGACCGTTCTCGAACTTGTCGCCGAAGCTGAAGGTCCACAGCGATTTGCGGATCTTTTGCGGCAATCTGACCTGCCGAAGCCGACCTTCGCTCGCATCCTGAACACGCTGGTGGCCTTCGATCTCGTTGCAAAGGACGAAAAGAAGGGGACCTATTCGCTCGGCCGCCGCTTTCTGGAGATGTCGCACCGCGTCTGGGATACGTTCGACCTTCAGGCAGCCGCCGGTCCCGAGCTGGAGCGCCTTTCACGCGAGCTTGGCGAGACGGTTGCGCTGTGTCGTTTGGATGGCGAGCAAGTACAATATCTGGAGGAGCGCTCTGGTGACGGGCTCGGTGTGCGGGTGGATGTGGGGCGCCGCGTGCCACTGCACTGTACGGCTGCAGGGAAGGTGCTGTTGGCCTTTCTCGATCCGGCCGAAACGCGAGGCCATATCGATCGGCTCGAATTCTCCGCGCATTTGCCGAACACGATTACCGACCTGGAACGCTTTCAGGCCGATCTGACATTGACGCGCGCGCGGGGCTACGCCGTTTCCTATGAGGAACATCTCGCCGGGGTGAATTCGGTCGCTTGCGCCATATCCGGTCAGGACGGCGGCCCGATCGGCGCCCTTGTCGTGCTTGGCCCGGCCAATCGACTGGACCAGAGCCGCATCCATCCCGCCGGCCGCGAATTGATCGCCGCGGCGCGGCGTATTACGGGCCACGCCGGTTCCTTTGCGATCTCACCGAGGCCGCGTCCTCGCAGCGCAAAGGGGCAAGCTGTAGCGGATTTGGCCTGCGCGCTGCCATGGGGTGCGCAACTGGGCGAGGCGCCAGCCTGGCATCCCGGTGAGAGATGTCTTTACTGGGTCGACATCCTTCACCCGGCCGTCTACCGCTTTTTCCCATCCACGGGAGTCAACGAGAGCTGCGAAACCGGCAAGCTTGTGAGCGCCGTGCTTTTTGCCGCCGACGGATCATTGCTGATCGCGTCGCAGGAAGGCATCGAGAGGCTGGATTTCGATAGCGGGAAGACCAGAACGTTTGTGGATCCCGAAAACGGCATCATCCACAATCGCCTCAACGACGCGAAGATCGGTCCTGGCGGTTCCATCTGGGTCGGTTCCATGCGGCTTGATGCGAGCAAGGCCACGGGCGGATTGTACCGTATCACGCCCGAGGGGGTTGTCTCGCGCAAGGAGAGCGGCATCACTGTTGCCAACGGTATGGATTGGAGTCCCGATCGTCGAACGTTCTACTTCGTCGACACGGTGCCCGGGTGTGTATATGCCTATGATTTCGAGCCTGGGACAGGGCAGCTCTCCAATCGGCGTATATTTGCGCGAATCGCGGAAAACGAAGGTCGGCCCGATGGCATTTGCGTAGACGCGGAGGGTGGCGTCTGGTGTGCGATCTGGGACGGCTGGCGCGTCAATCGCTACACGCCCGATGGAAATCTTGATTGCACGATTGACCTGCCTGTTCCTCGTCCCACGAGTGTTGCTTTCGGCGGAAAGGATCTTTCCACCCTCTACATCACATCGGCGCGTACCCGCTTGCCGGCGAACGTTCTGAACGACGCACCATTGTCGGGTGGGCTTTTCACCTGCACGCCCGGGCCCAAGGGGCTGCCACCCGGTTTTTTGGGGCAGGAGTAAGCCATGTCGCTCGGATTGGAGAACTTGTTTGGACTCAGTGGGCGTGTCGCTCTGGTTACGGGGTCGAGCCGTGGAATCGGGGCTTCAATCGCGAAAGGGCTTGCATCGGCAGGCGCGGAGGGTTTCGTTCACGGGCAAACGCTGGATGCGACACGCACGACTTGTGAAGCGATTGCGCAGGCGGATGGTGTGGCGCACGCGATCGGGGGTAACCTTGCCGAAAAAGGGCAGGGGAGAAACCTCGTCGAAACTGTCGAGCAGCGTTCCGGTCAACTCGATATTCTCGTTATCAATGCGTCGGCGCAGGTGAATGCGTCGCTTGCCGATCTCACCGATGAAGCGCTCGAACTTCAGTTGGCCGTAAATCTGCGCGCGACGATCGAACTGTTGCAGGCGAGCCTCCCGCCGATGGCGAAACGTGGATGGGGGCGCGTGGTGAGTATCGGCTCGATCAATCAGGATGACCCCAAGGGCGTCGTGACGGCCTATGCCGCCACCAAGGCGGCGCAACATAACCTGATCCGCAGCCAGGCCCGTGAGTATGCGTCGCACAACGTTCTCCTCAACACTTTGTCGCCCGGCCTTATAGACACCGACAGGAATGCGGCGCGAAAAAACGGCGACCCGGATGGCTGGGTGGCTTACACGAAACAGATCAACTGGATGGGGCGGGCTGGCGAGGCGGACGAAATGGTTGGAGCTGCAGTCTTTCTTGCTTCTCCCGCCGCGAGTTTCATAACGGGGCAGAGTATCACGCTTTCCGGGGGCAGTTGATGCCGCTGTTGCTGCCGGCGTCTTGACGTCTGGTTTCGACTTGCGCGTGAACGACCTCGGCGCTTCATCGGCACCGTTCCCCTGTTTCCATTCAGGAGCTTGCTTGCCGCGATTGCCGGCTCTACGCTTCCTGCAGAGCGATGGGGTGGCCTATGCGACATGCACGACCATTCTGGTGGATACGGTTTCTGGCCGTTGCTGGCTTGCTCGCGTTTGGCGCGTGCCCGGTTGGTGCCGAAGAGAGCGACGAAAAAGCGGACAAAGCAAAGTTGATCGCCTCGATCTGCCGGTTGGTGGAAACGCAGGCGCGGAAGAACCGCTTCGATCCGGCGTTTCTGGCGCGCCTTTTGTGGAAGGAAAGTCGCTTCGATCCGAATGCCGTCAGCCCCAAGGGAGCCGAAGGGGTGGCACAATTTATGCCGGGCACAGCGGCGCTGCGCGGCCTCGACGATGCTTTCGACATAGAGAAAGCCATTCCGGCATCGGCTGCCTATCTGGCTGAATTGCAGGAGAAGTTCGGCAATCTCGGCTTGGCAGCGGCCGCCTACAACGCCGGCGAGGCAAGAGTGACGCGGTGGCTTGCCAAAGGCGGGTTCCTGCCGCTTGAAACCGAAAACTACGTGATGGCGATCCTGGGTGCCCCAGTTGACGCGTTTTCGGACCGAGAGCGCGTCGCCGAGATTCAACCGCTCCATCCCGAAAAAGCGTTCGACGCGGCGTGTCGCGATTTGCCTGTCTCCGCGCGCGCGATTATGGCCATGACCAGCGTTCACACAAAACCCTGGGGCGTGCAAGTTGCTGGGCACTTTCGCCGCGACGTGGCGATCAGGCTGTGGCAAACGGTGCTGCGCCGTAACGCGGCACTCCTGAAGCCTTATGAACCGGTTATAACCCGCGTGCGTTCGTCACGCGGTCGGCGCGGGATTTACGCTGTGCGCATCGGTGCACAGAGCCGCTCCGAAGCGGTGAGAGTTTGCAACCGCTTCAAGAATGGCGGCTTGTCGTGCGTGGTGTTGCGCAACAGATAATTCGCTTTCGCAAAGCAACGTCGACGGATAGGCGCGGGTGCCGCTGTATAGAAAAAGGCCCGGAGCGCTGTCCGGGCCTTCGTCAAAAATGATTTTACGAGCATTAGCTGTTGTTCGTTGCCGTGCGGCTTACGAGTTCCGGACGACCGTCCGCGCCAACAACATAAATCTCGACATAATCGTTTCCGTTCGAAGTAAATTGGTGCTGAAGAACGGAGCCGACCGGCGTTTTGCTCAGAGTTTCCTGAGAAGGACCATCAAAATTGATGCTTCCTTTGATGGGCTCAACAGCAAAAGCGGGTGCGGCGACGAATGAAGAAATAACGAGGGCAGAAAGAACAGTTTTCATTTTCAATACTCCTGATAGCTTTCAACAAGCCATTCACATTTTCGTCAGAGAAAACGTGGCATTACTGTCAGCATGGGGTTATTCCCTTGCTGGTTCCTCATTTAGGAAGCCATTGTTCGTTCTGTCAGATCGGAAATGTGAAACAGAGCGTTCACAAATGTTGGAATGTTACGATCTTTGCTTTCCCTAGAGGCAACCTCGGCCGGTTCGTCTTGATGCATTGACTGGGAGGGAAAGTCACCACGCTGACGCGTTGTTAATGGACATTCGTATTGACACCAAAACAGATGTTCAATAAGCCTCGTTGCGAGGAAACGTCCATCTGGGAGAGTGGTCAGAAATGTCTGCCAATGTTGCGCTTACCGGTCTTGCCCGGGATCTCGAGGATCGGGCCAAGTCCGGCAAGCCGATTCGTATCGGCCTTGTGGGTTCCGGCGAAATGGGCACCGATATCGTTACGCGCGTCGCTCATATGCCGGGCATTGAAATCGGCGCCATTTCGGAGCTGAACCTGCCTGCGGCGAGCCGCGCCGTGGATATCGCTTATCAGGAAGAAGGTCACGCGAAGGAAGCGGGCAGCCAGTCCGTCATGACCGCGACCATGGAAGCCGGCAAGGTTGCCGTCACCGACAATGCCGATCTCCTCCTCGAGAGCGACCTGATCGACGTTGTGATTGACGCGACGGGCGTTCCCGCTGTCGGCGCCGAAATCGGCCTCAAGGCCATGGAGCACGGCAAGCATCTCGTCATGATGAATGTCGAGGCGGATGTGACCATCGGTGCCTATCTGAAGAGCGAAGCCGATCGTCTGGGCGTCACCTATTCGCTGGGTGCGGGGGACGAACCATCTTCCTGTATGGAGATGATTGAGTTCGTTTCGGCCATGGGGCACCCCATCGTTGCCGCCGGCAAGGGCAAGAACAACCCGCTCAACATCGATGCAATCCCGGACGACTACGCCGAGGAGGCGGAACGCCGCAACATGAATGTGCGCATGCTCGTCGAGTTCGTCGACGGGTCGAAGACCATGGTGGAAATGGCGGCCATCGCCAATGCCACGGGTCTCGTGCCCGACAAGCCGGGCATGCATGGCCCCAAGGCGACGCTGGACGAGCTTTCCTCCGTGCTGGTGCCGGAGAAGGATGGCGGTGTGCTCTCGCGCGTCGGCGTGGTGGACTATTCCATCGGCAAGGGCGTCGCTCCCGGCGTCTTCGTTGTCGCCGACATGTCGCATCCGCGCATTTCGGAGCGCATGGAAGATTTGAAGATGGGCAAGGGCCCCTACTTCACCTTCCATCGTCCCTATCATCTGACCTCGCTTGAAGTGCCGCTCACCTGCGCCCGCGTCGTGCTCTATGGCAAGGCCGACATGGTGCCGCTCGACAAGCCGGTCGCGGAAGTCTGCGCCGTCGCCAAGAAGGACATGCAGCCGGGCGACACGCTCGATGCGATTGGCGAGTATTGCTACCGCGCATGGATCATGACGGTGCCGGAAGCGCGCGAGGCAGGGGCTATTCCCTGCGGCCTTCTCCAGGGCGGCACCGTCACCAAGCCCATAAAGAAGGGCGAACTCATCACGTCCGACAATGCTGCATCACCGGTCAATTCGAAGATCGCCGAGCTGCGTGCGCGTCAGGACAAGCTCGTTTACGGCTAGATCGCCGCGCGACCGTTCGAACGTGCACGAGGACGATCCAATTTTTGATGGAGCATCGGAACAACCGAAAACCGGTTTCCACTTTTCGGTCCGATACTCTCAACAGGAGCGTGAATATGTCGGCCACGGCCAAGAAGGGCGTCAAGAAAAGCGATGGCGCCAACCAGCCTTTCATCTACAGGCAGTATGATCAGGAAAAACTGCGCGACGCGCTGCGCAAGATGTATCTGATCCGTCAGTTCGAGGAAGGTGCTGAAGAAAGCTACATGCGTGGCCTGATCCACGGCACGATGCACCTGTCCATCGGACAGGAGGCGAGTGCTGTCGGCATCTGCCTCGGTCTTTCCGATGAAGACCAGATCACCTCGACGCACCGTGGCCACGGTCACTGCATCGCCAAGGGTGCGGATGTTTCGCGGATGTTTGCCGAGTTCTTCGGCAAGACCACCGGCTATTGCCGCGGCCGCGGCGGCTCCATGCACATCGCCGATGTGTCGACTGGCAATCTCGGCGCGAACGGTATCGTTGGTGGCGGTTTGCCGATTGCCGTCGGCGCCGCCCTGACGGCCAAGAAGATGAAGACCGACAATGTCGTCGTCTGTTTCTTCGGCGATGGCGCGAACAATGAGGGCGCGTTTCACGAAGCGCTCAACATGGCCGCCATCTGGAAACTGCCGGTCGTCTTCGTTTGCGAGAACAACGGCTATGGCATGTCCACCTCCGTCGCCCGTGCGACGGCGGTTCCCAACATTGCAGACCGTGCTTCCGCCTATGCGATGCCGGGTGTGATCGTTGACGGCAACGTCGTTTCGGACGTGGCCGAGGCCATGCATGAGGCGACCGAGCGCGCGCGCAATGGCGAGGGGCCAACGCTCATCGAGTGCAAGACCTACCGCTATCGCGGCCACTCCAAGAGCGACCGCAACCGCTACCGCACCAAGGAAGAGATCGAGGAGTGGATGACCGAACGCGATCCCATCGAGGCGTTTGAGGCGGAGCTTGTGGAGTTCGGTGTCATCGATACGGCCGGAATCGAGGAGATCCGCGAGTCCGTCCGAAAGGAAATCGAGGCCGGTATCGAATTCGCCAAGGAAAGCCCGATGCCGGAAGTCGCCAATCTTGAGAAATACGTCTACACGGAGCAGGCCTGATGGACGCGCAAGTCGAGACAGCCACGCGCGAACTGAGCTACGCGCAGGCCATCCAGGAAGCCATGGCCATCGCCATGGAGCGCGATGAGCGCGTGTTCCTTATGGGCGAGGATATCGGCGTCTATGGCGGCGCTTTCCAGGTGACCGGCGATCTGGTGGAGCGCTTCGGCCCCGAGCGCGTCATGGATACCCCAATCTCGGAGCTGGGCGGCGCTGGCGTCGCGGTCGGCGCAGCCGTCACCGGCATGCGTCCGATTTTCGAGTTTCAATTCTCCGATTTCGCCACGCTGGCCATGGAGCAGATCGTCAACCAGGCGGCCAAGATGCGCTACATGTTGGGCGGTGCCGTTTCGGTTCCGGGCGTCATGCGCTTTCCCGCCGGTTCCGGTACGGGTGCTGCCGCGCAGCACAGTCAGAGCCTCGAAGCATGGCTTGGTCATGTGCCGGGCCTCAAGGTCATCCAGCCGGCGACCCCGCACGATGCGAAAGGCATGCTGCTCGCGGCCATCGAGGATCCCGATCCGGTGATGATCTACGAGCACAAGATCCTTTACAAGATGAAGGGCGAGGTGCCGGAGGGTTATTACACGGTGCCGATCGGCAAGGCCGAGGTGCGGCGTGAGGGGGCGGATCTCACCATCGTCGCCACCTCGATCATGGTTCACAAGGCGCTGGATGCCGCAAAGCAGCTTGCCGAAGAAGGTATTGACGTCGAGGTCATCGACCTGCGCACGGTGCGTCCGATGGATCGCCAGACGATCATCGAGAGCGTTTGCAAGACCTCTCGCCTGATGTGCGTCTACGAGGGCGTGAAGACACTCGGTGTCGGCGCCGAAATCTCGGCGATGATCGCCGAGAGCGAGGCCTTCGATTATCTCGATGCGCCAGTCGTGCGCCTGGGTGGTGCGGAAACGCCGATCCCTTACAATCCGGAGTTGGAGAAGGCGACGGTCCCGCAGGTCGACGGCATCGTCAAGGCGGCGCGGGATCTGGCGACGGGAGCGCGCTGATATGGCTGTCGAAGTCATCCTGCCCAAGGTCGACATGGATATGGCGACCGGCCGCATCTCTTCCTGGCATGTCGAGGAAGGCGCGACCGTGAAGAAGGGCGATCTCCTGTTCGAGATCGAAACCGACAAGGCGGCAATGGAGATCGATTCTCCCGCCGCCGGCATCCTTCGCAACATCACCGGCAAGGAAGGCATCGACATTCCGGTCGGCGAGGTCGTTGCATGGATTTACGAGGAAGGCGAGACCGTCGCCGACACCCCTTCCGCTGCGCCCGCTGAGGCCGTGGCTGAAGAGCCGGCAAAGGCTGAAGCACCGGTCCCCGTCGAGGTCACCGCGCCTGTTTCCGCTGCTCCGGCCGCGACTGCGGCATCGCCGTCCGGCGTTCGCGCCTCTCCGCTCGCGCGGCGTCTGGCGAAGGAATCTGGGCTCGATCTTTCCGCCATTTCCGGTTCGGGCCCGAAGG